>Ga0256404_1001821_pt1 | contig 49522 bp, 70 predicted proteins | sample RumenRJG_01DNA_FD_185990 | JGI IMG/M metagenome (GOLD analysis project Ga0256404, IMG submission 185990) | Bovine rumen microbial communities from Lethbridge, Alberta, Canada - RJG_01 | ecosystem: Host-associated > Mammals > Digestive system > Stomach > Rumen | place: Canada: Alberta | collected...
CCGCGGTAGAAGTTGCGATGGTTAGCCGCCCCGTCAGGGACGAGGTCGTAGATGGTGATGGCGGAGGTGATGGCACTGCCGCTGAGCGCGGTGACTGGGATCGTGATGTTGCCCGAGCCGTCAAAGCTGGTAGCCGTGCCGGTCACCGCACCGCTGAGGGCGATGGTGCGAGCCGCGGCGAGTTTGGTCGCTGTGGCGGCGTTGCCGGTGCAGGAGCCGGATGATCCACTACAGTTACCTGTTACATTACCAGTAATATTACCAACAAAAGTTGCTTTGATGGTGCCAGGCAGATTCAATGATACATTAGCACTACCGTTCACACTCACAGCGGTACTGGTGTTAGTACCATCAGTTATACCGATGTTTCTAGCAGTACCCCAGTTAGCAGTAGTTATGTTAGCAGTACCATTGAACGAAGTGCCGTTGATGGTACGTGCAGTCTGCAACTTCGTTGCCGATGCGGCGTTTCCGGTGCATGAGCCGGAGGAGCCGGTCACCGAGCCAACGATGGGCTTTGAAAAAGTCTTTGTGCCGGCGACAGTCTGATCCACCGCGCCGGTCTGAACGTAGGCGGAGGCGGCGTCAGCCTTGCTGAGGTACGTGCCGGCGGCGTCAGACTTCGTAAGGTGTGTCGCCGCGTCCTCTTTTGTTTCGTAGGTGTCGGCGATGACATTGCCAGCCCCGTCCTTTGCGGCGGAGGCGGCTGAGCCTGAGACACTGCCGAGGATTGTCGACGAGAAGGACTTCGTCCCCGGGATCGTTTGCGTTGTGTCGGTCGTCACCAGCTTCTCCGGCAGCCTGCCGAAGAAGCGCGACAGCCCTGTAAAGTCAAGGAAGCTCCAGCTCATGTGTTAAGCCTCCGGGGTGAACAGCCTGTCGATGTCGGCGTTGCCGATCGAGTTGATGTCCGCCGCGTTGGCCTTCGCGGCAAGGGCGGTGTAGACGGTGCCGGAAGTTACGACATTGTTCGACCCCTGAGTCGGCACGTCGTCAAAGACCAGCCTGTCCTGCTTCGCGGCGAGGAGCGTGTCAGCCTGGGATTTGGTGTAGTAGTCACTGAGGTCGATCTTGTCGGTTGACTTGAGCTTCTCAAACGCGCCGTTGATCCAAAGGTACTCGTCGTACACGTTCTGAGTCTCGGTCGACTCATTATTCTTGACGAGGTAGATGATGTTGTCCTCGCCGGTCTCCGGAAGCGCGTCAACAGCCTTCGCGGTGAAGCCGGTAAGGTTCTTGATGCGGTCAGTCACCCACACCTTGACCTTGTTGTCGTAGTAGCCGAGACCTGTGTAATCGAGATAAAGTGCCATGTCAGTCCTCCTCAAAGAGTTTGTCAATCATCGGCTCGGTGATCCTGCCGTCTCCAGTCGAAGGCGGAACATCAGAGCCATTGCCGCCCGACACGACTTTTTTGCCGAGGTTGAGCGAGTTGTGAAGCTGTACGGTGAAGCTGAGGTGCGAGCCGCGGACTTCCGTCATCTCCTTTATCGAGAAGTAAAGGTCTTTGTAGAGGATGACGTCAGTCGTCGAGATGCCCGAAACCCAGCGGATAGTGACCTGATAGGTCTGATCCTGGATCTCCAGCCCGTTGCGGATGAAGTCCGATGCCCTGACCTGCCGGACCTTCGCCCAGCACGTGCGCAGGAGCTGCAGGAAGTTGCTGTGCGGAATCACATTCTCTGCCGTCCGCTGAGGGCGGTAGATTGAGATCCGCTCGGTGAGTTCTCCGGATGCGATCATATTTTTCTCCGGTTTTGTGCGTGATATCATTATACACTGTATAACAATCCGCTGTGTAGTTTGATATAATACAGGAGACGAAAAACATGAACAAAATCTCACGTCTGAGACGCATTTTCAGAGCAATCCGCAGTATTTTCGAGGAGGCTGACAGTGTACACAGAGATCAAGAAGAAGATCCTCGCAAGCCTCGCCGCCCTGCCCGCGAAGGTGTGGGAGGACAACGCCCCGGCAGGTGAGGACTCGCACGGATACATCATCAACATCATGCAGTTCACCCCGTCAACCGAGTCAGGCCTCGGTCAGGGCAACAAGTTCTCTGCGGACATCTCGTGCGATGTGTACAGCTACAAGTCGCGCGCTGACTGCGATGCGCTCATCGACAGCCTTGAGTCACTCGTGTCCTGCCGGACGCTTGACGGCATCTACTACGAGATCGCCTCGGTCGGCGCGATACCTTTCGACGACGACCTGCCGGTATACGGAGCAACAGTGAGGATCTCGGCACATGGCGGACAGAATTGAGGCTCTCGAACGGCTTGCGCGCGCCTTCCGGACACTGCCCGAGAAGACGCTGAGCAGGACTGTCATCGAGCCGGCGATGAAGAAAGCCCTGAACCCTTTGCTGACGGAATTGAAGGGGTATATCGGCACGACCTACACGAAGCAGTCAAAGGGCAACCTGAAGAAGGCGGCAACGCTCAGGACTGTCGTGAAACACGGCGTCACCTACGGGTATGTGTACTTCAAGTACAAGCCTATCGGCACGCAGAAGAACGGCAGGAAGAAGAAGACCGCGAGCCTGTACGTCAGGTGGCTGACCAATGGAACCCGGAACATCCACGGCACGAACTTTGTCGTGAACTTCCGCAAAAAATTCCAGGGCACGAAAGAGACCCCCGGGCAGTCATACGCCGAATACTCAAAAATCCTTGCTGACGAGATAAACAGCTACCTCGCCGGCGCGTTAAACACCTAGCCAGAAGGAGAAGAAAATGGCTGAATACAAACCCCAGGACGCGGTGCTGATGAGCACCACCACCACCCAGTACTGCCTCAAGGACTCCACTCACACCGAGGCTCCGTCCACTGACACTGACTGGAAAGACCTCCACGGCATCCAGACCCTCAGCGACATCGGAACCACCGCTCCGACTGTCGAGCAGACCACTATTGAGGACACCGCGAAGAGGTACATCGCCGACATCAAGGACGGCGAGGACAAGGAACTCGAGATGGTGAGGTATGCCAACGACGAGAACCAGCAGGAGGTCTTTAACGCCGCCAACGCCGGAAAGATGTGCTTCATCCGCCATGTATGGCCTACCGGGGATATTGCCACCTACGAGTGCGTCTTCAAGGGCGCAGTCATGATGAGCGGCTCGGTCTCTGACCTCGTGAAGTTTAAGATCAGCTACAAGCTGAACGGCGATGTGACCTTCTCGAAGAAGTCCGCATAAGGAGGATCGATGTCCTACGCTGACCTTTTTAAGCACTTTAAGCCTCAGGTCAGGAAGGTGACGCTCTCTGTCGGCGATGTGTACGTCAGGGAGCTCACCGGAATGCAGCAGGCTCAGCTTTATGACGACCAGAAGAAACTGTCTCAGACTGACTGGATGGCAAAGCGCATCCTGATGAGTCTCTGCGACAGCGACGGAAAGCTGACTGAGAAGGACACCGACCTCAGCGTCGTGAGCCTCCTCAGCTTCGGCGACATCATCAAGCTCAACCAGGCTATCACCTCGCTCACGAAGGAGATTGAGGAGGAGGCTGAAAAAAAAGCCTGAACCCATTCTGGAAGAACGCTTACGTCCTTTCAGACCGGCTTCACATGCCGGTGGAGTCAGTGCTTGAGATGCCGTACTCGGAGCTTGCTCTCTGGACGGCATTGCTCTATTACGACCAGCATCCGGACAAGCGTCCGGCTGCCACATCTGCGGAATCGAGCTTCGAGGCATTCAAGCTCATGATGTCGGGGAAGAAGAAACATGGCTGATATATTGACCACCCTCTCGGCGCGCATTGACGAGCTTGCCGAGCAGACCAAAAAGCTGGCTGATTCCGTTTCCTCGGCCGGCTCGCAGATGGGGAACTCGATGGGTGCCTTCGACCGCGCGCTCCGTCAGGCCGAGGAGGAGACCGCAAAGGTCGGTGTGAAGCTGAAAGGCCTCGACTCTGCCTTCTCTTCCGTCGGCCACGGCGCGAAGAGCTTCAAGGAGCTCTCCGACGCCACGGGATACTCCCAGAACCAGCTCAAGGCCTTCCAGCGCGTCCTCAACGCCGCGGGCGACGACCTCGACGGCCTCGCGCGCTCGTCAGGGCTGTCGGCTGACAAGCTCCGCGAGCTCCGCACCGCGCTCAACGATGTCGCGCGCTCTCAGGCTCAGGTCAATCAGCAGGTTCAGCGCACCACGCAGGCGCAGGGGCGTGCCTCCTCCGGCGGAACGATGCGGAGCCTGATGGGCGGAATTGAGTCCATCTCCGCCTATGCCATCGCCGCGGCAGGAGTCATCGGCGGCCTTGCCGGAGCCTTCCGTGCCGGAATCGGCGAGCAGGCGGAGGTCGACAGGCTGGCAGACTCCATCAAGGGGCTGACAGGCTCCTATGAGTCCGCCCTGCCCGTCGTGCAGGAGTTCAAGGATCTGCATAACGAGACCGGAGCGACCGAGCAGCAGATGGCGTCAGCTGTCCGTGCGCTCGTAACCTCAGGCTTCGACTACACGCGCGATTCGCTCAAGAGCCTCATCGGCGTAGCTAACGCAAGCGGCATGAGCATTGACCAGCTTGCGGACAAGATGAAGGGCTTCGCCAACGGCAGGCTCACGTCTTTCCGCGAGCTCGGCATCACGGCGAAGCAGGTCGGCAATGAGATCGAGATGACCTACGACGGCCAGACAACGAAGATTGCCAACACTCAGGCCGCCCTTGAGGCGTACCTCGTCGCCCTCGGGAACACAAAGTTCGCCGACTTCCAGAACCAGACTCAGAACATCAGCACCGCCCTCGACCGGCTGGGCGGCACGTTCGCCGAACTCTCCGCGTCTTTCCTTTCAACCGACGGCGCGTTCGGCTCTGCCATCATCTCGGCAATCAATTCGCTGAACGACGCCCTCGACAAGAACAACGGAATCTTCATCACCCTCCGCGAGACCGTCAACACCTTCACCGTCATGTTCCAGTCATGGACGTCTGAGGTCGCCGCGGCTTCCGAAGACTGTTTCGGCAGCGTGGAGGAGGACGCGTCAACGACGCTCAGTGCCTTTGACGAGCTTGCCGGAGGCGCTGTCGCGGGCTTTACGCTCATCAACGAGGTGCTGACCAACTTCGAGGCAACCGCCATCGGCGTCTTTGATGCTGTCGGCAAGTCGGTAGGCGGCTTCATCGCCCTTGTGCGCGCTGTCGTCCATGACGCGGTAACGCTCTTCGGCTACCTCGGAGACCGCATCGGCAGTACCGCCCACAAGCTGGTGGAGCTCGGCTCTGCCGTCAAATCTCTTGATTTTGACGGCGTGAAAGAGACTCTCTCGAGCATGACCACGGTGCCCGAGATGGAGGCAATGCAGACCGGAACCGTCATGAAGGCGGTTTTCTCGGACGTCAAAAAATCCGCGGCGGCGACGGGCGTGTCTCTCGAGGCGGCAACCTCCGGCGCATGGGAGAAAGGCCAGCAGGCGGCGATGGCGTACTTCGCGAAGGTTGACGAGGCGAAGAAGAAAGCACGGTCAGCCGAGGCTGAGGCCACGAAGATCTCCGGCAAGGCCACGCGCTCCTCGATGCTCGCGCCTGCCGCCGCGTCGTCATCGTCGAAGTCCTCCGGCACATCAGCCGCGGACACTGAGCTGAAGAAGTACGAGGCCATGCTCAAGGCGGAGACCGCCGCAAAGCAGAAGCAGCTGTCAGACGTCGAGCAGATTAACGCGCGCTATCAGGCGAAGCAGGACGAGCTTGACGCGCTCAAGACCGTGTCGGCGGAGAAGCGCAACGCCCTTGAGGTGCTTCTCGAGGAGAACAAGAACGCCGAGATTGAGGCGCTCCGCACAAAGGCTCATGAGAACCTCATCAATGCCTACGGCACTGAGCAGGAGCAGGCGCAGCTCGCGTACACGAAGGAGCTCGAGGAGCTTCAGAAGGAGTATGACGAGAAGCTCATTCTCGAGGACGAGTTCCAGAAGGCGAAGCAGGCTCTGAAAGACCAGTACCTCTTCGACGAGAAGGGACAGGTGAAGAGCAAGGCGGAGAAGGGCGGAGACGCGAAGAACAAGTTCTCCTCGCTCGGGCAGATGCTCGGCATTGACCAGAAGGAGCTTCAGGGCTACGAGACCATGCTCAATGGGATCGCCTCGGCATTCGGCAATATCGGCGACGCCATCACAGCGACGGGCGGAGACGCGCGCGCGGCATTCGCGATCCAAAAGTCCTTCGCGGTCGCCTCCGCGATGCTCAACTGCTACGCGGCGTGGGCAAAAGCTTTGGGCACTTCGGCGACATGGTACGACGCGCTTGCGAACTACGCCGCCGCCGTCGCCATGACGGCCGGCATCATCTCGCAGGTCATGAGCGTTTCAATGCACGACACCGGAGGCGTCATCAAGCCGGGAGAGCTCGGCATTGTCGGCGAGAAAGGCGCGGAGCTGATTTCCGGAGGCACGACGGGCGTCTCGGTTCAGTCGCGCGTGCAGACTGCTGACATGATGAGGAACGCGGCAAGGCCTCAGACGACCGTCAACCTCATCGAGAGCAGCGAGCGCGCCGGGCAGACCGAGGAGACCGAGACCGAGGATGAGCACATCATCAACCTTTTCGTCTCGCAGATCCGGAACGGCGGGAAGATGAGCGGCGCGCTTGAGCGCTATTACGGCACGAAGAGGGTAGGCGCATGAAATTCAGATTCTCATTCCCGAGGTTCGCGCTGACTCCGCTTCAGAGCGGCTTCACGGTCGACTTCAAACCGAATCAGGTTGTGTCGAAGTTCTACTCCGGCAGGTACCGCAACCGGCTGGTGACATCAGGCGCGCCGGTGCAGATAACCGCAAAGTTCCTCATCGGCTCGAATGTCCAGAGCGATTATGTCTCATCGCTCACCGACCGCTTCGGCAGGACTGTGGAAGTCTGCGCATGGGATTCAGCTGACAAAGTCTACCGCTTCAACCAGCTCAGGTACCTCGATACCTTCGGCATCCTCAGCCCGTTTACGACCACATGGAACGGCACCCTGCATTTCCTGCCGGACGACTGCGGCCAGCTGGTGTACCAGGGGCTGACCGGCGAGATGTCAAAGACGCTCAAAATGCGCACTCCGCAGGGCGACTGGTGGAACGTCTCGATGAAGCTTGCCTGCCTGTGGTGCTCGCCGCTCCTGAACGCGTTTCATGGCGTGAAGGAGTTCCCCTCCGGGATTTACCCGCTCCAGCAGTCCTTCTCGGTCTCCGAGAAGCCTGTTGCCGCTCAGGGCGGCCTGTACCGCGAGGTGCAGAACTCGGCGGACTGCCGCGACATCAGCCTGAAATTCCTGCTCAACTCCGCGGACTACCTCCGGCTCATCGGCTGGTACATAAACGATTTAGGCGAGGGCACGCTGCCTTTCACCTTCGACTTCTCATCGCTCATCGCCCTGCCGAAGCAGTGCGGGGTGCTGACGGGCATGTCCGCCGCCCTGCATCACAGGGATGCGCAGGACACATGGTGGAACGTTACCATGAAAATCCATTCGGAGGACTATCTGTGAAGCTTGATGTGCTGAACGCAACGGGCGACTACCTGCCTGTGCTGACTCTCACCTTTACCAACCATCAGAAGGCGTCCGCTGACGACCTGCGGCGGCTCGGATACTCCGACAAGGCGAAGGCTGCCTTTGTCGCCGACTCCGCGTCATCGCTCGTCGAGTCGCAGGTTCAGGAGTGCTGGCAGAACAAAAAGGAGCTTCAGTTCCGCCTCATCCTCGCGAACGCGCTCGACATGGCGGACAATGACAGCCGATACATCCCCTGCGTGTTCTCGCTCTCCATGCCGAAGGCGTCGAATGACGGCAACGTGAGCCTCAGCATCTCGATTCAGAACAACTCCCAGTCGATAATGAGCCTCTGTGACTACTACGCGAAGAGCCGCTATCCGGTATTCGTCACGCTTGAGCAGTGGGATCGCCCTGCGGAGAAAGGCAAGAACCTCGGCGAGCTGCTGTCGTCATTGACTTTGTACGTTGAGTCCGTGGAGGTGGGAAAGGACGACACCGCCTTCTCCTGCTCGTTCGGCGACCTCATCAACAGCAAGTACCCTGCCATCATGTACACCGCGCAGATTGCGCCGGGGCTGAAGTATGCGAACCAGCTCTGAGACTGACCTCGTCAACTTCGCGCTGACGCATGTGCGGTACAGGCTCGGCGGCAGGGAGTTCCCCTTCCTTGACTGCTGGGGGTTCTGCCGCTGGTTCTACCATGAGCGTTTCGGAGTTGAGTTCCCGGGGTTCCTGTCGCTGAGCAGGCAGGAGGCTCTCAACACTCCTCCGGAGCTTGCGCACATCCGGCAGATTGCGGAGCCGCAGGACATCTGCATCTTCGGGCTCGTGTCGGGCATGGGAATCTTCCACTCCGGCATTTACATCCACGGGAAATTTTTACACGACAGCCGCTTCGGGTGCCAGCTTGCTGACAGCCTGCCGTGGCACAAAGCCTGGTTCCAGGCTGAGGAGCTTTTATGATTGTCGACATTTACGCCTCCGGCACTGACTGCATCATCGAGAGCAAGGAGTACGACGGCGAGGCCATGACCATCGCCGACCTCCTTGCCGAGTGCGCGCCGGACATGAAGAAGGATCTGCCGCTCACCTTTGAGCTTGACGGCGCTCCGGCTGACCGCCGCTCGATGCTGGCAGGTCACAGAAGGCTCACGATTCACCTCCAGCCCTGCGATTACGGCGTCTCGTTCATCATAATGGCGATTATCGCCGTCGCTGTCGCTGTGGCCGCCGCCGTTATGATGTCGAGGATGAAGAAAAAGCAGAACGCCAACGACCAGAACGCAGGCTCGTCAATCTACGATCCGAACATTCAGGCGAACAAGGCGAAACTTCTCAGCCCCATTCCCCAGCAGTTCGGCTACATGAAGCGTTTCCCCGACTACCTCAACGAAAGGCACAGCTTCTACCTCAACAACAAGAAGTATGAGACTCTGCTGCTCAGCCTCGGCATCGGCTGGTTCGACATCTCCGGCACATACATCGGCAACATCCCGCGCGAGTCGCTTGCCGGAAAGTCCTTCGTCAGGTACTACGATCCCGGCGAGAAGATCAGGGATCTGATGATTACAGGCTCAGGCACTACGGCATACTCAATGTATACCGAAAACGGCAAGCTTGTCGTCAGGGACGATGTGACCGGCTTGCAGACCGAGGACGAGGACTACACCTACAACCTCGCGCCGTACAAGAACTGGTACAACTCCCCTGATGTGCAGGGGATACAGCTGAATGCGAAGAAGGAAATTCAGAGCGTAACGGACAGCGGCAACGACTTTGGCATATCATCGACAAAGGGCGTGCTCACCCTGTCCTTCAGGGGAGTGATGTTCGAATGGGAAAAGGGAACCGGGACGGTTAACGGTTCGCTCCCGTCCGAGGGTGATGTCTTTGTGCTGAAGGAGTCAGAGCCTGTCTGCAACGCTGTGATTAAGAACCCATGGGGAATGGAAACTACTTCCCAAAAGTGCGTTGCCGAAGGTTGTGGCGGCTACTGGACAGACACGCCGCAGAACTACTATCAGATTGCCATAACGCATTACGAAAAGCTGGACGATACTCATTTCAGGAAATGGGAGCTGATGTGGGCCGGCGGCATATTTTACTGTTCCTGCTCAGACGACATTATCACAGGCGACGCCCCTGCCGATGCCGTAACCCGCTGCACCATACCATACTATGCCGCCATGCCGTCACAGCTTATCAGCAAGGTTGAGCTGTACCGCTACGGCTCGGAGACTGATATTACTGTAACCGCTCATGGTCATGGCTCTGACATGGTTGACGGCAAATATCCGGTATTTGATGTGTCGTTCGTGATACATACCGATTCGGCGGAGGATAACCCGGATGACAGATACCTGCGCATCACAAGCTATGAGAAACGCAATATTCCTCTGACCCATACCCACAACGGCAATGCTTACAGATGGATTTATCCGCTTATCGCTGTTCCGTACCACAAAATCCCGGAATACAGCTTTACAGGCATCAGCGTTTCCCAGTCCTCGACAGACTCTGGCGTGCCTGACAAAGAACATTTTACGCTTACGGGCGACCTGTACTTCGGCGATAAAAAATGGCTTGACTATGTCAAATGCGACATCACTCTGCCCGAATACTCAGGCACATCGAACGAAATGCGTGTCATCAGGTATTGGGGCGGCATAAGCGGTTTAAGGCTGTGGGTCGCCGCAAATTACTTATGGTACACCGACGTAGAAAATACTCATGGCAACCATTGGACAGTAGGAACCCTGAAAACAGACATTCTCGCCCAGCCGCAGTGGGGGTTTGACGATCTTTATGTAGAATGGTTGGAAACTTTGTCTGTTGGGGATGCCATTGTCAACAATCCGAACACGTCCAATGTCGGAGGCCCTGACGGTGTCGGCCACACTGCTGACATCGCCCTTGTCCACAAACCAAAATCGGAGATTACTGACTACAAGGGCTATACCCCCTACGCCTACCGCCCTCAGCCTATCGGGAAGCCCATCACGCATTTCCAGGTCTCCATTAATTTCCCGTCGGGGCTGTACCACATGAAGAACAACGGCAGCTATTCCAGCGAGACTGTAACCATCTACGTCGCCTACCGCAAAATCAACACTGTTGACTGGACAATCGACACCCACGGCGTAACAGGCTCAACGCCTGACGAGAAAGGATTCACCTACGAGTACGATGTGCCGAAAGGCGAGTACGAGGTCAAGGTCGGCCTGCAAGGCTCTGAGGACTCGCAGGCGAACAATCAGGGTTCCTGGGAGAACCTTGCCGGGATCATCGGCGAGAAGCAGGTGTACGAGGGCATGACGACGGTGTTCTGCTGCGTGCAGTCATCGAACATCTTCAGCGGCACGAACAACAACCAAATCTCCTCCTTCTGCACGCGCCAGCGGAACAACAGCGGCTCACGTGTCGAGATGAGCACCATCGAGGACGCGGCGATTTACCTCGTGCAGTCATCGAAGTACTTCTCCATGCCCGCGCGGCTCGACTACGCGGCATTCAAGGACGCTCAGGCGAAGTACTGGAGCGGCATCACGGTCAACGGCGTGTTCGACGAGAAGTCCACCTTCTGGGACTGCCTTCAGGACGTCCTCAAGATCGGCTTCGCGGAGCCTGTCGTGAAGGGCAACGTCATCTCTGTCGCCGTCGACCGCTCGCACAAGGACGAGGCGTACAAATACGTGTTCCACGCCGACAACATCATCGGCGACGTCTCTGTCAGCTACAGCTACCCGACAGCGACAACCATCATCGAGTACGAGGTGCAGTACACCGACCCTGACACCTGGAAGCAGGCCGTCGTCTTCGTCGCCTACGTGCCGGCGGACTCCTACGACATGACAGGCGAGTCTCAGGACAGGTTCTTCCTCAGTGAGAGCGAGTACAGGCTCCTGAAGGCTGACGACACCTACGCGAACTACCTCGGCTCAGGGCGCAAGGTACGCGGCGGCGAGCGCTTGGAGGGCAGGATTTACGAGTCTGACTCGGCGATGACCGAGTCGCCGCAGACGCTGGAGCTGTGGGGCGTGACCGACAGGGACAGGGCGATACTCATCGCTGTACGCGCGCTCCGAAGGCAGGTTTACATCACCCGTAACTTCTCGTTCAGCGTTGACCTCTCGGCGCTCAACGTGCAGTACCTCGACTACGTGGGGCTCTTCGTTCCGTACTCGACCGCGGGAGTCTCCGGAGTTATCAGAGATGTGGCAAAGACTGACGGCAGCTATGCCTACCTCAACGTCAAGACCAACAGCGGCAGGAGCGCGTCGTACAGCGACGCCTACACGCAGGAGGCTGACGGTACGGCGAGGAAGCTGACGGCACGGCCGCAAAGAAACGCGGAGAGCGGCTGGGAGCAGCCGAACCCCGACACGTGGAAGGTGACAGGCGCGGACAGCGTGACGGCAGATGATGCCGGAATGCCGATAGTCTGCGGCAAGGCGATACCCTGCCTCGTGCAGTCCGTCACGCCGGGAGCCGACAAGGCGAAGATTGAGCTGTCGGAGTACAGCGAGGAGATTTACGGCAAGGTGAAGGTGTACACCAGGAGGGGCGACACCTTCGACTTCAGCTACTGGGGCGATCCGTCAAGGACGATCGCCTGATGCATTGCCCGGCGAGTCCGGGCTTTTTGGCTGGTACAGCGCGTCGACATCAGACCGCTTCACGCGTATCCTGCCGACAACCTGATAACCCTTAATCTTGCCGTTCTTAATCCAGTTCTGTACTGTCCTCGGCGTCACGCCGACAAGCTCAGCGGCCTGCTTCAGCGTGAGCCACTCGTCGTTAACTTCGCTCATTGTTCCTCCTCCATTCTCCAAATCTGTTCCCTGACCTTCACACAGATGACCGTCAGGAGCACTCCGCCCTCCCGCGCCTCAACGCCTGTCGAGTTGCGCAGGCATTCCACCCCACGCGCGCCGAGCGTGTCGGCGAGCACAACGTGAAAATGATACCCCAGCATGCCGCACAGCCTGCCGAGGGCGTCAAGGGCGGCAGGGTTCGGCGACTCCGCATACAGGAAGTGATGGTGCGGGTGCTCCAGCCTGACCTCCGGCACATCGCAGAGAGGGAAGGCGCACGCCGGGCGATGCTCAGGAGCCATCATCTCAATGGCCGTCCGTAGAGCCTTCTCCTCCCTGCGCCTGTCGGCAAGAGAGTACGACGGATCGCGGATTGGCGAGCGCATCGGCTCGCGGAGAAGCTGTCTCATTATTCCTCCAACGCAAAAAGCCCGCCAGAGCGGGCAACCGTCATGCAGGCTGATACATGATTGACGTGTCAGCCTGCCCCCTGCAACTGTCGACCTCCTCCATCACCTCAGAGTCGGTCAGACGCTCGGCCGCCGCGGCCTCAGCCTCCTCGCAGGAGCCGCAGCAGTCGAAGGAGCCGCAGTACGGGCAGTAGTCGCCCGAGGTGTACTCCTGACGCTCCCAGCCGTCAGGGCGGCGGATGAAGGTTACGCCAACCGCGTAGCGCCCGCCGTCATGGCAGAGGTCGCTGTCGTAGTCAGAGTAGTCCCTGACGGTGATACGGGCGGCGGCAGAGACGCGGAAATCTTTTGAGTCAATCGAGAACATAAAGCCTCCTCAGCAATACCAGTGGAGTCTGACTACTCCACCGTGGTCAAGCGTTGATTCGATGTCTAAAAAGACATCGAAATCCGAGACATCTACACACACGTGCAGATGCCCCGGGCAATTGGCGCGAATGTTCCCACATTCACGCCACGCCATACGCCACCCGTCGGCATGACGGGTGTATACGTTCTCGATGCACTGGCCGTGCGTCTCGGAATACTCACGTGTAATTACTTTGTATGCAGTGATTTTCATCTTCTTCCGCTCCCGCCGAAGAACCTGACGCCGATGATGGTGTCAGTGCTATAATCCTTCTCGTTCATATCAAACTCCATATCCAGTGGTGTGTTGTGAATTGGGCAGCGTGTCAGCACTGCCCGCTCGTTAAAACCTGTCGACAAATTCGGCAACCTCGCTCCTAGCATGCGCTGTGGTCATTGAAGACGACCAGCTTGCCGCTGTCCCAGAAGATGCAAAGGAGGTCGTAGAAGTCCTCCGGGCGGAACGCGAAGCTGTCGAGGTCGCCGTTGCCCTTCACAGCGGCCCACTTCCCAGTGCTGAGCTTTGCCCAGCTCTTGCGGCGGCCGTCACTGCCTATTACAGTTGCGGTGATGTGCTCCTTCATGCCCTTCTTAATTGCGCGATAATCCCTCTCGTTCATGACCATTGCTTGTTCCTCAATGCTCTTCAAAATCCTTTCTAGTCAGCCATTCAGCTTTCTCAAAAAACTATTGTCTTCCTGCTAACTGCATCCTCCATCATTTTCCGTTTCGCCTGTGAGTCTCCGTGCCCGTACCAGCAGAAGCACTTAAACCACGGACCGAGAGGCTCCTTTACGCCCTGGTACACATCGCCGCAGCAGTCATCCTCAGAAAGTTCAACTTCGGCATACACATCGGGCAGGCGATGGCATCCATGCTTCGCCCATGCGGCAAGAGCCTTGCGGAGGCCTCTGGCGGTCAGCGGGCGGGAGGTCAGGCAGGCATACCAGACCCCGTCAATGCAGACTGATATTTCGTTCTTCTCATGAGCCCTGCGCGAACCGTCGTACTTTACAACTATTGCTTTCATAACTTCTCTCCATCAGAGGCGGCTCTCACCGCCCCGTTCCTCATTCCGTTCCCTGCCTCAGGCCCTGCCGCTCCAGCCGACCACAAACTCAGGCATCAGCGACTTAATCTCACAGCCGTCCAGCTCAGAAATCTTCTTGACGATTTCCTGAACCTCCTCAACTCTGAACCAGTCTTGGTGTTGTGGACAGAGCAGCGTGTCAGCGCTGCCCGCTTTGTCAGTAGCCTTCCTTGCGATCCTGCTCGGCAAGATAATGATCGTGTGAGTTTGCCGCAAGGCGCCTTCCCCTCTCCTGCCTGTACAGCCTGTCAGCCTCCGCCATCTCGGCGGGATGCGCCGCCTCCCATTCGCGCTGGGCGGCAAGGCGTGCCGCGTCAAGAGCCTTCAGCGCATCAGCCAGGGGCTTGCTGATAGTTGCGTTGTACGGCATATCCTTCAGCCCCTCGACATCCTGACGGACTCTCCAGTAGTCCGAGCTTCCGGTTCTGCGGGTCTTCTCAATCTCCGGCAGGAGGCGCTCGCGCGCCTCTGCAACCTGTCTCTCATCGTAAGTCATAGTTCACCTCTCGTTAATCTCTGTACGTATATTACTCCCCTTGTTTCATAAAAACAACCTTTTTTTCGTATTTCTTCATATATTTTCGTGATACGGTTCACAAAACTGCTATGACTTTGCCGGTTTAACAGCGTCGTCTCCGTCCTTTTCGTCTCCGTCACTGCTCCATGACACTGAGTAATTCACTTTCCGGAAAAGCTCGACGATGCCCGTCAGCTGCTTGTACCGTAGCTCCGTCTCCGCGTCGATGCCGAGGTGCTGGCAGATGTCAGCATCGCTCATGCCCTGCTTGACAAGGGACTTGACGATATCGGCGTCGCCGTCAAGCTCATGCACGCCCCGGGCTTTGTTGAACTGGATAGTGGCCGCCATGCGCTGGCTGATGTCGTGTTTCAGGACGACAACGGGAACGGGGTCGATGTCGAGCCACTCCGGCCCGCACATCGTGTAGCGGTGGAAGCCGTCGATGATGATGTACTTCCCGTCCTCCTCGCTCCATATCGTGACGATGGGGAAGCAGAAGCCGTTGTCGATGATGGACTGCTTCAGGAGCTCCATCTTGTCCTTAGGCACGTGGTTCGGGTTGTAGTTGTTGGCCTGGATCTTATCGCGCGGAACCATCTGTATGCGCTGGCAGGGAATGTCAATCTTCATAGTACGTCTCTCCAAAAGTTGATTTTCTGAATGATGGGATCCTCGGTGTTCTTCACCGGTAGATCGTTTTCGTAGTCGTTGAGCACCAGCTGGCGGCACTGCTGACGGGCGACAAACTCGTTGTCAAGGTGATGCCTGAACCGCCTGATGAAAATCGGGAGCTTGTCAGGATCGGGATAGGTCTTGATGAGGAAGTCGCGGTACTCGCGCCAGCTCTTATGCCCCTTCGGCAGCTTCTGAGCCATGAACATCTTTTTGTTCTTGGCCGTCTCCTGCGCGAAGCTGACGCCTTTGATGCGCTTCAGCAGCTTCTCGTAGGTCTCCGGCTCAAACTCCGGCAGGCTCGCGATGCTCTTGTACGCCTTCTCATGCGTCAGTGAGGACACGCGCATCTGCGCGGGGTGGATGCCCTTGAGCGCGCAGAAGTCGTAGTAGCGGTGGTAGCGGATATTGTTGTCGCCGATGTACTTCCAGATGTCCATGTAGTTCCAGTCGTACAGCGGATAGAAGCTGACCCCTCCACAGCGAGCCTTCGTGCTCCACATGATGTCCTTGTAGCCCGGGTTGCTCGTTACCGCACGGAAGCGGTTCGGAGACTCCACCGCGCGCAGGCCTACGAGGTGCGCAGTGTTCGGCATGTTCATCTCAAAGTTCGTGATGACGTCGTAGTAGCCGAAACCCTTGTTCTTGTCGGCGATGACGGTCTTATGGCTCCATGGCGCGGCAAGAATATTGTTCTTGCTCCGCTTGTGCATCCACAGCGGTTTCTTTGCCGGATCCCAGCAGTGCACCTGCCCGTCGGTCAGGCTGACGGAGTTGGTCAGGTTGAACTCGATCTGGAACCAGTACCTCATCGTGTTTTCAGGGTACAGGCTCATCAGGTACTCCACCTGCTCGATGGTCGCCTGGTAGACAACCTCCTCATCGAGGTAGAAGAGGCCGATCTTCCTGCCGCGCTTGTGCGCCTCGACAAGCGCGAGGTGCGCGAGGACGGTGGAGTCCTTGCCGCCGCTGATGCTCACGATGATGCGCTCGAAGTTATCAAAGATGTAGCTTATGCGCTGGCGCGCAGCTTCCAGCACGTTAGTTTCCGGATGGTATGTGATCATAAAGGCTCTCTGCCTCCTTCTTCTTTCTAAGCAATTCCTGATAAAAATATCTGTCGGCCTTTGTGTCTGCGACGCAGACGTTCATCTCCGGCTTGAAGTCATCGAGACGATCAAAGCCCTTCGGCTTGTACTTGTCCGCGAGGCGCAGCAAGTGGCGCGGGATTATGCCGGTGTCGCAGGTGATGGCACGCTCAGCCTTCTCCATGCGGTCGGCGATGAGGTCAGCCTTTATCTTTGCGTATTTCTCGTGCGCCTCCGGCGGCAGGGTGATTTCCTGCACGTGGTAGGTGATGCGGAAGTTGGCATGGATGTGGCTGTAGTCGCTGTCGAACTCCTTCATAAAGGGGTTCGGAGCGATGAATGACCGCAGGATGTTGAAGTCCTTAATCGACTGGAGGAGCGGCAGGCTATTGAATACCAGTATGCTTCCCGCCTGCTGGCAATAGTGCCGTATGCAGTTGTAGTCGAGCAGGTTGGGCTTTGTGTTCCTGAGACACTGGTTCAGAACGAGGACGGAGTCCTTGTTTATCTCCTGGAGCCAGGGGAACATCACGCGGTACATGATGGTCTCGTGGAACGTCACCTGCCACGCTCCCTCGATATGCGCGTCCTCTCCGGCGATGTACAGCTTCCTGCCGGTCAGGCCGTAGCGGTCAAGCACCTCCCTGATGTCGTAATTGCCTATAAATGCTTCTTTAACCACTTTGCTTTCTCCTTGCTGTTCATCTTGCTTACTTTGTCTTTAACCTCGTCAAGCAGGCCGGTCTTGCGGTCGAGGTTGCGCGAGATCATGTCCTCGATGCCGACAGAGGTGCAGTACACGGTATGGTAGTCCACATGCTCCTCCTGCCCGAGACGGTAGACTCTCGCCTCGGCCTGCTCCATCTGGGCGTAGTCCCATGTCCTGTCCGCGAACACGAGGTTATGGGCGAACTGGAGGTTCAGCCCGAAGGCGCCGCAGCCGAAGGTGATCCACAGCGCCTTGCTGTCTCCGGTACGGAACTGCTCAATCGCCGCCTGACGCTCATCAGTGCCCATATCTCCGGTGATGCGCAGCGCGTTGAGCGGGATGGAAGCAAGGAAGCGCACGAAGACCACGCACTTCCCCTCAGCCTGCTCGATGCACTCCTGCACTGCCATCTTCTTTGACTCACAGGAGTACAGGAAGTGCAGGCAGGCGGTCACGAGGCGATAGAAGTTGATGTCGCTGTCCTCACAGCAGTCCATGAGGATCTCCTCCTTGACCTGCTCGTAGGCGTCCTGCTCCTCGCGCGTCAGGCTGTAGCCGTGTGACCAGTGGGACTGGCCTACGCCGAGGTTGAGCGACGCGTCGTAGACATACGGGGAGATCCTGCTGATAAGGTTGGACACGTTGCAGGTGCGCTTGATGCGGCCTGCGCGCGGGCCGGTCTTCCAGTACTCGCAGTACATATCGCGGAAGCTGTACCAGTTCTCCGGCAGGATTTTGTGGCTGAGGAAGCACATCTGGCTGTAGAGGTCGAGGATGTTCTTCGACAGCGGCGTGCCGTTGAGGATCAGCTTGTATGAGGCATAATTAGACAGCTCAAGCAGGCGTTTCGTCCTCTTCGCCTTGATGTTCTTGATCTTGAGGCTCTCGTCAACGACAAGGAACACGCGGTTGTTGTGCGGAGCCATCTCATTCAGCAGATTGAGGAAGATGCGGTCAGACGCACCGATTGACTCAACACCGACAACGGTCAGGCTGAGCTCCGGGTGCCACTTCTTCTGCTCCTCCTCGATGGTACTTTTGAGGGAGCAGGGGCAGACCCATACGTTCATCTCCACCTTCTTCTGGCGGTCAGCCATGAGATCCAGGGCGACCTTCGTCTTCCCCGTCCCCATCTCCATAAAGAGGGCGCCGACCTTGAGCCTCCTTAGCTTATTGACCGCCCTGCGCTGGTCGTCTGTGTCAGTCATCAATCAGCTCCTCCGGTATTGTTACATCGACATGGCCGGGCAGTGGCTCCGGCGTATGGATACGTTCCCTTGAGTCAAAGTACTCCGGCAGCTCGTCAGGCGTGACGCTCTTCGTTTCGACATCCTCCCATGTGCCGTCAGCCTTCCGCTCGGAGCGCGAGATGAAGAACTGCCAGCACATGCTGTACGTGATGACGATGATGCCCTCGCCGATAACAGTCATGTTGCCGGGGTGAAAGAACTTCCAGCCGGAGTCCTTCGAGCGCAGGAGGAAGCTGCCGTTGCGGCAGCGCTTCCAGTACACCTTGCTCTCCGTCAGAACAATCTCGCCCATTACCCAGCGAGCTCCCTGTCAATCTCGGCGATGCGGGCAAGAAGCCTTGCCTTCTCCTCCTCGAGCTCCTTGCGCCTGACGTCCTTGCCCTCGTCGACAAGCTCGGCGGTGTAATACTCGCTGTCCTTGTCCTCTTCCCAGACGGCAAGGGGGACGTGGCGGAGGAGGACTACACAGCCGGCTGGTACAACGCTCTCCCAGTTCTTGCAGGAGCCGCCGGAAGTGGGCTCCCCCTCGAGGTAGGTTACGTCATCGCCGGGACGCGCGCCGGAGTCCCTGCCGCGGGCGGAGGCGAGAACCTTCTTGAAGATGACGACATCGTCGCACCTGACACTCCACTCCTCCTTGAAGGTGACCTTGACGGTTACGGAGCCGCCAGCGTCAGGCAGGTCGGTCTCGCCGTAGACGTCCATCATGATCTGACGGACCTGCGGAAGAGCCTCCTCCGGGACGGTCCAACATCTTTCGTCGCTGTCCCACTTACGGCCGCCGATGTTGCTCTTGATCGCGGCAACAAAGTCGCGATTAAAGGGGGTGAAAACCGAAGCCCTGCCGTCCTTGACGATTACCTTAATGTTGCACATAGTTGTTTCTCCTGTTGCTGTCTCAATCTCTATTTCGTATATTACGCCTGTTTTTCACATTTGCAAACCTTTTTTCATATATTTTCGCATTATTTCGTGAGGTGCATCACACATTCAGCAGGAGGACACAAAAAAGCCCGCAGACGCGGGCAGATGATTACTCTTCGTCTTCGCGGTTGTACAGGATCCAGGGATCGAGCAGGTTGCGGTAGTAGGTCGATAATTGCCGCTCGCCCATATCCTCGCGCTGGCTGTAGAAGCTGGCGACACGTGCGAGGATTACCTGCTTTATCGCCTGAGGCACATCGTCAATGCTTTCGCAAACCGCCTTGTCATCGTTGCGTTTGATGATTTCGCGGCAGAGGTGGTGCTCGGCTTCCTGGGTCGCCGCCGCCATGTACTGCTGGAGCATGTCGGTCTCGGTGTCATCGTCGATGTGCAGGTGCGCCTTGACCTCGGCAAGGGTTACGGCCGGTTCGACCGCGTCAGTGAGATACGCAAGCGTCATGATGCCTCCTTCAAAAAAGCCTCCTTGCGGAGGCTTCGACTGGTTTCAGGACTGGGTTCCGTTACTCGGATACCTTGAAGTCTCCGGCGAAGATTCCGGCGGGAACCTCGACGGCGAGGGCAAGGCGCCTGCTTGCGCGGATGGTGTAGAGGTAATGAGTAAAGTCATCCTCGTTGGTGTTGGTCATCTCGACGGCCACCTGCTGGCGGTCATAGATGGTGACGGTCTGGGTGAAGTTGCCGAAGATGAACTTTCCGGCAGGGACAGCGGAGGAGGTGACGACGGGGATGCCCCACACGCTCTTATTGGCAGCAAGGCCGGGGCCGCCGAGCAGATACCTGTCCTGAGAATCCTTCTCCATGGCGAGCTGCGCCCAGGTCATCGGGTTGAGCACGAGAGCCTCAGGCTCGTAAGCCGCGGTCTCGGCGACCCCCTGGAGGAGCAGGAGGAGGTCGAAACGATTCTTTGCGCCGGTAAGCTGAGTGGAAGCGTCAGTGTAGGAGCCGGTTGCAAGGAGTCCCTTCAGCTGGGGAGCGGTGCCGTTGCCATTGACGATCTGGTCCTCCACCTTGTTCTGAAGGCCGTAGAGCATCTTGGTGTTGATGTAGGCGGCAAGGGCAGGGGCGTCATCAGCAAGCTGCTTGGTGATCTTGGTATAGTGAGCCACATTGACGACATTCGCCTTCGCGAGGGTCGGGGTGAACGTGCTCTCAGGGATTGCGCCGGCCTCGGCTACGCCTGCCGCGCCGATGGTGTCGGCTACGGTCACGTAGTCAACAGAGTCGGTGGTTACGGCAATGTGCGGGATGAGCGGCTCGATCTTCTGCGGAACGTTCGGAGTGCCGAAAACGCCGGCATAGAAGGAAGGAGCAAGGGAGGTTGCGGTAAGGTCGGAGGAGATTCCCACTTTGGTCGGGGTGGAGGTCGGGGTGGAGGTCGGGGTGGAGGTCGGGGTGGAATCCTCCTTGCTGAGGGTGATGACTGCCCTCGCGGAGGTTGCCGCGCCGCTCACGAAGTCAGTGTACGCCTTGTCAGCGACAAAGGACTCGCCAACGGACTTTGCCTCAGCCCTGGCAGGTACGGCCTCGTTCTTCTGGCGGATCTCGAGGAGCTCGCGGGCAAGGTCTGCCTGCTTCGCGCCGAGCTCCCGAGCCTTCTCCGCGAAGGCCTTCGCGGACACGCGGTCGGTCTCAAGATTGGTAAGGCGCTCGCCGATTTTGTCGAGGCCGGTCATGATTTCGGAAATATTGTCAGACATGATTGTCTCCTTTGTATGATGTTCAGATTGCGCGAATCCTGGCAAGGATCGCGGAAAGTTCTTCATCGTTTGTCTCGGCCTTTGCTGCCGCGTCAGGATCACCCTGAGCGAGAACTACAGCCTTAAAGCGGCTGATGAAGCCAGTCGCTACGGACTTCGAGAAGCCTGCATCGCGCAGGAAACGCTCAAAGTCTGACAGTCTGGTAAATGGTTCAAAATCTGCGCTCTTCACTTTCGCGATGCGCGCGGACTTGTCGGCAGGGAAGGTGACGACCGAGATTTCGGGCAGTGCCTCGACACGCTCGATGAAGCCGCCGCCCCACTGGTCGTTCGCGTCCTTAAGGGTATAGTGAGCGGGGTCTATCATCATGCAGACCGAAAAGCCGTCGATGTCGCCGGCCTTTACGGCAGAGTAGACATCCTTTGCCTGCGAGACCTCAAGGTTAAGCCTGCCTTTGACATAAAGGCCTTTGTCGTCAGCCGTGACCTCCTCCCACTTGCCGATAGGCACGCTGTAGCGGTCATGGTTGAAGAACATCTTGGGCTTCTCCTCGGCGTTGACGCAGTCGTCAAAGGCTCCTTTGACGATGGTGTCGCCGTAGGAGTCAGTGCCGTAGTAGACGCTGGCGTAGCCCTCGATCGAGCCTGCCTCGTCTGTCTCAATCTCAGACTTGCTGAGGATGATGCTCTTGCGGAAATCCATGGTTCCTCCTAATTTTTGTTCGGCTGTGATGACAGCGGAGTCTCTTCCTTTGACGGGGCAGCTTTCCCTACATCCTCCAGCCGCATGAGGTTGGACTGTACGGTGTGGATGTCCATGCCCTCGGCATTGCCCACTTCCCAGCCTTCCTCACGGGCGATGTCGGCGCGTGTCCGCATGCCGTTCTGCAGCTGGGTGGCGTAAATCTGCGTGCGCTGGTAGTCGTTCGCCCTGTACAGGAACGACAGGCGGAAGCGCACCTCGTGGTGCTTCTCGGCCTTACAGGCGATGCGCTTCGTGATGGCCTGCTCCGCTGAGATGCAGAGGGGGAGGATGGTGGACTTGTAAAACCATCCCTCCTCCTTCTCGATGTCGCCCGTTCCGCCGACAAGCCCTGTCGGCACGCCGAACCAGCGGCAGATCTCCTCAACGCTGAAACGGCGCGTCTCGAGAAGCTGGGTCTGCGCAGGAGTCAGCGCGAGCTGCTGGAATTCCATCTGCCGGTCGAGAATGAGGATGCCCTTGCCCTTGCTCCGGAGCTGGCCGAAGCCCCTCACGGTGTCGGCCTTCTGCTGCGGCGTCAGGATGCCGACAGGCTTGATGATGCCCGTTACCTGGCCGCCGCCGGCGAACATGTCGACGGCATTGCCCTGGGCTGACGCCGCCTCAGTGAGAGTGCCGCGCATGTACTCGATGGTCGAGAGCCCGATGTACCCGTCGCCGAGGTGCTTCCAGTGGAAGACATTGGCAGGGTCAAGCACCTGCACCTGGTTCTTGTCATTGTAGTAATGGTACTCGACAAAACCGGTCTCCTCGTTGCGCTTTACGTTCATCTGGTCGGCCGAGAGCGGCGTGATTGAGTACGCCGAGCCGTCACGCTTCCGCCCGATGAGTGCGTAGGCATTGCCGCGGAGCAGAAGCGAGCGTGTCATCGCCTGCCAGAACTCGAAGGGGCTCATGTTGTAGTTCGGGCTGTTGCCGAGGAGCATCGCGAGCGAGCACGCCTTGTCAGGCTTCCGGCTCCCGTCCTCGCTGATGAGGAATACGTCGCAGGGGAGGCTTGCGATTGTCGAGGATATGAGGTTGACGCAGGCGTAGACAGCGGACAGCTGCATGCTGAGGTCAGGAGAGACCTGCGTGGAGCCCTCGATAACGCTCCCGAGCGGCTCGTTGTTCTGCCAGCCGCGATGGTCGCCGCCGATGCCGAAGATTGCCCTGAAAAATCCGCCTAAACTCATACCGCACCTATATGTCAAACGACTGATGGTGTACTTTCGTACATTATAGCACTATCCGATGGCTGTTGTATATAGTTAGTTTCCACCTGCAGCTGTATAGCCTGATTCATACACGTGATCAAAGCTACAATTCCGTCAATTTTGTTCTCCGGCTTCTCCTTGCGCGGGTAGATGTTGTCCTTCGCGTCCATGTGGCAGACGACATTCGACACCATCCAGTCCGTAACCGGATTAGGCACGAAGTGTATGCGGTCTTGCAGGACAAGAGCCTGCACCTGCTTCATCGGCTCCGAGAAGTTCTTCACGTTCGGCGACACCTCCACCATCGGCGCGCCGTACTGCATCAGGTTCTGCGCAAGCTGTGTCGCCTGCCACGGGTCGTAGCCGATGGCAAGTGTCTGGTAGTACATGAAATCGCGCGCAAGCCATTCCTGAATGGCATCGAGGTCGATGACGGGACCCTCAGTCGAGTGGATAAGTCCCGCGGAGTGCCAGCCTTTGTACTGGGCATTCGGCGAGTGCAGGATCTGCTCACTGGGAAGCCAGAAGTCAGGGAATACGTAGTAGTGAACCTGATTGTCATCCTCAAGCCGCCAGAAGAGTTTCACAACCGCCGTGATATCGTTCTTTGAGCTGAGGTCAATGCCGTAGATGCAGTACTGCCCCAGGAAGTCCTCGATACGTATATCCCTCGCGCACTTCTGCCACTTGAGGAGCGGCATCCACGCGTGGTTCGAGGTGCAGGGGATGTCGAGGTACTTCGTCTTGTAGTTGTTCTCCTCGGCAGGCGTCGCTATCGCCTTGCTGAGGAGCGACAGGATCTCGCGGGGCTGTACCGAGACGCCGAAGTTCGGCGAGGCCTTGCGCACAGCGTCCTCAGTCTTCCAGTCGTCACCCTCGTCGATGGTGTACACGATCCCAAAGAGCGTGTCGTCATCCGCCTGATGGCTGAGGATTTTCTGCACGTACTGCCGCTGCTCCATCCATATCCCGTCAAGCACTGTGCCCGCCGTTGTGATGCAGAAGAGGAGCGGCTGGGCGCGCTTGCCGATGGAGGTCTTGACGACATCGTAGACAGTTCGCGTCTTGTGCGCGTGAAGCTCATCGATGATGGCGCAGTGGGTGTTGAGTCCGTCAAGCGTCCCAGCGTCGGCAGACTTCGCCATGAAGCGTGAGTTTGTCCCCGGCACGACAATCGAGTGCGCGAGGACTGAGAGGCCGTAGCGCTCCTTGAGCGGCGCATTGTTCCGCGCCATCGCCTGAGCGTCGTCAAAGACGATCTTAGCCTGCTCACGCGTCGTCGCGAAGCTGTAGACATCAGCGCCCTTCTCGCCGTCGGCGCAGAGCATGTACAGCGCGACGCCGGACATGAGCGTTGACTTGCCGGAGCCTCGGGGCACCTCTACGAAGGCCTCGTGATAGCGCCTATGCCCCTTGCTGTCAACCCAGCCGAAGATGGTCGTGAGGATGAAGCACTGCCACGGCTGGAGCTCGATGCGCTCGCCCGCGAGAGGGCCTTTGACATGCCGGAGGAGCGAGATGAAGCGGCAGACGCGCCATGCCCTCTGCTCATCAAAATGCCACTCAAAGTCCTTCCTGCCGAGGTCAGCCTTCTGCCGCTCGCACGCAGCTTTCACCCACCTGCACGCAGGAACCCTGCCGGAGAGCACATCTTCTATATACCCGTTCGCCCTGTCCACATACTCATTCCCTGCCATTCCGCACCTCAAAGCTCATCAAAACCATTCTCCTCGCCCGTCTTTTTGCCGCCGAAGGTGTGCACCCTTGCCCTGCTTGACGGCGAGAAGCCGAGCTCGGTGATGTACCCGCGGAGCAGGTTCTTGAGCTGATCCTGCTCCTTCAGGAGAGGATGGGCGTAGGTGACTCCGGTCTTCTCGTTGACGTAGGTCAGCCCCTCGCGCTGGAGGATCTCCTCAATCTCGACAATCTTGCCCTGAGTGTCAGCCCATGCGGCAAAGGCTGACCAGTCGAGCGTCGCGAGCATGTTCTTCGGAAGCTGCATGACGCTGAAGCGCCACATCTCCTTCGCCTTCTCGCTCAGGTAGTCAGGCGGCTCCATCTGAGACGCGTCTATGAGGTCTGTAGGTTCCTGTGTGTTCAGGCGCTTCTTGTACAGGGTTCCCTGCAGCTTCTTGACCGCTGTCGGTTTCGGCCTTCCCGGCATAATCTCACCTCCTTAACACAATATATGGTGATTTAGTGTTATCCAAACACTATATATTAGGAGTCATCTGAAAGTGCCCATGTGTGCAAAAAGTTGGGGGCACGGTGCGCTCTAAAATGGTGCGGGGGTGTTTTCTGACCCCCCTACCCCCTCTGCCTCGCCTTCCCCAGCGTCTCCGCGTAGGTCTTGCGCGCGTGGCACTCATGGCACAGCGCCTGCCAGTTGCCCTCGTCCCAGAAGAGCGACATGTCGCCCCTGTGCGGAACGATGTGGTCAACGTCAGTCGCCGGCACAAGCTTCCCCTGCTTCCTGCACTCCTCGCACCAGGGGTGAAGCTGGAGGAAGAGCGCGCGCGAGCGCTTCCATCTGTCGTTGTTGTACGGCTTCGAGCGCTCGCGGAAATCCTTGCGCGTCCCGTTCAGCCTCTCATGCAGACGCCTGAGCTTCTGTCTGTTGTTCGCGATGCTGTTCCACTGCTTCTGATGGGCTTCGCAGTAGGACTTGCCGGGGAGCGCGTACTCGTGGCAGCCCTGCCACGCGCACGGGCGTTTAGGATACTGTGTCATGCGACGCCTCCGCGATGACGGCATCAGTCTCGGCGCCTACGAGCTTCATGGCGTCAGGCACTGAGCACTGCGCTTCAAGGCTGATGTCGAGGAGGCTGAGGTCATCGACCCAGTACTTCCACACAATGAGCGTCTCGGGCTTCACGCCTCTCCTCTCCGCGATTGCGCTGACGGCCTCGTCAACCCTCTTCTCATCTGGGGCAAAACCGGGTTCCTTGTGTCCGAAAAGAAAAGCGTCAGACGGGCAGAAGTCGCGCCTTGCCGCTCCCCACCTCCTGACGCTCGCCTCGGTTACCTTCACGGGCTTCTTTGCCTTTCTCTCAGCCATAGCTTCTCCTGTCTGCTGTTACAGTGATGTCAACATGCGGGTTGTTCTTGCTGACCCCCGCGTACCTGAAATGCGTGTCGATGACGTGATATGAGTTGTCGTCCGGGATGATGCCGTTTGAGACGAGGCAGTCCTCAAAGAACTTGTCGATGACCGCGCCGATATTCATCACGTCCTGCCGCCTCGAGGAGCCGAACCACACATCATAGCGAATCTCGATGATGTCGTACCGGACTGGCGGCAGGAGGTGGCGGACGGTCTCGGCGAAGAGGTCCTTGAGCTTTGCCTTGACGATGTAGTGGGCGTTCCTGTACAGGTTGAGGTTCAGCGGGTACATCCTCCTGCCGAGCCTCAGCCTGCTGGGAACCGTCACTGTAAAGCTGTCCGGCTCACTCATGCCATCTCCTCCGCGCCGTCATCGACGTGCTTCACGCGCTCCATGACCTCCTCCTGCTTGCCGCTGTTGAACGGCCTCGCGTCAGGCGCAGGCCTTCAAACGACTTGATGAAGTCCTTTCCCTGTTCACTGATCCTCATTTTCTTTCCTGTCCTTCAGGCTGACGCCTGTGCGAGTGGAAACGAAACTGGTGATGAATTTCTTGATGGCGTCCGTGCCCAGGTAGCCGATGAGCGAACCGATGCCGACGCATGACTGGGGAGTGATGGAGGGAAGGAACGATGTCAGCCCACCGCAGATGCCTATCGACAGGAGGCTGCACGTGAGCGCCTCAAACAATGTCGAGATCCAGGGCGCGCGCCTGCCGCGCATCCGGATGAGCGCGAGGAGGAACGCGAGGATGCCTCCCCACGTCAGCGGGTGAGTATTCAGCCATTCCGCGATGCGATCCCACATTTCAGCCTCCAAAACTCCTGTTTATCCTCTGTCAATTATACTCCACGCCCGTCAATTTTAGTGGACACCTTGCTCACAAAACCGCCGTTTTCAGGACTTCCACGAGTCGCCGATGTCGGCGAGGGAGCGGCGGCAGGGGCAGGCGCTTGCCCGCGTCAAAATCTGAAACGAACTCCGCGAGCCACTCGTGTGCCTGCCGGAGTGTAAGCATGCGCGAACCCGTTTCTTGATGACAGTCTCGGCCTGCCCTTTCCAACCGGCTCGCCGGGCACTGTAAATCTGACTTCGTTTTTAGTTACCATGGAAATGCGCTCTCCTGGATCTGTTCCATACACATTCACATTTCCTCCATTCCATCACTCGCGGAAGTGCGGGGGTGCACGTGCAGGCGGTAGAAATGGGGGCGCTTCAAAGCCCCATTTTTACCACCGTGCACGACGCGCGAGCGATGGAAATGGAAATGGTTATATATATACCCCCTAATTTCCATTTCCATGAGGACATAATTCATCATATTAACTCTCGTTTTGGAAGATGGAAATTTAGCTTATTTTCCATTTCCACGGAAAGGAAATTTAGCTTATTTTCCATTTCCATCACCATTAAAATGACTTATTCTGCCGTAAAATTACTACTGTGCATTTTCTGTATCAAAACCCTCCCAGCCTGATAAATCCCCCAAATAATATACAGTTCCCTTATCATTTCTCCAGTTGTTCGTATGTTCCTTGAAAAAGGTCCTGAGCGTACGGTCAGTAACCCCCACTTCCTCGGCAAGGACTGAAATCGGACATCCTTTGTCAGCTGGCAGCTTGGGATTATGCAGGACGGTCCTGCCGGCATAGGCGTCAATAAGTCTGCTTTCCGACATTTTTTTCTGCCGTTTCGCAGCTTTCATCTCCCTGGTTTCCTTCTCACCGTCAGCAAGCGCTCCGTCAAGCACTCCGGCAGTGTCAACCACATGGCGGGGATAGTCAAACCACATGCAGACCGGTTTCGGCGAAGCAAATTCCCTGAGTGAGAAATCCATGCGGAACGCGGGGCCATGCTGACTGTCAACGTTTATAGACTCTCCGAAGGCCATAGGCTCATCCTCTGACTTCTCAATTTCGATGATGTCAATCAGCGCATCCGGATCTCTTGCGAACACGCCTGAGCCTGATGCTCTGTCCTGAGCCTTTTTCTGTCCCTGAGCGCCTTTTGAGTGGTGATGGCAGTAGATGACAGCGCAGCCCAGTGCCTGGCACAGCCTGTCAAACTGGTTGCAGAAATGGCCCATGTCCGAGGCGTTGTTTTCGTCTCCGGTGATGACCTTGTAGATAGGATCGATGATGACAGCCTTGTATCCCTGGTCTTTTATCGCGTCAATCAGTTGGGGAACGAGGTCATCAAGCGGCTTGGCCTGCCCCCTGAGCGGAAGCACCTGAATATTACCGGCATGCCAGTTGTCTTTGGTAAATCCGAGCTTTTCATAGATGGCAATAAACCGGTGCTCGCAGGTTGCCTCGTCAATCTCGAGGTTGACATAGAGCACCTTGCACTGCTCACATTCAAATCCCATCCATGACTGCCCCTCGGCGAACGCGATGCAGAGTTCCATCAGCAGGAAGGACTTGCCGGCCTTTGACGGGCCCGCAACCAGCATTTTGTGGCTTTCCCTGAGTACTCCCTTGATCAGTTCGGGGGGCATGTCGAGAGGGTGCAGGAGCCTGTCACCAAGGGAGACGATTTCCGGAAGCGGTGAGACTCTGAGAGTCCTCTGCCAGTCCTCCCATGTCTTGCATCCGATGTTTGTGGCAATCAGCTTCTGGACGTTCCCGTTCCTTGTAACTCCGGGCATGCGGGAAAGTCTCGAGGGGTTCTTGTTCTGCGGGTCGACAAGGAACCCGAAGGTGTTCAGGCTGGCGTACGCATCCCTGACGCGGCTTGCGTACTCGAACTTGTCCTTTGCATCAACTCTGAAGACCGCATGGAGTGATTTCCCTCCGCTCTCGACAAGCGCGGCAATCGGGAGCCTGCTTTCCCTGAGTACTCTGTACTGTTCCTCAATGGGGAGCGAGTCAGACTCGGCGAGGGCATAGCGGTAGGCTGTGATGTTTTCGTCCTTGTAGAAACCTGAGTTGTCGAAGGGATTGAAGCGGATCCAGGCTCCGGCATCCGGATCCCAGTCCCCGACAACTTCCGGCAGGCTGCGGTAATGGTCAAGCTGGCGGAGCATATCCCCGGCCTTCATGTGGTAGTGCTCTCCGCTCGGCCTGTACTTGCCGTCCTCGCCCTTGAAGGACTTGGTGCAGTACCATACCGTCTCATCAGGGCGGAAGAGCGTTTGAATGTAGGTTTTCAGCTGTTCGTAGTCAGCCTGCTGCCTCGGCCCTGCTGCCTCGCAGGTTTCCTTTTCCTCAATGGAGATTTCATCCCCGAAATCCATCGGCGCGTCATTTGACAGCTTCGCGCTGTAAGTCCATCCGTTCTGCCTTGCCATCTCAATGATAGTCCCTCCGGTTACCGGTCTGCCGGAGCCATTGAAGCTCTTCCATTTTTTCTCGCACTCTCCGGGGTGATATCTTTTTGGATCCCTTCTGCTCCATGAGTCCCAGTCAGAGACGGAAAAGCCCTCCTCCTTGAGGGCCATTCCCATCTCAGTCCACTGCTCATAGTCGCACATGCAGGGATCGATTGACGCCAGCGCGTCAAGAACCTTCATGTCCACTATTTTGCTCTCCTGTAATCAGACCAGTCCCAATCTGCCGGGTTGAACTCCTCAGCAGGTGCCATCCAATCGGGCACTGTCCAATGATTGTCAATGAGTACACTGATAACACAGCTGCACTCAGATCTCTTCCACCCGTCAGGGCAGAAGCCTGCTCCTCTGAGGCATTTTAACTGTTTTTCTGACGGGGCAAGCAGAATGCTGATGCACCTGCTGGCGAGACCCTTGGTCATACCGTCAGTATCAATGCCGTTCCTTTCCAGCAGTGCAAGCTGTTTCCCGGTCGGCTTCTGGCTTTCCCATTTGTGGACAGGCTCATAATCCAGCAGTTCAGGAGCCTGATGCTTTTCAGCGAAGGCGACAAGGTCAATCGTCTCGGCTTTTTTCTGCCTGTTGGCGGCGATATTCTCGCGCAGTGCATTCCGGCGCTCCTCCTCCACTGACTTTTGAGCCTTTTTTGCCTCTTCAATCAGGTCCAGTTCGGCATTCAGCGGAAGATTGTCCATCTTCTTTGCAACTTCATCGCTTTTTGCGATAATGGCTGACGGGTGGATGAGGTCATGCTTGGCGGTTATCCACAGGAAATCGAGGATCAGGCAGTCTTTCTTTCCTGTATCAGGGCTCAGCCTCAGCCCCCTTCCCACCATCTGCACATAGAGAGCGCGTGAGCGTGTCGGCCTCAATACAACAATGCAGTCAACACGCGGGCAGTCCCAGCCTTCAGTCAGCAGCATAGCATTGCAGATCACGTCATACTTCCCGGCATTGAAACCATCAAGTATTTCCTTCCGGTCAGGTGAGCCTCCGTCAACCTCGACAGCTTTCATCCCCGCGTTTGTCAGGCATTCGCAGAATTTCTTTGCAATACTGACGAGCGGCAGGAATACGACTGTTGTCCGGCCTCTGCACTCAACGGCCATAACGCCGGCAATCTCAGTGAGGTATTTTTCAAGAGCTTCCCCGAGGTCGTCGGCCATGAATTCTCCGGCCTTTACCCTGACCTTTGAGATGTCGATTCTCAGCGGTACGCGCTTGGCAATCGGAGGAACAAGGAAGTGCTCGCCTACGGCAGTGATAAGGCTGTACTCATAGCTTGTATTCTCAAAGAACTTCGCGAGATCCTTGCGGTCGGTACGGTCAGGCGTTGCCGTAACCCCGAGTACATGCGCATTGGCAAAATACCCGAGTACATTCAGGTAGGAGTCAGACATGACATGGTGTGCTTCGTCAACCACAATCACATCAAAAGCATCCGGGCTGAATGCTGACAGACGCTTCCAGGACTGAAGAGTCTGGATAGAGCCTATAACCACACTGGAATTGGAACCGACGGCAGTCTGCTCAGCTTTCTCAAAAACAGATGGCAGGCCTGCGGCACTCAGGAGTTTGTCATGGGCCTGCTGCAGAAGTTCATCACGATGGGCGATAACAAGGGCCCTGCGGCCCTTTCTGACAGCGCGGGCAATGACGGACGCGAAAATAACTGTTTTCCCGCATCCGGTGGGGAGTACCACCAGCGTGCGGTGATACCCCTCATTCTGCCAGTCATTGCAGACCGCGTTGACCGCCTCGTTCTGGTACGGGCGGAGTTTCATCATTTCAGGAAGTCCTCATCATTGTCGGACATGTCAGGCTCCTTGACCTGAGGGACTGGAACCTTCTTCTTCTGAACCGGAGCGCTGTTCTCAACACTCTCCATTGGATCCAGGTAGCGCTCTACGTCGTTGGACTTGCGCTCAGCTCCGTCATTGCCGGTCCACGAGCGCTGGCGGATGCGGGCCTTGCCAGTCCTGCCGGTTACCTCGCCCCACTTCATGACCAGCGGCTCGCCATGCTTCTTGAGCCCGATGGAGAGGAAGAACTGGCACAGCTTCCACTCAAGCGCGCGGTTGAGGATGAGGTCAGTCTTGACGTGAGCGGTTCCCCTGTCGGTAGCAACAGCGAGGGTCAGTGTGGCCTTCGGGGAAGGAGAGAGCTTGGCGCTGCCGTTGAACTGCCCGCGCTCCATCTTCTCCACGGTAAACTGATAATCGCCCTCGTCAAGGAGGACGAACTCCTGCCCTTCGTTCTCGATGGAGTCATCCCAGCCCATCGCTTCATTCATATTGGTGTTATCTGCCATAATCAATTACTCCTTAATCTTGCTTACAATTCTGTCCCAGTTGCGCAGGAGCGCGCCCTCACAGGAGGACAGCGGAGCGCCCTGGGGCAGTACCTTCTCCGAGACGACAGAGCGGATCTGCTCCTCGGTAATCCCTGATTTTGCCATAAGCTCAGAGAGAGACTCAAAAGCTGTCGCGATTGATGCAAAGTCCAACGGCAGCTCGTCAGCCAGACCGCACCTGTTCTTCGCATCCCAGCAGGGGTGGTGGGTGGTGTACATGACGCGCTTGCCGCCCTGAGCCTTGTTGGTATTGGCGTCAGTATGGACGACGACAGTCTTGTAGTTCAGAAAGAGAAGCATGTCAGCCCATTCCTTGACCAGCGGAGCGGACTGGCGTGAGAGTTTGAGCTCCCAGCGGTCAAACGCTCCGGCTTCGTCAGGGAGCTCCTGCTTCCTCATCCTGGCGTGAGCGACGATGACCGCATTCTTTCCGGATGCAATCACCTTGTCCATCGCTCTGAGGATCTGCTGCACCTCCTCCGCGAGATATGTATATCCCTTGCCGTACCCGAAGGACTCAATCGAGGTCTGGCGGTACTTCTTCAGCAGGTCAGCAACGCAGATCTGTTCCGCCCAGTCCATAGTGTCAAGCACCAGCGAGCGGCATACATCCTGCGCCGCCACAGCCTCGATGGTTTCAATCAGGTCTCCGAATGACCCGTCAAAGCTGATGCGCCTGACATCGAGATGCGAGGTGCCTCCCTCAGTGTCGATGAACAGCGGGTCAGGGAACTGCGCCGCCAGCGTAGACTTCCCGATGCCTTCCGAACCGTAGAGCACAACCTTCTGTGCCCTGCGGACCGGCCCCTGTGTTATCTTCAGTTCCTTCATGCTATTCTCCTTCTGCTACCAGCTTCTCAATGCCTTCCTTCATAACCGTCAGGCTTCCGAGCAGCTCTGCAAACTTCTTCTTCCCCAGCTCTTTCTCGAGGTCTGAAATCCCCCTCAGCTTCGGTTTCTGTTCCGCGTAAGGCTCAATGCCGGCATTCCTGAGCACCTCCGCAACCGCGGGCTCCGAAGTGAAGATGCGCCTGCCCTTGGCATGCCCTATCTTAAATCCTTCCCAGACATGGCCGGCCTTTGCGGACTCAAGGGCATAAGCCTTCACATCGCTGAGCCATGACGAGATGTCATCGGCAATGCGAAGCAGTGCCACAATCTCCTTGTCGGTCAGCATCGGAGGCGGGACAATCCTCGGGTCAGTCATGAGCCTTTCGGCATTCTTCCGGCAGATTGCCCTGACCGGACAGAAGCGGCACCATTCTCCGGCGCGGAACTCGCCCCCGCCGCTGACCGCCTGTTGCGCGGCAGGCCTGAAGGCCTTCTCGCAGACTGACGTCAGCCTTTCTGCCGTAATTCTCCAGGTATTGGCATTGGCAATCCTCGGCTGGAAAATCGACAGCCTGAATTCCTTAATGCCGTACTGCTTCCCGAATTCAGAATACACGCCTGCAGCATAGAGCATCAGCTGTGTGTTCTTAATGACCTCGACGCGCTGGAAGCCATACTTGAAGTCAATGATATGGGCAATGCCCGTACCCTTCTCCAGCAGTATGCAGTCAGCAGTACCGAAGCTGTCCGGTACTCCGATTGCGTTGGAGTAGTCAACCCTGTGCTCAATGAAGACATCGCAGTCACAGCTTCCGGCCTGCTCCTTCACAAATGCGGCATAGCATACCGCGGACTGCTTCATCTCCTCGTCGTACTCACTGTCAGCCTGCTTCAGCGGGGTTATTTCCTTCCCCCAGCCTTTCGCGAGAGCCTGCGCGCAGAGCTCATGTGCCCTGGTGCCCTCGTCAGCCCACTGGGACGGCACATTGATGATGTGTTCGCCTGCCCTGAGTGACGGCGGGCAGTGGAGCCACCTCGATGACGCGGAGGCTGACAGCACGGCGTGCGCCGTCCCTGCCTCGTCCTTCCTTAAAACGGTACCCATTCCCTGCACTCCTTCCATACCTGCTCATACTGCTCTGCTCTCAGGTCTGACAGCTTCGCGGCCTTGTGCCTTTGCAGCATCTCCTTCACAAACTCCTTTGCCTGCGGCCTCGCCTGCTCCATCATCTCCTTAATCCGGCTCCTGATGTCGTCAAGCGTGTGCTCCGGAGTAATCCGTACCGGCTGAAGCTCCTGGCAGAGGCTCATGGCCTCGTCAATCAGCTTTTTCGCATCCTCCAGCTTGCCATAGACCTTCAGCATCATGATGTTGTCTTCTTTTGGCATTCTTCCTCCTCATCCTCTATCGCCCAGGCCTTCAGCATGGGATAGGCCAGCATCAGGTACTGGAGTCTTGCCTCCGGAATGCCGGAAACCCTCCAGCCCGAGACCGACGCGGGACGCACCTTACAGATGCCTGCCACCCTGACCGCCCCTCCCAGCTCGTCTATTACTGCGGAGGCCAGCCGCTTCTCTCTCTCATTCTCAGCCATTTCATCTCCCGATTGCCTGCCGTCATCCGGCAGCCATTTCAGTCTACTGCCGTCAATTTTGGTTTGCAAGAGATTTTTATGTAGGCTAGCCTACATCACATTTGCGATAACTCTTTGATTTAGCTTATAAATCAAACGTTTTGAAATTTAGGCTAGCCTACATTTGCCTGATTTTGTGATGCACTTCACAAAATTTATCGATTTTTGTTAAAAAACGTTTGATTGTGTTTGATTGCTGTCATATACTGAACGCAGAGCTTGGAAGAAAGCTCGGCAACAGCAACAACAGCAACAACAGCAGCAACAGAGGGAAGCAAAATGGATAACATCACCGCAGTCATCGACCGCAAGGTTTGGAACTTCATCGAGGACGCCAGCGAGCAGGCTTGCGCAGAGTACGGAGTCAACGAGAAAGAAGTCTGGTCAGACGACAAGCGCTTCGGCTACCTTCAGGAATTTGCCGACCACCTTATTCAGGAGACCGCCGAGTGGAACCGTACCGACAGGAGCGTCAGGCTCCAGGCGACCGACTACGTAAGGGCGGTAATCATGCAGTTCGCCGCTTAATCAATCATTCCGGCAGGCTCCGGCCTGCCTTTCAGGAGAAGAGATTATGAGCATGATGAAAGATTACCTCCTCGGCATGTACTACACCGTCGCAACTATGGAAATCACCTGCACCCCGTTTGACATCAGGCTGGCAGACAGGAAGCCTGCCGTCATGGATATGTACCGCAGGGCTGGCACTGACAAGGCTGTCGAGAAATGGGCTGATGACGTCATGGCAACCCGCATGCCGCACACTCCTGATGACCTCAGGAGACTTTCCGGAGAGGCTCACCAGCTTGCCCGCATTGATAAGAAGTTCTTCGCCCGCCATCACTTTGCGCTGGAGGCATGAGATGAAGACTTTCCTTTCCGCGGCTCTCCTTGCCGCCCTTTTCGGCTCCCTTGCCGGAGCCTGCTTCGCGGACATGCCTCAGGTATACCGCTCCAACTCCTCCCGCCAGATTGTCGGCTGGGAGGACGCCGAGGGCTATCACGCCTGCCGCAACGGCCAGGACTGCCATGTGCCGCAGGAGTATGACCTCGTATGGGTAGAATAATTATGCGCATCTGCGCCGCGGTAAGCGGCGCCATCCTGGGATTTATAATCCTGTATTACGCCGGCACGCCGGTGGTCTATATCAGCCATTACAGCGGCGCGGTGGTAGCAGTAAAGCACGGGATTTTTACAAAGGTCTGCACGCTCGCCGAGGAGTGCGAGCTGCCGTCCGGGGAGTACACAGTGGAGTATGTCAGATGATTGAAGAATTCACACATTCCAACCTCCGCGAGCGCGTCCGCGAGGACATGGCCTCGGCCATCACCGCGCTTGACTTCCTCGCGACCTCCATCGGCCAGCTTGCCGCCCTGCATGAGGCCGACGAGGAGGAGGCCATCATCACCGAGGGGCGCGTCATCGCCGTAAAGCGGCAGATGATTGCGGCGGTAACCGGACTTTTGGAGGCTGAGTAATGGAAAAGATTACGCTTGAGGCACTTCTCCGCATCAGGGATTTGGCTGCATGCGCGGTCAGGCATCCTGACATCTGTGCCGCGGCAGAGCTTGCCCTGCTGGAGCTCAACTGGCGGAGCATGATGGTCTTTTCCCTGCTGTTTGACATGCAGTCAGAGACCTATGTGCCGTTCGTGCTGTGGCAGAAGTTCCAGACTGCCCTTGAAGACTGCACCAGTGAAGCTCAGGAGGAACTCCGCAGGGAGTACTCCGAGCTCATGGAGACAGAGAACTACGGACGGCAGGTTGAAATCTGCAACCGTTTGAACCAGCTGAGAAGGGCTGACAGAGGTGAGACTCCGGTCATAATGCCGGAGCAGGCGCGAGCATACCGCGAAGCCGCCGACGCGCTCATCGCAGGTGCCATCAGCAAGGGCTGTATCAACGCTCACCGCGGTAACTGACCGCGGCAGGGGATGCCCTGCCGCTTATTGATGAGGTATCACCATGAAGATGAAATTTGAAGGAGATGAGGAATGAGCAGAAGACCAAATGACCCCGCTGCCGGGGCTGTCGGCAGGATTTTCCTGGAGAAGCTGGGCATCAAGAGCCCGAAGGAGATCAGTTACAAGAGCGGCATCGGCGTTGTTTTTGAGATGAAGGCAAAGGAAGACGGCAGCAGCGTCCTGCTCTGCCTGCCGAAGAAGGACTTCTATGCCGGGCTTCTCAGCGAGGTTGAGAACGAGTTCTACCGCCAATTTGATCCCAAGCGTTTCACTATTACGCTGGCGAACATTCACTGGCTGACTTCTGACGACCTCGGCTGCCGCACTATCCATGACGGCAACATCTGGGGAACTCCGCAGGCCGGGGCGGGACGGACCATCGCCATCGCCGTCACCCTCGGGCTGACCGAGAGTGAGGCAAGGAATCGCAGGTACGATGACGCAAAGGACGCGGCAATTGAGAAGGCTGAGAGCCTGATTGAGGAGATGTGCCGCGGTATCGCTCTGCCGTCGTTCAGGCTCGGCGTGTACGACAACGCCCTTGCCGCGATGGATGGGCTGGGTGCACTGGAGGTCACTCTCTGTGGCTTCGACGGAGTGAACAATAGCAAGCTCCATGCGCTTGCCGAGGGCATTCAGGCGCGCCTTGATGCCATGTGCCCCGAGACCGGCTGGCAGATTATCAGGCGCGCAGACCGCTCCACCGGGAACATCGCCGTTCTTGAGCTCCAGCTGAGCCACACCAAGCCGTACATCGAGGAGGACGCATGAAGAAGTCAAAGGATTACCTTGACGGCTACCTGACCGGATTTCTCGGGAAGCACATGCGCATGAGCATGGACGAGCCGACCGAGCAGGCCCTCGCCGACGTGCTGACAGACTTCATCGGCGCGATAGCGGCGAATGAGTGCGATGCGGAGCACTGCGCCGCGCCTGACGAGTACCGCATCGAGGAGTACGCCGCCGCCCTCGCCGGACGCATCTGCCGCGGCGAGTACGGCGAGTGGAATGAGTGCGGCGAGGAGATCCTCGACCGCATCTGGGAGTACATTGAGGAGTGCCAGGAGGCCGACCGTCCCGACATTCCTCAGGGCTCAGAGGAGGACGGAAGCCTATGAAGCCGTCTGACAATATCGACTGGGACGAGGCCGCCCGCAAGGCCTACCACGAGATGGAACTCTCAGAGGATCGTGACTACTTCCGGCGCATCCTCGGCGTGAGCGACTTTGACATGCTGAGGCACGACCGCCTGTGGAGGAAGCAGCCCGTAATGGCCTTCGCCTCGCTCCTCCGGCACGTGGTCATGGCGGCCTGCCGGCACGAGTTCATCACCCGCAACATTCCGGTAGACGCACTCGATGACTGCCGCTATGACGTCATGAGCCGCGTTGAGGAACTGGTCTGCGATGTGTGCAGGTCGCACTGGGGCAGGTACGGCAGTCCCGACGACCTCAACGCCGCGGTCATCGCGATTGCGAAAGCCGAGGCGGAGAAGATGCAGAAGGAGGAAGCATGACAGACAGATCCACATGGATTGCCGAGAAGAAGCAGACGGACAGGCTCATGACGCCGGAAGGACAGGCTCAGGACCGTCTCGAGCGCAACCTGCCCGCCGCAGTGCTCGGGGAGGCGCAGGCCGACCCGCTGTGGCAGACCCAGCCCGAGACCGTCACGAAGGTCACGCTCTACGCCTCCGTCCTTGAGCGGGCGCGCGCGAGGCTCGCGAGGCTCCGCTCGTGGCAGAAGCTCTTCGACACTTACGTCAGGGAGCAGGCAGGCACTCCCCTGCTGACATGGGCAGGCAACACGGCTTACAGCCTCGCCCACGGCTGCGGCAATCCGGAGACCAACGCCGAGATGCTCTCGGACAAGGCGCGGAAGCTTTTCCTCAGCTTTATCCGCGACCAGTGCCAGTGCGTCTTCCGCATCGGCGACATTAACAGTAAGGAGAAGCCCGTCTTCTCCGCGGCGATGCGCGCCGTCATCGGCACGCTCCCCGAGAGCACCCCGGAGCTGTGGGATCTCGCGATTGAGAAGGCCACGCCGAAGCCGCTGACGCCGGAGGAGCGTGAGTACATCAGGCGCTCTCCGCGAGGTGACTCCATCATGCAGGAGCGAGCTCACACTGCCGGCGCGGTCATCTGCTTCTGCCGCTCAGTGTCGGGTGACGATTCCCCCTGCACGCGCGCCGAGGAGGAGAACGCGCTCATTGCGCTGAGCCATGCATTTCACTGCTCCGCCTGCACCGGCAGGTCGCTGCCCGCGGAGCTCCAGCCCGGCTTCCGGCTCTTTAAGTGTCTCATTGCCCTGCGCAAGCAGCTCATCCGCATCGCGTCAGCAGCAGCGGACTGGGAGTGGATTGCGAGCCAGAACCCCGATGTCCCCGCGGACGAGCTCACGAAGATCGTCACCGGGGCATACAGGGAGGGCAGATGGCCTAGGGGGAAACTCAATGTCGACTACGACACATGGCATGACCTGCTCAATGACGGGCAGATGGCTCTGTACCCCGATGTCCGCCCCGACACGCTGTACATCCTCAGCGCACAGAATAACAACCTCGGACTGTGGAGGGTTTTATGAACGTAAATGTAACTTATAGCGGCTATACTCTCGCCGACGCAGCGTCATGCGTCATGATGCGCCTGCCCGTTCCTGACCTTGTGTGGGACATGGACACTCTGTGGAAGGTGTGGAACGAGCCGCTTCCTGCCATCGAGGTGCCGGAACCTGCTCCGGAGCCTGTACGCAGGCGCGGAGGGGAGCGTTTCGCGGCGAAGCCTGTCACCTACGCCGGAAAGGAGTACCCCAGCATCGCGGCGCTCGCGAAGGCCTACGGCCTCGGCTACAAGACCTGCTTCGCGCGCCTCCGCGACGGCGTGCCGCTTGACGCCCCCATCAACAGGCATCCCCTGCCGTACCGCGGCAAGCCTGTCACGATTGACGGCACAGAGTACCCCAGCACGAAAGACGCAGCGAGGGCTCTCGGCATACCGTACACGACTCTCTGCTCACGTATCCGCAAAGGGCAGGATCTCTCTATGCCGAAATACGCCGACAGGTGTAATCCGATTGTCTACCAGGGCAAGGAGTACCCCAGCGTCGAGGCGCTCTCACGCGCTACTGGCATCAACTCCCGCTCGTGGCTGTACCGCATTAAGCACAATATCCCGCTTGACGCTCCATGGGGCAAAGGCGGCAACAAGCAGGAGAAGCCTGCCGCTCCTGAGCCGGAAGCTGCCGAGCCTGCTCCGGAGCAGAAGTTCGGGCTTGAGACCTGCCGCCAGCGCCTTGCTGCAGGCCTGCCGCTCGAGGAGCCTGAGAAGCTGGAGGGTGACCTTGCCGGCATGCGCCAGATAAAGACCACGCCGGCGTCAGACCTGAAGGCATACCGCATGCGTTTCAGAGCCTGCCGCTACGGCGGAAAGAAGTATACCAGCCTGTCCAGCCTTGCGGATCTTGCGGACTGCACTATCGGGCAGGCGTACAAGGCTGTCATGGCGTCTGGAAAGTGGATAGCGGAGGATGAAATCTGATGGACAAAGGCAGGAAACCAGTTCCCGTCACCTACAACGGCATCACATACGAGTCTGTCTACGACTGCGCCGCCGCCTTTGACCTCAGCGCCAACGCCGTGCGCTGGCGCCTGAAGCATAGCCTGCCGCTTGAGCCGGAGCTCGGCTTCCGCAGGATGGTCACGTATGACGGCCGGACGTGGTCACTCAGGGAGCTTGCCGAGCACTGCGGTGTGAACCCCCGCACCATCGCCCGCCGCCTGCGCAAGGGCGGCGATCCCGCCCTCCCCGGACACTGCGGCAGGATGTGCGAGTACGGCGGCAGGCGCTACGCCAGCATCTCGGCGATGGCGCGTGAGCTGAAGGTCAACCAGAAGGCTGCGATGGTGCTTGTTGAAAGCGCAGGGAGGTGGCTGTGAGCTATAAGAAGAACGCCGAGGGGCTTTTTATTGGCAAAACCGTCACCTACCGCGGCGTCACCTATCCGTCGGTTGTCGCTCTCGCGAGAGCCTACGGGCTCAAGCGTGACACCTGCTGGAGACGCTACCTTAAAGGCCAGCCGCTCGACATGCCGTTCCACACCAAAGGGGCTGTCACCTACGATGGTAAGACCTACGCCAGTATGATCGCCCTTGCTGTGGCTTTCGGCATCTCGCCGCAGCTGTGCAGCGCAAGGCTAATCCGCGGCATACCGCTTGACCGCCCCGTCCGCTCCGGAGGGTGCAAGCCCTGCGAGTATGGCGGAGAGAGGTATGAGAGCATTGCGGACTTCGCGCGCCGGCTGGGGCTCAACATCGGCTCGGCAAGGCTCCTGATTGAGACGTCAGGGAGGTGGCTGTGAGACGCGGAATACCAAAGCCCATCACCTACCGTGGAGTCAGGTACCCAAGCCATCAGGCGCTCGCTAAGGCTTACGGCCTCACCTGTGAAGTGCTGCGCTATCGACTGCTTCATGGTATAGCGCTGGAGGATGTAAGGAAGTTCATGCGCTATAAGCCCGTCATGTATCAGGGCAAGGCTTACGGCTCTGTAAAGGCGCTGGCGGAGGCCTGCGGCCTGAGTGTCGGAGGCGTGCAATACCGCCTGCGGCAGGGGATCCCGCTGGATAAGAGCAAGGAGGCCGGGTGTTCAAAGGAGATCGAAATCGGCGGAGTGCGCTACCAGAGCTACAAGGAAGCAGCCGAAGCCCTGGGGATCACCGCGTCGGCCCTGAGCCACCGGATCATACGGGCGGGGATGCCCCGGAAAAAGAGGCTTCCAGGGACTCAGCACTGGCGCGCCTGCGAGTATGAGGGCAAGCTGTATCGTTCGGTCAACGCGCTGGCAAAGGCGCTCGGGCTGTCCAATGCAAAAGCAAAGGATCTGATAGACATAGCCGGAAAATGGCTGAATTGAGATAAATCCGGTGAATAAAGAGAGAACAGATATGGAGGAGAGAATGAGAAAGGAGAAGAAATTTGAGGATACTGACGTGTTCAGCTATGCCGCAGGCATGATGGGCACTGTGGACATGGAAGCCAACTGCCAGCGCGCGAAGGCGCTCCTGCGGACAGTCAGGACATTCCACCTGACCAGGGAAGAGGCTGTTGACTTGATTAAGAACCTGAAGCGGAAGGAAATGCTCCCGCAGTCCTTTCACTTCAATGGCTCCAGGGTATGGTCAGACTGGGAGGATGAGTGATGGCCGGGATAGACATGAAGCACCTGATCCAGTCTGCCAAAGTGTCATCTGAAATCTGCCGCGCATCAGACATCCCCGGTTTTCAGTCTGTCGAGGACTTCCTGCTGACCTGCCTGTTGCTCCATGACAGCATAAAGGCGGCCTTCACCCTTCAGGAGATGCTGTGCAGTGCCTATCTCCTGCGCTGGGTGCTGCTCAGACTCGATACCCGCAGGGATATAGCTGAGATGCCGGTGCATACCGCGCTCTGCCATGTCCTGATGTGCACCTTTGAACCGAAGGGTGAGGAAGGAAAAGGCGCATGTATGTCAGGCTATCAGCTGATGCGGCAGGTTTTCCGCGATGCTGATGCGAGGTGCTTTATCACTCCGCAGTCAGTATGGAAGAAAGACGAGACTTTCTATGCCTGTGAAAGGTACGTGCGGAATTACGTTAAGGAATACATTGAGGTTGAGAACAGATGAAATACAGCGAGATGACAAAGAAGATCCTGGACAACTACGGTGAAGGCAAAAAGCCTCCGTTCAGCCTGACCAACGACCGGCAGATCCGTGACTGGCTGGCCAGTGCTTTCGGCCTGAACCGTGTTACTCCGTGGGCATGGAAGAAGCATGACCGCATTCCCGATGCGGCTGCGGAATCACTTGGCACTATGTTTCCTGAGGTTTTCGGGCAGCAGGAACCGGAAGATAAGCCTGAGTAAGCAATAAAAAAGCCCGGAGGAGCGTCCGGGCTTGAATAACACGAAGATAGCAACAGCAGAACAGTGGATATAGTTATTACGGAAACCAGCAGAGCACGCCACAGCCATGACCAATACTGATTGCCTCAGATGATACTACTGTTATTGCATCTCTGCAACCTGCCTCACACCTTTTGTCCGGTACTGCGCTATACTAGCATCAGCAGTGCCCTCAGCCGGTCAAACAGGCGAAACGCAAACTCAATCCCCGTTGAGACTCACATCACAGCGGCCTGACGGAGCACTGCCTCCGGAGACCTTATGTCCGTCACATACAAAGGCAGAACCATAGCACAGCCTGTGCGCTGCGCGAGGAGACACAATGAGGATAAGTGACATAACGCCTGACGTACTGCTCAGGGCATATGCCGCCCGTGGCTGGAAGCCCTTCACTGAGGGCGACTACAACCTCAACATCATCGGCATACGCGCCGATGACCGCAAGTCCAATACTTTCAATGACCTCATCTGCCTGCTGTACAAAACCGACGGCAGATGGGTACTCAGGAAGTACGCGGCGACAACTGACCCCGGCCTGTACTACAGGCAGAACCCGCTTAATCCCCGCGGAACAGCAATCCTCAAGGACGGGTACTACCGCGGCGCGTTCGGCATCGGCCTGCATCACGGGCAGTACCGCTGCCTTGTGCAGACCAAGCCCCTGCCGCTGTGGCGCGACGGCAACAGGGATGGAGTGCTCGATTTTGGCGGAAAAGTTTCGGAGGAGATGGCGGACATCCACATCCACCGCGCGTCAGCCTCCGGCACTTCAAAACTTGTCGACAGGTGGTCAGCAGGCTGTCAGGTGATAGCGTCATCAGCTGACTGGGCTGACTTCATGCGCGTTGTCGATATTGCGGCAAAACGCTGGGGCGGAGTGTTCAGCTACGCGCTGTTCAGGGAGCAGGACCTCGGCAGGAGTCTCTCGGGCTCTCAGGCCGGCGGCGTCACGGCGCTCTTCGTAGGAGTTTTGGTGATGCTGGCGATGGGGCTCGCCATTGCGTTTTTCAGGGAGATGGTGCTGTGATTATTGACAAGAGAGACTACTACAACCGCGGCAGGATCGAGGCGATAGACGCCATCGAGAGCGCCTGCACCGGGCTGACGGGCTTCGAGGGCTTCCTCACGGGCACCTGCCTCAAGTACCTCTTCCGCTGGAGGTGGAAAGGCACGGCGCTCGCTGATTTGAAGAAAGCGAGATACTACCTCGACAGGCTCATCACTGAGCAGGAGAAAGCTCTCGGCATCGAGCACGCCGAGTCTATCCCAGAGCACTTCGGGCAGGACATGTCGGCGATGGCGGAGGATACGAAATGACCGAGTTCTGCCCGCTTCCGCTCGACACGGTAACAAAGCGCCGCTTCTGGGAGTCTCTTGACAACCGCTCGCGGAGCCTCCTCAGCGACCGCCCTGATGTGCTTGAGCGGATTTTTGACTCGGTGAGAGTCCGCGAGCGGTATCAGGCGGACAGCTGGGAGCGGCAGTGGAAGCGAAAAGAGTGGAGGCGCGTATGAGCATCAGGCTGATAGCTTACCTTTCCGCCGCCGCCATCGCCGCCGTTGTCTTTGCCTACGGCCTCGGCAGGTGGCAGGGTTCCGCGGCGGAGAGACGCACGTGTGAGGCTGAAATCCATGCCGCGGAATTGACGGCAGAGCGGCAGGCGAGAGACGCAGAGCGCAAGGCGCAGGAGGCGCAGAATGGCATCATCCAGGATTACGAGCATCAGATTGCTGACTATCGCCGCACTATCGATAGCTATGTCGACGCTGACCGGCTGTCAGACACCGGTACCTGTCCAAAACTGCCCAAGGCCTCCGGCGCTCAGCCCGGCCTTGTCTGCTATACCCGAGCCGACATACAGAGAAAAGTTGCAGAGAGTCTGGCTCTCGCAGCCGAGTGCGACGAAATCGCAATCAGGTACGGAGCGTTAGTGAGGGCGTATGAGTCAGTCAGAGCCGACCGCTGAGGAGCTGGAGGAACATGGGAATACGCGACATGCAGAGGAAGATCCGCGCGCTGAAGGCGGACATCGAAGAGGCCGAGGCCGCCGAGGACTTGTGGCCGTGCCCGCCGAACGAGAAGAGGATCGTGTACTTCCGCGAGCTGCTGGAGTACTACGAGGCTGACCTTGAGGCGATGAGGGAAGCACGCCATAGAGTCAAAAAAGCGGATTTTTGATCCTTACGGAGTGCGGAAACGCGGATTTCCGCGGTTTTAAGTCAGGATAGGCTCAGAAATGATTTTAAGGAGGCGTCATGACACCAGCAGAAGAAGCGCGCCTGCGCATGAGGCTCGCAGCACTGGAGGCGGACAAGCGTCTGCTTGACGCTATCGACCTGGCGAAGAGGCTGAAGGCGGCACAGTGCCAGCTGAGGGAATTTCGACAGAAGAGGATTAAGGAGAAAGGAATGCACATCACAATTCACCCGCTCAGGGATAACTTCATCGCGCCAAAGTACAAGACCAAAGGCGCCGCCGCTTTCGACCTGTACCTTCAGGACGATTTGTATCTCACTCCGGGAGAGCCCGTCAAAATCAGCCTGGGATTTTCTGCTGACATTGAGGACGGCTACAGTGTCCAGATTATCCCGCGCTCCTCGGCCGGCATGAACTGGGGCATCAGGCTGTGGAACACGGTCGGCCTTATAGACTCTGACTACAAGGGTGAGTGGTGCGCGGTCCTCGAGAGCGCGAAGCCTGTGCAGTTCCGCCGCGGCGACAGGCTCCTTCAGGCTTTTGTCACATGGAGCTTCCGCGCCGACGGCATAGACGCTGATGACACAGAGCGCGGCACGCACTCAGGATCTACAGGGAGGTAGCATGGCCATGACAATTGATGAGGCCATCAGGCATGCCGAGGACAAGGCGCGGGAATTAGGCTGTACCGAGTGCGCACAGGAGCACAGGCAGCTTGCAGGATGGCTCCGGGAGTTGAAATTCAGGCGTAAACAGCAATTAAAATCTGACGCTATCAGATGGCGCGCTGATAATGCGGCGCGCAAAAAAAGACATGTTTTTATTATTTATTGACATTTAGGCGTGAAAAGGTTTATATTATGAATGCGCTAATGCCGCGGTTTTTCCTTATGTTTCTACGGATCGATCCATGGCGCATTCCTCAACAGCGGGCCAGTCACCCGCTGTTTCTTTTTTTTTTATTCCGGTATTTTTCGCAAAAGCAGCGCAAGACCTATCGCGCCGATATCTATTACATCCTGTTCTGATATTTTTCCCCGTAGGAGCCTGCCACCGCGGTTTACAGCTGTTTTTATCATCTGTACATCAGAATAGCCCGATTTTGTCAGATCCAGGGCGTTTACCCTGTTGTGTTCAGCGTGTTCCATAACTTTTTATAGACATAACATATTCTGCGCATTTCATCACGTTTTACTTCCAACTTGTATTGCCGCTCAATTAACGCATTCGTATATAAAATCGTGTCAGAAAGCGACATAATGCATTTCTTCAACAATTCTTTATCCGTTAAATCGTCAGTCGAAGATTCTTGAGTCATAATTCACCAATTTCAGCGTGCAGGAAAAGCGTAATTTATCGATGAACCGTCTTTTTTTTCGCGCGTAAACAACACCGGAATGTGTACCCGAAACAGTGCTTTTGGGTACATATCGCGGGAACGTGTACCCGAAAAGGCGGTTTTGGGTACATGGGAATGGCAGGGACTGATGGATTCGAACCACCGAATGACGGAATCAGAATCCGTTGCCTTACCACTTGGCGAAGCCCCTAATGGCAGGAGTTGATGGAATCAAACCACCGCATGCGGATTTGGAATCCGCTGTTCTCTCACTGAACTAAACTCCTTAAGACGACCCGGTGAGGAGTTGCACCCCGGACGGCACTCATGATGCCTCCAGCCAGTGGGCTTCCTGCCGATGGAGGCCGGCAAGTTTGCACTGTGAGGAGGCCTGCCGGAATAGTTAGGTACATTTTATGACATTCAGAGATGAAATTCAAGCTGTCCTTCCCGACCTTCTCACTGACCGCAGCACCCGCAGGCGCCTGCCTGTCGATGTGCCGTCGCTCCTGCCACGGTGGAGGAAGCGTCAGGCAGAGCAGGCGGAGCGGACGCGGACAAAGGCAGAGGTGGCTACTCCGGCATGGCTTGCGCGCGACATGACGGAGATGATAGAGACGGAACTTATGGGCGACTGGCAGGCGTATGTCCGGGCGAAGTGCCTCGAGATTACCTGCGGCGAGGCTCCGTTTCTGTGCCAGATGTACGACTGCGTATCGGGCAGGCAGATACCTGTCAGCGAGCGGGGCGGCATTTTTGACCGCAAGCCGCGGCGCGTGTCTGAGCACTGTGAGACCTACGGCAGGTGGAACCTGTGGGCACTGTACGCCCTGCAAGCCTGCTACGGCTACGAGTATCAGTCCGACAGCCTCGCCCTTGCGCGTATCAACCTGCTCACGGACTATCTCGACACCTGCGAGAGCGTCTTCGGCACTCCGCCCGACGCGGCCATGATGACGAGTGCCGCCATCATCATCTCATGGAACTTGTGGCAGATGGACGGGCTGAAAAACAGAAGCCCTGACGGCAGAGAGTGTCTGATACGTGACTGGGAAGCTGGTGAGTACGTGAGATGGAGCGAGGTGCTTGATGGTTGCAGGGGACGGAGTTGAACCGCCGAAAATCCAGGTTTTAAGCCTGGTGAACTATCCGCTATTCTACCCTGCGACCGAAAAAGATGGCAGGAGCCTGCCATCAATGTTAAGTATAGTCGACAGTGGTCAGCCTGTCAATCCTTTGAATGTGCTCTGTGAGCACGCTCAAACTCCTTGAGCCACTTCCCGTCACCGAGCCTCTGCGTGTAGTACTCAACGCCTTTGTTTAGGCGTTCCTGTACCCACTCCTTCCCGCGTCTCCTGACAAGATCGTTGAACTTCCACATCAGGAACCGTGCGAACTCCTCCTCGCTGACCGCATGGCCTTTGAGCATCTTCTGCCATCTGTCATAGCCTGCTGTCGCGTGCTCCGCGTACTCGTCCATCTCCTCGTCAGTCATGTGCAAAATCCGCCATTGTGAATCTGATTTCGATTGCTTTTAGCGCGTCAAGCGTCCCGCACTTCCTGATGGCTTCCTGAATCTGCCATTTCTGCTGGTACAGGAGAGCAACGTTCTTTCTTGCTTCTCTGAGCAGTGTCTCGATGTCGGCAAGGTTCAGGCTGTGATCCACGTTGTCATGGTCGCGGAAGGCTACAGGCTCCTGCCCGATGTTGATGAGGCCTGAGAGGTTGTCGCGGCTTCTCGCGTCTCCGTCAACGGTGAAGCCGAGAGACGACTTGAAGATCATGCCGCTGTCCTTGCGCTCCGCATCAAAGCCTGTGGTCGCGTTATCCACCTGCATCAGCTTGAAACCCTTCATCTCCGCGAGCGTCAGGGAGATTGAGATGCCATCCTCGCTCACGTTGTCCTTGCTGTCCGCGGGCGTTTTCACCCAGCGCGCATGGAAATCAGGCGTCTCGCTGTCCTCCCAGCATGCGCACTCGTAGCCCCTTGTGGCAGCCTCAGCGACATACGCCGGAGTGTATGAGGCGGCAAGCGCGTGCTCGCCGCTGTACTGCCCGTCTTTAATCAAGTAAATCATTCAACAGCCTCCTGTATAGCTTATCGGTCTCGACGATTGAGCGGTGGCAGTCAAAGTCCGTCCACGACTGCCGCCATGACCTGTACAGATCCTTGTAGTCTGATACTGAGATTTTACCGCATGCGGCAAGCTGATACAGCGTTTTGAGCCGTCTGCGCTCACGTGCGAAAGTCTCTCTCGCAGGCCGCATCAGGAGCCTGCCCGATGCAGTAAAGGAATAGCGGATTTTGCAGAAGGTGAAGCCCTGCCGGAGCGGCATGATGTGCGTCTTCCTCTCGCTGATGAAGAGCCCGAGCGCGCGAGCCTGCCGCCTGATGCCGTCAAGCACTGACACGAGGAAGGAGCGGTCATGGTGCAGTATGTATATGTCGTCCATGTACCTGCCGTAGTACCTGCATGACCTGACGATTTTGCAGTAGGTGTCTATCGGCGTGGGATACCATACTCCGGCAATCTGCGAGACGGGCGCGCCGATGCCGACAGAGCGATGCAGGACGCGTGAGCCGTCGCGCAGGCCTGATGTCTCGAAGTCCGCAAGGCTGTTGTATGGCACTGCATCAAAATCAGTGTCAGTGTAGGACACATCGGCAGAGTAAGGCGCGAGGAGCATCTCAAGCAGTGAGCGTATGCGCGCGTCTCTGACCTTCGCGTCTATGGAGTCAATCAGGCAGTCATGCGGAATATTGTCGAAAAACTTTGCAAAGTCGATTTTGAGTACATATCCGCCAGTGCCGTACCGCCTCCGGTACTCCCTGAGATGAGCGGCAAGCCTCGCGCGCGTGAATGCCATGCCCTTGCCCTTAAGGCTTGCGCCGTTGTCGTATATCAGATACGGCGTCAGGGCAGGCAGGAGCACCGCATCGCACAGCGCGTGCTGCAAGACCATGTCGGCAGGGTCCAGAGCGCGGATAAAGCGCCTGCAACCCTGCTCATTGACGATGAATCTGAAGCCTTTTCCCGGCCTGTACGTGCCGTCAATCAGGCTCTTGCGGAGGGCGGTACAGAAATGGAGTCTGTCGCAGGTGATGCGCTGTACCGATGATTTCCAGCCTGATGATTTCTCCAGCTTTCTGACGGCGGCAAGGAGGTTTGTGATATCGGTCAGTCGGTCGAAAGGAGTTGGAAAAGCGGACAAAATCGCACCTTTTCGTGATGGAAAAGCGGACAGGAGGCGCGCCGTCTACAGCGTCATGACGTGTCAGGACGCATCAGCGCGCATGTTCGCATCACTGCCGGACTGCCTCTCCTGCCCTGCATGACCTGTTCGGGATTTACCCTACACGTAGACAGGCCTGATAGCATAAGGGGCGGACGCCATTCACGTTGGACGCGTTGTTCGTGTTCGCATTGCCGTTGCCGTTCACATTCGCGAAATTCGCGGAGGAGACGACAATAAGAGACAGCCCGAGGGGGATTATAGCGCGGATTTCAGTTCCCTGTACCGTTTGTTGTCGGATTTGCGCCAGCCCTTCAGAAGCGCGATTTCGTACTCCACCGCATCGCACAAAGGCGTGTACTTTGTCAGGTCAACGGGCAGGATATGCGCCGCAAAGTCTATCTCCTGATACAGCTGATAGCAGGTTGCGATGGCGTTGTCCTGATGCTTGCGCCTGAGTTCCGCGTCTGCAAAGGCAGTCGGATAGATTGAGTTGGCGGCGGTGACGGAGAGCACAAGCCGCCGCGTGAGGTCGGCGAGAGACTGCCTCTCGAAGTCAATCAGCC
>Ga0256404_1001823_pt1 | contig 49486 bp, 37 predicted proteins | sample RumenRJG_01DNA_FD_185990 | JGI IMG/M metagenome (GOLD analysis project Ga0256404, IMG submission 185990) | Bovine rumen microbial communities from Lethbridge, Alberta, Canada - RJG_01 | ecosystem: Host-associated > Mammals > Digestive system > Stomach > Rumen | place: Canada: Alberta | collected...
AAGGTCTCGTCGCGCATGTTCTTCTCAAAGAAGGCCTCGCGAGTGACCTCGCTGAACGAGTCGAAGGCTCCTGACAGAGCGAATGACTCGATGGCCTTGCGGTTGCAGGCATTGAGGTTGACGCGCTCCACCAGGTCGAAGATGTCGGTGTACGGGCCATTCTTGGTGCGCTCGTCCACAACAGCGTCGACGGCGTTGCCCCCCACCCCCTTGATGCCACCCAAGCCAAAGCGGATGTCACCCTTCTTGTTGGCGCTGAACGACTTGAAACTCTCGTTGATGTCAGGACCCAGCACGCGGATGCCCATGGCCTTGCACTCATCCATAAACTTAGACAGCTTCTCGACGTCGCTCAGGTTGCGACTCAGCACGGCGGCCATATATTCGCTGGGATAGTTGGCCTTGAGATAGGCTGTCTGATAGGCCACCCAGCTGTAGCATGTGGCGTGAGACTTGTTGAAGGCGTATGAGGCAAACTTCTTCCAGTCCTCCCAAATCTTGTTGAGTGTCTTGTGGTCGTGCCCGTTCTTCTCGCCACCCTCATAGAAGAGTCCCTCCAGGTGGTTCATCTTCTCAATCTGCTTCTTTCCCATGGCCTTGCGCAGCGTGTCGCTCTGGCCGCGGGTGAACCCCGCCAGCTGGCGCGACAGCAACATCACCTGCTCCTGATAGACGGTGATGCCGTAGGTGTCCTTGAGATACTTCTCCATGCAGGGGATGTCATACTCGATGGGCTTCTCGCCCTTCTTGCGGGCGATAAAGTCGGGAATATAGTCCATGGGGCCCGGGCGATAGAGGGCGTTCATAGCAATCAGATCCTCGAATGTGCTGGGTTGTAGCTCAATGAGATACTTCTGCATGCCAGCCGACTCAAACTGGAAAGTGCCTGTGGTGCGGCCTTCGCAATAGAGCTGATAGGTCTTCGGGTCGTCGATGGGTATCTTCTCGATGTCAAGGTCGATGCCATGCGTGATCTTGATGTTCTCGAGCGCGTCACGGATAATCGACAGGGTCTTCAGGCCCAGAAAGTCCATCTTGATCAGGCCCGTCGACTCGATGACACTGCCCTCATATTGGGTGACCATCACCTTACTGCCGTCGCTGTCGGTGGCGGTGCTCACCGGCACCCAGTCGGTGATGGCGTCACGTCCGATGATCACACCGCAGGCATGCACGCCGGTGTTGCGCACGTTGCCCTCGAGTTTCTCGGCCAGACGCACCGTCTCAGCCACCAGCGGATCAGGACTGTCGAGCTGTGCGGCAAACTCAGGAAAGCACTTGAGGCAGTTCTTGATGGTGACCTTATACTTCTTGCCGGGTTTCTCCTCAGGCATGTCGTTGGGGCGGCTGGGAATCATGCCGGCCAGGCGGTTGCTCTCGTCGATGCTTAAGCCCTCGACACGTGCCACGTCCTTGATGGCCGACTTGGCTGCCATGGTGCCGTAGGTGATGATGTGCGCCACCTTGTCGGCGCCATACTTGTCGGTGACATACTGCAGCACCTTGACACGGCCGTCATCGTCAAAGTCGACATCGATATCGGGCAGCGAGATGCGGTCGGGGTTGAGAAAACGCTCAAACAGCAGGTCATACTTGATGGGGTCGATGTTGGTGATGCCCAGGCAGTAGGCCACGGCCGAACCGGCCGCTGAGCCACGTCCCGGTCCCACCGAGCAGCCCAGCCGCGGCGCGGCCTTGATGTAGTCCTGCACGATGAGGAAGTAGCCCGGGAAGCCCATGTTCTTGATTGTCTCCAACTCAAAGTCCAGACGCTCGCGGTGCTCATCGTCCAACTCGGGCCAGCGCTCTTTGGCACCCTCATAGACCAGGTAACGCAAGTAGTCGTCCTCGTTGTCAAAACCCTCGGGCAGCGGGAAGTCGGGCAGGATGGGCCCGTGGTCAATCGAATAGAACTCGACCTTGTCGAGAATTTCGTTGGTGTTTTGCAGCGCCTCGGGGATGTCGGCAAACACCTCGTTCATCTCCTGTTGTGTCTTGAACCACTCCTGCTTGGTGTAGAGCATGATGTTGTCGTCGGACATTTTTTTGCCGGTCGACACGCAAATCAGGCGCTCATGAGCCTCGGCATCGTCCTCGTTGATAAAATGCGAGTCGTTGGTGCAGATGACCTTGATGCCCAGCTCCTGGGCAAATTGCAGCAGCACGGCGTTGACTTCTTGCTGGCGCGGATAGGTGTCTTGCGCGGCACGCGGCACTGTGGCTTTGTGACGCTGCAGCTCCAGGTAGTAGTCGTCGCCGAAGACGCCACGGAACCACTTGACCACCTCGCGGGCTTGGTCAATCTGGCCGTTCATGATCAGCTGCGGCACCTCGCCGCCCAGGCAAGCCGAGCAGCAGATGATGTCTTCGTGATACTTCTCGAGCTGGCTTTTATCGGTGCGGGGATGGCTGTAGAAACCTTCGGTCCAGCCGTTTGACACAATTTTAATCAGGTTTTTGTAGCCATGCAGGTTCTTGGCCAGCAATATCAGGTGACGGCCGATGTCGCGCTTGTCGACATGCTCATGCTGGTCGCCCTGTGCGACATAGACCTCACAGCCAAAGATGGGCTTGAACTTCTGTGCCGTCAACTCGGCAATCTGCTGCTGCAGGCTGTCAATCCGAGACTGGTCAGGACTCTCGCCATCTTGCTCGGCCTTGATCTCTTTTTTTAAGTCCTTGATTTGGCCATCAAACTTGCCATTGACCTTCAGACAATAATCATGCAACTCTTTGATGCCAAACATGTTGCCATGGTCGGTCAGCGCCATGCCGCGCATGCCGTCGGCAATGGCTTTGTCGACCATTCCTTTGACCGATGCTTGGCCGTCGAGGATGGAATATTGCGAGTGCACATGCAGGTGAACAAAAGGAACCATTTTAATCAATTGTGTATATTGTGTGAATAAATACGATTTGTGCGATACTACCCTACCCTGGCAGGTCGGGAGTGGGTAGAAGGGCCTGCCTGCCGAAACTGTGTTTTGATAACCAAGGCGAAGCTCGGCAGACTATGCAAGCATGACTGCACTCGCTGGCACAAGATTGTCAAATCTCGCGCCAACGCGTGCAGAGCCGAGCTCGCTCGAGCTATGCCGAATGCAGCCGAGATTATTCAAATCTTGAAGTTTAGGAGTTTAGTCAACAAAATAATCAGTGGTCAGTTTCGCAGGCGAAACTGAAAATTGTGCCTCAAAGTTACAACGTTTTTGGCAAATAACACCCATCAGTGCATCATAAAAGTTATTAACAAGTCCCAAACACCTTATAACTTATTGTTTATATTTTTGGTGGTGACTCTTGTCCGTGCCTAGGGAAACTAAGGGAATCAACCTGTGAAGGTGGAATGGTATTAAATTTCGGGTCGCGAATGCCAGCGATGGTTTAAGGCAATGATGTGACGCGGCCCGCGCACTGAAAGTGGGTCGTGTAGTATTTCTCGGTCAGGTGGCTGACAATGACCCCACGCGACGAGGACGCATGCACGAAATAACCGTCCTTCAGATAGATGCCTACGTGGGTGATGCGGGCACTCTTTCCGTTGTTGAAAAACACCAGATCGGCCTCGCGAAGCTTGTCCTTGCTGATGCTGCGGCAGTTCTTCTCAAAGATTTTTGCCGAGTTGCGCTGCAGCTTGATGTCAAACACTGTGCGAAACACCTGCATGACCATGCCCGAGCAGTCGGTGCCCTGTCCCTTGTCGCTGGCGGCATATTTGTAGGGTGTCCCCAGCCACTGTTTGAGCTCGGCATACAAGCGCTTGTTGTCGTGACGGGTGAGCTTGATGTCCAGACGCTTCCATTGCTCGTTGGCACTGTCGCTAGCCTTCGGACTGTCGGTGCGATGGGTGCGGGGCACGCGGGGCGGGTTGGCCTCTTTCTTTGTCTTGCACGATGCGAAGGCCAGTGTCACCACCAACAATAACGCTACGATATGTTGAGTTTTGACACTGGCCATGATACTTTTTTGGGGGAGCTTGTTGTGACCCCGTTGCGGGGGCAACGACAGTTATATTACTCTTCGGTTTTCTCTGACTTCTCCTCTTCTTTTGCCTTGAACTCGGTGATGCCGGCTGCAATCAGCATGTTGTACCAGGCAATCATCTTCTTGATGTCGCTGCGGTGGACGCGGTTGGCATCATAGTTGGGCAGCACATCCTTGATGAAGGCGTCCAGTTGGTCGTCAGTTTTGCACTGGGCGACGTCGACGGGCTTGGCCTCATATTTGTTGCAAATGTTCTCCATCACATTGGACAGGGGCACCTCTTCGTCGGTGGTGTAGATGGCGATATCGCCCAGCGAGACGATGCGGTCGCGCGAATAGGCAGGCATTCGCTTGTGGGTTTCCAGATTCTCGACAATGAGCATGCTCTTGCCGTACGAAATCAGCTTGTACAGTCCAGGTTTTCCTGCAATCGAAAGAATTTCTTTAAGCATTTCTCTGTTTGATTAATATAGATTGAAAATGTTATTTCAGTTTATCGAGGGCTTGAATCAACTGAGGCAACAGCGGCTGGTGGTCGTCATTGACCAGAGTCACCTCGCCATCAAAGGGGGCCTCCTTGCTGTGCTGTGCTGCGATGCGCTCGGCGATCTGTCGTTCTGACAGGCCACTGCGGCGGCGCACACGCGCGATGCGGACATCCGTGGGGGCCGTGACACGCCAGATGGCGTCAGCGCCGATGTTGAGCCCACTTTGGCGCATCAGTGCCGTCTCGACAAAGCTTGCCAGGCCGCACTGTCGCGCTGCCCAGCGGTCGATGTCGCACAACACTGCCGGATGCACCAGCGCGTTGATCTGCTGCAGCAGCTGGGGGTCGGCGAAAACTCTCGCTGCCACCCAAGCGCGGTCATACCGCCCCTGACTGTCGTATGCCCTGCTGCCCAGCAGTGTGGTGATGTCGCACTTGAGCTGCGTGTCGTCATTGATCAGGCGGATGGCTTGCGAGTCGCAGTCATAGACTGGATAGCCCATGACTTGCAGCATGCGGCAGACCATGCTCTTGCCACTGCCGATGCCCCCTGTGACAATCACACGCTTCATGGCTGACGTTGTTTCTCGACGATATACTCGACACTGTCGACCGAGAGTTTCACGTCCTGGTAGATGGCAGGATACTCATCGGCACGCACTGCAACTTTGCTTGAGTGGCTGGCGACGATGTCGTTGTAGTCAACGATGGCGCGCACCTCCGACTCACGTTTGAGCGCACTCACCGGAGCGCGATAAGCTGCCTCGACACTCGACGGAAAGACAATCACCTTGGTGTCTTGTGGCACATTGCGAACGACAATCTGCAGCTTCTGCCGCTGCGAGGTCATCTTCTCGACTGGCACCATCACTTCGAGCGAACGTGGCTCGACGACAGCACCACGCAACGGCGCTATCGACACCTTGCGACGGAAGGTGTCGGTCAGCTCGTGCGCCTTGATGTGATAGGTGTAGACCTGCGTGATGTCGTCCAGTGTCGAGGGCTCGGCATAGACCATGACCGTCTCGACACTCTGTATCAGCGGACCAGTCTGGGCATATTGCAGCTGTGGCTTGGCATCAATGTCGACCACAACGGGCACACGTTTGCCCTGGCTGTCGGTGTACCTGACATTGATGCCGTCGGGCAGTACCGACGACAAATTGAACCCACGTCCCAACTGGCGATTAATCAGCTTGCGCAGCTGGGGCGAGTCGACCTTGAACAGTCCGTCGCCATCGGCATAGTCACTAAACTTCAACTCGATGGCAGGCACCGACTTGAAGATATATTTGACAAACGACGAGCCACGGTTAGAGACCGTCACGGTGAGCGTGTCGGGCAACTTGGACAGAAAGCGCACATTGTCGGGCTTGGACGTGATGGTCACGGGCACCTGCACGTCGACGGTGATGACGTTGTTAAACGTCAAGAAACACCACAGGATGGCCGAGATGACAACAAAACACAAGTAGAGCAAGATCGTCCTTGACCTGCTCGACTTGATGTCGGTGGCCTGAGCACGCTCAATCCACCTGGCAAACCATTGTTTGAGCCCCTCGCCCATCCAGGCTTATTGCTTCTGGGCCGGGTCGCCTCCAGTCTCGGCCACGTCTTGTGCCGACTGATAGATCGAGTTGATGTCGATGGTGATGTCCACGCCCTTGGTGATCTCGAGAACGACGGTCTTCTCCTTGACGTCTCGAATCTTGCCATAGATGCCCCCGGCGGTCATGACGCGGTCTCCTTTCTGCAGCCCTTGACGGAACTGGTTGATTTTCTTCTGTTTCTGCGACTGTGGGCGAATCATGAAGAAGTAGAAAATGACGATGAGCAGCACAATCATGATCAGGCTGGTCATGCCGCTTTCGCCGGCTGCTTGCAATAGAATGAGGTTGTTGATCATATTTCTATTTTGTTGGTTAAATGATGAGTTTCAAAATGATGTCACTGTGTTGACCGATTGTCATTCCATCACTTGTTGATGCGTTTGCGCTTGCGCAGGTCGTCGGCAACGGCATTCAGAACACCGTTGACAAAAACGCCGCTCTGGGGCGTGCTAAAGATTTTTGCCAGTTCGATATACTCGTTCATCGTCACCTGGACAGGAATCTTGTCAAAGCACTTAAACTCGGTGATGGCCGTGCACATGATGATGCGGTCCATCACTGCGATGCGGTTGCGGTCCCATCGCTCCGAGTGCACGCAACTGTCGATGAGCACATTGTTGTCGTCCATGTCGCGGACGGTCTTGGTGAACAGCAGCTCGCCAAAGACACTGTCCTCCTGGTCTTTGAACATCGGGCGGATGGGCTCTTTGTCGCCGTCGGCTATGCGAGCCAGCGACTTGATGGCAAACTGCCCCATCACGTCGATGTCCTCGCTGCTGATATACAGCGACCGGTTTTGCAGCTGCTCCTCGACATCCTCGTCCTCGAGAATGACTTTGCGCAGCAACTGGCGCCACACTTCGGTGTCGCTCATCAGGTCGGTGTGCGGCAGGGCCATATAGTCCTGATAGACCTCGCTGGCACGAATCTTGTCGAGCAGCTGCAGCATGAACAACGGGTCTTCGTCCCAAGCGATCAGGTGGTCGCGAAACAGTTTGTTGACCTCGGCATTGTCGTTGATGGCACGTGCCAGCTGGTTGTCGACAAAGCGCGTGTCGGGATGCAGCTCGGCCTCGGTGGGATGAAACTTGTGCTTGGCATCGTCCTGTCGGCGCTCCTCAAGATAGGTCAGGTCAGGAATCAACTTGATCAGGTGAAGGTAGAGGTCGTAGGACTTCTCAAAACTGACCTGCAAGTCCTGTAGGGCCTGCTCGAATGTGCGTTCGGGCCGACTGAGCACATAGCTGTAAAGCATCTGCACTACTTTGACCCTGATGAGTACTCGGTTTATCATAACATTTGATTTGAAAGTGCAAAGGTAGTGAAAAATGGCGAACTAGCCAAATTCAGTCGACGATTTGGTGGTCGGCCAGGCGCTGACGCACCACCTCATAAAGGATGATGCCGCCAGCCACCGACACGTTCAGCGAGTTGATGTGACCAAACTCGGGGATGACAACGCGCTTGTCACACAGGCGCATGACCTCGGGCGAGATGCCTCGCTCCTCTGAACCCAGCACGATGGCCACAGGCACGGTGTAGTCGGCTTGGGTATAGTTGCAAGCGTTCTTGTCGCTCGTGCCAACAATCACAAAGCCCGAGTCCTTGAGAAAACGCAGGGTCTGGGCCAGGTCGTGTTCGCGGCAGACGGGCACATAGTTGAGAGCGCCGGCCGATGTCTTGATGGCGTCACCGCCCACCGTCACACTTCCGCGCTCGGGGATGACAATGGCATTGACACCGGCGCAGTCGCACGTGCGTGCGATGGCACCGAAGTTGCGCACATCGGTCACGCCGTCAAGCACCACAATAAACGGATTGTCGCCCTGCTCAAACAGCATGGGTACCACTTGCTCGACTTTGTAGTAGGTGACGGCGGCAAGCAGGGCCACAACGCCCTGGTGGTTCTTGCGTGTGATGCGGTTGATGCGTTCGACCGGCACGCGTTGCACCGGCACAGAGTGGCTGCGGGCCACATCCAGCAGTTCGCGAGCCAGGTCGCTGCTCAAGTCTTTCTTGACCAGCAGGCGGTCGATCTCCTTGCCGGCCTGGATGGCCTCGATGACGGCATGGATGCCGAACACATGATTGTCGTGCGATGGGATCATGATGATTTGTTCTGTTGAATGAGTGACTTGGCGTTGTCGATGGCCGCCTGATTGATGTCCTTGCCGCTGAGCATGCGCGCAATCTCCAGGATGTGCTGCTCAGCATCGAGCGTGTCGACATGGGTGTGGGTGCGTTCAGCGTCGTCACGCTTATACACCTTGAGGTGATTGTCGCCGTGCGACGCCACTTGTGGCAGGTGGGTGATGGCGATGACCTGGATGTTGCGCGCGATGTCGCCCATCATCTGGCCCATGCGGCTGGCTGTGTCGCCACCGACACCGGTGTCCACCTCGTCAAAGATGATGGTGGGCAGATTGACACGCTGGGCAACGATGGCCTTGATGCACAGCATCACACGCGAGATCTCGCCACCCGATGCGGTGTCCTTGACGGGCATCAGTGGCTGGCTCTTGTTGAACGCCATGCGAAACTCGACACTGTCGCTCCCAGTAGGAGTAAGCAGCCGAGTAGGTCTTATATCGACTTCAAATCGCAAGTTGTTCAGCGACAATAACCGCGCTCGTTCTACCAATTGCCGCGCAAAAGCCTGCGAGGCTTCCTGTCGCGTCGCGGTGAGTTGCTGTGCCAGGTCGGTGGCTTGGCGACGCACATCGGATAGTTGTCGCTTCATCAGCTCGATTTGCTCATCGCTGGTGTCAAGCACTTGCAACCGTGCCTCATAGTCATTCTTCAGCGCGATAAGCTCGTCCACCGTCTGCACTTGATGCTTCTGCTCCAAGGTGAAAATATCGTTAAGACGGCTTTCGACAAGCTGTAACTGCTCAGGATCGAGCTGCAACGCCTCCTGCATATCGCTGATGGAGGAAGCTATATCCTTCAGATCAATCAATGCCGAATCGACCCTCTCGGCCATGCCTCCCATTTCGGGCAACATGGTTTCCAGTGTCTGAAGTCGTGACACAATGGTCTTGAGGTGGTCAATGACAGCAACATTTTCGTCGGCAAGTAGATGCTCAACCTCCCATAGTGTCTGCTTGATTTCGGTGACATTACTCAGTTTAGCCTGCTCGGCCTCGAGCTTAGCATCCTCGCCTGGCTGAAGATTCATGTCATCGAGCTGCTTGAGCTGGAATCGCAGGTAGTCTTCCTCCCCCCTAGCCCGGTCGCACTGCTCGGCGAGCTGCTTCAGCCTGCGCTCGATGTCGACATACTTACTGTATTGCTGTTGATATTCAGCACGAAGCTTTTCGTTGTCGGCCAGGTTGTCGATGATGTCGAGCTGAAACTGTGGCTTGGCCAGCAGCATGTTGCTGTGCTGCGAGTGGATGTCGATGAGTCGTGTGGCCACTTCGCGCAAGAATGTCAATGCCACAGGTGTGTCGTTGATAAAGGCTCTCGACCGCCCAGATGGAGCAATCTCGCGCCGCAATATGCACTCCTGCTCGTCGTGGTCGACATCGGCATCGGCAAATAACTGGTCCAGATGGTAGCCAGCGACATTGAGTGTGGCCTCGACAACAGTCTTCTTGGCGCTGTCGCGCATGGCCTTTACATCGGCACGCTCGCCCAAGATGAGCGACAGGGCCCCCAACAAAATCGACTTTCCGGCACCAGTCTCACCAGTGATGATGGTCAGACCCGGCCGGAATTCAACCTCCAGTTGGTCGATGAGGGCATAGTTTGAAATGAATAATCTGGAAAGCAATGTTGAGACTTAATTTTAGTCTTTCGATTTTAGACTTTAGACTTTAGATTTTAGACGCTGGCTCGAGTCCCTCGCCCCCCTGACCCCTGACTCCTGCAGCCCTGACCCCTGACCTCTTCAGCCCTAACTCCTGACCCCTTCAGCCCTGACTCCTGACCCCTGACCCCTGACTCCTGAAGCCCTGACCCCTGACCCCTGACTCCTGAAATCTGAGACTTACCGCTCGGGCTCGGCTTTGATCTTGTTGAGGCGCTCTTGTTCGGCAGGATAGATGCCGTTGAGAATCTCGTAGACCTGGTCTTTCTCGGTCTGGTTTGCCTTGCTGTAGATGTTGACCAACTCGTCCATTTTGGCATCCTTGAACATCGACAAGCACACACTCATGGGCTGAGCGTCATAGACCTTCTTGAGCAGCTCAAACTGGTCGGTGATGGTTTTGCGCCCCTTGTCGACACTCACCACCATCTGGTCAAGACCCTGGCGGTGATAGTTGTAGGTGATCTCGCGTATCGCGCTGGTTGACTTGTCGGTGAAGGCCGACAACACGGCGCTGCGGTTCTTGGGGTCCTCAAAGGCTTTCCAGCCGCTCTCGCCCGAACTTTGCGCCATGCGCACGATGTTGGCCGCCTTCTCATAGTAAGGGTCGCCGCCATTGAGAGCAAACGAGTCGAAGTCCATCGCCAGAATTATGTAGGCATAGAAATTGAGGATGGCCGTGAGGTTGCTCTCCATCTCCTGCTCGTTGAACACCAGCTGGTCGCCCTCCTGGTAGATGAAGTCAACCTTGGTGTCCTTGAAGTTGATGAGGGTGGTCAGATAGCTGCTGTTGTACACCGGACGCTGCGACTGCACGGTCAGCTCACCTTCCATCTTGCCCATGGCCTGGTCATACTTGTTGACCACCAGCAGCATCTTGCACACAATCTTCTCGTTGACGGCAAACTGTGCATCGGTCCATTTGGTCTCGTTGATATACTCGGCGATGGCCTGCTGCAGGGTGTTGAACACATCCTTGCTCACGTTCTGTATCTTCGACGAGTTGACCTCGACAGTGCAGTTGAGCTCGGTGCCCTCTTCGTCGGCGCGAGCCGCGACCAGGGCAATGGCCATCAGGCACAGCATGATCAAGCGTTTCAGTCTCATTGTTGTTTCTGTTGTGGTTTTTGACGGGGCCAGAGAGCCTCTAGATTGTCTTGATTCTCTAGGTCAATTTGTTGTTCTTAACCTGGGCCAGCTGCTTGAGCTGCTCTAGTGTCGCAGGCTGCTGTTCGCGTCTGCGCCGATCTTCCAGCTCCTGATCCTTGACGCGTTGTTGCACGCGCTCAAACACGCGCTTGGTGCTCGACGGAAAGTCGCTGCGTCGCACCCAGTCGGCATAGCCCAGGTCGGTGCGCAGCACGTCCTCAAGCACCTTGCCCTTGTGCTTGCCGAAGTTAACCACCTCCTGCCCCTTGTCGTTGATGATGACATAGCCCTTGAGGTCGGCAAAGCGGGTGTGCGACGAGTAGGTGCTGAGCTGCGCCACGTCCATCTGGCCCAGGTCGGCATAACGGTCGAGCTGCGCGCACAGCACATCATAGGTGGTCTGCGTGTCGGCCATCGACGAGTGGTGGTTCTGCATCTCGTGCCCGCAGTAGAACAGGCACGCGGCGGCCAGGTCGCGCTTCTCCTTCTTGTGAAAGATGGTCTGTGCGTCGATAAAGTGGCATTTGCCCCAGTCAAACGAGATGCCGGCACGGCTGAACTCCTCGTCCAGCACCGGGATGTCAAACATGTTGCTGTTGAACCCGGCTATGTCGCAGTCGGCAAACACCTGGCGCAGCCCTTCGGCCACCTGGGCGAACGACGGGCAGTCGCGCACGTCATCGTCGCTGATGTTGTGTATCTTGAACGACTCCTTCGGTATGGGCATACCGGGGTTGATGCGCACGCACTGCTTGTCCTCGCGGCCATCAGGCCACACCTTGATGTATGAGAGCTCGATGATGCGGTCCTGGGTGATGTTGAGCCCCGTCGTCTCGATGTCAAAGAAGACGATGGGGCGTTCTAGCTTCATTTTCATGCCAGTGAGCGAGCGTTAGATGGCCATGGGCATTTGCAGGATGAGCAGATCCTCGCCATCGGCTTGCTGCGACGGCAGGAAGATGCCCGCACGTGTCGGGTCGCTGAGCTTGACACACACCGTCTCGGTGTCCAGATTGTTGAGCACCTCGATGATGTCGACGTTCTTGAAACCCATCTCCAGGGGCTCGACACCGTCATACTCGCATTGCACGACTTCCTCGGCGCTGGTGGCGTGATCCAGGTCCTGCGAGTTGAGCACGATGTGGTCGGGGTGCATGTCAAACTTGATGAGGCCTCCCACGGCGGCAAAGACGCTGACGCGGCGCAGGGCGTTGAGCAGTGTCACGCGGTCGATGTTGAGCGTGTAGGGGTTGTTCTCGGGAATCACCGCGTTATACTTGGGATAACGGCCGTTGATAAAGCGGCACGTGAGCGTGTAGTCGCCGGTCTCAAAGGTCGCGCTGGTCTCGTCGACGGTGATGCGCACGTCGTTCTTACCGTTCTTGTCGATGATGCCGCACAGGATGGTCGCTGGCTTGGCCGGAAGGATAAAGCCACGCTCGGTGTTGGGCTGCACCTGTGTCTTGCGGTAGCGCACCAGCTTGTGTGAGTCGCTGGCGACAAAAGTGATGCCGTCAGGCACGATGTCCCAATAGATGCCCATGAACTGTGGGTGCATCTCGTCGACACCCACGGCAAAGACGGTGTGCTGGATGCCGTCGTACACGTCCTTCTCGGTGAGTGTGAACGTGAACGCGTCGTCGCTGCTGGGCGACTTGAGCGGATACTCGGCACCGTCGAACGCCATCGAGTTGAACTTGCCGTTCAGATAAGTGATGTTGACCTCCATCGTCTCCTCGTTGACGTCAAACGTCATGGCCGTGTCGGGCAACTCCTTCAGCAGGTTGAGCATGCGCTTGACATCGATGGCAAACTTGACGCTGCCCTCGGCACCGGGAACCTCGATGGTGGTTGTCATGCGTGTCTCCATGTCGCTGCCGGTGATGACCAGGCGCTCGCCCTCAATCTCAAACAGGAAGTTCTCAAGAATGGCATACGCATTCTTGTTGCTGATGACCTTGCTCACCGCATTCAGGCGCGTAAGCAATTGTTTACTAGGAATATTAAATTTCATATCGATATGGTGTTATTTGTTCTGACGATTTTTGAACCTACAAATTTACAATCATTTTTTGATACTAACGCAAAAATGCGCACTTAATTTCATCCACAACAGTCATTTTTCGTTCAGTTTACCCCGATAGCCCCCTTGCTATGTGCCACAGAGCACTGTCATGCTTGCAAAGACAGTAACAAGATTTCTGCTCGCAAAGCGCGCTAATTGCCATACCCTCTGTGAGATTTTGAACAATATACAGGAACGAATCAAACAAACAGAATCATAAAAAAATAGTTCGTTTCAGTTGTTGTTTTCCCTTTCGGCAGGATTTATAATCCGGCGCATTTGAGTATCAAAGATTTGTAATCCGCAAAGACACTTTTGATGAGGAATCAAACCCCACTCCTCTTGGGAAAGGAGAGGGGATGTTTTGGTCTCCCGGTCGTATTGCTAATACTTTTGATTGGATTTTGAAAGATTTTCTGCATGGCAGCGCGATTTACCGAAATCTGTAGTTTTATTTAAGCTTATGTGTGTTTTTTTGCGGGAAATCAAAAATTTAGGCTTAAAAATTTGGTTATCTCATTTGATATGACTAAATTTGCAGGCAGTTAGGGTACACTTCTTCGAGTGTGCTGAAAATTATATTTTTTATTAAACTAAAAATTCAGGCCTGTGCTATTAGACTACCGAAATATTCTAACATTGGACTCGATGGGGGGTGGCGCGGACAACATCGGCGCGCCCGCCGGAAATCCACCCGTGATGTATGTCCCTGATGACGGGAGTGTTGTGTTTGTGCCGTCGTCCGGCATTGATAGCCATTCCGCCTGGTTTGACGACTGTCACCATCATCCGGAGCGGGAATGTGGTTAACGGCAATCCGTGGTCATTTGACCATGACAATTCTTTTCTAGTCGCACAAAATATGACGAGGTGTTTGCGAAGTTCAGTGAATGATGGTAACGCTGTACAGTTTAGAACCAACAAACAATTTTCCTCCTAAAAAAATAAAATTTTTTGAATTATGGATTATATCGAAAAATGTTACATTACATTAGACTCAATGGGAGACGAGCTGGATTTTTTGATGGAAGGTGCTTGCGCAGGTGTTGGTTTTACACCCAGTGCAGGTAGTCTTGTCTACAACCCTCAATCTAACACCATTGACACCTATTTGTCCTTGAATGGAGATTCATGGACCATCAGTTCCCGGCCTGTGAACGGCAACGACATCTATTTCAATTTGCGCACCGGCAGAGCTTACACTTGGGACGGCTCTGCAATGGTGAATGCACATTTGGCGCCAGATGTCAATGGCGTTGTACCATCTACTTCCGTTGACTTCTCACAGCCATATTCTTCATACGTGGTTTCTACAGAGATTTGCGGTCAAACTATTGATATCGGCAGACGCAGCAGTATCTATTTTTACGGAAATGGTCGTTTCGTAAATTGCAAATTAATCGGCAGCGAGTTGACTGTAATTCCGAACGGTACACAGCAGATTTTCAACAACTGCACTTTCAGATTAAGAGAAGAATATGGAGTGGAATTTTTATTTGTTGATTGTCGGCTCTATGCGACAAATTTTGGTGCAATATCAGACATGCATACTGAGGATAAAGTTGATTGGCGATTTCGCGGCGTCATTGTCGACAATCTTCGGGTTCACCGCGGGCGCACTTTGGTGAAAGGTCAATCTGTGTTGTTCAGCGGCAGCATTAATGATACTGCATGGGCACAGTTGGCTGCTTTTTTGAAAAACAGCTACGGCGTCAAAATTGAATTTAATGGCAAGTTCATGGGAAATACTGTGGAAAATATTATTATTTCGGATTGTAAGGAATTGGAACTTTATGGAGGAACTATGTTGCGTGGCTTTGAACTTGTTGACTGCCAATATGTTGACATTCATGACATGAGATTTGTTGGCGTGCATGAGGTGCATGATTTTCCAACTATTTATCATCAGAAATCTGCGCATGTTGAATCCATGATTCAAAACGGCGCATCTACAGATGCAATAGAAAGTTTTATATCTAGTAATTACGATATTACCTATCCCGGCGACAATGTGCAGATAGACTTGGAAGGTAAAATACATAAAATCGAACAAGGCGACGCGCCTGTTGAATTGGGTGTGTTGATATCTTGTGGGCTGTCCGGTGATGGTATAAAAGTCAGACGAGATCTGGCAAGTTTTGCAGACTGTTATGTCACAATTCATGACTGCCACTTCGAGATGCGCCAAAGCGGTGTGAGCTTCAGCTCTCTTTATCTGGGTTTGCCGGTAAATCAGGTGAAGCCTTTATCATACGCTACAGTGTATGATTGTTCTTTCAGTCACATCTATTACCAGCCAATCGGTTTACATGCAGAACATGTCACAATTGAGAATATTGAGTCTGATTATTGTATGCAGGGACTTGACATCTCAACTTGTGCAAATAATACTGTTGCACGCAACTGTGTGTTCAAAAATTGTGCTTGCGGTCCAAAACAGGAGACCTTTGATCCCTACACCGAATTGAGCCACAACAATATTATTGAAAATTGTCACTTTCAGATTACCAACGACTACAATCTGACGAACACCTCAAGATTTATCCTAGTGGCAAACAAAGGGCTTTCTGAAGACACTTTTGTTATACGCAATTGTGAGTTCGTTATCAATTGCACTGAAAGATGTGTCGGGATGCAGTTCAGAAGCTGGCGAACCGTTCTGAAGAACATTAAGTTCAAGATTGACATTGATCGCGGCGACGCGACCGACTATGACATCCTGTTCCTGATTGGCATTGGCGGAGCTACTCCACATAGCCCGATAGTTGAAATTGACCATGTCGACATTGAGTGTAATGCACGGATTGATTCTCTCGTTTTCCGTGGTGTCGGCTCGAATGCAGGAGCCCTGAATGTTCAAATGAAATATTTCAATTTGTACGGAACGGGTCGTGCGACCCAACTGTTTGAGCGGGTCTCACAACTGTCGCTTGACAATTGTCGATTTAACCTGGCATCGAACTCGTTCATTAGATATTCTTATAGGGTGAACATTAAAAAATGCCAAGTGGCACAGATTTCAAGCTCCTGCATAATCGCCTATACTATAACAAATGTAAACTATCTGATAGAAGAGTCAGCGTTTGATGTGGGGTCACACTTCTTGTGGATACAAGCCACAGGAGGCAGCATCTGCTTGCGAAATAACATGATTAAGAGTTCCACATTTGTCGCTTGCAAGTGGGACGGCTCTGCGATAGTTGATATAGTCAATAATGATATTACTGATGTGTCATCCAGTGGCTCTTTGTTGTTTTGTGCGGCGCCAGGGCAGTCATATTATGACTTCTGGGCAGATGGTGGCACCAATGATCTCTGCTTTCGTAATAATGTTGTTCATTTCCAAGGCAACGGTATAAAAAAGGTCGTTTATTCGGCCATGTACCCCAATTATGCCCATTTGTTCTACTGCAATTTTCTGTGCAGCAACGTCAAACAGATGAATACAGGCAGTGTTGATGAGCGTCCGACGACACCATGGCAAGGCATGTTGCACATTGAGAATGGTGTATACTACGTATATGACCAAAATGATGGATGGGCATGAAGAACGTTAAAAACTTGTTAAACTGTTAAATTTTAGTAAAGCTATGCGAACTGTTATTTCTTTCTTTTTGCTGGCCTTTATGGTGTTAGTTCGACAATCAGCATTTGCCTATGATTTTGTTGCCGATGGTCTTGCTTATAAAATTTTGTCGGTACCATCAGACGCGGAATTCGGCAGTGTCGGTGTGACATCTATTGTGCCAATTAAGTACAACCCGGATCCGTATGAGGGAACCCAAGGTTATCCGAATTATCCCGATTTGACGGTGGCGGTCATTCCAGATGTGGTTGAACACGAAGGCAAGTCTTATCAGGTGACACAAATTCTGGATCTTGCGTTCAGTTATTCTCAGACAATCACCCATGTGCAGATTGCGGCTACAGTCACCGACATCGGCAAGCTGGCTTTCTACAAGTGTCTTGCGCTGAAGGAAATCACAATACCCCATACAGTGACCCATCTAGGGGAAAGTTGTTTTGCTCTTTGCAGCGGACTTGAGAGCGTATGCATTCAAGGAGCACTGGAAATCCCCACTGATGCGTTCTTTTTCTGCACGCAGCTGCAGACAGTTGATATGCCCAATGTCTATGGCGCATTGGGTTTCAATGCATTTCAACACTGCAAAAGTTTGCTGGCTATAGACATACCAGACGGTGTTACAGAAATCAGATCATACGCATTCAATGATTGTCAGTCACTCGAATCTCTTCATATCGGCAAGTCCGTACAGAAATTTCAGTGCAGTGCTTTTTTCGGCACCCCAAACCTGAAGAAGATCACGGTCGCGCCTGAGAATGCCACCTTTGACTCGCGCGACAACTGCAATGCCATCATTTATTCAAAGGACAATGAAATGCGGTTTACGTGCAGCACCTCTGTTATTCCCAGTACAGTCAAGAAATTATACGATGTGTTCAATGGTCTCAAAGGACGAGAGCATATCGAGATTCCTGAAGGCATTGAAGTGATTCACGATTCATTCACCGGATGTGACATGAAGTCATTGACGTTGAGCAGCACTGTGAACGGTGTCTATGGCTCGTCATTTAGCAATTGCAACTCGCTCAGGTCAATATCGGTTTCACCTCAAAATAAGACTTACGCCTCGCCTGACAGCTGCAATGCAATCATCTCATCAAGTGGTAAGTATTTGATAAGAGGCTGCAATGCGACCGTGATTCCTTCGACTGTTGAGGAAATTGGAAGTGAAGCCTTTATCAACTGTAAGGGCCTAGAGACTCTGCGCATTCCCGCCGGAGTGACAACAATTTATAAAGATGCATTCCGCGGTTGTGACAATCTCAGAGTTCTATATTATGATGCCCAATGGTGTTTTCCAGAGAACACTGTTATTTATGAAATTAACGTCCATCCTGATGATATGGGTATGATAAGTTATGACCGATTGGGTGCGACTCCATTTCCTCACGACTTCACCACTGTCATACAGCTTGACTCGGTCGTTTTTGGGCCACAGGTGAGGGAAATTCCTGATTATCTGCTCTGGGGACAGAAAAACATCAAGCACATTCAGTTGCCGTCAACTGTTGAAATCATCGGCGAGGGCGCATTTGCTAACAGTGGGCTGCAGCAAGTCACCTTGCCACAGATTATCAGATGGATAAGTCGTTCGGCGTTTTCCGACACCCCACTTGAGCAAGTCTACTGCATGGCCGGAGACCCAAGTGTCGCACAAGTTGATCAAGCAGTCACACCATTTGACCATATCTCAGAAGATTGTGTCTTGCATGTGCCTAATGGCAGAAAACAGTCTTTTGAGTCTCATCCTGCATGGAGCAGCTTCAAGACTGTCGTCGAGATGCATAGTAACGCACCTGATGTGAATGGTGACAATTCTATTGATGCCGTCGATATCAATGTCATTGTCAACGTGATGCTTAATCATCTGAGTCCCACTAGCAGAGCCGATGTCAACGGCGACGGCGTGGTCGACATCGCCGACATCAACCTGGTTATCAACACAATGCTAAGCAAGGGTGGCCGATAACCCGCTTTTCAACTCTGTGGCATTGACCTAATTGCCGCAGCCTCTGTGAGATTTTGAACAACGAACTGGAACGGATTAAACAAAAAGTTTTGTCCGTTCCGGTTCGTTTTTTTGAACACAGGCTCAGATTGCAAATGCAGACGGGCGGGCGGCTTAACCACCCCTCACCCCTCCCCTTTGGAAGGCTGCTGAAAAAGTAATTAACCGCGAACCTTTAGCTCGCGACCGAACGGGAGCAATTACGCGAAACAAAACGCGAATCAAACGCGATTTTTTCTTGAATATTATTTAAAAACGAGGAATTTCGGTTTGTTTATGATAAAGCGAAAGTTAGTTTAATTCGTTTAATTTGGATAATCTTGGCTGCGCCTCAGCAATTGAAGCAAGCTTCATTGCATTCGGCTTGCACAAGATTTGGATAATCTTGGCTGCGCCTCAGCAATTGAAGCAAGCTTCATTGCATTCGGCTTGCACAAGATTTGGATAATCTTGGCTGCGCCTCAGCAATTGAAGCAAGCTTCATTGCATTCGGCTTGCACAAGATTTGTTGTTGTGACTTTTTCAGCGGCCTCTTGGGAAAGGGGAGGGGAGCTCCGTTCGGTCGGATTACAACTATTTGCTTCGAATTTGAATTAGGTTTTGAAAGATATTATTCTGCATGGCAGCGCGATTTACCGAAATCTGTAGTTTTATTTAAGCTTATGTGTGTTTTTTTTGCAGGAAATCAAAAATTTAGGCTTAAAAATTTGGTGATGTCATTTATTATCCCATCTTTGACAGTTTGTGTTGCATACGGCTGGTATACATATAGTTACGCCACATTCGACGTAGCTATATTTTTGTTGGTTGAAAATTTAACATTAGATTAACATTTTCGTGCGAGGCGGTAGTTGCTCCTGATTTTTGCCGGTGTGATTATCTGCGTGTCGATGTGTATATTTGCGTTTTTCTGAATTTCCTGCGCCAGTGTGTCGTTGTTGAAAGCCGGCACGTAGCCGAAGCCTTCAAGCTGGAGCAGGTTCATTTGTGCCGGATGTAGAAGCAGCGCGCGTTGCGCGACTTTGTGATGGTCAATTTGTAGTTCATGTTGTCGTATATAGCAAAATAAACTATAAAGATACAACGAAAAAAACCGCCTGTGCAAGCGGCTTAACCTTATTTAACTGTCAAATACTCGTGATTTAACGTAATTTATGATTTATGGGTACAAATGTAACTGTTCACCGATTCAGAAAAATCTCTTCTTCCCCCCTGTGCATCGAAGATGCAGAGCGGGTCGAAGACCCGATTTTGTTCGAAAGACCATGCAAGTGCATCGAAGATGCACGCAGCTTGGTCCTGAGACTCGACCTGCCAAGTGCCTCGCAGAGGAACTTTAACCAGCTAAATACTTGTTGTTTGGATGAAAAAGTTCCTCTACGAGGCACTTTTGTTCTGCTTTGTGTGGACCAAGCGGCGAGGACCTTCGGCCCTCTTGCATGGTCTTTCGAACAAATAGCTTCTTCGAAGCATTTTTGCGCCTCCGACGCAATCGGTGAACAGTTACGTACAAATTAGTGAAAAACTAGGAAAAAAACCCTTAACAATTCGATAATTCGATAATTCGTGATAAAACCGTGACCACAACCCAAAACCCTCAACAATTCGATAATTCGATAATTCGTGATAAAACCGTGACCACCACCCAAAAACCCTCAACAATTCGATAATTCGATAATTCGTGATAAAACCGTAATCACCACCCAAAAACCCTCAACCACACGAAAATTCGTGATAAAATCTGGACAACGCTTGTCGGTACCAGTTTTTTGTAGTAATTTTGTAACCGAGAAAAAATGTTTAGAAACCTCTAACCCAAGTTTTGTTGAGTAGATGGATTACTCTTTCCTGAATTTTCTGGCACTGTTGGGTGCCGTTGGCTTGTTCCTCTATGGCATGAAAGTCATGAGCGAAGGCCTGCAGAAGGTGGCCGGAAACCGACTGCGAAGCATCCTTTCCGCAATGACGCGCAACCGTGCCATGGGCGTGCTCACCGGCATGGTCATCACAGCACTGATTCAGAGCTCTAGCGCATCGACCGTGATGATTGTGAGCTTTGTCAACGCCGGCCTGATGAGCCTGGAGCAGTCGATGGCTGTGATTCTGGGAGCCAACATGGGCTCGACGTTCACCTCATGGATTGTCTCATTTTTTGGCTTCAAGGTCGACATCGCGGCATTCACACTGCCGCTGCTCGCTTTTGCCGTGCCACTGCTGTTCCTCAACAAGAGCACCTATAAAAACACTGGCGAGTTTCTCATCGGGTTTGTATTCCTGTTCATGGGATTGGCGGCCATCAATGCCAACGTGCCCGACCTGTCGAAGTCGCCTGAAATTTTCGAGTCGCTGCAGAGCTACACCTCGATGGGATTCTGGTCGCTGCTAATCTTCTTTGCCTTCGGTGTGCTGGTGACCCTGGTCATACAGTCGAGTGCAGCAACATTTGCCATCGTGCTCATCATGGGCATCAAGGGATGGATACCGTTTGACATGGCATGCGCCATCGTGCTCGGAGGAAATGTCGGAACAACCATCACACCGCTGCTGGCATCGCTCGGGGGAAACAGTGCTGCCAAAAAGGCTGCCATGGGACACCTGTTCTATAACCTGATGAGCGCGGCATGGATGCTGGTAGTGTTCTTCCCATTTGTCGACATGATCACATGGCTCACTCGCGACGTGCTGCACAGCGGCGACCCAACACAACTCTATAATGTGGTCAAGGCAGGCAACACCAGTGCAGAACAGCTGCAGCAACTGCAGTTCACCATGTCGTTTGGCTTGACGCTCTATCACACCGTCTACAACCTGTTCAGCCTCATCATCGGGCTGCCCCTGGTGGGATATCTCGTGAAGGCCGTCAACAAGGCCGTGCCGGCACATAAAAAGGAGGAGGCAGAGTTCCAGCTCAAGTACATCTCGGCAGGACTGGTCGGTGCCAACGAGCTCAACCTGCTGGCTGCGCAGAAAGAGATTGTCGTGTTTGCACAGCGCGTCGACCGCATGCTGGGCATGACCAAAACGCTCATCCACACCAAGACGGGCACCGAGGAGTTCAACAAACTGTTCTCGCGGGTCGAGAAATATGAGGACATCGCCGACAACATGGAGTTTGAGATTGCCAAGTTTCTCAACAAGGTCATCGACGGACGGTTGAGCTACGACGGCAAGCAGCGAGTGGCTACCATGCTCACCATCGTCAGCGAGCTTGAGAGTGTGGCCGACAGCTGCAACAACCTGGCACGGACACTGGTGAGAAAAGAGGAGGCTAACGCGCACTTCAGCGAATACAACTACCAGAACATTGACACCATCATGAGATATGTCAGCGAGGCCATGAGCAACATGATCACGGTGCTGTGCGACATCGACAATGTCACTGCCGAAGACCTCACACGAAGCTATGACAAGGAACGAGAAATCAACAACTTCCGAAACCAGTGCCGAACCGAGAACATCGAGAACATCAACCAGCGGAAATATCCTTACTCGGCAGGCATCTTCTATATGGACATCATCTGCGAGGCAGAGAAACTAGCCGACTACATCATCAATGTCATCGACAGTGTCGAGCAGCAGATGAGGCGACTCAATGTCGACGAGAACGGAATGCCCATCATCGACGAACTCAACCCCGAGAAACTCAAAAACAACTAATAACTAAATGTTCAACAAAATGAAAGAATTAAAAGGAACACAAACCGAGAAAAACTTGCAGATTGCATTTGCAGGTGAGTCACAAGCCAGAAACAAGTACACCTACTTTGCAAGCAAGGCAAAAAAAGACGGATATGTGCAGATCGCTGCCATCTTTGAGGAAACTGCTGCACAAGAGAAGGAGCATGCCAAGATGTGGTTCAAGCTGCTAGAAGGGGGAGCCATTCGCAGCACACCCGAAAACCTCAAGGCGGCAGCCGAAGGCGAAAACTATGAGTGGACCGACATGTATCGCGAGATGGCACGAGTAGCACGCGAGGAAGGATTTGACGACATTGCCGAAAAGATGGAAGGCGTAGCACTGATCGAGAAGGCACACGAAGAGCGTTACCGCAAGCTGCTCAAGAACATCGAGGACAAGGTCGTCTTCTCGCGCGACGAGGAATGCATCTGGCAGTGCCGAAACTGCGGACACATCGTCATCGGAAAGAACGCACCTGACGAGTGCCCCGTCTGCAACCACCCGCAGGCCTACTTCGAACTCAAGGCCGAGAACTACTGATCAGTCCATCACCCTGCCGGCGATGACACTCGCCAATCATTTCTGCTGGATTTGGATAAATCCAGCAGAATTTTTGTTCACACAGCCACACCATGGTCTGACATCGGCAGCTGCTAACACCGAAAATGTGCCAAACATTTGCACACGTCAACAGTTTGCCTTATCTTTGTTGCCTGTTTTACACAATAAACCCCACTCGAAACTCGAAACTATAAACTATAAACTATAAACTCGAAACTATAAACTATAAACTCAACATGACTCCTTGGATTGTGCTGGCCACCATTGTTGGCTACTTTATTTTGCTGTTTATCATCTCGTGGTTGGCATCGCGCAAGACCGACACCAACACCGCTCTCACTGGCGGACGACAGGCACCATGGTTTATCGTCGCCATCGCTATGATTGGTGCACCCATTTCGGGCGTGACATTCATCTCTGTACCAGGCTATGTGGTCGGATCCAGCTACAGCTACATGCAGATGGTGCTGGGATTCGCCGTAGGATATTTTGTCATTGCCTATCTGCTGATGCCGCTCTTCTTCAAGCGCAACCTGGTGTCAATCTACGGATACCTTGAGCAGCGGTTCGGCGGAAAGACGCACAAGACCGGAGCATGGTTCTTCTTCATCAGCAAGATGCTGGGTGCTGCCGTCCGTTTCCTGGTGGTGTGCGTCACGCTGCAGATGCTCGTATTCGAGCCGCTGCACATACCGTTTGTCTTCAATGTCATCGCTACCATCGCACTCATCTTCCTATACACGCTGCAGGGAGGGGTAAAGACCGTCATCTGGACCGACACGCTCAAGTCGTTGTGCCTCATCCTATCGGTGGTCTTGTGCATCGTGTTCATTGCCAGCGCGCTGGGATATGGAGCGACCGACATGGTCAAGGCCATTGCGGCCGACGACTCGTCGCGCATGTTCTTCTTTGACAACCCGAAAGAGGACACCTACTTCTGGAAACAATTCCTGGCGGGCATCTTCATGGTCATCGCCATGACAGGACTCGACCAGGACCTGATGCAGCGAACACTGGCCAGCAAGAACGTCGCAGAGTCTAAGAAAGGACTCATCGTCAGTGGCATAACACAAGTGTTTGTCGTCGGACTCTTCCTCGTGCTCGGAACATTGCTCGTGCTCTACACACGACATGCCGGCATCGACATGCCAGAGAAGAACGACGCACTGTTCGGAATGGTGGCACAGGACAGCTCGATGCCCATCATCATGCTCATCCTGTTTGTGCTAGGACTCATTGCCGCGGGATATTCTGCAGCAGGGTCGGCGCTCACAGCACTCACAACATCATTCACCGTCGACATCCTCAACAGCGACAAGCAGCAGGACGAAGCAGCACTGGCACGCACACGACGCATGGTGCACATCGGCATGGCAGTCGTGATGGGAATCATTATCTACGTCTTCTATCTGCTCAACAACGACAGTGCCATCAAGATGGTCTATTCATTGGCAAGCTTCACCTACGGCCCCATTCTCGGACTGTTTGCCTACGGAATGTTCACCCGCCAGAATGTGCATGACCGATGGGTGCCACTGGTGTGTATTGCTGCACCGGTGCTCAGCTGGTGCCTGCAACAATGGTGCGCCACACAGTGGGACTACAAGATTGGGTTTGAGCTGCTGCTCTACAATGCGGCATTCACCATACTGGGACTGCTGGCACTGCGCAAAAAATCAGAAACCAACAATAACTAGCACTGTGGCACACGACCTTATCAACCGATATATCTGGCTCATCGACACCATCAAGAGATTTGGACGCATCACACTCGATGAACTGGGAAGACAGTGGCTACGATCGCCTTTGAGCGACGGAAAACCCATGCCGCGCCGCACATTCCACCACTACCGAAATGGTGCCGAGCAGATGTTCGGCATCAACATACAGTGCGACCGATCGACCTACGAGTATTATCTCGAAGACACACCACAGAGCGCACTCCAGCAGTGGCTTGTCGACTCAACAGCACTCACCGACACTCTGCGAGACACCAGCGACATCGCTACACGCATCGTGCTCGAGAACGTCCCATCGGCACGCGAGCACCTGGCCACAATCGTCGATGCGATGCGGCAAAATCACCGCATTAGGTTTGAATATCGCAGCTACACACGCAGCCAGCGAAAGACAGTGGACCTGGAACCCTATTTTGTCAAAATTTTCAAACAGTTGTGGTATGTCATCGGACGAAATGTTGCCGACAAAAAAATCAAAACCTACGCTCTCGACCGAATGACAGAGCTCGTCATCGAGGCTGATGCACCATTTGACTACCCAGAAGGATTCAGCCCGCAGGAGTTCTTCAAAGACTGCTTCGGCATCACAACCAACCAGAACGAACCAAAACGAATCGTGCTGCGAGTCGAGCCAACGCAAGCCAAGTACTTCAGAGCACTGCCACTGCACCCATCGCAGCAAGAAGTCGTCCACGACCATTACTCCATCTTCTCCTACATGATGCGAAACACCTACGACCTGCAAGAAGAACTCATGAGCCATGGCGACTCGCTTGAGGTGCTCGAACCCCCCGAACTCAAAATCTTGATCAAAGAAAAACTGCGCAAAGCGCTCAAGTTGTATCAGTGAAACTGACAGCATCATTGACTCAATATTTTTGACTACTGGTTAATACTATTTATTAAGGTGAAAGGATTCTTTAAACTACTGGCACGATTTGTGCCGCCCTACAAGCGACAGCTGCTGCTCAACGTGCTGTTCAACATCTTGACAGCGTTTCTGACACTGTTCTCCTTTGCACTGATCATACCCATACTGGAGATGCTGTTCGGGCTCAACACGCACACCTATGCCTTCATGCAGTGGGGAAGCGCAAAAATCAACGAGGTTGTGGTCAACAACTTCTACTACTATGTGCAATGCATCATACAACAGTATGGCACATCAACTGCACTGGCGGCCATTGCAATGGCACTGGTGGTGATGACGGGACTGAAAACAGGATGCGCCTATCTCAGCGCCTACTTCATGATTCCCATCCGGACGGGCGTGGTGCGAGACATCCGCAACCAGATTTACAACAAGATTGTGTCATTGCCCATCGGATTCTTCTCCAGCGAGCGCAAGGGAGACGTGATGGCGCGCATGAGCGGAGATGTCACCGAGGTCGAGAACTCCATCATGATGTCGCTCGACATGATGTTCAAGAATCCCATCATGATCATCGCATGCCTGACGATGATGATTGTCCTCAGCTGGCAGTTGACACTGTTTGTGCTCATCTTGCTGCCTGTGGCCGGACTGGTCATGGGAGGTGTAGGAAAAAGGCTGAAGCGCGTCTCGCTTGAGGGACAAAACCAATGGGGAGTCATGCTGAGCAACATCGAGGAGACCATAGGCGGACTGCGCATCGTCAAGGCATTCAATGCCGAGCAGAAAGTGCGCGACAGATTTGAGGGCGAAAACGAGAAATATCGCTCTATCGTCACAAGATTGCAACGACGCTACGAGCTCGCACATCCCATGAGCGAGTTTCTGGGCACGGCTACAATCGCTATCGTTCTGTGGTTTGGCGGAACGCTCATCCTGGGCGGACACAGCACTATCACTGCGCCAAAGTTCATCTACTACATGGTCATCTTCTACAGCATCATCAATCCGGCAAAAGACCTATCAAAAGCCAGCTATGCCATACAGCGAGGCATGGCATCAATGCAGCGCATCGACAGAATACTCATGGCAGAGAACACCATACGCGACCCCGAGCAGCCCATACAACTAACAACCATGCAGCAAGGCATCAGATATGAGGGGGTCCGATTCAGATATGGCGACCAGTGGGTCATTGATGATGTCACACTCGACATTCCGCGAGGACACACCGTCGCACTGGTGGGACAGAGCGGATCGGGAAAAACAACCATGGCCGACCTGCTGCCTCGATTCTACGATGTCGAGCAGGGACGCATCACCATCGACGGAAATGACATACGGCAATGCCGAGTCAGCGACTTGCGAGCACTCATGGGAAACGTCAACCAAGAGGCTATCTTGTTTAACGACACATTCTACAACAACATCACCTTCGGCGTCAACAATGCCACACAACAGCAAGTTGAGGAAGCGGCACGCATCGCCAATGCCTACGACTTCATCATGGCAAGCGAACAAGGTTTTGACACAAACATCGGCGACCGAGGCTGCAAACTGTCGGGAGGACAGCGACAACGCATCAGCATCGCAAGGGCCATACTCAAAAATCCACCCATTCTCATCCTTGACGAGGCTACCAGCGCACTAGACACCGAGAGCGAACATCTGGTGCAGGAGGCACTCGACAACCTGATGCAAGGACGCACAACACTGGTCATTGCACACCGACTGAGCACAATACGCAACGCCGACCTTATCTGTGTCATGCAGGACGGACACATCATCGAGCAGGGAACACACGACCAGCTCATGACCCACGACGGACCCTACAAACACCTGGTCGACATGCAGTCGCTCACCTAAAAAAGTTGTGCTGGACCTGCGGGTCCAGCACAACTTTTTTAGGTCATTATCTGAGGTCAGAACTCAACACCAACCTTGACAAAAACATTGTGGAAAACGCCTGTTTTGTCAAGGTAGCTGTGACCGCTGTTGTCGGGAATCGCTCCAGGGGTTTCGCCCGTGCACCACAACTTGTAGCCAGCTGTGTGCAACGCATAACCCAAGCCGATGTTAAACGAGAAATACTGGCTGCTGCCAAAGTGATATCCCAGCGAAGGCGACGCAAAAAAGCCGCTGTGATTAAATGTGCTGGCACCCAATTTCACACTCGCCCACGGCGTGCCCAGCGTCTCACTGCGCACGTTATAGCGACCCTCGACATAGACCGGAATGAACGGAAAACCCCAATCTGGGTCATTTGGCTCGGGTACAGCCAAGTCGGTGCGCAACGGATAGCTCCCAACACGGGCATGGAAGTTGTGCAGACCGATGCCGGCACCCAGATAGTAATGCGCATTGAACTGATAGCCAAACGACGTCTCAACAAGCCAGTAGTCGTTGCGCGGTGCACCCACACCCAGAGAATAGCCCACATCGACAAAACCGCGAAACCGGCTGGTGTCATAGTTCTTTGTGCGGCGCTCGTGCGAGATATAGTCTATCTCGTCTGTGAGATAGACATACTTGATGTCACCGTCGGTCATCACTTCGACCGAGTGCTCGTCACGCGACGTGATGATGCCGGTGACATATTCCCCACTCTTGAGATGGATAGTCGACTTGCGCGATGACTTGCCGTCGCTAGCCGACACGGCAAGCGACACCATAAGCATCACCACCACTAAGGCTTGTCTCAACATTGTTGTTAATTTTTAGATGTGACTGAGATAATCTTCGATCACCGGCGGAAAATGGGCATATTCCAGCGGGTGAATACGCGCTGCCAACGTATCGGCAGTGTCATCGGGCAACACAGGACAAGTGAACTGAGCCAAAATGCGACCACCATCCACCTGTTCATTCACCAGATGGATGGTGATGCCACTTTGCGTGTCGCCATCGGCTAGCACCTGCTCATGCACATGGTGGCCATACATGCCCGGACCACCATGACGAGGCAGCAGCGACGGATGAATGTTGACAATGCGATCGCGATAGGCCGTCAGCAGCGGCTCGCGCACAACGGCCAAAAATCCCGACAACACCACCAGGTCTACCCCGAGTTGCTGCAGATGAGCTGTCACCGCTGTCTGATCAACCCAATGCTCCTTGCCCCAGTGCTCAACCTCGATGCCAAGAGCACGCAGGCGCGCGTAGACACCAGCCTCACGACGGTTGCAAATCACAGTGGCCACCTCAATTGTGGGGTGGTCGGCGAAATAACGCACTAGGTTCTCGGCATTGGTGCCACTGCCCGAGGCAAGGATTGCAATGCGCTTCATTCGTCAGAGTTTGATGGCCGACTCCAGAGCCAGCGTCATCATCGTGCGGAAAGAGTTCTGACGCTCCTCGGCACTGAGCTCGACGTGGTTGATAAACGAGTCGCTGATAGTCAGAAGACAAGCAGCGCGCTTGCCCAGCACATTGGCATTGTGGAAAAGCGCGAAACTCTCCATCTCGACACAGTCAACACTCGTGCGCTCGCGCAACGACTGCCACGACTCGGCATTCGGGCCACCATAGAACACGTCGCTCGAGTGCACCTCACCTGTCTGAAGCGTGATGCCAAGCTCCTCGGCGGTCTCCCAAATCACCTTGTTCAGCTCCTCGCTCGGATACAGCACCTTGTCGGTCACACGATTGTGGACCAGTGCATAAGACGACTCGCTGTAGCAAGAGTCGGCCAACACCACATCCTGAACAGCCAGACGATCGGTGTAGCTGCCTGCAGAACCAATGCGGATGATGTTCTCCACACCATAGAAGCTGTACAGCTCATGCGAGTAGATGCCGATGCTGGGCATGCCCATGCCGCTGGCCATCACCGACACTGGAATACCCTTATACTTGCCAGTGAAGCCCAGACAGTTGCGGACCGAGGTTACCAACTTGACATCCTCAAGGAATGTCTCTGCTATAAATTTAGCGCGCAAAGGGTCACCGGGCATCAGCACGGTCTTTGCAAATGCGCCATCGGGCGCGTTGTTGTGCGGAGTCATTTTTCTACTATTTAAATTTCTATCTACTGTTAAACTAAAAAACTAAAGTCTAAAAAACTATAGTCAATAGCCTACTCATCGTCACCTGCCTGCATGTTGGTGAACACGTTCTGAACGTCGTCGTCCTCCTCGAGAACCTCAATCAGGGCCTCAACCTCGGCACGCTCATCGGCAGTCAGCTCCTTGTACTCTGAGGGCTCATACACCAGCTCCGAACTCTTGATCTCGTAGCCATTGTCCTCCAGATACTTCTGAATCTCGCCATTAGACTCAAATGCGCCGGCAATCAGCAGTTCTTCTTCGTCCTGGTCTATCTCCTCGGCACCGCAGTCGATCAGCTCCAGCTCCAAGTCATCGAGCGAGATGCCGTCTTTCGGAGTGACATGGAAGTAGCACTTGTGAGAGAACAAGAATGCAACTGTGCCCGAGTTGCCCAGATTGCCACCTTTCTTATTGAAGTAGTTGCGCAGATTCGCCACTGTGCGTGTCGTGTTGTCGGTCGCTGTCTCAACTAGCACAGCAATGCCATGAGGAGCAAATCCCTCATAGATTACCTCCTTATAGTCGCCAGCATCCTTGTCGCTAGCCTTCTTGATGGCACGCTCGACAGTGTCCTTCGGCATATTGGCAGCCTTCGCATTGGCCATCAACGCACGCAGGCGCGAGTTGGCTGTCGGGTCGGGACCTCCGGCCTTGACTGCCATGGTGATTTCCTTACCAATCTTGGTGAACGTGCGAGACATGCTGCCCCAGCGTTTCAGTTTTCTTGCTTTGCGATATTCAAAAGCTCTTCCCATTGTATTTATTGTTTAGTAAATGTTTTATTCGATTAATAGACAAGCATTTAACGACCGCTAGAATCATCCCGCAGCCGCCAAATGGCAAAAACGTTGCCGCAAAGTTAAGCTAAAAACTGAACATCTCCAAATAATTCCCGCCAAAACCTGTCACGTATTGCGAGCCACCGGCTAGCATCTAACACTACTAAAATTAAACCTAAAACAAAAAAAATAGTCACATCACTGCACCATATAGCAGTTTTATTGATAATTTTGCTGCAGTATATCACAACTATAAAATCAGAAAAAAATGAAAAAAACAATTTTAGGACTCGCAATCGCTGCTGTCATGGCCATGGGAGCTAACGCGCTCACTATGATCACTGCTGCACCACAAGACGTGACTACACAGCAGGTTATCGATCTAAAAAAGCAAGCCGAACTGGCTAAAAAACAAGCTGAAGAAGCTAAAAAGCAAGCTGAACAGGCTAAGAAACAAGCCGAAGAAGCAAAGAAAGCCCAAAAAGAAGCAAAACAAGCCGAAAAGAAAGCTAAAGAGGCTCAAAAAAAGGCTAAGCAGCAAGAAAAGGAAGCAAAAAAACAAGAAAAGATCGCTAAACAGCGTCACGATGCGCAGAAAAAGATAGACAAGGAGAACAAGAACATCGAGAAGGCGCAAAAAGAACTCGCTAAAGCACAACTAGACGCTCAAAGCACCGACCTGAAAAAGCAACAAAAAGCACTCAAGAAAATCGAAAAACTCAACAAGAAAATTGAGAAGTCAAAAGAAAACATTCTAAAGGCGCAGAAGAAACTCTGACAACCCTTTTCGGCTGACACAACAACACGACGTCCCTGCAATCCTATCGATTGCAGGGACGTCGGTTTTGATTAGACCTGCGACAAATGTCACTTGAGCAGAGCCTGGATGTCGGCCTCGATCAGCTTGATGTCGTGAGTGGGCTCATAGCGCGCAATCACCTCACCCTGCTGATTGACCAGAAACTTGGTGAAGTTCCACTTGATGTCGGGCTTGCTGGCATATTCGGGGTCGGCCTTGAGCATCATGTCATGCAACAGACCACCAATCTTGTGGTTCAGGTCAAATCCTGCAAAGCCTTTCTGTGCCTTCAGGTAGGTGAACAGCGGTGACTCGTTCGCGCCGTTGACCTCAATCTTGCGGAATTGAGGAAACTCGGTACCATAGTTCAGTTGGCAGAACTCGTGAATCTCATCCTCGGTGCCGGGCGCCTGCTGACCAAACTGGTTGCAGGGAAAATCCAAAATCTCAAGCCCGCGGTCCTTATAAGCCTTGTAGAGAGCCTCAAGCTCCTCATACTGCGGAGTGAACCCGCAGCGCGTAGCAGTGTTGACGATGAGCAGAACTTTGCCCTTATACTCGTCCAACGACACATCGTTGCCTTTGCGGTCCTTGACCGTAAAATCATATACATTCTGTGCCATGACAGTCAATGATAATAATAATGTTATTAATAGAGATACTTTTCTCATTTTATTATTCCTAATTGTTTACTGATCTCAAGCATGCGCTCAATCGGTTTGACAGCGCGAGCGGCTATGTCGGCCGGCACCTCGATCGTCGGCTGAAGATAGCGCAACGAGTTATACAGCTTCTCTAGCGTGATCAGCTTCATGTAGTTGCACTCGTTGCAAGCACAAGTGCCGTCTTCGGGAGGAGCAGCGATAAACGTCTTGTCGGGACACTGACGCTGCATCTGGAACAAGATACCACTCTCGGTGCACACTATGAACTCCTGCGCATCGTCGGCGATGGCATAGTTCAACAGAGCCTGCGTGCTCCCAACCTTGTCGGCAACGAGCCGAATGGGTTTCGGACACTCGGGATGAACAAGCACCTTGGCATCGCGATGCTGAGCACGCAGCTCCATCAGCTTTTTGACCGAGAATTGCTCATGCACATGGCAAGCACCGTCCCACAGCAGCATCTCACGCCCGGTGATGCTGTTGATATAGTTGCCCAGGTTGCGGTCTGGACCGAAGATGATGGGCTCATCGGCGGGCAGACTATCAACTATCTGCTTGGCGTTCGACGAGGTCACAACCACATCGGTCAAAGCCTTAACCGAAGCACTGGTGTTGACATAGCTCACTACTGTGTGACCGGGATGAGCCTTAACAAAGGCCTCAAACTCATCGGCAGGACAACTGTCGGCAAGCGAGCAACCGGCACTCAGGTCAGGAACAATCACTGTCTTGTCGGGGCACAAAATCTTGGCGGTCTCGCCCATGAAGTGAACACCACAAAGCACAATCACATCGGCATCGGTCTTCGCGGCCAACTGAGCAAGCGCCAGGCTGTCGCCGATGTGGTCGGCGAGTTCCTGAATCTCGCTACGTTGATAATAGTGCGCCATAATCACCGCATTGCGTTCTCGCTTCAGGCGCAAAATCTCGCTCCGCAGGTCCAGTCCATCGTCGATCGGAGCATCGACATAGCCTTTGTCAACATTCATATTTTAAATTCTTTATTTTTTAGTTTTTAAAAAAATTTTATTGTTAGTGTTATTATGCCTGTCAATTGTGACAATAACTTTTGACGAGAAAACTTGCTAATTTGGTTCTTAAACCGAGATATAGCATTATTTACATTTCTATTGACAAGTTAAATTGTTATAAATTAGATAGTTATATATTTTATTAACAGGTTGTTTACAACTTGCAAAGTTAATAAAAAAATCAAATATAACCTGCCAATAACCTACAAAAATAATGTCAAAAACAAACTCAAATATTTTGCCTAACTTTTTTGCTCATCTCACAGCTTTGTCTATCTAAATCACATTTTGAATTCTACAAATTTATTTTTCAATTTTTGTCATCAACTTTTCAACAGCAATTCACACACTTTTCAACAACTGTATTCAGCGATTCCTCTTTTCCCCTCCTCTAGCAGGGGAAGGGTCGGGGGTGGTATGATGTATTCACACACTTTCGGCGCAGCAATGCTGATATGCTGTCTGCCACACTCCCCCTACCTCCCTCTAACTTAGATGGGGAAACTGTCTCGCGATACTTAAATGATGTAGCGTTGATGTTGTGTGGGTGAGCGTCGAAGACGCGGATGCCTCGGAGAGGCAATGTTTCATTAACCCCATGTGAGCAGAAACTGTATCATAATTACGATCCTGAGATTTAGCCGCCCTTACGGGCTGGAAATCTTTCAAAATCCGAAACAAAATCAAACAGGTAATTTTCTCATTTATAGTAATTTAATAAATTGTGAGATTTTGAATAAGATTTTGATAGATTTCCGCACGCAACGCGTGCGCTAATTATGATACAGTTTCAAGGGTCGGGGATGGTATGATGTATTCACCCACTTTCGGCGCAGCAATGCTGATATGCTGTCTGCCACACTCCCCCTACCTCCCTCTAACTTAGATGGGGAAACTGTCTTGCGATACTTAAATGATGTAGCGTTGATGTTGTGTGAGTGAGCGTCGAAGACGCGGATGCCTCGGAGATGCAATGTTTCATTAACCCCATGTGAGCAGCCACGAAGTGGCGCGAACAAGTTCTCACAATGCAGTCGGCTTGCACCATTGGTCCTAGCTTAGGAGGGGAACTGATTACCTGCTCTGACACTCAACCCCTCACCCCTCCCAGGGGAGAGGGAAAGAGGAATCGCTGAATAGACACAAGAAAACTTTATTATACTATAAATCTGCATGTTGTTAAACTATTGTTCTTATGTCTTTTAGTCTTCATTCTGAGACTTTAGACTTTTTAAAGCAGATTAAGTTTGTAATATAATTTGGTGAAATGTGAAAAAATTGCTACCTTTGTCCTGAAAATATTTAAACATTTTGACTATGATGCAGTTTATTAAAAAATGTGGCACACTGCGGATGCTGATGGTGCTGAGTCTGCTGGTCACCGGTTTGCTGGGTGGCACGGCAATCGCTCAAAGCCAGCAGGTGTACGCAACATCAAGCGACGGTTTCCTCAATGTGCGTGAGGAACCTCGGGGCGACGCTTTTGTCGTCGATGTGCTCTTCACCGGTGGTGAGGGCGCCAAGTTGATTGAGCGGCGTGGCAATTGGTTGAAGATTGAGCATCAGGGACAGAAGGGGTATGTGGTGGAGCGTTATGCCACCGTCGCAAGCAAGCGACCTAACATCAAACCGTATACGGGAAAGTTGCATTATGTTGTGGTGCAGAGCTTTGCTGATCTTGACGCGGCAAAGCGGGCAGCCGAAAACATGCCCGACATTCTGTTGAGTCCTGTCTATCGAGCAGTTGACAACGATGGCTCGGTCAAGTATCGCATATGTACGATGTGTTTCCGCACGCAGGCCAAGGCCAAAGAGTATCAGCGTGAGCTCAAGGAATTGGGCTGGGAATCGTGGGTGTGGACCAACAACGGTTTTGCCGACTGTGTCTATCGTCCGGGCAGCCTATATGACGGAGCAATCGCGATTGCGCCACTTGTCCCTCACGACTGATGCCAAGCAGTTGAGCCGTTTGATTCGGCTTTTACGACGGATGCACTGCATTAGCAATGTGGCATGATTATGTGCTGTGAAGGTTCTATGTGAACACTTCACAGCACATAACTTTGCCTTTGTGGTATCTTTTCAACGAATTTACAGATTTTTTAGCTAATTTTGCGGCCATAATCATTTATAATATTAGGTATGAAAAAAATAATCTTGACATTATTGTTATTGGTCGGTGTGGTCAGCACAGCTGTTGCTGTACCTGCCAAACCTGGTTTCCGCAACTATCGGCAGACCGACGGAACAACCATCACTGTCCAGTTGGTGGGGGATGAGAATTTCCACACTTTTGTCACGCCCGACGGCTTATGCGTCGACATGGATGACCGCGGTGACTTCTACTATCGTGGCAATGAGGGCATGACAGCGGTCAGGGCACACAATCAGGGCGAGCGCACTGCTGACGAATTGAGCTACGTAGCCGAGCATCAGCCTGACATTGCGCTTGAGGGAGTTGACATGGCGCAGCGTGGAGTGCACAAGATGGCCCAGCGGCGCAAGGTGGGACAGACGCAGGTGCCCACCATGGGCAGCCCGCGCGTGCCAATCATCCTGGTTCAGTACACCGACAAAAAGATGGTGAACACCGTCGAGCAATTTGAGGCACACTACAAGACCGACGCAAAAAGTGTGTTGAAATATTTCACCGACCAGTCCAACGGAAAATATACGCCACAGTTTGACATCTATGGCATCTATGATCTGCCTAGTGACCGTGCCACCTATGGCGGTAACAACAGTCGGGGCGATGACCGCGGAGTGGCTCTGATGGTGTGCGACGCCATCGACAAGGCTGGCGACAACATCGACTGGAGCAAGTATGACAACGACGGTGACGGAGAAGCCGATGTCTGCATCGTGGTCTATGCCGGTGTGGGCGAGGCGCAGTCCAGCGTGCGCAATGCCGTGTGGCCCTGCCAGTGGAGCCTGTCGGCCGGAGCCTATTATGGCGACGGCACCGGAGCGCGTCATCGCAATGGGGTCACCATCGACCGCTTTGCCGTGTTCAACGAAATCTACGGCTCGAGCGACTACGGTCAGATGCTCGACGGCATCGGCGTGTTCTGCCACGAGTTCTCGCACTGTCTGGGATTGCCTGACTTCTATTGCACAACCTATAGCGGACACTATGGCATGGGAGGATGGAGCCTGATGAACAGTGGCTGCTACAACGGCGGCGACATCAGTGGAGACACGCCCATTGGATATTGTGCGTATGAGAAGGCATTCATGGGATGGATTGACTATATCGAGCCCATCGAGGACACACGCTACACCTTGCCGGTGTTCAACACGGGCAGCGTCGACTCCGATCAAGCTATCCGCATCACCAGTCACCTGAACGAAAACGAGTATTTCATCCTCGAGAACCGGCGCAAGCAAGGTTGGGACCAGTATATTGCCGACGAAGGGGTGCTCATCACTCACTTCACCTATGTTGCCGACCGATGGGAAGAAAACACGGTGAATAACAACACCATCCAGTTGGCAACGGTGATGGCAGCCGACAATGCCTTGAACGGATCGACAGAACATAATGACTTGTTCGGCGAAAGTAATCATGAATTTACTGCGACGAGCAAGCCGGCCATGAAACTGAACATGCGGGCCAACGGATCACTGGCATCGTCGACAGGTGGTGCCGGTTCGCTCAACAAACCGGTCACCGGCATTGAGCTGAACGACGACGGCACGGCATCGCTGTGGTATGTCAAGGCCCCAGACCCGGTGCTCTATGTCACCGGAACCGACTTGAACATGACCACGCAGATCGACACGACAACTGCAGCCACATTCCGCGTCAGGGGAGTGTCGTTGCCGGCTCCTGTGACACTGACACTTAGCGACGAGACGGGTGCCTTTAGCATCGACAAGACCGAGCTCACCGCCGACGAGGTCAAAACTTCGCAGGCCATCACTGTCACCTTTGCCCCACGGCAGCTGGGACAGCACAATGCCACCGTGACAGTGGCGTGCGAGGGGGTTGATACAGTTGTGGTCAACCTGACCGGGCGCGCACTCATCGTGTCTGAGGTGCCAGTAATGCAGCCCGTCGACAGCGAGTCGGTCACACAGACCTCGTTCCGTGCCGACTGGACCGATGGCACACCGGTCGAGAATGTAAAGAGCTATAACCTGTATGTCGACTATGTGCGTCCTGTTGTGCTGCCTGAACTGTTGCAGGATGCCGACTTCAGCGACTTGACGCAAGTGATGACCGACAGCCAGTGGTTCCCCACCTATAAGAATGTAGCTGACGAGTGCGAGCTCTATCTGCCCGAGGGATGGCATGCAACCAGTCCGTTCTATGTCACAAATGGCGCCATCCTGCTCGGCGACACTCTCACCACCAGCACCTTTGAAATCGCCGACCGTTACGACAAGATTTCGGTCGTGGCCAATGCCTGGTCGCACAATGCGGTGACCTATGGACGCGCATCGCTGAAGATTACTGCCACAGGCAGCGGGGCAACGCTGACCCAGAGCGTGGGAAATATGGCCGGTGAGGTGGCATTTGTCCTCGATGCGGCGCGCACCGAGTCACTCATCATCAAGGGCATCAACTATCCCATGATATCCGACATCAAGATTTATGGCGGTGATGTTAATGTCAAGGAAGACGCGCCACTGCTGGCTGTCGTCGAGCAGGGCGATTCGCTGAACCGTGTCATCGAGGGTATTACTGACACACACCATCTGGTGACTGGTTTGATTGCCGGCGGCACCTATAAATATAAGGTTGAGGCCATCTATGTCGATGACACGCGGTCGCCCATGAGCAACATCGAGCGCGTCACACTCAATAGCCTGACGGGTGACGTCAATGCCGATGGCGTTGTCGACATTGCCGATGTCAACATCCTCATCAACATCATGCTCGGAAAGGACGCGGCCGAAAATTATGGATCGCGGGCATTTGTCACTGCCGGCGACACCAACGTCGACATCTCAGATGTCAACACCGTCATCAACATCATGCTGGGCAAATAATTGCCAATCGGCTCAAACTGCAAAGTGCCACCCTGCCGGATGCAGGGTGGCACTTTTTTATTCGGTCGAACATGGAGTAAAAAAATGAGAGCACCGGGGAGTTGGGTGGGAGTACGGTGCTCTCGCGAGGACGCCGATGGGTTGGGGTTGGGGGTATCGACGCCCTCAGGGGTATGTTTGTAGAGTGGTCCCACTTGGGCTTGAACCAAGGACTCCCTGATTATGAGTCAGGTGCTCTAACCAACTGAGCTATAGGACCTATGGCCATCTTAATGGTCATATCAGACTGCAAAGGTAATATAAATAATTGAAAATTGAGAAATGGGCGATGAAAATTTAGTTGTTACACCCCTTTTTTAACACTTTCTGACTATACGATGCAGCAGCTCCCCTCCCCTTTCCCAAAGGGGAGGGGGTTGGGGGTGGGGTTTAACCCACCAGGCGAAGTCGCAGCAGGCAGGGGATATGACCGCAGCAACGATGCTATATCGGGTAAGAAGCTGCCAAGATGGAGAAAATCTTTCGCGTAATTTGCGGTCAAAATATTTTTTATTAGGGGGCTCGCGGGTAAAATTTTTCAGCAGCCTCACTTGAATGCAGACAGAGAAATGACCGCGAACAGACAAACTGTTCGCGGTCATGGTTGCAGTTGAGGATTACTCGTTAGTTCTTCTTCAGCAGGTCACGGATTTCGGTGAGCAGCTTCTCCTCAGCAGTGGGTTCGGGTTCGGGAGCGGGTTCCTCGGCTTTCTTCTTCATCAGCTTGTTCATACCCTTGATCATCAGGAAGATGCACAGTGCGATGATCAGGAAGTCGATGATGTTCTGGATAAATGCGCCGTAAGCAAACATCGACACTCCAGCCTCCTTCAGGGCAGCATAGTTGTTGTGCAGGTGGGCAGGCACTTCGGGGGGAATCTCGCCGATGCGGACAAACTTGTTGGTGAAGTCAACGCCGCCTGTGGCAAGCGAAAGCACCGGCATGAACACATCGTCGACAAGCGACGACACAATCTTGCCGAAAGCACCGCCGATGATCACACCGACAGCCATGTCCATCACGTTGCCCTTCATGGCAAACTCCTTAAACTCTTTTACAAATCCCATAATTGCAGTGTTTTATTAGGTTGATAAATAGTGAATAATTTCTATTAAACAATCTTAATCGAGGCAAAAAAAAGAACAATTTCTGGCTCAAACACTTTTAATCCAAAAAATTTCATTACTTTTGCATCGCTTTTTCAAATCAAGGGTTTAGGCCCTTTTTAGAGTTCACTAAACGCCCCGACTTCAAAAAAGTCGGTGCAAAGTTACACATTTAACGTTAAATTACAAACTTTTTTAATAGTTTATTATTATGGCAAAAATTAAAATCGGTATTAACGGATTCGGTCGCATTGGCCGTTTTGTGTTCCGCTCGACTTTTGAGCAGAGCAATGTGAATGACGTGGAAGTGGTGGGTATCAACGACCTGCTGCCCGTTGACTACATGGCCTATATGCTCAAGTATGACACGATGCACGGACAGTTTAACGGAACAATCGAGGTCGATGCTGAGCGCAACGAGCTCATCGTCAACGGAAATCGCATCCGTGTCACTGCCGAGAAGGACCCTGCAAACCTGAAGTGGGACGAGATTGGCGCTGAGTATGTCGTCGAGTCGACGGGTCTCTTCCTTGCCATGGACAAGGCCGAGAAGCATCTGCAGGCGGGTGCAAAGTATGTCGTGCTGTCGGCTCCCAGCAAGGCTGGTGAGGACGGACGGCAGGCTCCGATGTTCGTCTGTGGTGTCAACACCGACAAGTATGCCGGCGAGACAATCGTCTCTAACGCCAGCTGCACCACCAACTGCCTCGCTCCCATCGCAAAGGTGCTCAACGACAAGTTTGGCATCGAGACGGGTCTGATGACTACAGTGCACTCAACCACTGCCACGCAGAAGACAGTCGACGGACCGTCGCAGAAGGACTGGCGTGGTGGACGCGCTGCCGCTGGAAACATCATCCCCAGCTCGACCGGTGCTGCCAAGGCTGTGGGTAAGGTGATTCCCGAGCTCAACGGTAAGCTCACGGGCATCTCGATGCGCGTTCCCACCCTCGATGTGTCGGTTGTTGACCTGACCGTCAATCTGAAGAACCCCGCTACAAAAGAGGACATCTGCCGCGCTATGAAAGAGGCTAGCGAGGGCGAGCTCAAGGGCATCCTGGGTTACACCGAGGACGCTGTCGTGTCGAGCGACTTCCTGGGCGATGCACGCACCAGCATCTTCGACGCTAACGCCGGTGTCTATCTGACCGACAAGTTTGTCAAGGTCGTGTCGTGGTATGACAACGAGATTGGCTACAGCCACAAGGTGGTCGACCTGATCAAGGTCATGAAGAAGCACAACGGCTAAACAGCAGTGGCCGCGTGCCGAGAGATTCGCATCAAGTCCTGAGCCACTCGAAAGGTCGCTCAGGACTTTTTTCAACCAAGTGAACTAATAATCATCCAGAAGCTCTAGATAATCGGGGCCATCGAGCACATCTAGAGCCTCTAGAAACACCCAACAATGACTATGCAAAACAAACAATACAAAAGGACGCTCGTCACAACAGCGTTGCCATACGCCAACGGACCGGTGCACATCGGTCACCTGGCCGGAGTCTATGTGCCGGCCGACATCTATGTGCGCTACCTTAGGCTGCAGGGGGTGGACGTGATGTTTGTCGGCGGGAGCGACGAGCACGGCGTGCCGGTCACGCAGCGTGCACGCCGCGAGGGCATCACGCCACAACAGGTCGTTGACCGCTATCACGAGCTCATCAAGAAGTCATTTGCCGAGCTCGGCATCTCCTATGACATCTACAGCCGCACAACCAGCAAGACGCACCATCAGTTTGCGGCACAATTCTTCCGCAAACTCTATGACGAGGGAAAACTCATCGAGAAGACAACCAAGCAGTTCTATGACGAGGTCGATGGCAAGTTCCTGACCGACCGTGACGTGGAGGGCGAGTGCCCCTATTGCCACCATCCGGCCGCCAAGGGAAACCAGTGCGAGGACGGCTGCGGACGAGACCTGGACCCCACCGAGCTCATCAACCCACATGCCAAGGACAGCGACCACCCGCTCGTGCTGCGCGACACCACCAACTGGTTCCTGCCACTCAACGAGTATGAGCCATGGCTCAGACAGTGGATTCTGGAGGAGCACCAGGAGTGGCGACCAAACGTCTACGGACAGTGCAAGTCGTGGCTCGACAACGGCCTGCAGCCACGCGCCATGACGCGCGACCTGGACTGGGGCATCCCCGTGCCCATCGAGGGAGCAGAGGGAAAGGTGCTCTACGTCTGGTTTGACGCCCCTATTGGCTATGTGAGCAACACCAAGGAACTGTGCGAGCAGAACCCCGAACGCTGGGGAACATGGCAGCAGTGGTGGCAGCAGCCCGACACACGGCTCATCCACTTCATCGGCAAGGACAATATCGTGTTCCACTGCATCATCTTCCCAACAATGATGAAGGCGCACGGAGACTATATCATGCCCGACAATGTGCCAGCCAACGAGTTTCTCAACCTTGAGGGCGACAAAATATCGACAAGCCGCAACTGGGCTGTATGGCTGCATGAGTATCTTGCCGACTTCCCAGGCAAGCAGGATGTGCTGCGATATGTGCTCACGGCAGCTGCACCCGAGACAAAGGACAACGACTTCACATGGGACGACTTCCAGGCACGCAACAACAACGAGCTAGTGGCCATCCTGGGCAACTTTGTCAACCGGGCAATGGTACTCACGCACAAGTATTTCGCTGGCGTGATTCCGGCACTGGGAACACTCACCGACTATGACCGACAGACGTTGGACGAGTTCAAGGACGTCAAGCAGACCCTGAGCGAAAACATCGAGAACTTCCACTTCCGCGAGGCACTGAAAGACGCCATGAACCTGGCGCGCATCGGCAACAAGTATCTCGCCGACACCGAGCCATGGAAACTGGCTAAGACCGACATGGCCCGCGTCGAGACCATCATGCATGTGGCCCTGCAGATTTGCGCAAATCTGGCCATTGCCTTCGAGCCCTTCCTGCCATTCAGCGCAATGAAGCTGCGCAAGATGCTCGACATGGGCGAGGTGCGATGGGACAAACTCGGCGACATCGACATCCTGGCAGCTGGCACAACCATCCAGCAACCCGAGCTGCTGTTTGAGAAGATTCCCGACGAGGTCATCAAGGCCCAGAAAGACAGACTGGAGCGCATCAAGCAGGAGAACGTGCTCAAAAACTTCAAGCCGCAGCCGGTGGCTGCCCAATGCACCTACGACGACTTCACACGGCTCGACATCCGCGTGGGCAAGGTCATCGAGTGTGAGAAAATCAAGAAGGCAAAGAAACTGCTCAAGCTGCGCATCGACGACGGCATGGGCGGCCGCACCATCGTCAGTGGCATCGCCATGCACTACCAGCCCGAGCAGCTCATCGGCAAGGAGGTGTGCTTCATCGCCAACTTCCCGGCACGCCCGATGATGGGCATCGACAGCGAGGGCATGATCCTCAGCGCAGAAGACGCCGACGGACGACTGGTGGTCATCGGACCAACGGGCGAAGTCCGTCCAGGCGTGCAGGTCAAGTAAGCTGCAACCTGTTTCAGCAACGCAAGGCGTGGCCACTAGCACAGCGGCCACGCCTTGCATTGTTGAAAAAACGCTTGCGCACATCGCGGCTAAAAAAACTTCGTGCGGGCTTATTGAACCCCGCGGCGACAGATTTTTTGGCGTTTCGACTAATTTTGTGCCGCAAACCTTGACCATGTTGTGGAATTTGCGTAAATTTGCAGCGGGCAAATTATGCCTCAACATAAACCAATTAAAAACGCAAAAACCAAAGACTAAAAATACAATTATTCTCATAAATCAAATAATTATGGAAAAAAATGAAATGAGAGAAGTCATTGCCAAGCGTGCGGCAAAAGAGCTGCATGATGGCGATGTGGTGAACCTGGGTATCGGAATCCCCACGATGATTCCAAACTATCTGCCAGAAGGTGTCTCGGTCACACTCCAGACCGAGAACGGCGCTATGGGCATGGGACCAACTCCCGCCGAGGGACAGGAGGACAAGAACCTGATTAACGCTGGAGGTGGCTACATCACCCTCACTCCCGGAGCATGCACATTCGACTCGGCCACTTCGTTTGCCATCATCCGTGGCGGACACGTCAACGTGTCGTTCCTCGGTGCGCTGCAAGTCGACGAGAAGGGTAACCTGGCCAACTGGATCATTCCCGGAAAGATGGCACCCGGCATGGGAGGCGCAATGGACCTGGTCGTCGGCGCAAAACGTGTGATTCTGACCATGGAGCACACACAGAAGGGAAAACCAAAAATCCTCAAGGAGTGCACACTGCCACTGACTGCTGCAGGACAGGTCGACATGATCATCACTGAGATGGGCGTGATGGACATCACTCCCGAGGGCATCGTGCTGCGTGAGATTCACCCCGAGTTCACTGTCGAGCAGGTGCAAGAGGCCACAGAGGCACGTCTCATCATCTCGCCCGACCTCAAACCGATGGACATCTGATTCAGTAGTTAAGTAGTTAAGGAGTTAAGTAGTTAAGGAGTTAAGGAGGGACGAGACGTGCGAATGTCGACATCTTAACTCCAGATAACTTCCCTATAAAACAACAACTGCGATGGACTATCAATTTCTCAAGGTTGAGCGGACACAGGGCGTGACGGTGCTCAAAATCTCGGCACCAAAGTCGCTCAATGCACTCAACTCCAACGTCCTGCGAGAGCTGGACGATTGCATCGAACACCTGGGCGACACCCGAGTGCTCATCATCACAGGCGACGGCGAGAAGTCGTTTGTCGCAGGGGCTGACATCAGCGAGATGGCACACCTCAACCAGGAGCAGGGGCATGACTTCGGACGGCTGGGCGCACAGGTGTTCCGCAAAATCGAGCTCCTTCCCATTCCCGTCATTGCCGCTGTCAACGGATTTGCACTGGGTGGAGGATGCGAGCTGGCCATGGCATGCGACATCCGCATCGCATCGGTCAAGGCCAAGTTCGGACAGCCCGAGGTGGGACTCGGAATCATCCCAGGCTTCTCGGGAACCTACCGCCTGCCAAAACTCATCGGTCAGGGATATGCCAAGGAGATGATCTACACCGGCAAGGTGATCCGTGCCGACGAGGCTTTGCGCATCGGACTGGTCAACGCCACCTACGAGCCCGAGCAGCTGATGCCCGCAGCACTCGAGATGGCGCAGAAGATGCTGGCAAACGCACCCATCGCCATCAGCATGGCTAAGCAGAGCATCAACCAGGGCTATGACCTGGACGCTGACGATGCCATTGCACTCGAGAACCAACTGTTCGGACGCTGCTTTGCAACAACCGACCAGAAGGAGGGCATGGACGCGTTCCTCAACAAGCGCAAACCCACCTTTACCAACTCATAATTTATAATTTATAATTCAGAACTCCCAGTTCTCCCAGACAATTACCAAAAACTTTAAAAACCTAGCGATATGAAAATTTGTGTCATTGGAACCGGCACAATGGCCAAGGGCATTGTTAAGGCGTTCGCAGCCAAGATGCCTGTGGTCATGAAGAGCCGCACACAGGCCAGCCTGGACAAGGCTATGGCCTCAATCTCAAAGGGATATAACAAGCTGGTCGAGAAAGGAAAAATCACGGCAGAAGCGATGCAGGCCATCATGGACAACATCACAACAACCACCGACTATGCTACGTTTGCCGATGCCGACCTCGTCATCGAGGCCGCTGTCGAGAACATGCAGCTCAAGAAGGATGTGTTCACCGAGCTTGACAAAATCTGCAAGCCTGAGACCATCTTTGCCACCAACTCGTCGTCGCTCTCGATCACTGAGATTGCTGCAGTGACAACAAGACCCGACAAGTTCATCGGCTGCCACTTCTTCAACCCGGCCGACCGCATGGCACTGGTAGAGGTCATCAAGGGACAGCTCACCAGCGACCAGACGGCACAGTGCATCATCGACCTGACTACGCAGATCGGAAAAACGCCGGTGCCCGTCAACGAGGCTCCTGGATTTGTGGTCAACCGCATCCTCATCCCCATGATCAACGAGGCTGTGGGAATCCTGGCCGACGGCATCGCCAGCGCCGAGGACATCGACAAGTGCATGATGCTCGGTGCCAACCACCCCATGGGACCGCTCGCACTGGCCGACCTCATCGGAAACGATGTCAACCTGGCCATCATGGAGGTTCTCTACAACGAGTTTGGCGACCCGAAGTATCGGCCTCACCCACTGCTGCGCAAGATGGTGCGCGCCGGACTGCTGGGCCGCAAAACTGGCGAGGGTTTCTATAAGTATTAATCAGATGCGAGACACAAGCGTCAAGCACAAGACTGACGCTTGTGTCTCGATGCTCGTTTAATTTTTAATTACCAATTATGCATGATGCATCATTGTGCATTGTGCATTGAATTAACGAATATATGGATTTTAGCTATTCAAAAACTGAACAACTGTTCCTGCAGATGATTCGCTCGTTTGCCGAAAATGAGGTGAAACCTCTGGCGGCCGAGGTCGATGAGCAGGAGCGTTTCCCGCTCGAGACCGTCGAGAAGATGGGTAAACTCGGCATCATGGGCATCCCGGTGCCCAAGCAGTATGGCGGCGCTGGTGGCACCGTACAGATGTATATCATGGCAGTTGAGGAACTCTCACGCGTCTGCGCTACCACCGGTGTGGTGCTATCGGCACACACTTCGCTATGCATGGCACCCATCTTGGAGAACGGCACAGAGGAGCAGAAACAGAAGTATCTGCCTAAGCTGGCTTCGGGCGAGTGGATCGGAGCATTCGGACTCACCGAGCCTAATGCAGGAACCGACGCTGCAATGCAGCAGACCACTGCCGTCGATGCTGGAGACCACTGGGTCCTCAACGGATCGAAGATATTTATCACCAACGCAAGCTATGCCCACGTGTTCATCGTCATGGCTATGACTGACAAGAGCAAGGGAACAAAAGGCATCTCGGCATTTATCGTCGAGAAGGGCATGCCGGGATTCAGCATCGGAAAGAAGGAGCTCAAGATGGGAATCCGAGGCAGCGCGACATGCGAGCTGATCTTTGAAAACTGCATCGTACCCAAGGAGAACCTGCTGGGGCCGCTCGGAAAGGGATTCAACATCGCAATGAAGACCCTGGACGGAGGACGCATCGGCATCGCATCGCAGGCACTCGGCATCGCACAGGGTGCCATGGACGAGACCGTCAAGTACACCAAGGAGCGCAAGCAGTTTGGACGAGCTATCGCCAAGTTCCAGAACACACAGTTCCAGATGGCAGACCTCAAGACAAAAGTCGAGGCTGCAAGGCTGCTCGTGCGCAGCGCGGCATGGAAAAAGGACAAAGGGCTGCCATACTCGGCTGACGCTGCCATGGCTAAGCTCTTTGCTGCCGAGACAGCGATGGAAGTCACGACCAAGGCTGTGCAGTTCCATGGTGGATATGGCTACACCCGAGAGTACCCCGTCGAGCGCATGATGCGAGACGCCAAGATTACCGAGATTTATGAAGGCACGTCCGAGGTGCAACGCATGGTCATCGCCGGGCATTTGTTTAAATAAGTAGTTTTCAAGTTCACAGAACTTGAAGGTTAGGGATTAGAGGTCAGAGAATTCTAACGTCTAATGTCTAACAACTAAAGTCTAAAGTCAGAAATATAGGATATGAATATCGTAGTTTGTTTAAAGCAAGTTCCCGACACGACCGAAATCAAGATCGACCCCGTAAAGGGTACCTTGATTCGCGAGGGTGTGCCCAGCATCATGAATCCTGATGACAAGGGCGGACTCGAACTCGCACTGCGCCTGAAAGATCAGTTCGGCGCCAATGTTACTGTTATTTCGATGGGACCACCGCAGGCCGATGTCATGCTGCGAGAGGCTCTCGCCATGGGAGCTGACCGTGCCATTCTGCTGAGCGACCGCAAGTTTGCCGGTGCCGACACGCTCGCAACCAGCTATGCCCTGTCTGGACTCTGCAGAGTGCTTGACTATGACCTGATCATCGCAGGACGACAGGCAATCGACGGTGACACTGCACAGGTCGGACCCGAGCTGGCCGAGCACCTGGGGCTGCCGCAGATCACTTACGTCGTCGACGCAAAGATGCAAGACAATGGATGCCTGCTCGTGCACAAGGAGAACGAGGATAGCACACAAGTGCTCGAGGTCGAGGGCAAGTGCCTGCTCACTGTCCTGGCGAGCGCATTCCAGCCACGATACATGAGCGTGAGCGGAATCATGGAGGCATACGACAAGGAGGTAGAGGTTTGGAGTGCCGACAAGATCGATGTTGAGGAAACTAAACTCGGTCTGGCAGGATCGCCCACAAAGGTCTTCCAGTCGTTCCCAAAGGCCATGAAGGCACCGGGAGAATTGCACGAAGTGAGTGAGGAGGAGGCAGTCGAGCTGATTGTCGCCAAACTGAAAGAGAAACACATCATCTAAACTTTAGTTGACAGTTTTTAGTTGCTAGTCCAACGACTAAAGTCCAAAAACTAAAGTCCAAAGTCCAACGGCTAAAAACTAAAAACTAAAGTCTAAAAAAACGACATTGCTATGGATAAGAAAGATTATAAGAACGTATTCGTTTTTGCAGAGCAGCGCGAGGGAGTCATTCAACCCGTTGCGTTCGAACTTCTGGGCAAGGCTCGTGACCTGGCTGATGTGTTGGGCGAGAAGGTTGTAGCCATGTTTCTGGGCTGCGGCATCAAGCAGCAGGCTCAGACACTGATCGAGATGGGAGCCGACGAGGTCATCGTTGCCGACTGCCCAGAGCTGAAAGACTACCTGAGCGAGCAATATTCACAGGCCGTCTATCAGATCATCGAGCAGCGCAAACCCGGCATCGTGCTCTATGGTGCTACCACCATCGGACGCGACATGGCTCCGCGTCTGGCATGCCGCCTGCGTGCAGGCCTCACCGCCGACTGCACCAAGCTGGAGGTCTGCCCGGCCAAGGAAGAGGGATTCATGGACCTGCACTCGACGCGTCCAGCGTTCGGTGGCAACCTCATGGCCACCATCGTGTGCCCCAACACGCGGCCCCAGATGTCCACCGTGCGTCCCGGCGTGATGCAGAAGCGCGAGCGCGACCCGCAGCGTCAGGGCATCGTGACCGACTTCGCACCCAAGTTCGACACCAGCAAGTTCAAGGTGCGCCTGGTCGAGACCATTCGCGCCGACAAGGGCGTCGCTGACATCAGCGAGGCCAAGATCCTGGTGTCCGGCGGACGTGGTGTGCACGACCGTGAAGGCTTCGACAAGCTCCAGGCACTGGCCGACCAGCTGGGCGGACAGGTGGCTTCGTCGCGCGCCATGGTCGACAACGGTGTCATGCCGCATGAGTGCCAAGTGGGACAGACGGGAAAGACCGTGCGCCCCAACCTCTACATGGCATGTGGCATCAGCGGTGCCATCCAGCATCTGGCAGGCATGGAAGAGAGCGACCTCATCATCGCCATCAACAAGGACAAGTTTGCACCCATCTTTAGCGTTGCTGACCTCGGCATCGTGGGCGACCTGCACAAGATCGTGCCCATGCTCACCGAGCGTCTCAAGCGCGAGATGGCCCAGTGACAAGACTATTGACGTGCTAATAACCATTTGCGCCATGACGACCCCACCGTCGTCATGGCGCTTGATTTTTGTGGCACAAAACTACAACAGTCATTTGCGTCTCCAGTCTTCGGCTGCTATTACGAGATTAGGGGAAGTGTGTCACGAGATTAGGGGAAGGCAGCGACGGCAGTAGCAGTGTAGCCAGCTCCCCTCCTCCTGACAGTGTGCCAGCGGCCTGCCTGCGCCGTCTAACAGCAAGCCCGAAGGGCTGGCAGACAACAGGCCGGGGTGGAGCGATAGCGCAACCCCGGTATAGATGTCCGCCCGCTATCCAAGCCCTGAAAGGGCGGCAGACCACCCCCACGTCCCAATTATGTCGCACGAATGATGCTGGTCGAAGACCAGCACGACCCCAGAAAGGGGTCGAACTATGCCAACCCCACGTCGCGCTGGTCGCAGACTTGCGCGACGTGGGGCAGAGTGACCAGAGTAACTCCGGTCCTCGAAGAGGGCCAACATCGTCAGAGTATAGCTGCATGAGCCGTGTTCCAGGCTGGCACCCCATTCCCTCTCCCCTGATAGGGGAGAGGTCAGGTGAGGGGGCATCCCCACATTCATATTATAGCCCAACGCCCCCTGACAGTGTGCCAGCGGCCTGCCTGCGCCGTCTAACAGCAAGCCCGAAGGGCTGGCAGACAACAGGCCGGGGTGGAGCGATAGCGCAACCCCGGTATAGATGTCCGCCCGCTATCCAAGCCCTGAAAGGGCGGCACATCACCCCCACGTCCCAATTATGTCGCACGAATGATGCTGGTCGAAGGCCAGCACGACCCCTGAAAGGGGTCGAACTATGCCAACCCCACGTCGCGAAGCATGGGGACGGTTTGCGGTCAAAAATGGACTACAGCAGGGGTTGGGTAGTGAAGTAGCCCGAGCGGTCGAGATTGCGGTAGCCGATGGCCTCCATGATGTGGTGCTGCTGCACCTGGGCGCTCTGCT
>Ga0256404_1001825_pt1 | contig 49420 bp, 39 predicted proteins | sample RumenRJG_01DNA_FD_185990 | JGI IMG/M metagenome (GOLD analysis project Ga0256404, IMG submission 185990) | Bovine rumen microbial communities from Lethbridge, Alberta, Canada - RJG_01 | ecosystem: Host-associated > Mammals > Digestive system > Stomach > Rumen | place: Canada: Alberta | collected...
TCGTAAGTTTTGCGTTCACCAATGGAGCCTGTTTCATGATACAAACTCGTCGACTTTGTTAGACAAACTCGTCGACTTTGTTAGACAAACTCGTCGACTTTGTTGGACAAACTCGTCGACTTTGTTGAACGAACTCGTTAAGTTATTCAAGTTTTGCAAGTTCTGTTTGCCTTTCAGGCCGCATACGTACGTTGCTTTCATAGCTTGCGAAACTTGAATAAACCTTATTATATATAAGAACATCTAAACTTAAACCTAAACCTACTAATACCGAATTCCATCCATTTTTCTTTTGATTGAGACAAAGAATTGGAACGTATATATGTAACTACTCTTTTACCACGCTGGCCCCCGCGAGCGAAACAGGGAATTACAAGTTTGTTATATAGGAGTCATCGGAAGTGTAACCTCTTTCATTGAAAATATGACCTCCCCTCGCTCGGCTTAGCCGCTTTGCAAAGCGGCCGCTCGACCTCTGGTCTTGCTACAGAAGGGACGCAAGAAAGCCGAGCGAGGGGAGGTCACACTTCCGATGACTGAGTTGTTACGTATATGTGGCATACAGCTTAATTATTATTAAAAACAAGCATATTTTGCAAGAAAAACGTGTGGAACGAACGTAAAGTCAGAAGAAATCACTACCTTTGCAAACAAAGTTTGCAGAATGTGTTTATGAAGATATGGTTCTTCTGGATATAATTAACAAGTTGGGTGTAGGTTCCATGAACACAGGCGGTTGCACCCATTTTCTTCGAATATGATTATCACGACAAATGTGACGAATCAGACGGAAAGTTTACAATATGTTTGCAGCAGAATAGAGATACGTTTACAAAACACAATAGTATGACAATGAAGAAGACAGCTCAAATCTTGATTGTGCTTCTCACTATAGGAGCAATGGCAACAAAGGCACAGTCCACCCAACAGGACCTGGACGATAAGTATGCAACGGAACTGGTGAAAGCAGGTACGGTAGCACCAGACTTCAAAATGAAGACACCAGACGGCAAGACCATCCAGTTGTCGAAGTACGCCAAAGAGAAGACCGTTGTGCTCGACTTCTGGGCATCATGGTGTCCCGATTGTCGGAAGGATGCGCCTGAAGTAGTACGCCTGTATGAGAAATATCACCAGTATGGCGTCGAGTTCATCGGCATCTCGATGGATACCGACGTGGAAGCATGGAAGAAAGCCATTGAGAAGTTCGGCATCACCTACCCGCAAGTGAGTGAGCTGAAGAAGTTCAAGGAAACGGACATCGCGAAGGCCTACGGTGTGAAGTGGATTCCTTCGATCGTTATCGTTGGACCTGACGGACAAGTGAAACTCTCTACGGTGCTGACGTATAAGGTGGATAAGTATCTGAAGGAACTAACAACGGGTGCTTATAGATGAAGAATTCGAGGGGCGCACATTGACGCTGAAAGTTAAATTCTTAGATTTCAAGCAGATTACCCGTAGCATTATTGTAGACCATATCCTCCGCACTAAGAACGAGATACTGCCTCTGGCGAAGCAACTGATGCAGGGCGTGGAGTTCTTTGACAAGCAAAGCGGCTTCGCCGAGCGCCATTTCCACCCTATTCGTCTGTTAGGCTTGGGCGTATCAAATTCAGGAAGACCCACGTCAAACAGGAGGATGGCTTCTCGCCAGGGGCATGGGTAGAGCTGGAACTGGAGTCCTCAGAGTAGGACCCGGTCACACAAAAGACCTGATATGTGAGAAGATGAAGAAGACGAATGGTCTAATGGATATTAGAAATAGCGAAAGAACAGAAATAAGGATACAATATGGCAATAGGTAAGTGGATAGGAGGCTTCCTGGGATGGATAGCCACAGGTGGAAGTCCGTTGGGAGCATTGATAGGCATAGCCGTCGGTGCAATGTTCGACGGTGGAGGTGACCCACGCATAGGTAACGGCAGCACGTTTTTCAACGAAGGCTCAGGTCCCAATGCGGGCAGCGCTACGAACGAAGGCAACCGTAACAGTTTCCTCTTCTCAATGTTGGTGCTGGCCTCGTATGTAATCAAGGCCGACGGCAGGATCATGCACTCGGAGATGGAGTTCGTGCGCTCCATGCTTCGCCATAACTTTGGCGAGGTTGCCGTGCAGCAGGGCGACCAGATTCTGCGCAGGCTGTTCGAAGAGGCCAAACGTCAGGGTGAACAGTCCTACAAGGATACCATCCGCAAGAGCTGTGCACAGATAGCCAGCCATACAGACTATAGCGAGCGCCTGCAGCTGCTTAGTTTCCTGGTCGATATTGCCCGTGCCGACGGTCATGTGGCTCAGCAGGAGATAAGTGCCATCAAGGAGTGTGCAGGGTGGATGCACATCGCTGTAGGTGAGGTGGACTCGATGCTTCACCTTTCTGGCGACTCGCTCGAAGATGCCTATAAGGTGCTGGGAGTCAGTCCCAATGCTTCTGACGACGAGGTGAAGAAGGCCTATCGTAAGTTGGCTCTCGAGCATCATCCCGACCGTGTGGCAAAGTTGGGTGAGGATGTGCGCAAGGCTGCCGAGAAGAAGTTCCAGGAGATCAATGCTGCTAAGGAGCGGATATGGAAAGAGAGAGGACTTTGAAAGGTAAAAAGGTAAAATAAGGTGAAAAATCCAGCAATTCAAGTTCCTGAGGGGTTGCATGAAGTACTTTTACACGCATGTTGTGCACCCTGCTCGTCAGCCATTGTGGAGTGGTTGATGCAGCACGACGTGCGTCCCACCATATTCTATTACAACCCGAATATCTTTCCGTTGGAAGAATACGAGATTCGTAAGAATGAAAGCAAGCGCCATGCGGAGAGTCTCGGCATCCGATGGATTGATGGTGACTACGATCACGGACAGTGGCTTGAGGATGTCTGCGGCTTGGAAGGAGAGCCCGAACGAGGACGCCGTTGTCAGCAGTGTTTCGTCCTGCGACTGACAGCTACTGCCCGTAAGGCCCAAGAATTAGGCATCCCTTATTTTGCCACCACCCTGGCCTCAAGCCGTTGGAAAAGCCTGGAACAGATCAACCAAGCCGGACGCATTGCCGAACAGGCGGTCAACAACCAATGCCGCTTTTGGCCCCAGAACTGGCGCAAGGGAGGCCTGCAGGAGCGGCGCAACCAGTTGCTCAGGGAGTACGGCTTCTACAACCAGCAGTATTGCGGTTGCGAGTTTTCTGCAAAATGAACAAAAACGAGGCTCAATGTTTGTGGGTCTCGTTTTTTCTTCGTACCTTTGCGCCCTAAATCGTAAATTGTAAATTTGTAAATCGTAAATTAATAGATGTTTGAGAATTTATCAGAGAGACTTGAACGTTCCTTCAAGATACTGAAAGGTGAAGGAAAAATCACAGAAATCAATGTTGCCGAGACGCTGAAGGACGTACGACGTGCGCTGCTCGACGCCGACGTGAACTACAAGGTAGCCAAGACATTCACCGACACCGTCAAGCAGAAGGCTATGGGCATGAACGTGCTTACAGCCATCAAACCCAGTCAGCTGATGGTGAAAATTGTGCACGACGAACTGACCCAGCTGATGGGTGGCAAGGCCACAGAGCTTAAATTAGAAGAGCGTCCTGCCATCATCCTGATGTCGGGATTGCAGGGTTCGGGTAAAACCACCTTCACCGGCAAGCTGGCCAATATGCTGAAAACTCGTCAACACAAGAACCCGCTGCTCGTGGCCTGCGACGTTTATCGTCCCGCTGCCATCGAACAGCTGAAAGTCGTGGCCCAGAGCGTTGGTGTCGACGTCTACACCGAAGAGGGCAACAAGAATGTGGTCGAGATAGCCCAGAACGCCATCCGCAAGGCCAAGCAGGAAGGCTACAACGTGGTCATCGTCGATACCGCCGGCCGTCTGGCCATCGACGAGCAGATGATGCAGGAGATTGAGACGCTGAAGCGTGCCATCAATCCCGAGAACACCCTGTTCGTGGTCGACTCGATGACAGGTCAGGATGCCGTGAACACTGCTAAGGAGTTCAACGACCGTCTGGACTTCGACGGCGTGGTGCTGACCAAGCTCGACGGCGACACCCGTGGCGGTGCTGCTCTCTCCATCCGTACTGTGGTGACGAAGCCCATTATGTTCGTCGGTACAGGCGAGAAGATGGACGCCATCGACGTGTTCCACCCTGAGCGCATGGCCGACCGAATCTTAGGCATGGGCGACGTGGTGAGCCTCGTAGAGCGCGCCCAGATGCAGTTCGACGAGGAAGAGGCCAGGAAGCTCGAGAAGAAGATTCGCAAGAACAAGTTCGACTTCGATGACTTCATGTCGCAGATTCAGCAGATCAAAAAGATGGGCAACATCAAGGACCTCGCTGCCATGATTCCAGGCGTGGGCAAGGCCATCAAGGACGTTGATATCGACGACAATGCCTTCAAGTCGATCGAGGCCATCATCCAGTCGATGACCCCGAAGGAGCGCCAGAACCCCGACATCATCAACCAGAGCCGCCGACTGCGCATTGCCAAGGGTTCAGGCACGAAGCTGGAAGACGTGAACCGACTGATGAAGCAGTTCGACCAGACCCGCAAGATGATGCGTATGGTCACGGGCATGGATCGTGCCAAGATGGCCCAGATGGCAGCTGCCATGAAGAACATGAAAGGAAAAAGCCCCCTAAGTTAGGGGGCGACAGGGGTCTGAACAAGCGCAGGCCCCATATTTATTATAAAAGGGTCGATGTTCGCTTGTTCAGACCCCCCCCTAACTTTGGGGTAAAGATATGCAACTGATTGACGGAAAAGCTACGGCAGCGGCCATCAAGGCCGAGATTGCCGAGGAAGTGAAAAAGATTGTGGAGAACGGCGGCAAGCAGCCCCATCTGGCAGCCGTGCTCGTGGGTCACGACGGAGGCTCGGAGACCTATGTAAAAAATAAGGTACTCGCGTGCGAGGCCTGCGGCTTTAAGTCGACCCTCATCCGCTATGAGGATGATGTCACCGAGGAAGAGCTGCTGGCATGCGTCGACCGCCTGAACACCAATGGCGACGTCGACGGCTTCATCGTACAGTTGCCCCTTCCCAAGCATATCGACGAGCAGAAGATTATCGAGGCAATCGACTACCGCAAGGATGTGGATGGTTTCCATCCCGTCAACGTGGGTCGTATGGCCCTGGGCCTGCCCTCGTTCATCTCGGCCACGCCTCTGGGCATCATCACGCTGCTGCAGCGCTATGGTATCGAGACTTCGGGTAAGAAGTGTGTCATCCTCGGACGTTCGAACATCGTGGGCAAGCCTATGGCCCAGCTCATGATGCAGAAGCAGTATGGCGACGCCACCGTCACCGTGTGTCACTCACGCTCGAAGACGCTTAAGGACGAGTGCCGACAGGCCGATATCATCATTGCCGCCATCGGACAACCCGACTTCGTCACCGCAGATATGGTGAAGGAAGGAGCCGTGATTATCGATGTAGGCACAACCCGCGTGCCCGATGCCTCGCGTAAGAGCGGCTTCCGTCTGAACGGCGACGTGAAGTTCGACGAGGTGGCTCCGAAGTGCAGCTTCATCACACCCGTGCCCGGCGGTGTAGGTCCTATGACCATCTGTTCGCTGATGAAGAACACGCTGCTTGCAGCGCAAATGAGGAATAAAAAATAACGGGATGACTGCCGACGAGTTATACCGGAAAGGCAACGAGTATCGCAGGCAAGGTAGCTTCCACGAGGCCATCAACTGCTATATCGAGGCCGCGCGTCTTGACCCTGACAGCCCTGCCGTCGAGGCCAAGAAGATGCTCGACGACATCATGAATTTCTACTGCAAGGATATGTACAATCCCTAATCATTCATAAACATAACAGAATTAAAATCAGACAAATACGCAATATGGGAAAAGTAATACTGACTGGCGACCGTCCTACAGGTAAACTCCATCTTGGACACTACGTAGGTTCTCTGCGCCGCCGTGTGGAACTACAGAACGCGGGCAACTACGACCGCATGTTTGTATTTATGGCCGACGTGCAGGCCCTCACCGACAATGCCGACAACCCTGAGAAAATCAGGCAGAACATTATCAACGTAGCCCTCGACTACCTGGCCGCAGGCCTTGACCCCGAGCGCTGCACCATCTTCATTCAGAGTCAGATTGCCGAGCTTGCCGAACTGACCACCTACCTGATGAACCTCATCACCGTCTCTCGCGTACAGCGCAACCCCACGGTGAAGACGGAGATCAAGATGCGCAACTTCGAGGCTAACATCCCGTTGGGCTTCTTCTGCTACCCCGTCAGTCAGGCTGCCGACATCACCCTGTTCAAGGCCACTACCGTGCCCGTGGGCGAAGACCAGGAGCCTATGCTTGAGGTGACACGCGAGTTGGTGCGCCGCTTCAACCAGACTTACGGCGAGGTGCTCGTCGAACCCAACATCATGCTGCCCGAGAACCTTACTGCCCGCCGTCTGCCCGGCACCGACGGCAAGGAGAAAATGTCGAAGTCACTGGGCAACTGCATCTACCTCTCCGACTCGGCCGACGAGGTATGGCAGAAGGTGCGCTCCATGTTTACCGACCCTGACCACCTGCGCGTCGATGACCCCGGCAAGGTCGAGGGCAACGCCGTCTTCACCTATCTCGATGCCTTCTCGACCGACGACGATTTCAAGAACTTCTGGCCCGAATACCAGAACCTCGACGAGCTCAAGGCCCACTATCGCCGCGGAGGTCTGGGCGACATGAAGTGCAAGAAGTTCCTCAACCAGGTACTCCAGCAGTTCCTCGAACCCATGCGCCAGCGTCGCCATGAGTTCGAGCAGGACATCCCCGAGGTCTACAACATGCTGCGCAGAGGCACCGAGCAGGCACGCGAAGTTGCCGCACAGACTATGGACGATGTGCGTAAGGCAATGCGCATCGACTATTTCAACGACACCGAGCTCATACGTCAGCAGTCTGAGCTGTTCAAGGCCAAGTAATCAGAAGCAATACTCAGCTCTAACAGCCCCTGTTTGAACCACCAAACAGGGGCTGCTTGCGTAACGGGATGCTTATTTCCTCAATGCTCAGAATGCATTATAACCAGACTATCAGCTTTTACTCTTATCTGTAACCATTCGCGTAGTTTCTGGCTTTCAGCTTTTGGCAGCGGCTTTCCGTGGGATGTACCAATAATTGCTACAACATGATGACGAACTGTCGCAGTATCGCTGAAGACTTCACACACACGCGAAATACTCAGACTCTTTACTTCAGGGAATAAGGAAGACATTTCTGAACGGATTTCCATCGAAAGCGATTCATAGCGGGTATACTCGATTAGTTGAGCACTGAGTTTATTCACCTCTGACGAGAGTTCCATCACATGGTTACGCTCACTCTCACGACTCGTCGTCATTGCCGAAAGCTCATTGTTCAGCAACATCAAACTATCGGATTGCGTACCTTGTATAATACGCAACTGGTAGTTGCCAAGGCCATAGAACCCCATCCTGCCTTGTGCCTCTTTCTGCTTGGCCTCTGTGATTTCCTTGCCTACGGCAACAATGTGCAGGCGCAGGCTGTCTCTATCCACACTGTTCGAGATAATCTGCGTACCCCGCTGCGTCAGTTCGGCCTTGACGAAACGGTTCACATTGTTGTCGAACATACTCTGACGTACGATGTTCACAGTCATGACAATCGCAGGTATCATCGTTGCCACAACAAGTGCCATTATGATACGACGGGTTCTAGAGTCATTTTCAGATGACAAGGATTCAATTTGTTTGAAATGAAACAATCTGACACCAATGTATGTAGCCAGCGCAATGAAAACCGTATTGATAAAGAACAGATAGAAAGCACCGAGGAAGTATAGCCAATGGCCTGTAGCTAGGCCAAAGCCAGCAGTACAGAGTGGCGGCATAAGGGCGGTAGCAATGGCTACACCAGGAATAATGTTTCCCTTGCCCCCCGTACAAAGGGCGATGATGCCAGCAGCACCGCCACAGAAGGCTATAAGCACATCGTAAAGTGTGGGTGACGTTCGGGCAAGCAATTCCGACTGTACCTCACTTAACGGTGAAATCAGGAAATATACCGTAGCCGTGAGCACGCTGATAAGTGTTGCAACTCCGTAGTTCTTTGCCGAGCGTTTCAACAACTCCAGGTCATTGATGCCCACAGCCAGTCCCATACCGATGATAGGCCCCATCAGCGGTGAAATGAGCATCGCACCGATGATGACCGCTGTGGAATTGACGTTCAGGCCAAGTGAGGCAATGAAGATGGCAAAGATGAGTATCAACAGGGTGGCACCCTTGAAGGACACTCCGCTGGTGATTTGAGCAATAATGTCCTGCTCGTTCTCCTTGTCGGGCAGGATATTGAAATATACTTTAATTATTTCTAAAACCTTTTCTGTTTTCATATATAACACATTAATGGCTTTTTATCACAAAAACGAGACATTGACTACTGCTCAGACCACCAGATTGTCGTTCTTGTCGAAAATCAAGCGGTCTGAAAGCCACAAGAAAGTAACCTGTGACACAACTATAGCCACGAAGGATGCAAGGTAGAGCAGCAGTAGAACGCAGGCAGCAAGCAATGGCGTGGCACCGCCGAGCAGCATTCCTCCATAAAAAAGTGGTACAATGAGTACCGCTGGCGAGGTAATTATGCGCAGAAACGGCAATAGCGAGGCACGCAGAGCACGACGCACACTGGGAATCAGCGATTCGAGGTGAGTGGCACCGTTTGAAAGAAGAAACTGTCGATGTGATAATGTGCGACGCAAGGAACTGAGATACGTCTGTATGCCCTCACGCAACGAACTATGTACTTGGCTCGCAATGAGAGCGACTACAGGGACAAAGAAGTGAGATGAAAAGAATGAATGACTCACTGAGAGAATCCATATCAGACACGAAGCTGCTGTTGAGATTCCAATAATCTGCGAAGCAAAGACGGGAATCAACAATCGACTACCGACGCAGTGTATGCGTCCCAGCAACAGCAGCGAGGAAAAAAGCGTCAAGGCAGTGAACCATATCAAATCAGCCCACCACATGTTGAAATGATAGACGCCCCACGTCACAGCTCCGAGCATTCCTATTTGTATGAATGACAAGAGAGAGTTACGCTCGAGCTTGGTTACCATCTTACGGTCTAAAAGAACAAAGAACGCTGCACACATGACAGAAGCCACTATCAGCACAACGGTTCCGAATACAGATAAATCACATATTTGCATGACATATAATAACTAATTCAATTCTACAACCAGGTCGCTTGCAGCAATAACAGTTTCACTGGCGCTCTCGACAATAATGACCTTCCCGTCTTGCGCCTTTGAACGTAGGTAGCCGGCGGATTCTTCATGTGGGTTGCTCACAAACATGATTGGCCGCTCGAGCAGGGCCGCTACTGCCAGCAGGCGTATGCGGTCATCGTTGATTTCAACAGAAATGCGCCGCATTTCTTCGCCCAGGATGCCGTTCGAGATAGGCAACTCACGGTTGGCACGAAGTGTGAAGACGTCTTGCACCGACGGTGGATCATAACGCCTCACCTCACCTTCAGTTATCAGGCAGGCAGGAGCATACGACATTAACGAGCGGAAGACAGACATGTTATAGTTTGTCAACGGCTCACCATCAATACATATAAAGCCTTGGCGAATAGGTAGGAATCCCATCATCGCCAAGAGCCATCGCTGTCTACGTTCTGCCGTTCCACCAGTTATGCATATCATCTGTCCCGTCTGGGCAATGAATGAAAAAGTGTGCTCTTCGCCGTCAATTACCACTTGGTTCAGTTCAAATGTCATAGTACTACAACATAATTTAGATGCAAAAGTAATGATAAATCTACAAATATCGGCAAAAAACAGGACGAAAAATTTGCATAATGATATATTTTTCGTAACTTTGCAACCGATTTGCAACCAAAAGCCGAAAAAATTGAAACAAGAAGGGAAAAAAACACATTATGAGCAAACTTATCCAACCACGCCACTACGAACGGATGCTCGACATGAATCAGACCGAACAGGGTATTAAATTGATTAAGGAGTTTTTCCAGCAGAATCTTTCTACAGAACTGCGGTTGCGCCGTGTCACAGCCCCCCTTTTCGTGTTGAAAGGCCTGGGTATCAATGACGACCTCAACGGAGTGGAACGTCCCGTCAGCTTCCCCATCAAGGATCTTGACGACGCCCATGCTGAGGTAGTGCATTCACTGGCCAAATGGAAGCGGCTCACACTGGCTGAATACCAGATCGAGCCAGGCTATGGCATCTACACCGACATGAATGCCATCCGTGCCGATGAAGAGCTCGACAACCTGCATTCGCTATATGTCGACCAGTGGGACTGGGAGGCCGTCATCCAACGCGAAGACCGTACGGTGGCCTTTCTGAAGAACATCGTGGAACGCATATACGCAGCCATCCGACGCACCGAGTATCTCACATGCGAGACCTACCCGCAGCTAAAGCCCTTCCTGCCGGAGAAAATCCACTTCATCCACTCAGACGAGTTGCTGCGCATGTATCCCAACAAGACGCCCAAGGAGCGCGAGGATGCCATCTGCGAAGCCTACGGAGCCGTTTTTATTATAGGTATTGGAGGCGAACTGGCCAACGGTGAGAAACACGACGGCCGTGCACCTGACTACGATGACTGGTCGACCGTAGCCGAAAACGGACAGAAGGGACTCAACGGTGACATCCTGATTTGGTATCCCGTCCTTGAACGCTCGTTCGAACTGTCGTCCATGGGTATCCGCGTAGACAAGGAGTCACTGCTGCGCCAACTGAAGTTGGAACACAAGGAAGACCGCAAGCAACTGTACTTCCACCAGCAGCTACTCAACGACAAACTGCCACTGAGCATCGGTGGCGGTATCGGCCAGAGTCGTCTATGCATGGTACTACTTCACAAGGCCCACATTGGCGAGATCCAAGCATCAATTTGGCCTGAAGACATGCGTCGGCAGTGCCGCGAACTCGGTATGCCGCTCATCTGATTTCGACGTGATATAACAACGACGGATTTACTGAAGCAGTAAATCCGTCGTTATTTTTACTCCCACTCTACTATATATTTTGACTGAATGTCAATAACTTGCAGCAGTTTTTCTGCTTGTAGGGGTCGTTTTCGGTGGTCGTATTCTTTTATTTCGTTCATACTCATTATCAATTCGTTATGCAAAATTAGGCATTTTATTTTGAATTAAAAAGAAATCACCCAGCAAAACAACATCATTTAACAGACGGCCACCCCTACATATATTATAATAAGGTGAGTAACCTCATGTCGCTCTCTGTGAATTGCAACTCACCACATCAACAGTCTCAGTGGCGAAAATTCCTGAGGACCTATTTGGGAAAATGCTGAGGCCACCCCTCCATTTGTCACGCTCCTAACTCTACCTTCACCGAAGGGAACAGTCCGAAACGGTGGTACACTTGTTCAATGATGGTGGTCAACTCGGCTACAGTCACACACTCGTTAGCCTCAACCTCAAAGACTACAAGCGCATCATGGAGATTAACCACTCTGTAGCCTCGACTCCAACACTCTTTGAGTATCAGACGGAACAGCAGACTTTCGGCTTTCATCATCGTATGGGGCAGCTTATCGTCTGTGCTCACCTTCATGGCTCGTATCACCTTCCATACATTAGGGTACTTTCGTATGAACGACTTGCAGAACTTACTAACGTAACTATCGGTGATGTGACTGTAGAACACTTGGGCGAACACTCGCTTCTTTACCTCGCTACGTTCCATGTCACCAAACTCGGACACGAAATCATCGTAGAACGTTCCTCGTTGGGTCTTGATGATGTACTCCAGCACGTCTAACGGCACATCTATCTCGTTATGTTTCAGTATGTTGCTGACAACTTCCACATCATAATGATATTGGGCTTTAGCCTCTCTGATTATATTAGAAGGAATAGAATAATATTTAACAAGATAATGATTTAATAATAAAGGATGAGAATTGGATATGTCAAGTTCATATTTGATATTGAAGAACTCACGCAGTGAGCGAGGCAACGAGGTTAGATGATGGTAGATGCGGCCTTGCTCGTCTATCCTATATATCCTTATATCACTCTCTTTGAAATCATCAATACAACTTCGATGGTATTGATAACTGTGAGTTTGTTTGTCGGCAATGGTCTCGTCAATGTAAACAAGTGCATCGTCTTTCCTCGTCAGTCGTAAACAAGTCAATGACTCCATGTATTTACGTGTGAACGGTGTGACCTCTACTTGTTCAAACATCTTTCTCCTATCAGCCTCAACCCTCGCCCATTTGATAAACTTCACATTGTGACTGGTCATATAGCCAACGTTCCATTTCATCAGTGTGATGGTCGTGGAATGTTTACCGACTGAATAAGTGCCTATGTTAATGATGCCCAGATATGACAAGTTCAGCAGCATATCGTTCCAATGGTCGTGAAAGATGTGGTCACGGTAAAACTGAGCGTTGAGGTGACAATGCCCCTCGTCACTCTGCTTGCAACGTGTGATGATAACGTGCAGCAAGTATTGATACTTGTGCATGAGAATTGTCTTAGACGGTTTCCTCTTACCGTCACTGAAGGACAAGATATGTCGCTCACAAATGGTTTCAAGCGGTATGGCCTTCAAATAAGCAATGATGATTTTCGGTGTATTCTTCATAATTATATCCCTTTGAGCAAATATATCAAAAAAAATTGTAAAAAGCAAATCTTTTCGCCATTATTATGATATTTATTGAATAGAAGTAAACTCATTTCTACTTCATATAAATATATGGAAGATAACAAAAGTATCAGACAGCGACCTTCAAGGCAAGGAGCAAACAACCCCATGTGGGGCAAAAAACACAGTGATGAGGCTCGCAGAAAGCAGAGCGAGGCAGCGAAGAAGAGATACCAAGAGTACCAGAAGTGGAAGGACAACCAAGCCCATCTGACAATGGATGAGTTTCTTGGCAGTCAGCCCATGAGGGAGTATATCAGTTCACTAATCAGAGAGCAAATCGACAAAATGATATGGAAGGAGTAAGACAACAGTACATCGACATGGTGGGGCGGTTTAAGGAACAGTCCAAACGCAGCGTAACACGTATCAAGATGATATTGGCTTTCACAAGTTGGTACAGACAAAAGCAAGATACACTCACCGAAAAAGAAAAAGAATACCTACAGAGCAACATCTGCCAAATACGTGAAAGTGAGTACCACTTATAAAAATTCACGCATTCTAAAATCACTTGTGCAGCCTCAACGTTGCACAAGTCCTTTGTTTATGGGCATTTCAGCACTTAACCAGTGCAAAAAACAACGGTTTTCTGTCTCTATCCTCACTCAACTTGTTCAGATTTTCGGATGCCCCTACCTCCACTTTTAGACAGTAGTACACCCTTGCGAATGATACACTTCTTGTTTTGGTAAGGGCGTTCAGCCGACAATCCGTAATTACGTAGGCTCGCATAAGTAATGCCCAGTTCCTCACTCGTATAGAACTCGTACATGTTGGCAACTGAGCCGTAGTAGTGATGTTCACCGTTTATCTCCAAGTGAATGACCGTTCTTTCTTTCTCCATATTACTCGAATTTTGTGCAAAGGTAGTCAAAATATTGCAAATACCAAATAAATGCAATGTATTTAACTGGAATTAACGATAAAAAGTTGCATGTATTAAATAAATGTCGTACCTTTGTACCGTGATTAGTAAACAACATGTCAAACTTCAAAATTCATACGACAATGATACAAGCATTAGCAATCAGCAGCAGCACAGTAGTAAGGGCAACCGTTATCGCCCAGCGTACCAACAGTGAGGAAATCGGCATCATCAAAGCCATGATGATTGCACAGTTGAAAGAAAAACTCGCCAACGGTGTGGCTCACTTCATTTTCATCAAGAAGAACGGAGAAGTTCGTGAGGCATGGGGAACTACCAACCCTACATTGTCAGCCAAGCACATCAACGGAAGAGGTGAAAGCCGTGAGAACTTCTGCACGACTCCGTGGTGGGATTGTGAAAATGGCGGTTGGAAATCCCTGCGTTGGGAGAGCATCGTTAAGGTGTTTTGAGGTCAAGGAGGGGTAACACCCTCCACCTCAAATGTACTCAAAAAACAACGTGTTATCAAAAAAATCAAATATATCTCTCAACAAGTTCAAAAAGTAATACGAAACGTGTTCACAGATTTATCAAAGACTTATATGAAAACAGCAGTTATCTACTCTCGCACAAGTTCAAGCGGCTACCAACAGAACCGCCAAGACACGTCAAGACAAGTTGCAGACCTCAAAGCGTATGCCAAGTATGCACAGATGGAAGTGGTGAAGGTGTACGAGGAACATGTCAGCGGTGCAAGCAAGCAGAAGCCTACACTTGTTGAGGCTATCGACTACTGCAAACGTGAACATGTTGACACCTTGCTCGTCAGTGAGTTGAGTCGTGTGGGGCGTAACGCTTTCGAGGTGCTTGCAACGGTGAAGGAGTTGGTCGATAACAAGATTAACTTGTTCATGCAGAAAGAACAGTTGACCTTACTCGATGAGAAGGGTGAGCCGACACTCTTTGCACCGATTATGATTGCTACTCTTTCAACTTGTGCACAGTTGGAACGTGACAGTATCAGTTTTCGCCTCAACAGCGGACGCAAGCAATATATGGAGAATGGAGGTCAGTTAGGACGTAAGAAGGGCAGCGTAAAGACACGTGAGCAGAAGGAAAAGCAGTACAAAGAAGTGCTCACCTACCTACGCAAAGACTACTCCATCCGTGTGACCGCAAAACTCTGTAACGTCAGCGTTGCAACTGTTCAAAGACTGAAAACAGAGTTTGAACTATGACAAAACGGCTGATTTTCGCCAAAATTATGTAAAATTGTCGCTTTATTGAGCGTTCTTCCAGAAAAAATGTGTATCTTTGTACCGCAGTTCTGAAAAGGGCTGTGACATATTGAGAAAGCGCATTTCGCTTATTCTGACCGTGTGAACTTGGACACTTCACATTCAGCCGCAAGGCTGATGCTAAATCAGAATAATGGGAAGAACGCTCTCTTGGTTTGTATCTCGTATAGCACGAAATACACCAAGTGGGGCTTGTTCATTCTCCTTATCTGTTTAGCAAGGGAGTCCAAGCCCTACACGGAGGATGAGGCAGATGGAGGCTCCACTTTTTATATATGTCATTGGTATCATATATTAACCGCACTCACTGAGCCAAAGGTGCTATAAAGTATTATGGCATTTTGTAGCAATTGTGGAAACAAATTAAATGACGGAGAAAAATTCTGTTCTAAGTGTGGTACTCCATGTGGCAACCAAAATGTTGTGTATATTCAATCACCACAACAGGACATATATGTCCACGAAAGGAAAAGTAAAGGACTTGCAATGACACTTTGTTTCTTTGGTGGTTGGTTTGGCTTACATTGGTTCTATTTACGCAAATATTTAAGTGGTAGTCTTTACTTGCTTTTTAGTTGGACATTAATACCACTATTACTCTCGATATTTGACTTTGTTGCTTTTTTCATAACTCCCAAAAGTATATTTCATCAACGATATGACAAGTAACAAAATCGTATGTGTTTAACATCTAAAAGTAAGTAATTATGGCATTTTGTAGCAATTGTGGAAATGAATTAAAGGACGGAGCTCAGTTCTGTCCTAATTGTGGTCAACAAGTTAATCAGCGACCAAGTACAAGTGAACAGCCCAAGGGATTTGTAGATTCTTTTAAAGAAACATGGAAAGAATTGGAATCTGAAGAAAAGAACAAAAGTAATCTTCAAAGTAAACCTAAGAATGAAGACGATGGCAAGCTGAGTAAAACCAAGAAATTTTTTCTTGGATGGGCATTTCTCGTTGCATTGTTTGGAGTATTAGTAGGATTTAGTACAGAAGAAGAAGGTAGTGTGATGATTGCTATTTCTGCATTAGCACTAATACTAATCATCTGTACATTTGTTGGCAAGATAAACTCCAAATATGCTTGGTATGTATCTTTAGGTTCCATGTTATTCATTACATTACTTGTTGGTAGCGGTAATGATAACAAGAAAAAAGACACAGCGCAGCCAGCATCAGTTGAGCAAAAGCAAGAAGTAACAGATGAGCAACAAACCGAGAAAGAGAAGGAAAAAACTGAGGTAAAAGAAGAACAAGTTCCACAAAAGAGCAAAGAAGAAGAAATCAGAGAATTAGGATATAGGGATGGAGTTATTTGGGGCAAAGAAGACAAAGGTCAATATTTGGTTGAATACATCCAAATGGGATTGCCAATGTCAAGTGCATTGGAGAGAGTCAAGCAAGTTGCAAGAATGGGATATAAAGAAAACTATGGTTCAGACATAAGCGATGAACTTCTTGAAGAATTTGCCGAACAATTCATGGAAGGGTATAAAAGCGTTGTAGTAAAAGAATAAAATAGGGAGAACGTGCCCACAAACACGTTTATGTGAACTGAATGGTGTTGCTCGTGAAATTGGCATTTACACGAGAGAACTGAGGTGGCCGACATCGGCTACCTCAGTTTGTTTTCGAGTTCGGCTATCTCCTTATCGTACTTCGCCTGCTCTGCCTCGTACTCCTTCTGACATTGTGAGCGTTGGAGTTTGAGACGTTCAAGATGCTTGCGGTTGTTTTCCTCAACAAGTTTAACACACTTGTCACAGTAGCCGTCTAACAAGTCACTGAAAGCCTTGATTTTCTTCTCGTCAGTCCAAAGTTTGTTGTCGATACACTCCAACCCTTCAAGTATCTCTCGGTACTGTTTGTAATACTCCAAGGCTTTAAGACGTTCACCCTTTTTACCCTCGTTTATCTCTCTCATGTAGCGTTGAGCACACTTGTAACGAGCATCCACATTCTCTTTACGTTCGAGGTATTCAACTTGTTCCTTACTAAAGCTCTTGTACATGTTTTTCATCATAACGAGCTTGTCATCCTTTGATAATCTTTTTGACATTTTTGTATTGTTTTAAGTAAATAATTGAAAGAACTCATTGTAAACAACATGTTTACATGTGCAAGAGTATAGAAAAAATATTTATATTCCAAATTTTCAGAACACAAATTAACAAATCAAGTCCAAATTTCCGAAGAAACTTGGACTTGTTCTGTATTTTGCTTACACAAGTGAAGGTTGAAGCTACTTGAAGAACTGTTGCATCAGTTGGGCGTTTTCCTCTCTCGTTACCTTGATATACTTCATGAAGTTTGCCTCGGTTGTGTGACCAGTCAACTTCATTATACTAATTGTGGGTGCTCCTTTGAGATAGAGATTGGTGGCAAAACTTCTACGTGCCGTATGACACTTGATTAACTGATACTTTTTATACTTGATGCTCGTCACCTTGCCGCCTCGATTCTCCTTGATGATTACTTCATCGTTAATTTCGGCAAGGCGGCCCAACTCCTTCAGATGCTCATTGAAACGTGACTTGTCACGCATCTTTGGGAACTTACCTTCATACTTGGCGTACAGTTCCATAATGTAGCGATGCATGGGTATCTTTACCTTCTCAGAGGTCTTTTCTGTTACAACGGTAATAGTCGGCTCTGTAGCCTCAACGTCAAACAGAGCCTTCTCCAAGTGGTTGAGGTCGCTCTGTCGAAGCCCAGTCCAACAACCTATTATAAAGAGGTCTCTCGTTTCCTCTATCGTACTCTTTGCGTCAATGATGCCCTTACTTTTCAGCATGGGAATATCCAAGGCGTACAGGCGTGATATTTCACCCTCAGTCAAGTAGATGTTATCCACCTCAACCGACTTGCTACGATACGACTTGTAGGTTTCATCCTTTATCAGCCCTTGACGTGCCGCCTCGTTGAGCCACACTTTCAGCAGCGAGAAAGAGGCTGGTATTGTATTATATCGGTAGTTCTTACTCGTATATGCCCAGTCCATGAACATTTCTTGAAATTTGAGGTCAAACACGGAGAAATCATCTTTCAGATGCTTCTCAGCAAAGAAATCCTCATACCTTTTTAACACCGTCTTATGGTGTACGATGGTACGGTCAGCGATATAACGGCCAGTATGAGCATCCACCTTCTTGTGCATGTTCTCCACGTATGAGCGGAAGAACTTTAGCGGTGTGATAGCTTTCTTTTCTTCTTCTTCCTTCTCAGCCTCAACCAAATCTTCTATGGCTAACTTCACACGGTCTTTCACAAACTTGGGCGTACCGAAATAGGACTTGTCTTTGGGGTTGAGGTATATGTCAGCCATATACTTGTTAATGGCAGCATCCAAAGCATCCAAGAACTTGTTTACCTTACGACTCTCTCTATTGATACGGTCAGAGAACTCAGTCGAGACAATGCAACGTTGCTTCTCAACATTCCACGTCTTAACGTAAACCTTCTGTGTGGTCGAAATAGTCCACTTACCATTGAAGTAACCAATGACAACCACCAAGGACTTATCATCCTTCTTCGACTTCAAATTGTAATTGTAGTTTATCTCCTTCTTTGCCATAACTCACTAATTTTGGTGCAAAGGTACGAAATAAAATTAACACCACCAAATTTCGGTGGTCGCTGGTGGTCGTTTTTGGTGGTCGTTTTTGACGGTTTTGTACAAAACGACCACTACTTTAAAAATCAAACGATTACTCAAAATAGTGGTCTAAATAACTGATTTATAATAAATTTATAATATTCTTCTCAGTATTCAAAAGGATTTCAAATTATTCCCACTCGATCGTTGCGGGTGGCTTAGAGGAGATGTCGTAGCAGACGCGATTGACGCCGCGCACTTTGTTGATAATTTCGTTGGATACTCGGGCCATGAAGTCGTAAGGAAGGTGGGCCCAGTCGGCAGTCATGGCATCGGTCGAAGTGACAGCACGAAGAGCGACAGGATGCTCGTAAGTACGCTCGTCGCCCATGACACCGACAGAACGGACGGTGCTGAGGAGGATGGCTCCGGCTTGCCAGATCTGGTCGTAGAGCGACACCTCCACTTCTGAGGTGAGAGATGAGAGATGAGAGGTGAGAGGTGAAGGGCCGGCAGCCAGAACACGGCGGGCTTCCTCACCTGTAAGCTTCACCTTGTACTCGCGCAAACCTCTAATATAAATATCGTCGGCCTCTTGCAGTATGCGAACCTTTTCGGGGGTGATATCGCCAAGAATACGTACGGCTAAGCCTGGACCAGGGAAAGGATGTCGCGTAATCAAGTGTTCGGGCATGCCTAACTGACGTCCTACGCGGCGCACCTCGTCCTTGAACAGCCACTTCAGCGGTTCACATAGTTGCAGATTCATCTCCTTAGGCAGTCCACCCACATTATGGTGGCTCTTAATGACCTTGCCCGTGATGTTGAGCGACTCGATGCGGTCAGGATAGATAGTTCCTTGCCCTAACCACTTTGCGTCTTTGATTTTCTTTGCCTCAGCATTGAACACCTCGACGAAGTCACGACCAATAATCTTGCGCTTCTGTTCGGGATCAGTGACGCCAGCAAGATCGGCAAAGAATCTGTTGGAGGCATCGACGCCGATAACGTTCAGTCCCAACACTTTATAATCATCCATTACCTGCTGAAACTCGTTCTTACGCAGCATGCCGTGATCTACAAAGATACAAGTAAGACGGTCGCCAATGGCACGACTGAGCAGCACGGCAGCCACTGAGGAGTCTACCCCACCCGACAGGCCGAGGATGACCTGGTCGCTGCCAAGTTGTCTCTTCAACTCGGCCACGGTACTGTCGACGAACGAGGCAGCACTCCACTCCTGACGCGAACCGCAGATGTCGACAACAAAGTTACGCAGCAGTTGCATACCTTGTATGGTATGGAACACCTCGGGATGGAACTGTACAGCCCAAATGCCTTTTGAGAATTGAGAATTAGCCGACGCACACCAGAATGCTGCATTGGTGACGTCCTTGGTTGAGCCAATCACCTCAAAGCCGTCGGGAATGGCAGTGATAGTGTCACCATGCGACATCCAAACCTGCGAATGCTGTTCGAAACCCTTGAAGAGCGGATTTGTCGTATCTACTGTCTCAAGGTTTGCGCGTCCATATTCACGGCTGTCAGCCTTCTCGACCTTGCCACCGAGTGTATGACTGATAAACTGCGCACCATAGCAAATGCCAAGTACAGGCAAACGGCCAATAAACTGTGAGAGGTCGACCTTGAACGCCTCAGGATCATGGACTGAATAGGGCGATCCGCTAAGAATAACACCAATAACCGTAGGGTCGTCAGCGGGGAACTTGTTGTAGGGAAGAATCTCGCAGAAGGTGTCGAGTTCGCGCACACGCCGGCCTATGAGCTGGGTTGTCTGCGAACCGAAGTCAAGAATGATAATCTTCTGTTGCATATAGTTGGGAGTTTAAAATAAAGTCGTTAGCTTGTTCCAGTGTATCGAGCTTGCCGACATCAAGCAGTCGAAGATCTGTTTTGACGGTACAACGAATGTCGGCCTCATCACAATGATGCAGATAAAAGTCGATGATGGGAAAACGTTCAGGCCACGTCTCCATAAGTGGAAACAGCTCAGGCATCATCACGTGTATGCCACTGAAAGCATAGGCGGAGAAGGGTGAGCGGTGAGAGGCGAGAGGCGAATGGCAGACAGACAAATCATTGTCGATGGTCAGTTCACTGTTAATCAGCCACTGAAAGGGTGACTTCATCTGACCAGTATCCCTGTTAATCCAGCCAACCAAACAATCAGATCGATCAAAAAGCAGATAACGCTTCGTCACCCTGGGGCTGACCAGCAAAACTGCGTCGGCATGTCGAGGATAGGGGTTGTCGTAGAAGGCGCCAAGATCTACATTACTCAGTATATCAACATTGTGGACAAGTATCGGCTCATCGCAATCAAACAGAGGAAGAGCCTTCCTAATGCCACCACCCGTTTCGAGCAGCTGGCCCGTCTCGTCGCTGATGCGGATGTCGAGTCCAAAATTGCCGTTGGAAGATAGATAATCGATGATCTGCTGGGCAAAGTGATGTACATTCACCACGATGCGCTCGAAACCGGCAGTTTTCAGCTTCATAACGACATGCCACAAAAGTGGCTGTCCGCCAACTGGCACAAGAGCCTTGGGCATCGTATCAGTAAGCGGTTTCAAACGGGTTCCCAGCCCCGCCGCAAAAATCATAGCCTGCTTCATCGGTGCAAAGGTACGAAAAAACTATGAAACCCACAACCATAACGGCCATTTTTTACACAAGGGGAAAAATGAAGAGAGGTCATCTTTAGACGACCTCTCTCTTTGATGCGGTGCGTACGAGATTCGAACTCGTGACCTCCTGCGTGACAGGCAGGCATTCTAACCTACTGAACTAACGCACCCAAACGTTATTGTCTGGCTTGCGAAAAATGACTTGCGGTGCGTACGAGATTCGAACTCGTGACCTCCTGCGTGACAGGCAGGCATTCTAACCTACTGAACTAACGCACCAGTCTGTTTTTTCGTTTTGCGGGTGCAAAGGTACAATATTTTTCTGAAACTCTGCAAGAACTTGCAAAGAAAAATCAAAGGTAAAACGTTTTTTAACAATAGACATTACCTCCCCATCCCTATATACAGTAAAAAATCAGAAGACAGACCTCATTACATGCTTTTAAGCAACTTGTCAATCTCGTCGAACTGTCGCCCAAGATTCAGGTTAAGGTAGATTCTATAGAGTGCCGGAGCCCATTTGTTTTTCTCTTTTGGTGCCAGTTGCCGATAACGTTCCATATAGGTTTGAGCTTGCTGATAGGCAGCTTTCCGCTGTTTCTTCTCTTTCGGGTTGGTCATTTTATCGGCTATGTTCAAGAATGCTATACCTGCGTTGAAATGCGGCTCAGCAAGAGTATCGTTAATCTGTATTAGCTTTTGGCTAAACTCAATACACTCCTTCCAACGCTCCAATCTCAAAAGCATAGTTCCCTTGGCAAAGAGGAACAGCTCGCTCGAATCGTTGACGGCAAGTGCTGAGTCGGCTGCGGCAAGGGCTTTCTCGAGCTGTCCCTCCCGCGTGTACTGGTCGATAAGTCGTGGAAAGAAATAATGGAACTGAGGATAACGGACAAAGCCTTCCTCAAGTGTCTTCAGATAAAGTTCGTTATCGTTCATCCACAGGCGTGCTTCAGCTACATACATCAGCGTAAAGCTGGCCTTCGACGAGTCGCGCAAGGCAAGATTACGATAGCGCAAAGTAAGCACTGGGTCGTGCATCTTGTATCCGCAAAAAGCTGTCCAATAGGCTGCCTCGGGCATACGTAGGTCTGTGGAGTCGTACCTCAACGACGTAAAGAGCGGCTGATGGGCACAGTCTATATAGCTTTCAAGCATGCTATATGCTTTCTTGAAGTCATTTTTACGGATGAAATAGCTACCACCATTATATAGGTTCGAGCGATAATCGTTAAGAAGTTCGGCATGTTTGTGCCTGAACTCCAAATCGATGCGTCCTTTCTTATCGGGTCGCATATCAATGGAATCGAGCTTTTCAGCAACACTGAATAGCCTTTGCGTAAGCTCGAAGAAAGCGGCCGTGTCCTGTTTTTGTTTCAGATACAGACGATCATTAGCAGCGCTATATTGTTTCTGCACAGCCTCAAACCACGTCTGATAAACTTTCTTGTTATCCCTACTGGCCGAATCTTTTTTCAGCAGGTCAGTCATTAGCTGCTCTGCCTTGTCAAAGTCCTTGCCGCTCTTTATATAAGTCCGTGCCTGACTGAGCTCTTTCTTCTGAGCCCAAGTCAAGCACGGTGTTATCATAGCGAAGAGAAGCAAGGCAACATATAGTTTGTGTTGCTTCTTGTTCATTCACATTCAGTAGTTATTGCGCCAATGACGGGTCGATAGCCTCAAGCTCGGCCATCTTGTCCTTCATCTGCAGAGAGTAATAGATTCGATAGAGGGGATAAGCCCACTTCACCTTCAGCTGGTCGCCGTCGAGCTCACGAGCACGCTCAAGGAAGCCCTGTGCATCACGCAGCACACTCTTCACTTTCTCGGCATTATCCTTTGTCAAACCACCAGTCTTCTTGTCAGCCAGCTGGTCGTTCAGGGCGATAGCCTTGGAGTTGAGACAGACGCCGGCGTTGAACACACACTGCACGAACTCAGGATCGACCTCGATAGCCTTCTTATAGGACTCTACAGCAGCATCCCACTCACTGTTGTTCATCTGGACTTCACCTTTCAAAGCCCATGCCATCTTATTTTGCGAGTTCATAGCAATCTCTTCTTCAGCCCATGCCTTCAAGGCGTTCATATCGTTCTTATGCGTATAGTAGTCCATCAGCAGGTTGAAGTAGCGCTCCTCTTCGGGCTTGGCCTGATGCAGGTCCTTGATACGCTTCAGATAAGCAGCAGAGTCAGCAGGCGTCTTCATGTTCTCCTTAGCAGCAAAGAGCAGGATCTCATTGGCATCGTTGGCCTTCTCAGGATCCTGTGCAGCGATGTCGGCATACTTTTCTGCATTGGGATAATCTTTCTGGAAGTATGCGGCCAGGGCTGCATAATATGCAATTTCAGAACGATACTGATCCTGTGTCATGTCAATACCCTCAAAGAAAGGATCCTTGGAACTGTCTACATACAATGACCAGTATTTGAAGGCAGTGGGCATATCCTTTACCTTATACATATACTGACCTGCATTAATCAGCGAGAGGCGTACGTTCTGCATTCGCTGCTGGTTGGCCTGACGGAAACGAATCTTCACTTTTCCCTTTTCGTTAGGCTGGCGGTCGAACTCGTCACACTTCAAGGCAGCAAGGAAAGACTCTGCACAAGCCTTGTGCATGCCCAGTGTATCATAGGGAGCCTGAATCTGCTTCACCTTGTTTTCCATATCAGTGGTCTGAATGGCCGTAAACTTACCATATTGTATATCAACCATCTGGTTCCAAGCCTTAGCCTTGTCAGTTGTGGCGGCAGACGTGAGGGCAGGTGCCAGTACTTCGGCAGCCTTGTCAAACTCACCTTTTCCACAAAGGGACTTTGCTTCTTTCACCAGGTCATCCTGGGCAAAGGCGGTGGTGGCAGCTGCTGCCATCAGGGCCATCATCATGATTTTTCTCATACGTTTTTGATTTTTATTGGTTTAACAATTATTCCTGTTCATTATTGTCCATTGTCGAGAAGTCAATGAACTCGGTATTTTCTATGGCCTCGCTGTCCTCCTCCGAACTTTCGGCAGACTCGGCAAGTTCTTCCACAGGTTCTGTCATCACCTTGCAGACGCTGGCAATGGTGTCGTTTTTCTTCGTGAGGTTGATAAGCCGGACACCCTGGGTGGCACGTCCGGTGACACGCACCTCGCTCACATTCAGGCGGATAAGAATGCCACTCTTGTTGATAATCATCAAGTCGTTCTCGTCGGTCACAATCTTAATGGCAACCAAGCGCCCTGTCTTCTCAGTAACATTAAGTGTCTTCACACCCTTGGCACCACGAGCCGTCTTGCGATAGACGTCCTTCATCTCGTCGCCTTCCTGTTCAACGATAAGCGAGCGTTTGCCATAGCCGTTCTCGCTGACCACCATCACAGTCTCGTTCTCCAGATCGTTCACACAAATCATGCCTACGACCTCGTCGTCGCCGCCATCAAGGCGCATACCGATGACACCCGTAGAAACACGACCCATTGGACGAATCTCGTCCTCATTGAAGCGCACGGCACGGCCGTTCCTGTTGGCCAGGATAAGCTCGTTCTTTCCGTTGGTCAGACGCACGCTCACCACCTCATCGCCCTCGTTGATATTGATGGCCTTCACACCAATGGCTCGCTGGTTCTTATAGGCCTCAAGACTGGTCTTCTTTACCAAGCCCTGCTTCGTTGCGAACACCACAAAGTGGGTACGGAGGAAGTCAGGATCGTCGAACTTCTTGATGCGCAACACAGCATTGATTTGGTCGTCTGGCTCAATGTTCAGCATGTTCTGAATAGCACGTCCCTTCGAATTCTTGTCACCCTCGGGTATCTCGTAGCACTTCTGCCAGTAGCAACGGCCTTTCTGCGTGAAGAAGAGCAGCGTATTATGCATCGTGGCAGGATAGATATATTCGGTGAAGTCGTTGTCGCGGTGGCGTGCACCCTTGGCACCCATGCCTCCCCTACCCTGCGCATGGAACTCGCTAAGCGAAGTGCGCTTGATGTAGCCCATGTGTGAAATGGTGATGACCACTGGATCATCGGGGTAGAAGTCCTCGGCGTTGAACTCATGGTCAAAGGGAATAATCTCAGTCTTGCGCTCGTCGCCATATTTCTCCTTCACTTCGAGCAAATCCTGCTTCATCACCTCCTTACAACGCTCGGGATTATTCAGGATCTCCTCAAGGTCGGCAATGAGTTTCTGCAGGTCGTCGTACTCCTGATGCAACTGGTCGACACGCAGGCCGGTAAGCTGCGACAGGCGCATGTCTACGATAGCTTTCGACTGTGCCTCGTCCAGTTCGAAGCGCTTCTCCAAGTTGCGCTGGGCATCACTCGGTGTAGCCGACTGTCGTATGATGTGAACCACCTCGTCAATATTGTTCACGGCGATGATCAAGCCCTCCAAGATGTGGGCACGTTCACGAGCTTTCTTAAGGTCGTACTGTGTGCGACGGATGGTTACGTCGTGACGATGGTCAATGAAGTAGCGAATGCACTCTTTCAGCGTGAGTAGACGAGGACGCAAACGAACGCCATCACCCGTCTTAATAGGAACGAGCGCAATGTTATTCACTGAAAATGAGCTTTGTAGGGCTGTCATCTTGAATAGTTTATTCAGGATAACATTAGCATTGGCATCACGCTTCACGTCGACCACGATACGCATGCCCTGACGGCCCGACTCATCATTTACATTGGCTATACCCTCAATCTTGTGCTGTGTAGCCAAGTCGGCAATATATGCTACGAGGTCGGCCTTGTTCACACCGTATGGAATCTCTGTGACCACAATCTTGTCGTGGGTGTCACCAGCCTCAATTTCGGCCTTGGCACGCATCACAATGCGACCACGGCCAGTCTCGTAGGCATCACGCACTCCCTGCAAGCCATAGATATAGGCTCCCGTAGGGAAGTCAGGACCAGGAATAAATTCCATCAGTCCCTCAGTGTCAATGTCTGGATTATCGATATAGGCACAGCAGCCGTCGATAACCTCTGAAAGGTTATGCGTCGGCATGTTCGTTGCCATACCCACGGCAATACCATTACCACCATTTACCAGAAGATTGGGTACCTTTGTCGGCATGACACTCGGTTCCAAGAGCGTGTTGTCGAAATTCGGGTCCATATCAACGGTTTCCTTGTCCAGGTCGTCCATGATGTGCTCGCCCATCTTAGAGAGGCGGCACTCGGTGTAACGCATGGCGGCAGGAGAGTCACCATCGACACTACCGAAGTTTCCCTGACCATCAACAAGCATATAGCGCATGTTCCACTCCTGTCCCATACGAACGAGTGCACCATAGACCGAAGAATCGCCATGGGGATGGTACTTACCGAGCACCTCACCCACCACGCGGGCACACTTCTTGTGCGGCTTGTCGCTGGTATTGCCGATACCCATCATACCATATAATATACGGCGGTGTACCGGCTTGAATCCGTCACGAACATCGGGAAGGGCACGAGCCACAATAACGGACATCGAATAGTCGATGTACGACGACTTCATCTCTTCCTCAATGTTAATCTTCAAAATTCTGTCGTTGTCAAACGTCTGATCCACTGTTAATTTTCAATTTTCAGATTTACAATTCACTACTGGGCCATGCACGTAAAATCGCCATAAAGGCCATTTTCGGGCCCGCTGACGCGTTTCGCCCGTTTTCTTTCAGCCCACAAAAGTACTACTTTTTTTGCGTCCAACAAAACATTTAAGCAATTTTAAGAGCCTGTTGAAACTGTGTAGCGCTTTCTCGAACAGTCAAAACGTCTTCCGCGTGTCTTATTTAAATAAGACAGAAGCAATCTATGACAAGTCATCGAGTTTATTTGCGTTAATCTTCCCAAAACATTTCTGTTATTCATCTTTATTTATTAACTTTGCAGCCCAAAAAGTATTGACAGAAGAAAAAAAATGAACAATGAGAATAACAAGGCATTCTCAATGATTGCCGATATTGAAGGTGATTTCAAGGATTTAACTGATATTGAAACACCAACCGAACTACCTATCCTCCCTGTGAGAAATCTTGTGCTCTTTCCCGGTGTGGTATCGCCCATACTTATAGGCCGTGAATCGAGCATGACACTTGTCAAACGAGCCGAGAAACGAGGCACTATCATAGGCATTGTCTGTCAGCGCGATCCAGAAGTTGACGATCCAGAGAAAGACGACCTTTACGAATATGGTGTCTATGCCCGTGTGGTGAAGCAGCTCACGCTTCCAAACGGCAGCATTACCGTCATCCTTCAAGGACTGGGCAGGCTACTGCTGACGGGAATCACAGCCACACGTCCCTACCTGACAGGTACGGCTACGTCGGTTCCTGAGATATTCCCCGAGAAGCATGACCGTGAGTGGAAGACAGCAATGGACGATCTTCGCCGCATGACCAATGAGTATATCAACGTCAGCGAGGAAATCCCCGATGAGGCTACTTTCGCCATCAGTAATATCCATAACGATGTAATGGCCTTGAACTTTGTATGCTCGAACATGCCATTCGGCATCAAGGAGAAGATGCGCCTGCTCAGCGTGGAAAGCATGAAAGAGCGTCTTTTTGGCACTATGAAGGCACTGAACCGCGAAATCAACCTGCAGACACTGAAGGCCGACATACGCAACAAGACGCGTGAGGACATTGACGAGCAACAGAAGAACTACTTCCTGCAGCAGCAAATCAAGAACCTTCAGGCAGAGATTGCAGGAGAGTCGTCACCCGAGAAGCAGCAGCTGTTTGAGAAAGCACAGACTAAACTATGGTCGGAAGAAGTGGGCCGAGTCTTCTTCAAGGAGCTTGACAAGTTAGACAACCTGAACCCTCAGTCGCCTGACTTCAACGTACAGTTAAACTATCTTCAGACATTTGTCGGATTGCCTTGGGGCGAATATACGAAAGACGACTTGAATCTGGCCCGTGCCCAGAAAATACTCGACCACGACCACTATGGCATGGAGAAAGTGAAAGAGCGCATCCTGGAGCACATGGCTGTACTATCGCTACGCGGAGACCTGAAAAGTCCCATTATCTGCCTCTATGGCCCTCCGGGCGTGGGAAAGACATCGTTGGGTAAGTCTATCGCCGAGGCAATGAAACGCAAGTATGTTCGCATGTCGCTTGGCGGTCTGCATGATGAAGCAGAGATTCGCGGACACCGCCGCACCTATATCGGAGCTATGCCCGGACGCATCATCAAGTCAATACAGAAGGCTGGTTCGTCAAACCCAGTCTTCATTCTCGACGAGATTGACAAGGTGACACAGGCTACCGTCAACGGCGACCCGGCCTCGGCATTGCTCGAAGTGCTCGACCCAGAACAGAACACCGCCTTTCACGACAACTACTTAGACGTGGACTACGACCTGTCGAAGGTACTCTTCATCGCTACTGCCAACAATCTCTCCAACATCCCCAAGCCCCTACTCGACCGAATGGAGATCATCGAACTGAGCGGCTATATCACCGAGGAGAAAATTGAGATTGCCAAGCGCCACCTCATCCCACGTGAACTGGACAACACCGGTCTGAACACCGTGAAGCCTAAGCCCACGTTCAACAAAGCCGCCATAGAGAAGGTCATCGAGCAGTACACCCGCGAGAGCGGTGTGCGGCAGTTGGAGAAGCAAATCAACAAGGCCCTGCGCAAACTGGCCTTCAAGCGCCAACTGAACGGCATCGAGCCCGTGGACATGAAAATCACACCCTCGTCGCTCGAAGACCTGCTTGGCAAGCCGCCCTTCTATCGCGACATCTACCAGGGCAACGACTACGCAGGCGTGGTCACTGGCCTCGCATGGACCAGCGTGGGCGGTGAGATCCTCTTCATCGAGACCTCGCTCTCGAAGGGCAAGGGACAGAAGTTGACACTTACCGGCAATCTGGGCGACGTGATGAAGGAAAGCGCAGTATTGGCTTTGGAATATGTAAAGGCACATGCCGACACCTTGGGCATCGACTATCGCATCTTTGACAACTGGAACATACATATCCACGTACCTGAGGGTGCTACGCCAAAGGACGGCCCTTCTGCAGGTATCACCATCGCCACGTCGATAGCTTCTGCTCTCACGCAGCGTAAAGTCCGTAAGAATACGGCCATGACTGGCGAGATTACCCTTCGTGGAAAAGTGCTGCCCGTGGGCGGCATTAAGGAGAAGATCCTTGCCGCCAAGCGTGCAGGCATTACAGACATTGTGATGTGCCAGGAGAATGAAAAGGACATCCTTGAAATTCCTGAGATGTACCTGAAGGGGGTCACCTTCCACTATGTCGAGAATGTTCAGGACGTTTGGGACTTCGCATTGACGAATGAACTGGTGAAGAACCCAACGGATTTCACCATCACAGAGGATACGGCTCCCTCGGGAGCAGAAGGGGGGGCTTCGTGACTTTCGAACTGCAACATACCGACCCATACAGCGATGCACGAGCTGGTCTGATTACTACAGACCACGGACAGATACGCACGCCCATCTTCATGCCCGTAGGCACCTGCGGTAGCGTGAAAGGAGTACATTTCAGCGAATTGCGCGAACAGGTGAAGGCCCAGATCATCTTGGGCAACACCTATCATCTGTACCTGCGTCCTGGACTTGATACGCTACGAAAGGCTGGTGGACTGCACAAGTTCAACACCTGGGACCGTCCCATCCTGACCGATTCTGGAGGCTTTCAGGTATTCTCGCTTACCAGCATCCGTAAGTTGCGCGAGGAAGGCTGCGAATTCCGCAGTCACATCGACGGTTCAAAGCACATCTTCACGCCAGAGAACGTAATGGACACGGAGCGCATCATCGGTGCCGATATTATGATGACACTCGACGAATGTCCGCCGGGACAGAGCGACTACCAGTATGCTAAGAAGTCACTCGGACTGACCCAACGCTGGCTGGATCGCTGCATCAAACGCTTCAACGATACAGAACCGCTTTACGGTCATCATCAGGCGCTGTTCCCCATCGTGCAGGGCTGTACCTTCAAGGATCTTCGCCAAGAGGCTGCTAAACATGTGGCCGACAAGGGTGCTGAAGGCAACGCAATTGGTGGACTTGCCGTGGGTGAACCTACTGAAGTGATGTACGAGATGATTGAAGTGGTAAACGCCATTCTTCCGAAAGACCGTCCGCGATACCTCATGGGAGTAGGCACTCCGCAAAATATTCTCGAAGCCATAGAGCGCGGTGTTGATATGTTCGACTGCGTGATGCCTACCCGTAACGGGCGCAATGCCATGCTCTTTACCTATCAGGGCACAATGAACATGCGTAACAAGAAGTGGGAGCAAGATTTCAGTCCTATCGATCCCGACGGCTGCGATATTGACCGAATCCATACCAAGGCCTATCTCCACCACTTGTTTAAGGCTCAGGAGTTGCTAGCACTTCAGATAGCATCTATCCATAATCTTGCATTCTACCTTCGATTAGTTACCGATGCACGTACACATATTGAGCAGGGTGACTTTTCTCAATGGAAGCGTAGCGTTATCGAAGACCTTGGTCGTCGTATATAATATAAATAGGTATATGAATATAAAGCGACTGAATCCCTTACGCTACATAAGACGCCTCAGAATGCCAAGCTGGCTTAGTAAATGCTTTGCATTATTGACCGTTAAGCGACTGGATTGGTATATCATCAAGAAATTCATAGGCACGTACATATACAGTATCGTGCTCATTATCAGTATATCTATTGTCTTCGACTTCAACGAGAACTTAGCCAAGTTTACGACCTATCATGCACCGTGGCGTGCCATTATCTTCGACTACTACGCTAACTTCGTTCCCTATTTTGCCAACCTTTTCTCACCGCTGTTCGTCTTTATTGCCGTCATCTTCTTTACTTCGAAGTTGGCAGGCAACAGCGAGATTATCGCCATGTTGGCCTGTGGCACGAGTTTCAAGCGTCTGCTTCGTCCCTACATGCTCTCGGCTGCGCTCATTGCAGGTGTAAACTTTTATCTCGGTGCCTACATCATACCTCAAGGTAATGTGGTTCGACAGAATTTCGAGTCACTCTACAAGAACAACAAGAAAAACACGTCGGCCTCAAATGTACAATTACAGGTGGCCCCAGGCGTTATTGCCTACATCCAGACCTACGACAACCTATCGAAACGCGGCTATGGTTTCTCGCTCGACAAGTTCGAGAAGAAAAAATTGGTCAGCCACATGACGGCAAACGTCATCCAGTACGACACCATCTCTGATGAGCGATACCATTGGAAGGCTATCAACTATAAGATTCGCACGCTAAAAGGCTTACGCGAAAAGATTGAAACTGGCAGTGAAATTGACACGCTCATTACCATGGAACCTATGGATCTGGTCTTCTCCAAAGGTCAGCAGGAAACGTTCACGTCGCCCGAACTGCTTCGTTACATTACCAAACAGAAGAATCGCGGCTCCAGTAATGTGGTACAATATGAGGTCGAATACCATAAACGTATTGCTACCTCATTCGCATCGTTCATCCTTACTCTCATCGGTGCCTCGTTGTCGTCACGAAAGCGAAAAGGCGGAATGGGATTATACCTGGGTATAGGTCTGGCACTCTCGTTTACCTACATTCTGCTGCAGACCATCAGCGCAACCTTTGCCATCAATGCGGGTACGCCAGCCATGCTTGCTGCGTGGATTCCAAACATACTCTATATTTTCATCGCCTACTTCTGCTATAGGCAAGCACCTAACTAAGGGAGAAGGGAGAAGTGAAAAGGGAGAAGGGAAAAGTGAGAAGGGAAAAGTGAGAAGGGAAAAGTGAAAAGTGAACAATTTACTACCGCTATCAGGAAATGAAATTTGAAGAAACATATCTTAACGACAATATTCTCGACGCGCTCTATGACATGCACTTCGAGGAGATGACTCCTATTCAAGAGAAGTGCATCCCTGAGATACTCGACGGCTACGACGTGCTCGGCGTAGCACAGACAGGCACCGGAAAGACGGCTGCATACCTGTTGCCCATTCTCTCCATGCTCGACGACGGACTTGGCGAGGAGCAGTCGTCAACTCCCCACCCTTGCTATCCCGATGATGCCATCAACTGTGTCATCATGGCTCCTACCCGTGAGCTGGCTCAGCAGATAGACCAAGCCATGCAGGGCTTTAGCTATTACCTGCCAGAGGTAAACTCCATCGCAGTCTATGGTGGAAACGACGGTACGCGCTTCGACCAGGAGACGAAGGGCCTGCGCAGTGGAGCCCCCGTTGTCATAGCCACGCCGGGTCGGCTGCTCAGTCATCTGAAGGTGGGCACACTCGACCTCTCGCGCACCTCGTTCTTCGTGCTCGACGAAGCCGACCGCATGCTCGACATGGGATTCTCGGAAGACATCATGCAGATTAACTCGCTGCTGCCAAAGGACTGCCAGAAGGTGATGTTCTCGGCTACGATGCCAGACCAGATACGCCAGTTGGCCGTCTCGCTGCTCCACAACCCTGTGGAGGTGAAGATTGCTGTGAGCAAGCCCGCCGAGAAGATTCAGCAGAGTGCCTACGTATGCTATGACCCGCAGAAGCTGAAAATCATCCAGCACCTGTTCCGAGGTGGCGACCTGCAGCGCGTCATCATCTTCTGCGGCAAGAAAGACCGCGTGAAGGAGATCAACCGCGAACTGCGTCACATGAACATCAACTGTGCAGCCATGCACAGCGACCTCACCCAGGCCGAGCGCGACGACGTGATGTATCGCTTCAAGGCCGGACAGGTCGACGTGCTCGTGGCTACTGATATCGTGGCCCGCGGCATCGACATCGACGACATTCTCATGGTGATGAACTTCGATGTGCCCCACGATGCCGAAGACTATGTACACCGCATAGGCCGCACCGCACGTGCCGAGCGCGACGGCGTAGCCATCACCTTGGTCAATGAGAAGGACATCCCGCTGTTCAAGGACATCGAGCATTTCCTGGACAAGACCATCGAAAAGCGCCCACTGCCCGAAGGCCTCGGAGAAGGCCCTGACTACAGCAAGGGTGGTTCGCGCCGCAGTTCCAATGGAAAAGGCCGACATGGAAAAGGACGAGGCGGAAGGGGCCGGAGCGGCAAAAGCAGCAACAATAAAACTAAAGAAAATAAAAATCAAGACGAAAAAAAACCAGTGTGCTTGACGGTTTTGCCGTCAAGTAATTCCACTGAGAAAAAGAAACGCGCCCACCGTGGCGGTCGCCGCCACAAGCGCAGCGATGGCACCAACAATCAGGAACCAAAACAACAATCATAAAAAACAAAGAAACTATGCTTACATTGAAACTCCTCACAGAGGAAACCGAACGTGTAGTACGTGGCTTGGAGAAGAAGCATTTCCAAGGCGCACGCGAAGCTATTGAGCAGGTCATTGCCACTGACAAGAAACGTCGCGAGGCCCAGCAGCAGTTAGACAAGAACCTGGCTGATGCCAAGAAGTTAGCAGCTCAGATTGGCCAGCTGATGAAGCAGGGACAGAAGGACGAAGCCGAGGCCGTCAAGGAGAGCGTCGCTGCCATGAAGGAAACCAACAAGCAGTTGGAACAGACGATGAACGACGCACAGGAAGAGGTCACACGCCTGCTCTGCCAGATTCCTAACATCCCTTACGACGAGGTGCCCGAAGGCCGTGCAGCCGAAGACAACCACGTGGTGAAGAGCAACCTGAAGGAATGCTCGGACAGCGATACCGTAGGCAACTGGGACGTAAACCCCACCTTAGGTATTGAGAATCCCCTACCCCACTGGGAACTCGCCAAGAAATACAACCTCATCGACTTCGACCTCGGCGTGAAAATCACAGGTGCCGGATTCCCCGTCTATATCGGCAAGGGTGCCCAGCTACAGCGTGCACTCATCAACTTCTTCCTCTCCGAGGCCAACAAGAGCGGCTATACGGAGATCATGCCGCCTACCGTGGTCAATGCCGCTTCGGGCTATGGCACCGGACAGCTGCCCGACAAAGAGGGCCAGATGTACCACTGCGAGGTTGATGATTTCTATCTCATTCCCACTGCCGAGGTGCCTGTGACCAATATCTACCGCGACGTGATCCTCGACGAAGCTCAGCTACCCATCAAGAACTGCGCCTATACAGAGTGCTTCCGTCGCGAGGCCGGTTCCTATGGTAAGGACGTGCGTGGTCTGAACCGTCTGCACGAGTTCTCGAAGATCGAGATTGTGCGCATCGACAAGCCTGAGCACTCGAAGGAGAGCCACAAGGAGATGTTAGAGCACGTAGAGGGTCTGCTCAAGAAGTTAGAGTTGCCCTACCGTATCCTGCTACTCTGTGGAGGCGATCAGAGCTTCACCTCTGCCATCTGCTACGACTTCGAGGTCTATTCTGAGGCACAGGGCCGTTGGCTCGAAGTCTCGTCGGTCTCGAACTTCGACACCTATCAGGCCAACCGTCTGAAGTGCCGCTATCGTCGTGCCGACAATAAGAAGACCGAACTCTGTCACACGTTGAACGGCTCGGCCCTGGCCCTGCCCCGTATTGTGGCCGCCTTGCTCGAGAACAACCAGACACCCGAGGGCATCCGCATACCCAAGGCATTGCAGCCATACACGGGCTTCGAAATCATCGACTAAGAAGTTCCTTTCCGCAACAGGATATCATAATACATCCATAGATTAAGACTACGGATTTCACGAATTATTATTAATTTGTGAAATCCGTAGTCATTTATACCTCACGATTGTTGGTTCTATTCTTTCGTAACGCGAAGCCAATCGGCTTCTACCCACCCTCTGTCTTCAGTACCGGCAGGTTCAACGGATAGGAAACCGAATTTAGCTCCTATCCACTTGCCTTCGCGCATCTTGAAATCATCGCCACAGGGGATGTACTTCTTTCCATCCTGACTATAGGAGAAACGGAGATGACCGTCGCTTATCTTCATTCGCATATAGATATCCTCATGTATGCCGGGTCTATACTGTATCTTGTCTTTTGACGTGGGCTGTAGTGTAGCTATGAGTTTCTCCTGATTGGCATTTCCCTTATCGGCATCCTTACAGAGAATCTGCAACAACTGAAAGACATCGCCCACACGCCTGACGACCAATGCCGAATAGTCAAGTCCCATCATGATGACGCCTCCCGTCTGCTGCTGAGCCTTCGACGTCATCCGTAGCTTGGCAGTAACGGTAAAATCATCGGCTGGCGTCTTTTGCAACAAGAGGTTAGGAACCTCCCAGTAATTCTTTGAACTCTCTGCTAACTTATATGTGAACAGACGAAACGTGCCGAAAGCAGTAGGCATACCGAACGTCTGGTCGTAGTTGGCATGCCATTGCCACTGCATTCCGAGTTTTATACTGCTGAATTCATCACTTTCTACAGGATTCATCAGCTGCGGCGTACCAGCACTCTTAGGCTTTTTATGAGTAAGAACGGGTTCGCCATTCTTTCCCATGACTGGCCAGCCAGACGACCAGTCGACCGGTTGCAGATGGACGACACGACCGTAAGCCTCTTTGTCCTGAAAATGCAAGAACCAGTCTTCGCCGTATTTCGTATGCACCCAGCCTCCCTGATGAGGTCCGTTCACTGTAGTCTTACCCTGTGACAACACGACCTTGTGATCGTATGGACCAAAAGGTGAACGTGAGCGCATGGCTAACTGGAAGCCCGTCGGCACGCCTCCTGCCGGACACATAATCCAATACCATCCATCACGTTTGTAGAACTTCGGGCCTTCGCAAGTACGGTTCTCATTTCCGTTACCATCGAAGACAATGACAGGATTACCAATGGCCTTAGTGCCGTCAGCCGACAGCTCCCTCACACAGAGTATAGAAGCGAAACGAGAACGCGAGTTGGCCCAGCCATTCACCAGATAGCAGCGTCCGTCGTCGTCCCAGAGTGGTGTCGTATCAATCATTCCCTTTCCTGATATAACACACACAGGCTGTTCCCACTCTCCTGCCGGGTCTTTTGTCTTCACCATCATCACACCATAGTCGGGATCACCCCAGTAGATGTAATACTCCCCTTGGTGATATCGTATGCTTGGTGCCCACACTCCTTTGCCGTGGGCAGGAAGGTCGAACACGTCTTTAGGGGTCAGCTCTTTAAGTGCATGGCCCACGATTTCCCAGTTCACAAGGTCCTTGGAATGAAGAATGGGCAAGCCTGGAATGCATTGGAACGAGGAAGCCGTCAGGTAATAGTCTTCGCCAGATGCACCTACACACACGTCAGGATCGCTATAGTCTGCATTGATAACAGGATTCTTATAGGTTCCATTACCAAGATCCGGACACCACACTTCAGAGCGATACTGTGCATAAGCCAGCATGGGAAATACAGCAAGCAGTAGTAGGGTTTTCTTCATAGTTTGTTTAATTTTAATTGATAGTGGTCTGTCAGTTCGATACGCATCACTTTAACCATATCATTGTCGCATGTGGGATTACACCATTTGGCAAGTTCAAGTGCCGCATGCCCCATCGTTCGTCTAAGGTTCAGCTCTACACAAGGATGAAGAAGGAAGTGATGATTGTCATCATTTTTACCCGCCACTACCATCATGTCAACACCAAACGGCCCTTGATAACAGCCGCCAAGCAGTTGCCCTGTCAATGAACAGATGTCGGTAGCCACCTCATCGACAAGCTGCAAGGAGATGAATCTGCCCAATTGTTCCCGCTTGTGGTTTTCAGTTGCAATGATATTGCCTGTATATGCTCCGTTCTTGGTATGGAAAAGCGACAGTCCCAAGAAGCGGACATGGTTCTCGTTGTCGATGTGGAACTCAAGTCCGAAATCCTTCACCTTATTATAATATGGTTCGGCCATGACAAAGCCTTGTGATTTCAGGATGTTCCTCAACCATCCTGCGTGCATGGAAAGACTCGTATGCTGATCATGAAGAAAGCGCAGCCCTCTTCCACTGGAGCTCCATGGAGCCTTTAGGACAAGTTGCCCATAACGAGACAGCAATTGTTCCACCTTTTCTTCGTCACGACAGACAAACGACTCACCGATGGTGCCGGCTTTGCGCAACAAGGGTAGTAATTGGCTGGACAGCTGACGGCTGGAACAATTCCTGATTTGGTCTGTCTGCGCTTCTGAAGGAAGAACGTCTGGCCGCACACCCAGTCTTTGCAACTGCGAGCGCAGGGCCTGATCCCATCCCCACGGCTGTACTGACGTGACTGGCAATTTGTCGAGCATCCGTTTGTCGGCAAAGGTCAAATGACGATGGTCCTTTCCTAAGTGGGCACATTGTCGAAAACGACGCCAAGCAGTTTCCGAGTAAGAGATATCGTCTACAAAAACAGCATCGCCGTCGGCCGCCCATAATGCGGGAAGCCACCCCAGGTCATAGCGCAACTGTCGCCCGGCATGGGGCGCAGTGAAGTTGGACAAGTTGGCAGCCAGGGCAATATCGTGTTCAGGATTAAAGCAGTGTAGTGTCATGATGATTTGTTTGAGCTGCAAAATTAAGGATTATTTCGCAAAAAGCCAACAATCCATCCGTTTTTTATCGAAAAAAATGGTACCTTTGCAGCGATATTGTAAACGCTATACGTTAATGAAAACAGAACTGATAGTTGTGGGCCGAACGGTCAACAAACACTTTATCGCTGGCATCGATGACTATGTCCAGCGCATCAACCATTATATGCCATTTGCCATCACTACCATTCCTGAGTTGAAAAACACGAAGAACCTGACCGAAGAACAGCAGAAGCAGTTAGAGGGAGAGCTGATACTACGACAACTACAACCACAAGACACCGTGATACTTCTCGATGAACACGGACGTGAGCTACGAAGCATCGAACTGGCAGGATGGCTGGAACAGAAACGCAATACGGCTCGCAGACTGGTCTTCGTCATTGGTGGGCCCTACGGCTTCTCAGCCCCTGTCTACGAACGTGCCAACGAAAAGCTCTCACTCTCGAAGATGACATTCTCGCATCAGATGATTCGTCTTATCTTCACCGAACAACTATACCGTGCCTGTACTATTATAAAAGGGGAGCCCTATCACCATGAATAGTGCTCCTCCTTCTTAAGAATTGTATTGACTCCTTAACTTATTTCACCATAATCTTCTGTCCCTTCACGACATAGATGCCAGGCTGCAGATTCTGGTTCACCTCTGATGCACGGATCTGAGATGCCACACGCACGCCAGCGGTGTTGTAAACGTCGACGACCTCGTTCTGTGTAGCCACAGAAGCAATGCCAGTGGTTTCGCCCATAGCGAGATGGTTGCTTACGAGCTTCACGTTGTCATCCGACGAAAGCTGGATATAGCAGCGGGTGGCATAGAAGCCGTTCGTAGCCTCGTTGACCTTGACAAACTGGGCCTGCGCATTGTCGCGTGCCAGAATACCGTACAATCCCTGACCGTCCAGATGGGTCTTCGTGCCGCTCATCGTGATGGTGTACGGACTGTTCTTCACTTCGAAGGTCAGAGCCGGCTGTGCATCGGTAACCATAGCGGCCTTCACAATCTTCTTAGTCATGTTCTCACCCGTATAATAAAGAATGTACGGAGTGTTAGCCTTCAGTCCCTGAGCCTTGCAATCCTGGAAATTCAGGACGACGGTGTGACCCTGCTGCTCAGCACCGACCAGTTGCTCCAGACGGCAATTCTGGCCGAACGTCTCGTTCAGTTCCTGCTCGGTAAGGGCGAAAGGAAGGGAGATGGTGTTCCAACCCGTGAACACGTAACGGTTGACCGTCACATCACACACCTTTCCGTCAAACTTCTCGATGTTGGTACCGTTATAGGTACTCAGATAAAGCTTCTCCTGTGCATTGGCAGCAAGAGTAGCGACAGACAACGCTGCGATAAGGTAGAGTTTCTTCATACGGCTTGTTGTTTTAAAGTGATTAATTGTTACGATTTGTTTGGCAAAGATAAACAATTATCAGTAAACTGCCAAAACATTAACCTTTTTTTTACATAAAAACTGCCGTACAACGCCTTTTCATATCTTATGAGCGCTGTGCGGCAGCCTGTTTATCCGTTGTAAGCAGCCTTAGCCTTACTTGATGTTAGGCTCTTCCAGTCCGATACCCTTCTTCTTGTCGACAGCCTTCAGCACGAAACCAAGAATCAAGGCAGCCACACCAAGGCCAGCCAGCATGACGAGCGGCCATGTATAGTCCTTCATGGTGGGGTCGGTGACACCCTCGTTGGTGGCGTCGAGCACTTTGCCTATGAGCAGCGGGAAAAGCCACAGGCCGATGTTCTGAATCCAGAAAATCAGCGCGTAGGCCGAACCTATCACCTTGGCGTCGACCAGCTTGGGCACGCTGGGCCAGAGCGAGGCAGGTACCAGCGAGAACGAGGCTCCAAGAACGAGGATCGTGGCGTAGGCAATGATGATGCCACCCACAGCGCTACTCTTGAACAAAGGCAGGACGAAGGCGAACGTGAGATGGCAACCGATGAGCAGCAGGGAGCCAAGGACCAGCATCGAGGCGGCCTTGCCCTTATGGTCTACATAGCTGCCCAGGATGGGGGTGATGAGCACGGCCAGTAGCGGGAATACGGCGAAGATGGTCTCAGCCGACTGGCGCATATAGCCCATGAAGCAGTAGGTAATGAGAGCGAGCACCGACACGGCCAACAGGCCGTACTGACGGCTCTTCACCTTTTGGAAGTTGCTGGCAAAGCCGGCTGCAGCCACCACGAGCATAATGAAATACTGTACGATGGTAACGCTATCCGATGCCCAGAACGAGCCCTCGTCTGGCGGGGTCAGCGTCAGGTTACATTGCAGCATGTTCACGGCATACTTCTGGAAGGGGAAGATAGCCGAATAGTAGAGCACGCAGAGCAAGGCAACAATCCAGAAACCGCTGTCGCTGAGTATCTTGCCAAGGTCTGAGATCTTGAACGGGTCGTCCTTCTCCTCGGCCTCGCCTGTCTGGCTGTCGAGTTTCTTGTCCATGAAAAAGTAGACGATGAACATGATGAGGGCAATACACAGCAGCACCACACCGAAGGCCACCGAACGGCTCACGCTGATCTCGCCGCCAAGCTTGCAGAAGAACGGTGAGAAAATCATACAGGTGGCCACACCAAGGCGTGCCAGCGCCATCTCAGAACCCATGGCCAGCGCCATCTCACGACCCTTGAACCACTTCACGATACCACGAGAGACGGTGATGCCTGCCATCTCGCAGCCACAACCGAAGATCATAAAACCGCAGGCCGCAAGCTTTGCCGACGACGGCATGCCGTCATAGAACGGGCTGACACCCAGTTCGTCGAAGCCGGGAATGTAGTTCAGGTTCTCTGTAAACCATGTGTCCAACGAGCTGCCGATGAAACCGTCGGTCATAGCGTACCACTTGATGACGGCGCCCACCAGCATCACGGCACCTGAGAGGATGGCCGTGAAACGCACACCCATCTTGTCGAGAATGATGCCGGCGAAGATAAGGAAGAACACGAACACGTTGAGGAACACCTCCGAGCCTTGCATCGTGCCGAAGGCTGTGCCGTCCCATCCGCGGGTGTCTTGCACCTCCTTGAAGATAGGCGATAGTACGTCCATGAAGATGTAGCTGCAGAACATGGCCAGAGCCAACAGCAGCAGCGCTGTCCACCGCATGGCAGCAGAATCGCGCAGGGTCTTTTGAATTGCTTGTGTCATAAAACGTTTATTTTAAATTGTATTGCTATTATACACATTCGGACTGCAAAGGTAAGAAAAAAAAGCGAACTGAACAAAAATGCGAACATAAATCCGCAGATAGCGATGCGTAAAGGTGTCCGCAGCTTTAAAAGAATTTTTAATTCTGTCTGAAGCATGCTCGTCCCACGCATAGAAGTTGAGAAAAAAGCAAGGTATTGCATGGGAGATGGAAGGGACAAGAAAGGGCACAAAATGAACAATATTCATAAATAACATCTATTTTTTCAACTTTTTAGTGGCTTTTGTCTTTATTCTGTGAGGATTTTTGTAATTTTGTGGCATTAATCTAAAATAGCAATATGGCAGCTAACAAAGATATCAACCGTCCGGAAACAAATCATTCTCAAATAGTATCACTCATCTGGAACATTGCAGATGATTTACTGCGTGACGTGTTCTTGCGTGGACATTATCGCGATGTCATCCGCCTATGGTAGTTCGATGCCCAGAGCCAAGGCTTTATCCAGTCATTATTTGAAAACCTGTAATTATATAGAAATGTATATACCATCATTCACAATTACTTCCAAAATGATGAGCCTGGTTTCTGAGATATCAGAACAGGTTGGTAGTATTCTGATGCGTTTGGGTGATAATGTGCCTTCACCTATGCTACGAAAAAAGAATCAGATTAAGACCATTCATTCGTCATTGGCTATAGAAAACAACACACTTTCACTGAAACAAGTAACAGATATCGTTGACGGTAAGCACGTGCTAGGTGCTCCCGATGAAATACAAGAGGTGAAAAACGCCATCGAAGCCTATCGCCTCATGCCGCAACTGGATGCTTTTAAAGAAAAGGATTTGTTGAAGGCCCATGGATTGATGATGAAAGAGTTGGTTCGCAATGCCGGTCACTACAGGCAAGAGGGTGTGGGCGTGTTCGACGGTAATGGCAATTGTCTGCACATGGCACCACCGCCTGCTCGTGTTCCAGAACTCATGGGTGACTTGTTTAAATGGGTTAGCAATACAGATGTTCATCCACTCGTACATTCCTGTGTGTTCCACTACGAGTTTGAATTTATCCATCCTTTTATTGACGGTAACGGGCGCATGGGACGCTATTGGCAGACGATGCTACTAAGACGATGGAAAGGAATCTTCGCATGGCTTCCAGTTGAGACTATTGTCAAGGAACATCAGCAGGACTATTATAACGTAATAGCACAGTGCGATAGGGAAGGTGAAAGTACAAGGTTTGTAGAGTTCATGTTGCGCTGCCTGCTCAATACAATGGAGAGCTACGAACCGGATGATGAAGAAGAGAAGGAAGAAATGTCAAACAAAGTAACCAATAAAGTAACCAATAAGGTAACCAATAAAACGGCCTTGCAAATACTACAGTTGTTGAAAGAAAATGGGCGTTTGACTCGTAAAGACCTTTCAGAAAAGACGGGACTATCGGATAGTGGAATCAAGAAAATCATTAACTCTCTACGAGAAGAGGGGTTCATTAAGCGTATTGGTGCAAACAAGAATGGGTACTGGAAAGTAAACGCATAAAAGATGAAGCGATACGATTTATTTAAGGACAGCGGAGTGAAATGGCTTGGGGGAAAGTGAAAGTGATATGAAAGAAGGCTATTTAGACCTTGAAGAATATATCCGTCTGGGTGAGCCGGACAAGAAAGAGAAGGCTTCCATCTGGCGAACAGCCATAGGCTTGCAGGCTGTGGTCCTTCTTGGAGGCAACGCAACAGGACCTTCCAAATGCAACGACAGAACCAGTACGGAATTGCGGCTGTAGGATGCGCTGGTGCTGATGCCTACTGAGGGTGGTAAGTCGATATACTTCCAGATAGCTGCTTTGATGATAGAGGATACGGCCATCGTTGTTTCGCCACTCATCTCACTGATGAAAAAAAGGAATAAAGAACGAGGTATGAAAGACGAAATAGACGGGATTAGGTGAGATTAAGTGAGTTTGAGAGTAACGGAGTATCTTCGCCAACTTGTTGGCATAGTTACGAAAAAAGCTTGTAAAAGAACAACGGATTTATCGGGATTACGCAAATTTTGAGAGGATTGGTGAAGGACAAAGAAGAGTTCAACCAACAGAAAAAGGAAAAAGAACATTGCCAAGAATTCATTTTAGATTTCTTTCAGGTAAAAACATTCAGTTTTTCTTCATTTAATTAGGTTGTATCAGTTTTATTGTGTATATTTGCGCTCAAATATTGAACAATTTATGGCAAATATTGAACGAATTGAACAGCGAGAGCCGTCAAGCTTGCTTGAACGGCCGAGTCGTGAAAGCCGAAGACAAAGTCAAAAGAATGAAGCGTTAAACCGCTTGCGTGTAGTCCTTGCAGAGCAAGATAGGACCAATCGCTGGTTGGCAGAACAACTTGGTAAAACGGAGCACACTATTTCAAGATGGTGTCACAATAAGTCCCAACCTTCCGTTGCGCAGTTAAACGAGATTGCGAATGTCCTTAATGTAGATGTTCGGACATTAATAACACCAACTAAAGAGGAGTAATTAAATTATGAATAATACCCTTATAGATAATTCTACTGAGCAACTTTCTATGCAGAAGACACTTAATGATTGTCTTTCGCAGGAAGGACTTCAAACTGTTTGTATTGCAACTGGTTATTGGGATATGCCAGGACTGGCTCTTGTTGTAGAGAAACTGGAAGCCTTTCTGAAAAAAGAAGGTACAAAACTACGTCTGTTGATAGGCAAGGATCCATACGTTTTTGCCAATCAATTGAAAAAGCCCAAGGTAAAGAGCCCGCTATTTCCTGACGACTATATAATGACAGACATTAATGACCTGGAATTGAAGGATGAGTATATGCATGCCATCAGTTGCCTTTTGGACTACTGCACTCCTGATGATGGCTCAAAGGTCGAGATTCGTGTTTATAGAACAAATGCCAACGAGGATGCACAGTTTCTACATTCCAAATGCTATATTTTTGTTGGAGACAATAATGCTATAGGTATTGTGGGCAGTTCCAACTTCACCCAGAAAGGGCTAAATGGTAATGCAGAACTGAACTATATGGAAACCGACTGGATGCGTGTTGCAGTACCGGAAACAGGAAATCCCAATCAGAAAAGCCACGTAATGTGGTTCGAAGAAAAATGGCAGCAATCCCAACCGTGGAACAAAACATTTATAGAACAGATTCTTCGTCCTTCACCTATCGGTAAAAATGTTGAAAAGGAAAAGAACAATCAGCCGCTAACTCCTTATGAACTCTATATAAAACTGCTCCATTACCAGTTTGGCGATATGATTGATGTCAACAAGACACAAGTAATATCCAGCTATCTGCCTAAAGAGTTCTCCTCTTTAGAATACCAACTTGATGCCGTAAAACAATGCTTTAGCATCATGAAGACTCACGGCGGCTTTATGCTTGCCGATGTTGTAGGATTAGGCAAAACGATTGTTGGTACTCTCATCATTAAGTATTTCTTAAACTACCCTGACGCAGATCGCGAACATAAGGTCTTGGTTATTACACCACCTGCCATCAAATCGGCATGGAAAGACACCATCATGGAATTCGACAAAGACAGTAATGATCAGATTGAGCCTTTTGTTGATTATATAACAACAGGCTCCATTGATAGCTTGATAGATGATGAAGATGGATATATTGATACTGGAGATTTTGAAACTGTCCTGACTTACAGCAATTATGGCTTGATTATCATTGACGAAAGCCATAAGTTCCGCAATAGTGACACTGCTATGTATGAGGCACTTGATAATTTGATTGCACAGATTGGGGCAAATACAGGCAATTACCCATACATTGGCCTTTTATCTGCCACCCCACAAAACAACACACCTAACGATTTGAAGAATCAGATATATCTTTTCGAGCGTAATCACCAATATTGTACACTTGACAAGGTGGAAGGTCGTAACCTCGAAGCCTATTTCTCTGCTATTATGACCGAATATAATGCGTTGAGAAAAGAGATGAACTTCATAGCAGCAAAACCAGAAAAGACTCCAGAAGATATAAAAAGATTGGAGGAAATCAATGAGGGCTTTAAACGAATATCAGCAAGTATTCGCGACACCATTCTTTGCGATTTACTGGTAAGGAGAACAAGAACCGACATTAAGGAGTTCTATAAGGATGATATGGAGAAACAAGGATTGGTATTCCCAGAGATAAGCGGCCCTCATAGTCTCAAATATAAAATGGATGACGAATTGGCTCAGTTGTTTGCTGATACCATGGACATCATAGCTCCCACAGCAGACGTAAAAGCGAAAGGTATAGATTATCTGCAATACTATCGCTACCGTGCTATCCAATATTTGTTGAAGGATTCTGACAAGGATAAGTATAAAGGCCGTGGCTCTCGTGGAGCAGGTGACATTGCCGAGCAATTGGCAAAGATTATGCAGACGCTGTTAGTGAAACGATTGGAAAGCTCGTTTTCGGCATTTAGAGAATCCTTAAAGAATCTGCGAGTTTATACAGAGAATATGATTCGGATGTGGGAAAACAACACCATCTTTATATGTCCACAGATTGATGTCAATGCAGAATTAAACGTGGAAGACAAGACAAAAAAGCTTGGCAAAAAAGTCACCTTTGATGATTGCCTTGAAGACATCCGCAAGAAGATTGAGAATTTGACGAAGAAAGGCAAGAATGAAAAAGAACAAAATAAAGAATACACCCAGAATGACTTTAATGCAGAATACATCAAACTTATCAAGAAAGACCATGAGTTAATAACAAAGCTTTATGACCGATGGGCACGTAACTCGGAAGACCCGAAACTGGATGAATTCAAGGAAAGTCTAAAACCAATCTTATTTAATCCAGAGACAAATCGGCCACAGAAGTTGGTCATCTTCTCAGAAGCCATTGATACCGTGACGGCACTGAAACGTGCAGTTGAGCGCAAAGGTTATAAAGCATTAGTCATTACAGCCAACAACCGCGATAAGATGGAACAGACTATTCGTGAGAATTTTGATGCTAACTACAAAGGTGACTGGAAGCAGGAGTACCAAGTAATTATCACAACCGAAGTCTTGGCAGAAGGTATCAACCTGCATCGTGCCAATGTGATTCTCAACTACGATACGCCCTGGAACTCCACACGACTGATGCAACGTATTGGCCGCGTCAACCGCATTGGCTCCTCAGAACCGTATGTATATGTTTACAATTTCATGCCGAGCGCAGAAGGAGACAGACAAATCCAATTGGTGGAGAAGGCTCACATCAAACTGCAATCATTCCATACACTTTTTGGAGAAGATGCAAAAGTGTTCACAGAGGACGAGACAATTGCCCATTACAAGTTAAAGCAATTTGTGGATGGCGAGGAATCCCCTTTTGAGAAATACATCTATGAACTGAAACAATTCCGTGATCAGCATCCTGAACGATACAACTTTATTGTTCAAAACGAGGATGATTTGCAAATGGCCGTCACTAACCGTGAAGGCAACTCTTATCTTGTAGTCCGTACTCCTAAGACAAAAGGGCTATATTTACAAGTTGACAAGGATGGGAAAGGTAAAATTATCCGTGCGCTTGACATGTTCCCAGCTTTCTGTTCAGACACGTTTACCGTTCGGCAGCCATTGCCGGAAGACTGGAAAAACATTCAGCAAACAGCTATTCGAACTGTTGGACAGCATCTTGCAAAAATGAACAGCTACAAGGTAAAAGATAAAGCAGCAACAAAGGCGAAGGAAATCATAATTAAGTTGAGTGACAATAACTCTATTTCTGCCACTTCCCAGGCATTGCTTGATGCTGCATTCGCCATGATTAAGAAAGGAAACGCTGACATCATCCGTACTGTTATTGCTATTGGTAAGGAGGTGTTTGGCGAGAGTGATAGCCTTTTCCAATTAGAACAAGCGGATATAGATGAAATCATTGCCAGGAAATTAGATAAAATTGTGGATGAGCAAGCCAAACAGACAGGCAAGCCTGAGGTCTATATGGCATTGGCAAAATAAAGAAGAAAAAAGTTATGACACAGAAAGAGTTACAAGCATACCTTAACAAGGAATTTCAAGGTGAAGAATCTTTCCTTGAAACGATTATTTATCCAATATTTGGAGAAGATAATTATGAAACAGCCTATCAACTGCCCGTACTTGAAGACGACCAGCAGTTACAGGCAATGGCTCGTCGTACTGGTATTCAAGACATCATCAAGTACGGGACTGTCAGCATGGGGCATGTGTCAATAGACATCTTTGATGTGACGGTGAGCAATCAAGTCCAGATGAATCGCAATCGTGTCACAATCCAACAAATCATCCGGCGAATCATGGATACTTATTCGTCGGCTTTCATCATTTTCCACTATCAGGACAACTGGCAGTTAGACTGGCGTTTCTCTTTCTGTCAGAAAGATGCCAAGGAAATGACTGAGGCAAAAAGATATACTTTCTTGTTGGGACCCAACCAGTCATGCAAGACAGTGTCGCAAAACTTTATGAAACTATTCGCAAAGGGTGGGAACATCAGTCGCGACGATATTGTTGAAGCATTCGATGTTGAGGCTCTCAGTAAAGAATTCTTCAAAAAGTACAAACAGCATTATGAAAAGTTTGTGCTTTATATTACAGGCAAAGTCTATGAGGAAGTAGAAAAAAACAAGTGGAAGGAAGTCGTCAAACATGAGCCTCATCCACAAATATATGCTGCTTTCGGACAAAACGACAAATTGGTACGCGACTATATCAAACGGCTTTTGGGGCGTATCGTGTTTCTCCATTTTTTGCAGAAGAAAGGATGGATGGGTGTGGAACCTCAGAACGATTGGGGTACGGGCGACATTCAGTTTATGAAACATCTGTATGAACAGGCTACTGATGAGCAGAAAGATGACTTCCTCGATGCTGTTCTTGAACCTTTGTTTGACAAGGCACTTGACTCTGAACCGACCAATGACCAATGGCTATTTGACACGGGAGTAAAAGCATTGCCCCATAATGGTGTATTGAGGTTCCCCTATCTAAACGGTGGCCTTTTTGAGCGAGATATTTATGACGAAATACCCACACGTTTCCCTCGTGAGTATTTTGCCGACCTGTTAGAATTTCTCTATGAGTATAATTTCACAATTGATGAAAATGACCCAAATGATGCCGAGGTGGGTGTTGACCCTGAAATATTAGGACGTATTTTTGAAAACCTGCTGGAAGACAATAAGGACAAGGGTGCCTACTACACAAAGAAAGAGATTGTTCAGTACATGACTCGCGAAGCGTTGATTGCCTATCTGCAAACAGGTATAGAGAATGAGGAAAAGAAGAGACGCATACGCTTTTTTGTAGATTCGCACAATACAGATACATTGCATGCCGACGAAGTTCCGGAGATTGATAACTTACTGAAGAATGTGAGGGTTTGCGATCCTGCTATTGGCTCAGGTGCCTATCCCATGGGACTTCTGAAAGAAATCTTTATGTGTCGTAGCGCAATCGAAGGGTTTACCCCCGAAAAAGCATCAGAATTGAAACGCCACATCATCCAAAATAATATATATGGTGTGGATATAGAGCAAGGAGCGGTGGAAATTGCCCGATTGCGTTTCTGGCTTTCACTTGTTGTTGATGAGGTCTCGCCACAAACTTTGCCTAATTTGGATTATAAGATTGTAGAAGGTAATTCCTTGTACACAACATTTGAAGGGGAATACATTGATTTAAGTACAACTATTAGTGCTGCACGATTCCGTCCAAGCCTTATTAATATCCGAAGGGAAAAACGAGAGTTGAAATCAGAACAGACAGCCTTCTTTGGAATGAGTGGTGAAGAAAAATACCATTGTGAGATTTCCATAAAAAAACATATTTTAGACATCATCTGGTATCAACTCGATTTTGAGCGGAATTCATGGATGAAAGCAACTGTTGAAACAGAAAGTTTTTTGGGCGCAACTGAAAAGACAGAAAGGAAAAAGAACAAAGCACAGATTATTGAATTCACAGAAGAAAGACAACGAATTCTGGAGAAATGTGAAACTCTCAAACAGATTTTATGCGATGAGAGCATACCTACGAAAGAACGGGCAAAACTTAAAATTCCTTTTTTCGAATGGAGCACTATGTTTCCCGATGTGTTCACTGATGATAATTTGGGAGGTGTGGGACGCTTTGATATTGTTATTGGAAATCCGCCATATATCAGTGCGCCCAATCAATTGGCTAATCCCATTCTTGCGAAACAACGGGAAACTATTGCTAATAACAAACTGTATGAAACAATAAACGAGAAATGGGATTTGTATGTGCCATTTATGGAATTAGGGCTTCGGTTACTAAAAAAGGCTGGAGTGTTTACCATGATTGTGCCCTACCCGCTTACAAATCAGAAATATGGGAAGAAACTGCGTCCTTATTTATGTGAGAAACATAGAGTGTTGGAGATTGTTGATGCCTATGGCTTTAAACTGTTTGAGAACGCAACGGTTTTCAATTGCATTCCTTTAATTCGGAAAGACGGAAAGACAGAACAGACAATTATTGCCCATTATCATGACGACAAAACTATTAGTAAGGACTTTCTTACTCCATTGTCTCAGTTGATTCAGGATAGGAAAACTGGTTCTACAGGATTTAGTGTGAGTTAACAATTCCATTCATTAAGAGTATTAACATATGAATATGCTTCCGATTGAGAGAATCTTCGTACCTTTGCAGCATGGCAGCAA
>Ga0256404_1001826_pt1 | contig 49410 bp, 38 predicted proteins | sample RumenRJG_01DNA_FD_185990 | JGI IMG/M metagenome (GOLD analysis project Ga0256404, IMG submission 185990) | Bovine rumen microbial communities from Lethbridge, Alberta, Canada - RJG_01 | ecosystem: Host-associated > Mammals > Digestive system > Stomach > Rumen | place: Canada: Alberta | collected...
CCCAGCAACTGCCCATCACGAAATATGATATCGATCAAGTGCCTGCTCAATGGAACGGCATGGAGGCGCGACTTACCATCGATGCCGATTACCCCGAGGGTAACTCCCCCGCTGCCAAAACACTGCAACGCTGGCTCTGCGAACTGTTTACCGCCAAGGATTTCCAAGGACAAATCCTCACGGGCAAGCAACTGATGGAACGCGTTGAGGCTGACTTCATGGAGGCCAATTCGGTAGAGATGATGAAAAAACTGGCCGAGGATGGTGAGGAAGAGGGTAACTGGTTCTTTAACTACCGTGTGAAGAAGGAATATGAAAGCAGTCGCATCGCTTCATTCACCTATAGCTGGGATGCCTTCCAGGTGGGGAATGCCACCTCGAATGCCAACATCATTGACGTGACGGTAGCAAAGGCCGACGGGCGCATCTTAGGATGGGAGATGTTCACATCGGTGAGGCAGCTGAAAAAACTGATAGACAAGCAACTGGTGGAGAAATATAGTGAGGAGGGGGCTGACCTCTATTTGAAGGGGACACCGCCGATGCCAAGGGCTCCCCTGTTCATGAAGGATGGGGTGAGATTTGATTTCGGCGATTATACCATCTATGTGCCGCACGTGTATGAAGAGACGGGAGAGTATCCCTGTGCCTTCATGAAATATGCTGATATCCAGCATCTGCTTACTGATGAGGCTAAGGCTTTGCTGGGATTGTCTCAGCAGGCACCTGCGTTGAACGAGCCGGAACCGGCTTCTGATCCTCAGGTGAATACTGAACTGTTCCGCCTGTATCTGAAGAGTTGGGACGACCTGCATAACCTTCGTCAGCATGATGACTTTGAGTACGAATATGCACCGAACGTACATTATTATGGGATGAAGGTGACGAAGCAGAAGGTGCAGCAGTCGAAGAACGACTTCCTGAAGAAGACACCCGACTATGAGCAGGTGAGCTACCGACTGAAAGTCACAAAGACGGATGCCAGTCATGTGCGCTGCGACTTCCAGAAACGGACTGTCAGTCAGGGTAAGACACGCGTCTATCCTTCCTATCTGATCTATGTCACAGACGACAATGGCACCTCTTGGCAGATAGAGCGCGAGAGTGACCTGGTGACGGACAGAAACCTGGAGAAAAAGAAAACAAAATCTAATTAACAATAGAAACAAGATGAGCAGAGTATTGATGATCGGCGCCGGGGGCGTCGCAACGGTGGCAGCGTTCAAGATCGTGCAGAACGCTGATGTGTTCACGGAGTTTATGATTGCCAGCAGGCGCAAGGCAAAGTGTGACAAACTGGTGGAGGCCATCCATGCCAAAGGCTATCAGATGGACATCAAGACGGCCCAGGTGGATGCTGACGATGTGGAGCAGCTGAAAGCGTTGTTCAGCGACTATCAGCCGGAGTTGGTGATCAACCTCGCCTTGCCGTATCAGGACCTCACCATCATGGAGGCTTGTCTGGCTTGTGGATGTAACTACCTCGATACGGCTAACTACGAACCGAAGGATGAGGCACACTTCGAATACTCATGGCAGTGGGCTTACCGGGAAAGGTTCGAGAAGGCAGGATTGACGGCGATCCTCGGGTGTGGCTTCGATCCGGGTGTGACGAGTATCTTTACTGCATACGCCGCCAAGCACCATTTTAAGGAGATCCAGTATCTGGACATCGTTGACTGTAATGCCGGTGATCATCATAAAGCTTTTGCCACCAACTTCAACCCGGAGATCAATATCCGGGAGATTACCCAGAAGGGACTTTACTGGGAGAACGGACAATGGGTGGAGACGGAGCCGTTAGAGATCCATCAAGACCTGACGTATCCGGGCATCGGACCGCGTGACAGCTACTTGCTGCACCATGAGGAGATCGAATCATTAGTCATCAATTTCCCCACCATCAAACGGGCACGCTTCTGGATGACCTTCGGACAGCAATACCTGAAACATTTAGAGGTAATACAGAACATCGGCATGAGCCGTATCGACGAGGTGGTGTATGAGGCTCCGCTGGCCGATGGCACTGGCACGGCAAAGGTGAAGATCGTACCCCTGCAGTTCTTGAAGGCTGTGCTTCCTAACCCGCAGGATCTGGGTGAGAACTACGAGGGAGAAACTTCCATTGGCTGTCGTATCCGGGGAATCGGCAAGGATGGCAAGGAACACACCTATTATATATATAATAACTGCTCGCACCGTGCCGCTTATGAAGAGACGGGCATGCAGGGCGTCTCTTATACCACCGGCGTTCCGGCTATGATCGGTGCCATGATGTTCTGCAAGGGCATCTGGAAGAAACCGGGTGTGTATAACGTGGAGGAGTTCGATCCCGATCCTTTCTTGGAGCAATTGAATAAGCAGGGACTGCCGTGGCACGAGATCCACGATGGGGATTTGGAGTTGTAATCAAGCAAATTCGTTATAACGTTAAATCGTAATATCGTTATATCGATATAACGTTTTATCGAAATATCGAAACATCGAATCATCGAAATTATTAATTATTAAATAGAAAAATGGCAAAGAAAGATTTGGAAAACGAGGCCGCTGGTGCTCAGAACGAGAAACTGAAGGCCTTGCAGGCCGCGATGTCGAAGATCGAAAAGGACTTCGGTAAGGGCTCTATCATGAAACTGGGTGACGATCACGTGGAGAATGTGGAGGTGATCTCATCGGGTAGTATCGGCCTGAATGCCGCACTGGGCGTAGGCGGTTACCCCAGAGGTAGGATCATTGAGATCTATGGACCGGAGTCGTCAGGAAAGACTACGCTGGCCATCCATGCCATCGCCGAGGCACAGAAAGCGGGTGGCATCGCTGCCTTCATCGATGCCGAACATGCCTTTGACCGCTTCTATGCAGAGAAGTTAGGCGTGGATACCGATAACCTGTGGATCTCACAGCCAGACAATGGGGAACAGGCATTGCAGATTGCCGATCAGCTCATCAGCTCATCGGCTATCGACATCCTGGTGATCGACTCAGTGGCTGCGCTGACGCCGAAGAAGGAGATCGAGGGTGATATGGGTGACAACGTGGTAGGTCTGCAGGCCCGACTGATGAGTCAGGCTCTTCGTAAACTCACTTCCACGATCTCGAAAACCAATACTACCTGTATCTTCATCAACCAGCTGCGTGAGAAGATCGGTGTGATGTTTGGTAACCCGGAAACGACAACCGGCGGTAATGCGCTGAAGTTCTATGCATCTGTTCGCTTGGATATCCGTCGTGTAACCAGCCTGAAGGATGGTGATGAGGTGGTAGGTAACCAAGTGCGCGTGAAGGTGGTGAAGAACAAGGTGGCTCCTCCCTTCCGTAAGTGTGAGTTCGAGATCTTGTTTGGCGAAGGTATCTCGAAGGTGGGTGAGATCGTGGATCTCGGTGTGGAATATGGTATCATCCAGAAGAGCGGCAGCTGGTTCTCGTACGAGGGCAGTAAACTCGCACAGGGGCGTGATGCTGTGAAGAAACTCCTCCAAGATAACCCCGAACTCAGTGAGGAACTGGAGGCCAAGATCATGCAGGCCATTAGTGATAAGAAAGACTGATGCAAGTAACGACCGACTGGATCCGGTACCAGTTTGATCTGTTTAATAGAGAATACTTCGGTGGGGAATTACCCTTGCCGAAGTTTTCTGTATCGAATGCCCGCACACAGTTGGGAACGATGCGTTTCAAATGGAAGGCGGTGCGAACGGGACCTTTCTCCTATCAACTGAAGAAGATGGCCTATGATTACGAGATTCGTATCAGCAATTACTATGAGATCCCGGAGAGACAGTTCCAGGAGATTCTCCTGCACGAGATGATTCATTACTATATCGCCGTAAAGGACCTGCGTGACACAAGCTCTCATGGGGCTACCTTCCGGCGAATCATGGACAGGCTGAATGCAAAAGGGTGGCACATCACCGTGAGAACTGATACGAAGGGATGGACGGTAGCTGAGCGAAACAGTGTAAGGCCACGTGTGGTGTTGGGCGTGGTCATGGCCGACGGCAAGCATTTCTTCAGTGTGGTGGGACCGCGTTATGTGCGTGGTATCGACCGTCAGGCTTCTTTAAACTCACTTATCAAACAGCATGCTTGGTATGTCAGCACCGATGAGTATTTCCGCCATTTCCCACAGTCGCGAACCTTGCGGGGAAAGCTGGTATCGAAAGCGTTTTTCGAGGAAAAGATCAAAGAAATGAAACCGTTAGATGGAGTGTAGCACAAAGCGTGCACAAATCTCCATCTAACGGTTTCTCTATATGTTCCATTTATCAGAGGTTGGCGAGTTCAAGCACTTTGTCCACAGCGGCAGTGATGCCATCGGCATTCTTTCCACCAGCGGAAGCGAAGTGAGGTTGCCCACCACCGCCGCCTTGCATCAGCTTGGCAGCCTCGCGCACCAACTGTCCGGCATTCATACCATTGTCTTTCACCAAGTCTTCGCTGATGGTGACATTCAACATCGGACGGTTGTCGAAGACGGAACCGATCACACAGAGCAGATGCTCTGGCTCGGCAGCACGAACCTTAAAGGCCAGATCCTTGGCAACATCGGGCTTGATGGGCAGCACAGCACTGACCACCTTGATACCGTTGACGATACGTACCTGCGACAGCAGCTTCTCCTTCAAACGTTCCACGGCTTCAGCCTGGAACTGTTCCATCTGCTTCTTCATCGCATCGTGTTCATTGATGTATTTTTCGATGGTTCCCTGCAGATCCTTGGCATTGTTGAACAGTGCTTTGATACATTTCAGGGCATCCTCGAAGTTGTACATCAGTTCCTCACATTCCTTTCCTGTCTTGGCTTCGATACGACGGATGCCGGCTGCCACACTGGCCTCGCTCACAATCTTGAACAATCCGATGTGACCCGTTGAGTGGGCATGGATACCACCACAGAACTCCACACTCGGACCGAACTTCACCACACGTACCTTGTCGCCGTATTTCTCACCGAACAGGGCAATGGCTCCTAACTTCTTCGCTTCTTCGATGGGTGTGTCGCGGAACTCCTCCAAACTGATGTCCTGACGGATCATGTCGTTGACGAGTCGCTCCACCTGTCGGATCTCCTCATCGGACACTTTCTGGAAATGTGAGAAATCAAATCGCAACGTATCGGGTGACACGAACGATCCCTTCTGTTCCACATGGTCGCCTAACACTTGCTTCAGGGCATAGTCGAGCAGGTGGGTGGCGGTATGGTTGGCAGCACATGCCTCACGCTTGTCGGTATCCACGCAAGCCATGAAATCGGCTTCGGGATGCTCGGGCAGTTTCTTGACAATGTGAATGCTCTGGTTGTTTTCGCGTTTGGTGTCAATGATCTCCACTGTCTCATACTCACTCACGAGCACACCCTGATCTCCCACTTGACCACCCATCTCTCCATAGAATGGTGTGTTGTCAAGTACCAGTTCGTAGAAAGTGTTCTTCTTCTGTGTCACCTGACGGTAGCGCAGGATGTGACACTCGTACTCCGTGAAATCGTAGCCCACGAACTGCTGTTCCATATTCTCGCTTGCTTCCTGCCCATCACTTACAACAGTGATCCAGTCGCCATTTTCTACCTGTGCGGCATTACGGGCACGCTCTTTCTGTTTCTGCATCTCTACATTGAACTGTTCTTCGTCCACAGTGAAGCCGTTCTCACGACAGATCAGTTCTGTGAGGTCGAGCGGGAAACCGTAGGTGTCGAACAAACGGAATGCATCAGCACCGGCAAGTATGGTCTTTCCATGGGCTTTCAGTTCATCCATGGCACCACTCAGCAGGTTGATGCCGCGGTCGAGTGTACGCAGGAACGAATCTTCCTCCTCTTTGATGACACGGGTAATCAGCTGCTGTTGGTCTTTTAATTCAGGGTAGGCATCGCCCATTTCATGCACCAGCATGGGGACGAGCTTGAAGAGGAAAGCATCCTTCTGATCAAGGAAGGTGTAGGCATAACGTACTGCACGGCGAAGGATTCGACGGATCACATAACCTGCCTTGGCATTGCCGGGAAGCTGACCATCGGCGATGGAGAAACTCACGGCACGGATATGGTCGGCGATGACACGCATAGCCACATCTGTCTCCTCTTTCTCACCGTAGGTCATGCCGCTCAGTCGTTCGATCTCCTTGATCATCGGCTGGAACACATCTGTATCGTAGTTCGAGTGCTTGCCTTGGATGGCACGCACCAGGCGCTCAAAGCCCATACCCGTGTCGATCACATTCATCGACAGCTTCTCCAAAGAGCCATCGGACTTGCGGTTGAACTGCATGAACACAAGGTTCCAGATCTCTATCACCTGAGGATCGTCTTGGTTCACCAGTTCACGACCGGGCACCTTTGCTTTTTCCTCGGGGGTACGGCTGTCAAGATGAATCTCTGAACAAGGGCCGCAAGGTCCCGTGTCGCCCATCTCCCAGAAATTATCGTGTTTGTTCCCATTGATGATATGGTCTGCAGGTACATGCTTCAGCCAATAACCGGCGGCCTCGTCATCACGTTCCAGTCCTTCTGCGGCATCACCTTCAAAAACAGTGACATAGAGATCCTTGGGGTTGAGCTTCAGGACATCAACCAGATACTCCCATGCCATATCGATGGCACCTTCTTTGAAGTAATCGCCGAAACTCCAGTTTCCCAGCATCTCGAACATCGTATGGTGATAGGTGTCGTGCCCAACTTCTTCCAGGTCGTTATGCTTTCCACTGACACGCAGGCATTTCTGCGAGTCTGCTCGACGTCGTGGCTCCGGGTCGCGTGTTCCTAAGATAATATCTTTCCACTGGTTCATGCCAGCGTTGGTGAACATGAGGGTGGGGTCGTCTTTAATCACCATCGGTGCAGAAGGCACGATGGCATGTTGTTTCGACTCGAAGAACTTCTTGAACGAGTCGCGAATCTCATTGGCTGTCATCATATTACTTGTTTCAAATAAATTTGTGTGCAAAGGTACAAAGAAACAAGTGAAAAGCCAAATATATTTGGTTTTTTCCGAATGAAAGGACTTCCTCTCAGGAAAAAAGACATGAATAAAAATATAAAAACTTGCAGAATGTCTGAAAAATTTGTATCTTTGCGGCAATCAATTCAATTCACGACGTTATGGCACTCAATACCAATAAGAATCTGAAACTTTATTACTCCATCAAGGAGGTGGCAGACATTGTAGGCGTGTCTGAGAGTAACCTGCGTTTCTGGGAGAAAGAAATTCCGATGATCAAGCCCAAGACCACAGGTAACAACATCCGGCAATACACCGAGAAAGATATCGAGAACATCAAGGCGGTGTATAATTTGGTAAAGGTGCGTGGCTTTAAACTGGCTGCAGCTCGTAAGATGCTTCATGAGAATAAGGAGGGGGTTGATCAGAACACTCGTGTGATGGAGAGTCTGATCAAGGTGCGTGATGATCTGAAGGCATTAAAAAAACAGTTGGACTATTTGAGCTAAGAGTCGCTGTGCTTCTTGCTTCTCACCTCCTGTTTCTTTCAAGAGGAAAGTGCAGTCTGCGACAGTTACATTACAAATCAAAGACCCGTTGGTAATCATCTACCAACGGGTCTTTGTTTATAAAAGTGATAACCTTATTCGTTCTTGAAGCCGTAGCCATTGGTGAAGCCACCGTTACTCAACACGTTCGGTGTGAACGGCCAGTAGTGGATCGGTGCCTTGGTGTAGTCGTAGTCGAGGAACAGATTCTTCTCATACTCGTCACGGTTGTTGAGGAGGGTTGCACCCCAGTCAACAGCCTTGTAACCGTCAGCTTCCAATGCAGCAACCTCATCTGCGGAAAGTCGTTTGAACAATCCCTTGATGGCCAGGTTCGGTGCATAGCTTGCATCCACAGCCAAACCGTAGGAAGCCCAGTCATCGTTCACACCACGCCAGCTCGGATAAAGCACAGGATCATCCTCCATGCCTGCCGGACACTGTGCGGTCAGACGGTGCTTGTAAAGAGCCTTGCCATCCACGTTCTTGGTGTAGATCTGTGAAGAGATAACGTTACCGTTGTCGAACTGGTAATAGCCATTGGAGGCCAGTCCGTTCATCATCTTTGTGGTCAGTTCCTTGATGGCCTTGATCTTCTTGCCGATCAGTCCTGTACGGATCAGTACGGTACGACGGTCACCTTCACCGGCGAACTCGAATCCGCGCTCATCGATGATGGCTTCCAAGAGCGATCCTTCTTGTGCTATGAAAGCATCCACATTGGCCTTGCCCTTCGGGAAGGCACGCTCGCGGATGATGGTAAGGTATTTCTTTGCCTCTGCTTCGTCACCCAGGGCGGCGCAAGCCTCTGCATAACCGAGGTACATCTCAGACATACGCATATAGGGAGCGTTGATACCCGACTTACGCTGAGCGGCTGTCCATACCTTGCTTTGGCGGTTCTCATCCCATTTGTTGAAGGAGATACCACCACCCTTGGCCTGTGAGCCTGGGTTGAAAGGCAGGATAATCTCTGTACCGTTGGCACCGTTGCTGCCGGTTACCGTACAGCTTACATCGCGGCGCATGTCATTCGGATCGAACATGCCATAGTAGAAAGCAGGGTTGATACGTCCCTGACCGTAGTTCTTGCAAGGATAGTTGTTCTTTCCAGCACCTGTTGATGGACGACCGAAGGAGTAGGGGCGTGGACAGTTGTTGCTGGCACCTTGAGCGAGAGAAACCTCGAAGATCGACTCATCGGCATATCCATCGTCACCTTCGTGCATCTGCTGGAAGAAGTACTGATAAGGATTACCATAGGTACGACCGTTATCATCAGAACGTGGATCGGTGGTGTGGAACATCGCTGATCCTGGGTTGTCGATGACAGCCTTGAAGTATTTCTTGGCAATCTCGTAATGGTTTCTCCAATCGGAACGACGTCCGTAGGTAGCACCATTGTTCTCTGTTCCCATCGTCTCGAATGTCAGGGTATTGCCCTTACCGTCGGTACGGGGAGAGATGTCACCGCGGCGGGTCTGATAACCGGCGGCCTCCAAGGCGATACGTCCGATCAGTCCCTCCACATAAGTACGAGAGAAATAGTTCTTTCCGGTGATGCCGGGAATAGAGCCGACACGATACATCAGAGGTGCTGCAGCTATCAGCTCATCAAGAATCACGTCATAGATAGAGTCACGACCACACAGGTTGCCGCTGTCTGTGGCCTTTCCACTCAGGTAGGGCACATCACCAAAGTATTTCAGCAGCTCGCGGTAGGCTGTTGCCTTCAGTGCCACGGCTTCACCATAGAGCTGACCCATGGTGCTCTCCACACCTGAGGCGATCATCTCTTCGAAACCTTCAGACTGCTGTGTGGCAGCCACCACGATATTGGCTTTGTTAATGACAGAGTAGAGAGCGGCATAGGTATCGTTCTCTTTCTGATAGCTCAGCAGACTATAGCTGTTGGCATAAGTTCCGTTCTGATAGAAACACTCCGGATAGTGGCGGCCAGGCTGCGCGGTGAATCCTTCGGGATGGCGCTCAATATCAGAGCCGGCCACGTCGGATGCATAGAAGAGTCCGTCACCGAACACCTTTGAGTTGGCGGCAGTGGTCCAGTCGGAATATGCTCCTTCGAGAGCGGCACGGGCTGTTTCACTGGTAGAGAAGACAAAGGCAGCGTCGGTCTTCGACGGTGAATCTGTCTCCAGAAAGTCGCTACATGCACTGAGTGTCAGAATGCCTGCGGCACATAGCATGGAATATATTACTTTTTTCATATCTTTATTTCCTCCCATATAATTAGAATGCGACATTAAGACCAAATGTATAAGTTCTGGCACGAGGATATGAATTCCAGTCGTAGTTTGGAACAGGGAATCCGTCTTGTCCGCCCGGACGGGTGTTCACATCGGGATCGATGCCGTTGTATCCTGTGATGCAGAAGAGATTGCTGCCTGTGAAATAGATACGTACATTGCTGATGCCCACTTTCTTGGTGAGGTTCTTCGGCAGGGTGTATCCAATGGTCAGTGTGTTCAGACGGAGATAGGATGCATCCTCGATGAACTCAGATGATACCATACCGTACTCGCAATAAGGCATTGCATACTTGGCATTGGCGTTCAAGGCGGCGAGGGCAGAAGGATCAGTTACAGGGAAGAGGTTTCCGCTGGCATCCACATCGTACATCTTCCAGGTATCGGAGATGTAGGCCAGACGGTTCCATCCGTAGCTGGTGTTCTTGTTACCCATCATAGAGTGCATGGCGTTGGCATTATATACATCGCCACCAATCTGATAGGTGAAGCCTACTGAAGCATCGAAGCCCTTGTAGCTGGCGTTGATGTTGAAACCACCCGTGTGCTTCGGCATGGTGTGACCGATGACACAGGCATCGTCTTCTGTTACGACACCACTCTCATCGGTGTCAGCGAACTTCATCATACCGGGGAAGGCAACCTGTCCTTCGGGAGTGTTATATACCTTGTTTCCTACACCCGTGTAGTTCACCACTCCGCTGATGTCGGGAACATTGCTCTTCAATGTCCATACACCATTCGCAACATCGAAGTCATCAACAGTGTAGAAACCTGCGGCCTTGTAACCGAAGATGGTTCCTACCGGCTCTCCTTCGCGGATGATATAGTCGTTGTACGGACGCTTCATGGAAGAACCCCAGTTGGTGTGGGTGTCGGCATTCACGCCATCAACCACTTCCTCTACGTTGTTCTTGTTGTAGTTATAGGTGGCGTTGAAGCTGACGTTGAGGTCCTTCGAGCGATAAATCTCGTAGAACAGGGCAAGCTCAATACCCTTGTTAGAGGTCTTACCTACATTCTGGAACTGATAGCTGTGACCTGTTGTCTCGGCAACGGGCACCTTCATCAGAATGTCTTTGGTGGTGTTCCAATAGAAATCAACACTACCGCGTAACTTACCATTCCAGAAACCGAAGTCCAGACCGAGGTTACGGGATATGGTGGTCTCCCATTTCAGGTCGGGGTTAGCCAGGATGTCACCGGGCTTGAAGGTTACGGTGCGCTTGTCACCGCTCCAAACGATCGACGGTGTCCAGTACTCTTTCCACAGACTGGCATCGATGGCATCGTTACCGGATGAACCATAAGAGAGACGGAGTTTCAGGTTGTCGAGCCAGTCGCGGGTGTTAGCCATGAACGGCTCATCGTTGATACGCCAACCTAAAGCAGCAGAGGGGAAGTAGCCCCAGTGGTTGTTGGGAGCGAAGTTTGAACTACCGTCGGCGCGGAATGTAGCGGTGAAAAGATAACGGCCTAAATAGTCGTAGTTGACACGTCCGAACCATGACAAGGTATGCTTGGGCTCACCGATGGAGTTACTGAAATCAGATACTTTCTTCGTGTTATCGTAGAAATCATCCTTCATATTGTACATGTTGAACAATCCGAAGGCGCGATCCATATCAAACTCGGTGGGATAGCCAGCACCTGTCATCTTACTGCTGTTCGACTTGTTGGCCAAGACCTCGTTACCGAGGAGGACTGACAGGTTGTGGTTCTCACCCAGACCCTGCACCTGATAGTTCAGTGTGCTGGCCCAACGGATGTTGTAACCGTTGCCCTTGGTGAGCTGTGCCTGGTTGTAGGGGTTGGTTGATTGTCCACCATCCCAATAGTCTGTCTCACTCCAGTTACGGCCCAAAGACACTTCCGTCTTGGCGGTCAGGCCCTTGATGACATTCCATGTCAGTGAACCCATCGCACGAATGCGCTGGCGTGTGGTGACATTTGTATAGTTGTCGATAATCGAGAGTGGATTGTAGCTGTCCTCCACACTGGCACTACCCATAGAGAGTAGAGCCGGGTTGTTGGAACCTAATGGGTTGTCGATGGGACGGTAACCATAAACGGAGTTACCGGCAGCGTAGTCAAAGTTGGTACCTTCAAACTTCATCTCTGTGTAGCGCAGGTCAGCATCGAAGGTTAAGTTCTTTGTGATCTTCTGAGAGATCTTGAAGTTGGCGTTCCAGCGGTTCATACCCGACTTGATGCGGATACCGTCGTCTGTCAGGTAGTTGATGCTGGCATATAACTTGGTGTTCTCATTACCGCCCGAGAGGGAGAGGTCATGACTCCAAGAGCCTGCAGAAGAACGCATCACGTCATCTACATAGTTGTGGACAGAAACGTTCTTGTAATCGTTCAGGTGGTTGCCGAACTGTGAACCCACACCGAAATACTCGGCGATACCGTCGGCTTCGTTCATGCCATAGAAGGTAGCATAGCTCCAGTTGTGCAGCACGTAGTCGTAGGCATCCATCACATCCAGTGTCTTGGGGTTCTCCTTGATCTGGTAGTACATGTTGTACTTCACCTTGGCCTTGCCCTCACCTTTAGATCCTTTCGTGGTAACGAGGATCACACCATTGGCACCACGGGCACCATAGATAGCGGTGGAGGCACCGTCCTTCAATACGTCGATGCTCTCGATGTTGTCGGCGGGGATGTCGCTGATGTCGCTCACCTGCACACCGTCAACGATGAATAGCGGGTCGTTGCTCTGGGTGATGGAACCGCCACCACGAACACGGATAGACATTGTGGCACCCGGACGACCGTCCTGTGACATCACGCTCACACCTGGGAGCTGTCCCTGAAGGGCTTGTGCCACATTGGCTACAGGGTTGGCGGCAAGCTTGTCACCACTCACACTGGCTACGGCACCTGTCAGGTCGCGACGTTTCATCGTACCGTAACCGATCACCACCACGTCTTCCAGTGTGGTGTTGTCTTCTTCCAAGACGATGTTCAGGTTACTCTGACTGCCCACCCTCAAGTTCTGCGGCTTGTATCCCACGTAGGAGATATTCAGCGTGGTGGAAGGAGACACATTACTAATGGTGAAGTTACCGTCGAGGTCTGTCACGGCGCCTACGTTACCGTTGGCACTGATTGTCACACCAATCATCGGTTCACCACTGGCATCTTTCACTGTACCCTTGACAGTTTGCTGCGCGAAAGCAACAAAACACATCATGGACATAAGAGAAGCCAATAAGGCTCTTTTGATTTGTAGATACATAAATGTTTGTTTTAGTTATACGAATTGTTGTTATTATTATTTCCTTTTCAAGCTGTTTGTTTGGAATGAGCGCAGAATGTTTTTTAGGTTAGCGTAGAAAGATTTATTGGTGCGAAATTACTAATAATTTCACTACCATAGTTGTTAGATAGGGGGATTTTTGATTAAATTAGCAAAAAGTATCAAAATTTAGCGTATTTTATGTTAACTGCCTACTCAGGTAGCCAACTGTTGTCTTGTCGGAACACTTCTTTCAAGGTGATCTTGGCTGCCTCTTTCTTGGAAAGCTGACGGCTCCAAGAGGCACGTCCCTGAGTGGCTGCACCCTCCCCAGTGTTATTATACTCCAAATAGCGGGAGGTCTGCTCATTGTCTTTCTTGCCCCAATTGTGCCAACCTTCAGGAAGGATATGCTTACCTAACTCACAGTTCATGAAAAGGGTGTAGGCATAGGGGCGCCAGGGACGACCTAAATACACTTTATTGGCTGCTTGATCGGCAATCAGCTTACAATGGTTGAAGATATAACCGTAGCTGACATCCTGCGGTGTGGAGGCGGCAGTGACGTATGAGTTTATCTTGCTCTTAATGGTACATCCTTCAAACCATGCAGTACTGGGACCGAAGATGAAATCTGTGGTACCCTCGATGTAACAGTTCAGGAAATACAGTCGGGTATTCGCAACACCGGTATAGACCGTATCCTGATTACCGAGCAGACGGCAGTTGATAAACACCAAATGGTCTCCTTCTGTATGCAGGGCAACGGCCTGTCCTAAGCGGGCGGCATTGTTTTCGATCGTGATGTTCTTAAAGGTGATGTCGTTTCCTTCAACTTTCACAGTGTAGGTGCGGAAGGTGCCCATGGACTGGTAGCCCCCCTCAATCCCCCCTTGGGGGGAAGAACTGTCGTAGCCGATCTTGGGAATACGGACGTTTGCATGGTCGTCGTAGGTGATGATGGTTTGCTCGGCATCCTCACCGCAGATCTCGATATGGGTAAGCCAGGAGGGGATGACCACCTTTTCCTTATACACACCTTTCTTCACGAAGATCACCTTGTGGTATTCCATGAAGGCACGGCATACCTCTACGGCCTCGTTCACGGTGCGGAACTCACCAGTGCCGTCGCGGGCCACAAAGAGGGTGTCGGGATTGTCGTAGCTCTTGGCCATGAGATGGCAGAATGGACTCATCCATAATGCAAGACACAAAGCGAGTACTGCCTGTACTCTGCCTTGCTGATAGGACTTGTTTGTTTTCATGATGTTGTTTTAAAGTAGTTTTTAGTTCATTATTCTTAAATTTCAGTTGTCAATTGTGAATTGCCAATAGTCAAAGCATTACACAACTTGCTGGATTTCCTGAATGCCATTCACCGATTTCAGCTCGTCCATGATCACCTTGACATCATCACGGTCGTGGACTCGAAGTTCGATCTTACCATCAAAGATATCGTTCTCACAACTGATGACCACCTTACGGATGTTGACATTCAGCTGACGGGAGATTACCTGTGTCACTTCGTTCAGCAGTCCGATGCGGTCGATACCGACCAACTGGATCGTGGCGTTGAAGAACATCTGTTTGTGCATGTCCCATTTCACATCGAGGATGCGGTTGCCATAGCTCGACTTCAGTTTGTTGGCGACAGGACAGTTGCGCTTATGGATCTCTATGCGGTTCTTGCCGTCGATGAATCCCAGGGCGTCGTCACCGGGAATGGGATGACAACAGGAAGGGAACTTAAACTGTGTGATGTTATTCTCAGTGATATAGACAGGTTTCTTGCGGTTGAAGTCCTTGGGAACGATGAAATAGTCTTGGTTCTTGATGAGTTCGGCGGCAGCCTTTGCCTTGTCCTTTCCGATGAAGGGGATATAGCGTCGCCACCCGCGACCATCGCTGCTGTTCTTTTTCCCATGCAGCTCATCGATATCCTTGTCGCTCAGGATGATGTTTTTCTTCCCCAAAGCCATATAGAGGTTTTCGGGTTTTCTCACATCGTGGAACTCACAGAGCTTATCGAGCACGGAGGATGTGACTTCCATGTTGTGCCGCTTCAGGAAATCTTCTAAGATCTGTTCACCTTTCTTCTGGATCTCACGGTTGTCACGGCGCAGGATCGCCTGGATCTTTCCTTTTGCCTTGGCGGTGCTCACAAAGTTCACCCACGAGGGTTGCACATGTTGTGAGTTACTGGTCAGGATCTCCACCTGGTCACCACTCTGCAGCTTATGACTGAGGGGCACGAGTTTGTGGTTCACCTTGGCACCGATACAGTGACTGCCTAAAAAGGTATGTATCTGGAAGGCGAAGTCGAGAGCCGTACAGCCGGCAGGCATCGTCTTGATCTCTCCTTTCGGGGTGAAGACAAAAATCTCAGAAGCGAACAGGTTCAGTTTGATGGCATCGAGGAAGTCCATGGCATCGGGCTGCGGATCATCGAGAATCTCCTTGATGGTGCGCAGCCAGTCGTTCAGCTCACTTTCGTCCTCAGTATATTCCGCGCCGTCTTTGTACTTCCAGTGGGCGGCGAACCCTTGCTCGGCAATCTCATTCATACGGTCGGAACGAATCTGTACCTCGATCCATCGGCCTTGCTTCGACATCAGGGTGACATGCAGGGCCTGATAGCCGTTGGCCTTCGGATGACTGAGCCAGTCGCGCAGACGGTCGGGATGACTCTTGTAAATCTTGCTGATTGCCACATAGATATTAAAGCACTCGTTGATCTCCTCCTCGCGTTTGGCGGGTGTGAAGATGATGCGCACGGCGAGGATATCGTATATCTCCTCAAAGGTGACGTGCTTGTTCTGCATCTTGTTCCAGATGGAGTAGGGGCTTTTCACCCTGGCCTTGATCTCGTACTTAACACCCATCTGATCTAATGCCTCACGGATGGGAGCAGTGAACTTGTCGAACAAGTCATCACGCGACACCTGGGTCATGGAGAGCTTTTGTGTGATCGACTGGTATTCCTCGGGGTGCTCGAAGCGGAAACTGAGGTTCTCCAGTTCCGTCTTCACCTTGTTCAGTCCTAAGCGGTTGGCCAGCGGAGCATAGATATAGAGGGTCTCTCCGGCAATCTTATATTGTTTATTGGCAGGTTGGCTCTCCAGGGTCCGCATATTGTGAAGTCGGTCGCAGATCTTGATAAGGATCACGCGGATATCATCACTCATCGTCAGCAGCAGCTTCTTGAAGTTCTCTGCCTGTGCGGAGGCTTGTTCACCGAAGATGCCACCGCTGATCTTCGTCAGGCCATCCACGATCTGCGCGATCTTCTTACCGAAGATATTCTCGATATCTTCAACGGTATAGTCGGTATCTTCCACCACATCGTGCAACAGAGCCGAGCAGATGCTCGTTGATCCTAATCCGATCTCAGAACAGGCAATCTGCGCCACGGCGATAGGATGCATGATATAAGGCTCACCAGACAGTCGGCGCACTCCCTTGTGTGCCTGTCGGGCGAAATTGAAGGCTTTGGTGATGATATCAACTTTTTTCCTATGACGTGATGCCAAGTAGCTGTCTAACAGATGTTGGAACGCGTCGTTCACCAATTGGTCTTCTGCCGTTTCTCTTGCAATGTCCTTGTTGTGGTCGTCCATGTCTATTATATATAATAAGGTGTAGTGATGATTGTCGTGGTCGGTATGCCCAAAAGGGTGTTATTTCACCTTGAGTTTCTTTCCTGCACGGATCGTATTGCCTTTGATACCGTTCAGTCGTTTCAGCTTGTCAACGGTAGTATGGTTCCTGCGGGCTATCTCAGAAAGGGTCTGGCCGGATTTCACCGTCACGCTCTGTGTACGCTCCCTTCTGCCGTTCCTGCCACCTCGGGCATTCTTGTGATTCCTGTCTCTGCGTCCGTTCTGAATGGTTTTCCCTCTGCCATGTGAGGCTTGATGACCTCTGGAATCCACCGACGTGCTCCTTGTGGCCACGGCATCTCTCACATCATCGACGGTGACCTCCACCACGGCACGTTTGGTCAGCAGGTTCTCCACATCGTATTGGTATATGGAGTCCTCACGGTCAAGGAAAGCATTGATATACGACTGGGGTAACCGGATTACTGAAGGTTTGCTGTAGCCATTCACGATATCGCGGCGATACTGCGGGTTCAGCGATCGTAATTCCTCGATACTGATTCCTGTCACTGCTGCGATCTGCTTGAAGTGCACGTCGCGGTTCACGACGACGGTATCCGATTTAGCGGGAATCTGCGTGCGCATCGGACAGATATTATGCTCGCAGTAGTAAGTCATGATATAGTTGGCGGCGATGAATGCCGGTACGTAGCCTTGTGTCTCACGGGGCAGATACTTGTAGATAGCCCAGTAGTCCTTCACGCCTCCAGCCCGGTGGATGGCTTTGTTGATGTTCTGCGGACCGTAGTTGTAGGCGGCGATGACCAAGTTCCAGTCATCATAGATACGATAGAGATCGCGCAGATAACGGGCTGCGGCGAATGATGACTTGATGGGGTCGCGTCGCTCATCTACCAAGCTGTTCACTTCCAGTCCGTATTGCTTTCCTGTGGGCAGCATAAACTGCCACAGACCAGCCGCACCCACACGGGAAGTGGCGGTAGGACTGAGTGCCGATTCAATCACTGGCAGATATTTCAGTTCCAAGGGTAGGTTATACATCTCGAGTGCCTCTTCGAAGATCGGCATGTAGAAATTGGCGGCTCCCAGCATGTAGCTCACAGAGGCGCGCAACCTGACGGCATAGCGGTCGATGAATTTCCTCACCACCTCGTTATAGGGCATCTCCATCACCGACGGGATCCTTTTCAGGCGTTCTATATAGGTCTCGGCAGGAAACTCCGGGTTCATGTCTCGATAGTGACAGTCATCGTCTTGTAAATAAGTCTTTGAGTTATAGAGGTTAAGCAGACTGTCGATCTGTAGGAGCATGCCTTCAGGCACCTCGATGACGTCTTTCTCACCTTCCATGGTGGTCACGGTAATCTCGTCTCCTTCGGTCTGCGCCCAAGCGGCGTATTGACCTCCGAAGAGCATTGCGGCGATCAGGGTAAATAACTTTTTCTTCATTATCGGTTGAATCGTTTTATTCTGTTTATTAAAAGGTAAGAGAGCATTGCACTCCCACAGAGGTTGTCTTCACAGGGTTGAAAGTGTAGCCGCTGTTTCTGAGTACGGTAGGCGTGACTTTCATGCTCAGATCCTCCGAGATGTCAAATTCCGAGAGGGAGGCATCCACGTAGGCATCAATGATGGACAGGGCATAGACTCCGATGAGGATGAATGCGCTCATGTCGCGATAGCGGCGGTAGTAGTCCTTACGTTTCTTGAACTTATTGGAGTAGCGTTGCACGTCGGAAGGATTCGACTCGTCGATACTGGCACCGAGGTGCATGAACTGATTGTAGCTCTGCGTCTCTAAGTTTCCGTCCATCAGATCCATATAGCCTTGCGAATAGTCGCGGAACATCATGTTGTTCCAGCGCATGGCATAGTAGCATCCCAGGAATCCGCCATAGAAGATAGGGAGCTTCCAGTATTTCCGGTTGTAGATCTGTCCGGCTCCGGGTATGACAATAGCCAGCCACATGGCCCGTTTGGGTGATGGGTGCCAGGAGCTCCAGTCGCGTTTTGTCATCTGGATGGTATCGGCCATCAGTGTCTGACTCACCAAGGCGGAGTCCATTTTCAGAATCTCCATGGCAGAGTCGTTCACCTCGATGCTGTCAGTCCTCATCCTCTCCATGCCTGAACATGTTACCGACATGACGAGCAATAGGCATACGGCCAGCCATCTTGTTTTTATCTTTCGGATACTGTTCACTCTTTCAGTCGGTCAAACATGTTGATGATGCGCTCTAATTCCTCCTCATTGGCGAAGGGGATGCTGATCTTTCCTTTCCCTTGTGTGGAGCAGCTCATCTCCACCTTCGTATGGAAGAAGTCCGACAGGCGCTTCTTCAGCATGTCGAACCCTTCAGGGAGTTGTTTCTTCTTCCCCGTCTGCTTGGAGCCTTCCACGGGATCTTCGTCCTTGGCATTCTTTACCAGTTCTTCTACCTTGCGCACAGAGTATTCGTTCTTCTGGATCTCCTTGAACAACTTGATCTGTTGGGCCGGACTTTCCAACGACAGTAATGCACGGGCATGCCCCATGGTGATCTCCTTGTTCTGCAATGCCATCTGCACCTGTGCGGGCAGTTTCAACAGACGAAGGTAATTGGTCACGGCGGTGCGGCTCTTGCCCACGCGCTTCGATACTTTCTCCTGTGTCATACCGCTGGTCTCCATCAGGTGCTCGTAGGCCAACGCAATCTCTATGTCGTTCAGATCCTCACGCTGGATGTTCTCCACCAAGGCCATCTCCATCACCTCCTCATCCTTGATGGTGCGGATGTAGGCTGGCAGGGATGACAGACCGGCCATCTGTGAGGCACGCCAGCGGCGTTCTCCTGCGATGATCTGATAACGTTGTTCTCCGATCTGGCGCAGGGTGATAGGCACCACAATGCCAATCTCACTGATGCTCTGTGCCAGTTCCTGCAAGGCTGTCTCCTCAAATTCGCGTCGTGGCTGATTGGGGTTAGCCTCTATCTGGTCGATGGGAATCTCGTTGATGGTCGATGACCCTTGTGTCTTCACGTCTTCCGTGGAGATCAGTGCATCCAGACCGCGTCCCAAAGCGTTGTATTTCTTTCTTACTGCCATATCCTACCTCTGTGTATTTTTGTTAATGATCTCTTTGGCCAGCGACAGGTGGTTCTTGGCTCCTGTTGACTCCGCATCGTAGAGGATGACGGGCAGACCGTGACTCGGACATTCGGAGAGTTTCACGTTACGCTGGATAACAGTCTTGAACACCAGTTCCTGGAAATGGCGCTTCACCTCGTCGTAGATCTGGTTGGCCAGACGCAGACGACTGTCGTACATCGTCAGCAGGAATCCTTCGATCTCTAACTTCGGATTCAGCTTGCTCTTGATGATCTTGATGGTATTCAGCAGTTTGCTGATTCCCTCTAAGGCAAAATACTCGCACTGTACTGGGATAATCACTGAGTCGGCAGCGGTGAGCGCATTCACGGTGATCAGTCCTAACGACGGTGAGCAGTCGATCAATATGTAATCGTATTCATGCTGGATAGGCTCAAGCATGTTCTTGATGACCTGTTCGCGATGCTCAATGTTCAGCATCTCAATTTCTGCGCCTACCAGGTCGATATGGCTTGGTATGATGTCCAACCCCTCAATATCGGTGGTGTACATCGCGTCACGGATATCTGCATGGTCGATGATACACTCATAGAGCGAGCAGGTCACATCTTTGATATTCACGCCAAGACCACTGGAAGCGTTGGCCTGCGGATCTGCATCTATCACCAGCACCGTCTTCTCTAACGTGGCTAATGAAGCAGCTAAGTTGATGGCAGTGGTTGTCTTGCCGACACCTCCCTTTTGGTTGGCTAATGCTATAATTTTTCCCATTTTCTCATCTCCTTTATGTCTTCGGGGTTCAAAAAGAGCCCGTCAAACAAAATTCTGTGCAAAGTTACATATTTTATATGAGAAACGGGTATTTTCCAACCTTTTTTAGTATTTTTGCGGATAAATTCGCCGAAGTAACGTCGTCTCGGCAATAAAAAGAAAAACAGATTTTTCTTTTGTATTGCTCTCAACTTTTCGTTCTTTGGCTTCGCCGAAGTTACTCCGTCTCGGCAATAAAAATAAATGAATTTCTTTTGTATTGCTCTCAACTTTTCGTAACTTTGTCCCCCAAACAAGATTATTTATGGAAAAAAACAGACCATTCATACTTATTTCGAATGATGACGGCTATCATTCGAAGGGAATCAATATGCTGATCGACATGCTGCGTGACATGGCCGACCTGCTGGTGTGCGCCCCGGAATCGGCAAGGTCAGGATATGCCTGTGCCTTCTCTGCCACAATCCCCTTGCGCCTCAAACTGCGTAGGAAAATGGAAGGGGTGGAGGTGTGGTCGTGCAACGGCACACCTGTTGACTGTGTGAAGTTGGCATTGAACCAGTTCTGTAAGGAGCGGAAACCAGATATGGTGATCGGGGGCATCAACCATGGTGATAACGCATCGGTGAACACGCACTACAGCGGCACGATGGGTGTCACAATGGAAGGGTGCATGAAGTATATCCCCAGTGTGGCTTTCTCCTTGTGCGACCATAGCGACGATGCCGACTTCGAACCACTGCGCACTTATGTGAGGACGTTTACCCAACGGGTACTCACCGAAGGGTTACCTGTGGGGGTGTGCCTGAACATCAATTTTCCCTTAGTGGAGAAGTATAAGGGGGTGAAAGTGTGTAGAATGGCTAAAGGGACTTGGGGCAATGAGTGCGTGAAATCCCATCATCCCCGGGGGTACGACTATTTCTGGATGGTGGGCTCTTATACCAATGATGAACCGGAGTCGGAGGATACTGACAACTGGGCACTGACTCACGGTTATGTGGCGATCACACCGACCCAGGTGGATGTCACAGCCTATCAGGCTATGGAGATGTTGAGAACTTGGGAACAATGACAGTTAATTGTCAACGATCAATTCAATGAAGTACTATCTGATTGTCGGGGAGGCGAGTGGCGACCTGCATGCCTCTCATTTAATGAAGGCTTTACAACGGGAGGATCCTGAGGCACAGTTCAGGTTCTTTGGAGGTGACCTGATGACAGCCGTCGGCGGTACCCGTGTGAAACACTACAAGGAACTGGCTTATATGGGCTTCATCCCAGTGTTGCTTCACCTTCCCACCATCTTCCAGAACATGCGACTGTGTAAACGTGATATTACGGAATGGAAGCCTGATGTGGTGATCCTGGTGGATTATCCCGGCTTCAACCTGAATATCGCCAAGTTCGTGAGGTCGAAGACCGACATCCCTGTCTATTACTACATCTCACCCAAGATCTGGGCATGGAAGGAGTATCGCATCAAGAATATCAAACGTGATGTGGATGAACTCTTCTCGATCCTGCCGTTCGAAGTGCCTTTCTTCGAAGGGAAACACCATTATCCCATTCACTATGTGGGTAATCCCACGGCGGATGAGGTGAGGTTGTTTTTAGAGGAGAGAGGAGAGAGGAAAGAGGAAAGAAAGGGAGAGGAGAGAAAAGGAGAGGAAAGAGGAGAGAGGAGAGAGGAGAGAGATTTCCGTGAGGTGCAAGGGGGAGACAAACCTGTGATTGCCTTGTTGGCAGGAAGCAGGAAGCAGGAGATCAAGGATAACCTGCCTGCTATGCTGGAGGCCGTGAAAGCTTTTCCTGACTATCAGCCCGTGGTGGCGGGAGCTCCGGGAATAGAGGATGACTATTACAAAACTTTTGTCGATGACTCTTCTGCAGAGATTGTTTACAACGAGACCTACGATTTACTTTCCCGTTCAACGGCTGCCCTCGTCACCAGCGGAACCGCCACACTCGAAACGGCGCTCTTCGGAGTCCCTCAGGTGGTGTGTTATAAAACACCTGTTCCCCATCTCATCCGCTTTGCCTATAACCACATTATTCAGTGCAAGTACATCTCGTTGGTGAACTTGATTGCTGACCAGGAGGTGGTGCAGGAACTCTTAGCCGACCGCTTCTCGGTGAAGAATATCCGGGAGGAACTTGCGAAGATCCTGCCAGGAAGGACTGGACGTGAGCAGATGCTGAAGGGATACCGGCAGGTGCAGACGGCCCTCGGAAACACATCGGCTCCCGACAATGCCGCAAAGCTCATGGTCTCACTGCTCCGTGAAAGAACCGAATGAAAGATTCCATGATCACGAAACGCCCTTTAAATGAAGGATTCCATGATCATGAAACGCCCTTTTCATGCGGAAAAACAAGGGATTCATGTACCATCACATTGAACTCCAAGGACAAAACAATTTGTTTTGTTCCCTAAAATGACCGTTTTTACATGCTAAAGTGACGTTCTTTCGAGAACAAAACAATTTGTTTTGTTATGGCATCTTCCTGTCTTTGTAACATAAAAAAACGGTGTTTCCAGTCGAAACACCGTTTTCTATGTATTGATAAAATGGTTTCAAGATCTTTCTTCCCGTTTACTCAGGTTTCGCTTTCTCGATGATCGGGCATAGGAAGGTGCGGGGTACGTGAGGGTGAAACTCTAATCAGCGATTATATTTCAGGAGGTTGGCCTTTACGTGCTTGCCATACACTTTGATGACATCCTCTGGCCATGGACCTTTGGCTTTGGCACGGGGCAGGAGCATGGAGCAGGTCTCGTCTTTGTCAGATACCGACCAGTTCACCCAGCTGATCTTTTCCGCTTCCATCACATCGATCCATTTCTGCCACTCATCCATGTTCAGCGGACCGTTGCCGCTGGCTTCCATACCGGCACATTCAGAGACGAAGATGGGTATGGTCTTGTGGGCTGCCACCATCTTGTTACGTAGGTAGTCACCATGGGTAGCGGCATAGAAATGCACAGTGTACATGATGTTGCTGAAGCCCTGCAGTGGTGACTTGGCCACCACGTCGATGTCCTGATCCCAATGGGTACAGCCCACGAGGACGATGTTGTCGGGGTCGTACTTGCGAATCTCACCGATTACCTCGGTGGCATATTCCTTCAGACTCTCCCACGACTGCTCCACCGGTTCGTTGAAGATCTCATAGATGATGTGGGGATACTTGCCATATTTCTTGGCGAAATAGCCGAAATACTCTTTCGCCTCCTTCGTATAGGTCTCGTGGGCATGCCAGTCCATGATGACATACACATTGTTTTGGATGGCAGCCTTCACTACCGTTTCCACACATTGCTTGGCAAACTCTGGGTTCTCCAAGTAGTTGTCTTCTATCTTGATGCCCATGGCGGCACGGATCACGGTGGCGTGCCAGTCGTTCACGAGTGTCTTCACGGCTCCTTTGTTATAGAACCGCGGCCAGATGTTGTGCCATCCGAAGCTCACGCCGCGAAGCACCACGGGGTTACCTTGTTCATCGCATAGCTGTGTTCCTTTTACTTGAAGCTGACCCCATTGTTTCACGGGACTTGCAGCATACGTGCCCACCAAGAAAAGGGTGAGCAGCAGGGTTGTCAATGGTCTTTTCATGGTTATGTTCATTTTAGTAGATAGATGCTTGTATCAGAGAATGGTCAGCGTATAGACATAGATCACGGCGGCGGGGAATGCCATGAGCGAAGAGTCGAAACGGTCGAGCATACCACCATGACCGGGCAGGATGTTACCGCTGTCTTTGATGTTGATGGTGCGCTTAAACAGACTCTCCACGAGATCACCCCAGGTGCCGAAGACGACAACCACCAGTCCTAAGCCCAGCCAGAATGGCAGTGAAGCGTGAAGGGCGAAGATGGGATCATCGGTGCTGTTGCCTGTGAAATACCAGATGACGGCTGCTGCTATGAGTACGAAGATACCTCCGCCAATGGATCCTTCCCAGCTCTTGCCCGGACTGATACGGGGGAACAGTTTGTGCTTTCCTAACAACGACCCTACGCAATAGGCACCTGAGTCGTTTACCCAGAGGAAGATGAAAACACTCAGGGGCAGCCACGTATTGAAATGGATCGTGCCGTCTGGTGTCGCATTGAAAGCCAGAATGTTGATCATGGAGAAGGGTAGGGCGATATACATCTGAGAGAGCATCGAGTAGGCCCAGTCGCTCACTGGGTCTGTCTGCTTGAGGTACAGCTCACTGATGAACAGATAGACGATGGTGAGCAGATAGGGAATGAAGACACCGTTGCTGGAGGTGATCCCGCTGCAATACCCTGCCATGGCCAAGAAGAAATACACACCGGCTACGGTGCAGATCAGACGGTTCACAGAGGCTCCCTTGACGCGGTCGTTTACCAGTCCGCAGAACTCCCAGATGGTAAGGCCGGTCACGATGGCGAAGAGTAGCATCATCGCCTCAGGGCGCATGAAGCTCACCACGATGGCGGTCACGAAGAACACACCGGTGATGGTTCGGACGATCAGGTTCTTCATGCCTCACCTCCTTCCCCTTCTGTTTGCTCCTCCTTTATCTCTCCTCTTTCCTCTTTCCTCTCTTCTCTTTCCTCTGTTTTCTCTTCATTTGCCTGCATGATCTCCAAGGAACGACTCACCCACGGGCGCTTACCGAAGATCTTCTCCACATCCTCTGTGTAGATCACCTCACGAGTGATGAGCAGTTCAGCCAGTTGGTTGTGACCTTCCTTGTGCTCGATGAGGAGCTGCTTGGCACGTTCATATTGTTCGTTGATCATCTTCAGCACTTCCTCGTCCATGATCCGTGCGGTAGTTTCGGAGTAAGGCTTCTGGAAACTGTACTCGTTATTGTTATAGTAGCAGATATTCGGCAGTTTCTCGCTCATTCCTGCAAAGGCGATCATGCCATACGCACTCTTCGTGGCTCTCTCCAGGTCGTTGATGGCTCCCGTGGAGATATGTCCGGTGAACAGTTCCTCGGCGGCACGGCCTCCTAACAGGGAGCACATCTCGTCGAGCATCTGCTCCTTCGTGGTGATCTGTCGTTCTTCAGGCAGATACCAAGCAGCACCTAAGGCACGGCCACGGGGCACGATGGTCACCTTCACCAACGGGGCAGCGTGCTGGCAGAACCAGCTGATGGTGGCATGCCCGGCCTCGTGGAGGGCGATGGACCGTTTCTCCTCGGCTGTCATCACCTTCGTCTTCTTCTCCAGTCCGCCGATGATACGGTCAACGGCATCTAAGAAATCCTGCTTACCCACGGCATGGGCATTGCGACGGGCGGCAATCAGCGCAGCCTCGTTACAAACATTGGCGATGTCGGCACCCGAGAATCCTGGTGTCTGACGTGACAGGAAGTCGATATCTACGGTCGTGTCGGTCTTCAGCGGTTTCATGTGTACCTCGAAGATTGCCTTTCGCTCGCTGAGGTCGGGTAGATCGACATTGATCTGGCGATCAAAACGTCCGGCACGCAGCAAGGCCGAGTCGAGCATGTCGGCACGGTTGGTTGCGGCGAGGATAATCACACCGCTGTTGGTGCCGAAGCCGTCCATCTCGGTGAGCAGGGCATTCAACGTGTTCTCTCGTTCATCGTTTCCTCCCATGGCGGGGTTCTTAGAACGGGCGCGTCCTACTGCATCGATCTCGTCGATGAAGATGATACAGGGTGACTTCTCTTTTGCTTGACGGAACAGGTCGCGTACCCTGCTGGCACCCACTCCCACGAACATCTCCACGAAGTCGCTGCCGCTCATGGAGAAGAAGGGCACGCCGGCCTCACCAGCCACGGCCTTTGCCAACAAGGTCTTGCCAGTTCCGGGAGGCCCTACCAACAGGGCTCCCTTTGGAATCTTTCCTCCCAAGTCGGTATATTTCTGCGGATTCTTCAGGAACTCCACGATCTCCTGTACTTCCTGCTTGGCACCTTCCTGACCTGCCACGTCCTTGAACGTGATGCCTAAGTCGCCGCCTTTCTCGTACATCTTGGCTTTGCTCTTGCCAACGTTGAACACGCCGCCGGGACCTCCCGCTCCGCCACTCATACGCCGCATGATAAAGATCCATGCGCCGATGATGATGATCAGTGGCAGGAGATTGATGAAGAGATTCATGAAGTCGTTGCCGCGTTTGTTCTCATAACTGAGGTCGCCGGTGAAATGCTTGGCCTTGCGCTCGGCATCGATGAACTCTTCTAATTTGTCGGTGCTGCCATAGGTCACGACGACATACGGCTCCTTGCCGGTCTGATCGGTACCACGGCCGAACACATCACGGATATGCTCGGGTTTCACGTACATCTTCAACTTCTTCTCATCGGGACTCACCACGATTTTCGAAGCATATTGTTTTTGTACCATGATCTTGAATTGACTGTAACCGACATCGCTGTGCGCACTGCCTGTTACTGCATCGCCGCCGGAAAACCATACGGCAGCCAAGCCGATCAACACGAGGATATAGATCCAGTTCATGTTGAACTTCGGCATCTTCGGTGTGTTGTTGTTCTTCTGTTCCATGATTGATGTTAATCCAAGTCGGGAACGCGCTCTATCTGGGCATCTTCCCAAAGATCCTCCAAATGATAATACTCACGCATGTCGGGCACAAAGATGTGCACCATCACATCGGTATAGTCCATGGCTACCCACAGGGCATTCTCCATTCCAACCATGCGAACCGGCTTCTCACCAGCTTCCACACGGGCAATCTCTTCCACGGAGTCGGTGATGGCCTGTACCTGCATGGGCGAGTTTCCCTGACAGATTACGAAATAACTGCAGATGGCACCGTCGATGCCGTTCAGGTCGGCAACTACGATTCCTTGTCCTTTTTTCTCTTGAATACCTTTAATAATGGCTTTAACTAAATCTTTTGTTTTCGTCATTGAATCAAATGATACATAATAATACGCTACAAAGGTACGCTGATTTCTCCGAATAACATGCAAATAAAAGACCAATTTTACTTTTTTTTAGGAATGAACGTAAAAAAATTGGGAAAAATGTTGGTAGTTCAAAAAAAAGCAGTACCTTTGCACCCGCTAATCAGTTATCGCGGGATGACAATAGCAACAGATTGGGGTATGGTGTAATGGTAACACTACAGATTCTGGTCCTGTCATTCTTGGTTCGAGTCCGAGTACCCCAACACCATCAGTCGCTAAGCAACAGTTGATCTGTGCTTAGCGATTTTTTTATCACGTCTATTTATCAAAAACGGTTGTGCCGAGGGGCACAACCGTTTTTGATGGGTAAGGATGATCAGAATGATTATTCGGTGCTCTTGTATTTTAGATAACGTGTATCTTCTTTGTTCTCCGGGTTCTGTACCAGTTCGGAGTTGGCACTCATATCACTCTTCGGAATCCACCACAGATGGGTCTTGCTGGGCACGAACTCCAAAGGCAGTATCTGGTTGAACTTCATCGTGTTGTATTTGTGGACAAAGTAGCCTACACGCTTGCCGAGACGGTCGGTGCGCAGCTCATCGAAATAGATCACCCCTTCGCCGATGAACTCCCAGCCTCGCTCGTTGAAGATCGCCTCGTCAACGGCATCGGCATCACTGGAGATGTCGGCACGCTCATCGTCTTTGTACTTGGCTATAGCATCAGCCGCCGTCACGGCAGGCAGACCTGCACGCTGGTGTACCATATTCAGATAGGTGAGAGCTACCGACTGGTTACCCAGACAGTTCATGATCTCGGCATAGTCGAGCAGTACCTGTGCATAACGCATCGTCATGAAGTTATTACCGGAACGCAGGGCGGTGCGGGCCTCTTTGGAGAAATCATGCACTTTGATATTTCCCGGACAGCAGCTTCCCCAGCCTTCAGAGCCTTTCAGAGAACCTAAGTCGTTGATGTTATACTTGCAGTGAACCATGTTACCGCTCTTGCTGTAGGTGCCTTCGGTGATGAGCACCTTCAACCGTTCATCAGCCTGGTCATAGCTCATCCATGCTTCTGCCGATGGACCGGTACGCAGGTAGTAGTAACTGCCACCACCACCTGTAGAGATGGTCTTACCGAAAGAAACGATCTCTTCGGGGTAGGTGGAGTCGGCAAACATACCGAAGTTTTGGTGCATGCCACACTGCTGACCAGAGAGGGTGGAGAACTGCAGTTCGAAGATCGACTCTTTGTTGTTACGAGCCTTGTCGCCGTTGAGTGAGCACCACAGATTTCCGAAGTCTGACTCTAACTCATACACGCCAGAGCTGATGACTTTCTCACAGTAGCCTTTGGCCTTCTCTAACAGTGCCTTATCGAAAGTCTTGTAGCCTCCGCTGCCTGCCATAGAGGCACGATAGAGATAGAGGTTGGCTAAGTAAGCTTGTGCCGCTCCCTTGGAAGCACGCCATACATCGTAGCCGTTGGTGCCACGAAGGGGAAGGTTCTCCTCGGCATATTCCAGATCTTCGATGATGAAACTATACACTTCCTCGATGGTGTTACGTGGGAAACTCAGGTTGTTGAGATCGGTGGTCACTGTCTTGATGATCGGTGCACCGCCATAGATCCTGACGATCCAGTAGTAGCTCACGCCGCGTAGGAATCTTGCCTGTGCGATGGCGCGGTTCTTTAAAGCCTCGTCCATGCTGGCTGCCTCTAACTGTGCAATCACATTGTTCGCACGGTTGATGCAGGCCATCGACTTTGTCCATAGGGCGGTGAAGGTACCGGCATTGTTCTCCTGATTCTGGTATTTCCAGGCATTGATGTCGTTGATGTTGTTTTTGTTTCCCTCACGGTTGGGCTGTCCATAGTCTGTGCTGCCCTCTAAGCGCATGAACGTACCACCGTCATTATAGATCGTCCTGAACGAGTTGTAAACAGTATTCAGTGCGGAGTTCAGCTGATCCTCGTTCTGGTAGTAGGAACTGGGATCGACAAAGGTATAAGGCTTCTCCTCCAAGTCGGTGCAGCTGCCAAGGGTCATCACCCCGAGAAGTCCTGCTGCTATATATTGATAATATTTCATATTGTTTCTTCTTTTATGGTTACCAATTAGAATTTAATATCCACTCCTAAGATGATCGACTTCGCCCAGGGGTTGGAGATGTCGCCATTCACGGGGTTGTAGCCGCGGTGGTTAGCGAAGGTCACGAAATTCTGGAAGTTCAGGTTCACCTTCAACGACTGGATGGTCTTCACCTTCAGCAGTTTGGTGAAGTTGTAGTTCAGCTGGATATTCTTCAGGATGAAGTAGGTCCAGTCACCATTGGTGCGGTCGGAGAGATAGGTGCCTCTGGATCCGGCTCGTGGGTAGTCGCCATCGGTATTCTGTGGACTCCACATCCGCTCGTATGCATATTCTGAGGGGAAATACATACGTTCCTGAATATTGTTTTCACCCCAAAGGAGATAACTACCGTTGTCGGAGAAACTCAAGGCCCACTCTGTACCGTTGTTGCCACTGCTCTCAGCACCTGCGATAGAAGCGTACTTGAAGCCACCCTGACCGTAGATACTCACGGAGAAGTCCTTGAAACCTGCACTAAGGTTGATACCATAGAAATATTTGGGTTGTACGGAACCGATACACTGGTAGTCGTTGTATCCGATGCTGCCGTCATTGTCAAGATCCTCATACATCTCATCTCCGAGAGAGGCGTTCTGAGCGGTCTTGGGCACATACTCCTTATACCAGTCGAGGTCGGACTGTGTCTTGATGATGCCGAGTGAATGACGGGCATAGAGTCCATCGACAGGCTTACCAACCACCAAGCGGCGGTCTAAGCCTGTGCCGTCCTGACGGAGGATGATCTCTTTGGTCTCCACGCCACTTATATTGTACAGTTCCTTGATCTTATTTTTGTTGTAGGTGAGGTTGACACTGGCATCAACGAACCAGTCGCTGGTTTTGAACACATTACCGCCCACAGTCAGCTCCCATCCTCTGTTTTGGGTGGCACCGACATTGCTCAACAAGGTAGAGAATCCTGTTTCGCGGGGCAGGGGCACTTCGTAGAGCAGTTTGTTGGTGTCGCGGATATAATAGTCGAAGTTCACGTTAATACGGTTGAACAAACCGAGGTCGAATCCGAAGTTCCACTGATTCGTGCGCTCCCACTGCAAATTGGGGTTGGCGAGTTTTGTCTGGGCATATCCCACCAACTCGGTGCCGTTGAAGACGTAGTTTGTACTACTTCCGCTACTCTCCAAACGAGCCAGTGACTGATAGTTTCCGATCTCTTGGTTACCAGTCACACCGAAACTGGCACGCAGCTTCATGTCGCTGACAGCTTTCACGTTCTGCATGAAGTTCTCTTCGGAGATGCGCCAGGCGATACCGGCAGAGGGGAAGAATCCCCATTTCTTGTCCTCACCGAAACGTGAGGAGCCGTCCCAGCGGGCTGTGGCCGTGAGCAGGTATTTATCAGCGAAGGCATAGGTGATACGTCCTGTGTAGGAGATCAGACGGTTACCATAACGGTTGGAACTGGGTGAGTAGGTGTCGGTAGAACCTTTGGTGATGTCCCATGCTTCTAACTGATCGAGGGTAAAGCCACGGGCGGATACTCCGGTGCTCTGGTAGTCGTAGTCTTGCCAGGAATAGACAGCTGTGGCACTGAAGCGGTGTACATCCCACTGTTTAGAATAGGTAAGGATATTTTCCATCAGACGGCTGGCGCCTTTGTTCCATGAATGTCCACCATTGCCGGAGCCACTGGCACGGTTACCTACCAGCAGACTGGTATTGTAGCTGTATCCTCGGTTGATACGTGTGTCATAGCCGATGCTGAGGTGGTAGGTCAGCTCGGGCAGGATCTTTGCTTCGGCAAAGGTGTTGATGATGACACGGGTCGTATTGGTCCTGCTGATATGCTCGGGGAAGTCGATCAGCGGATTCCAGGCATCGGAGACGTATGGGTTTTCCGGTACTGCCAGGTTACCGTTCTTATCATAAGGGGAGTCGGTGGCCCATCCGTAGCGGGCGGCGTTACTCATGGCATTGTCCTCAGCGTTACGGGTGGAGTAGGTGAACTGCAGACTGCCGCCTATCGTAAGCCAGCTGTTAAACTGGTGGCGCAAGTTACTGTGCATGGAGAATTTCTCGAAGTTCTGTGTCTCCACCAAACCGTCCTGTTTGTAGTAGCCACCAGAAAGCATGTAGTTGGTGTCCTTCGTGCTTCCGTCAATGCTGAGGTTGTAGTTCTGTAGCCAGGCATGGTCTCTAAGCAACAGATCCTCCCAGTCTGTGTCGGCTTTCGGATTTGTCGTCCACGAGGTGTCGCCATTGAGGAAAGGTGCCTTCGAAGGATCCTCATTGTAGTTCGTGTAGGCTGTATTGATGAAGTTGATGAAGTCCTGTCCCTTCACGATGTTGAGCTTCCTACCTGGCATCTGCGTTCCTATAGAGGAGTTGAAGGTGAGGTTCTTACGACCAGCCTTGCCGGTTTTCGTGGTGATCATCACCACACCGTTGGCACCGCGTGATCCGTAGATAGCAGTGGCAGAAGCATCTTTCAGCACTTCCATCGACTCGATGTCGGCGGGGTTGATATCGCTGATGTCACCATCGCCCATCAGGGGGAAACCGTCAACCACATACAACGGGGCATTGCTGGCATTGATAGAACTGGATCCACGGATACGCAGCTGCGGACTCTCACCGGGTTTGTTGTCGTTGAACACGGCCACACCGGCTGCCTTACCTTGCAAGGCTTCCAGGGCGTTGCCGGTAACATTGGCCATGATCGCCTCGGTCTTGACGTTCGATGTCGTACCTGTGAGGTCAGACTTCTTCATCGTTCCATAACCCACTACCACTACTTCATCTAAGCCTAAGTAGTCGGGCTCCATCTTCACGTTGATCTCACCACGGCCAGCATTGATCGTTTTGGTCTTGTAACCAGCATAAGAGAACTGGAGGTTCTTGCCTTCTGCCTTATTGATGCTGAAGTCTCCGTTGATGTCGGTGATGGCACCGCTGTTCGTTCCCATTACTTTTACGGTCACACCGATCATTGGTTCACCGTTTTCATCTACTACATGTCCTCTGACAGTACCCGCCTGTTGTGATACCGCAGGCGGATTCGAGGGGGTAACAAAGTCGTTTGCCCATGCCTTTGACGGCATGAACAAGGATGCTACCAAACCATAAACCAAAATGGTTCTAGAAAGTTTTTTCATTTGCAAAACAGTTTTAGATATTAAATTAGTAGTTTATTGATATAAAAACGCAGACGAATGACTTTTGTAACCAAATTGTTTATGATCTGTTAATAATTTCTTTACTCAAATATCTCAGATATGTGAAATCCTTGATGATGATTCGCCTATGCGAGAGTTGACAATTGACTACAGCCGTAGGCGAAGTAGAGTCTGTTTGCATTGAAAGTAGAGTCTGTTTGCATTGGAAGTAGAGTCTGTTTGCATTGAAAGTAGAGTCTGTTTGGAATCAAAGTAGAGTCTCATTTGGATGCAATTAGACTCTACTTTCATTGGAATAAAACGTTTTTTTTGCATCTCAAATACTTTTCTTCATAAAGAAAGTGATTTTTCACCTTCACACCTTCACAGTCTTGCATCCATCTGATAAACAATATCTTATGTGTGAAGGTTACCTTCACCCAACTTCACAGACATAGAACATATCTGCCACAGACAAGAAACACTGTTTTCAGGTCATGAAAACAGTGTTTTTAGTGTGCAAAAACGCCGTTTTCAGCATGCAAAAACGCCGTTTTTACCGTGTGAAGGTGCGTGAAATTGCCTTCACGCGTAACAAGTTTGCTATTAAGTACTTGCAACGATGTGAAGGTGTGAAGGCAATTTTTGTATCTTATTACTCTTCTGTGTTCTCGGCATCTATGGCCTTGATCTTCTGGCGCACCAACTCGCAGTCGTCTTTCAACTTCTGTACCTTTCGGTTCATCTCGTCGATGAGGCTGCTGCCCTTCTTGCTGGCAGCATTCAGGAAGCCAAGGTTGTTCTCATAGGTTTGGATTTCTTGCTTCAGACCTTCATAGCGGCGCATCAGACGGGCACGCTCGTTGTCGAGCACATCACCGCCTCGCTCTGCCATACTCTTGAGATTGCTCTTGAAGTTGTCCAAACGCCGGCGTGCGGTAGAGATATTCAGGTCTTTGTATAATTTGTCGAGTACTTCATGATACTCCTTATACAACTTGTCCTTGTCTTTGAAAGGCACATGACCGATGGCCTGATATTCATCCACCAACTGCTGTACCTTCTCCTGTACATTCTCACCTGCCTCCTCAGCCAAAGCTTTCAGTTGGGCAATCACATCGCGTTTCTTCTGCAGGTTCTCTCGCTCAGCTGTGCGTGTGCCTTGGTTGGCAGCATTGCGAGCCTCAAAGAACTTATTACATGCACCTAAGAACTCGTTCCACAACTGGTCACCTAAACGCTTGGGCACCATGCCGATGGTCTTCCATTCTTTCTGCAGGGCAATCAGCTTATCACTTGTTGATTTCCATTCGGTACTGTCTTGCAGAGCCTTGGCCTGTTCAATCAAGGCTCGTTTCTTGTCGGCATTTTCTGCGAACTTCGCTTTCATGTCCTTAAAGAACTCAGCCTTGCGACCGAAGAAGTCATCGCAGGCGGCGCGGAACCGTTCGAAGATCTTCACGTTCATCTTCTGAGGAGCAAAGCCAATGGTTTTCCATTCGGCTTGCAGATCAATGATCTGTTTCGTGTGGCGCTCCCAGTCACCGGCACTCTTGTTCTCTTCCTTGGCAATAGCTTCCACCTTCTCGCACAATTCCGTCTTGCGCGCTAAGTTCTCCTCTTCCTTTGAACGGAGGTTATCGAAATGTTGTTGGTGTTTCTTGTTGATCACCGTAGAGGCGGCTTTGAAGCGAGCCCACATCTCTTCGCGCAGATCTTTGGCCACTGGGCCGGTCTCGCGGTATTCTTGATGCAGCTTCTGTAACTGGTGGAAAGCACTGATCACATCAGTCTCATTGGCCAGGTTCTCCGCAGCCTCGCACAGACGTTTCTTGATTTCCAGGTTTTTCTTGAAATCATATTCACGGGCTTCGCTGTTCAGTTTCAGCAGGTCGTAATACTGTTCTACATACAGCTGATAGTTACGCCACAGCTCATTGGCTTTGTCAGCAGGTACTAAGCGAATCTCTTTCCATTCCTGCTGCAACTTCTTAAATTCCTGGAAATTCTTATTGGCCTCTTCGGGCGAAGTGGCCATTGCTTTGATTTTCTCGATGATGTCGAGTTTTTTCTTCAGATTATCCTGCTTCTCCTGTTCCTGTTCTAAGAAGATCTTGGCACGTTTCTCCTTAACGATGCCCATTTCAGCCTTGAACACCTCTTCGTCCTCATCGGGAAGAACCGTGTATTTCTCGGGATCACCACCGCCTTCAAGATAAGCTTTCATCTCTGCCTCGCGCTGTGCGAAATGCAGTTTGTAGAAGGTGGTCTTTAACAAGTCAACCTCTTCTTTCGTAGGTGCCTCGTCTCCGTGAGCTAATTCCTTAAGCCGCTCGATCACCTCCTGCTTGGTGGCAAACACTTTTCTGACGGGTTCATCAGCAGGTTCCGTCTCCTCAGTGGGTTCTGCATCCACGGATTCCTCTGCCACTGACTCTTCGGCTACCACGGCAGGTGCCTCCACCTCAGCCACGACTTCTTCTGCCGCGGGTGACTTCTCGGCTTCTTCGTTTACTACGGTTTCTTCTACTTTCACTTCCTCCCCGGCCACTGAGGGCTGGTCGGTTTCTTCTAACTGTGCCTCGTTATTGAGGACGTTTTCTTGAGAGTCCATCATCTTTGAATGATTTTAGTTCGTATTCAAGGTAATGTCAAAACGACGTTATAGGGTGCAAACTTAAAAAAAATTATTGTAAAATCCTAATTATTTTGAAAAAAACTGCACTTTTTCTTACTAAATCAGTCGTTTGTACTTTAAAAACAGCCATGTGAGGGCACTTCCGCCGATGGAAATCACCAAGGCGACGAAGAAGCCCAGCTTACTATGTTCCATCCCGTTGATGAGGTTCATTCCGAAGAGTCCGGCCACGAGGGTGGGGAACATCATGATAATGGTCACCACGGTAAGTGTTCGCATCACGTTGTTCATATTGTTGTTGATGATGCTCTGGTAGGTGTCCATGGTTGATTCGAGGATGTTCGAATAGATACTGGTGGTTTCTCGTGCCTGTGTCATCTCGATGTTCACGTCTTCAATCAGGTCGGCATCCAACTCATCCACCTGAAGTTTGAACTTCAGTTTGGCCAACAAGGTCTCATTGCCCCGGATGGATGTGTTGAAATACGTAAGAGAGTCTTGTAGTCGCGATAATCCTATCAGACTCTCGTTATCTACATTATGATCGAGATTACGTTTGGCTTTCTCTATAAGCGTGTTGATCTGCTTGAGTCGTTTCAGGTACCACACTGCCGATGAGAGGAACAATCGGAAAATCATATCGACATAGTCGGTAAAACCTTCGTTTCGTTTCTGTTGGAAGGTCACGAAGTCGATCATCATATTCGTTTCGTAATAGCACACCGTGATGGTGACATCGCGTTTGTGGATGATTCCTAATGGTACGGTGGTATAAGGTGTGCGGCTTCGAATTTCCTTGACGTAGGGGATACGGAGAATGATGAGCATCCAGCCGTCATCGTACTCATAACGGGCACGCTCATCGGTATCGCTGATGTCGCTTAGGAAATAGTCGGGTATTTGGTATTTCTCTTCCAGCATACGCTGGTCTTCCTCTGTTGGGCACGTCACCTGTACCCAGCAGTTCGGCTCCCACTCAGGGATGGCCTTCAAGCCTTTGCTTGTATTCCAGTATGTTCTCATTTTGCTAATCCTTTTGCAAGATTAAACCTTTCGGCAAAGGATTAGCCCAGCGGATAGGTAACCCTCAGCCTTGTGTAAAGTTCTCGTTATTTTCCGCCGGATAATCGTCCATATTGGTATGTTTAAGTGAATGAATAGTCGTCCGCACAGAGGGCGGATGACAGGATATCGGGTGCAAAGGTACGAATTAGTGAGTAAAAATCAAAGAAAATAGCAAATTTTCTTTGATTTTTAGAGGAAGGAGGAGTGTGGAATGGATTCGTAGAGTGAGGAGTGAGGAATGTGGAGTGTGGAGTGTGGAGTGTGGAGTGTGGAGTGAGGAGTGTGGAGTGAGGAGTGTGGAGTGAGGAGTGTGGAGTGTGGAGTGAGATATGATTTCAGGAATAAGTGACTTTGTATATGAATTCTGTATCTCAGTACCATTCTCACTCCACACTCCACACTCCTCACTCCACGAATCCATTCCACACTCCACAATCCTCACTCCACGCTCAAAATTACTTCACCGGAATATCTTCCAATGTTTTCTTGAGCAATGCCCAGAACGGTTCAACGGTTGCCCAAAGAGCGCGTTCTGTGGTGGTGTGCGGCGATTTCATGGTGGGACCGAATGACACTACGTCGAGGCTGGGGTACTTACCGAGGATGATCGAGCACTCCAGTCCGGCATGATCCACCTGGATAATACCGTCTTTTCCGAATAAATCCTTATACTCTTTCAAGAGCAGGTGAAGAATCTCGCTGTCTGGATTAGGATCCCAACCGCCGTATGAACCAGCGGTCTCCACCTTCATGCCAGCCATGTTGAAGCAGCTCTGCAGCATGTTCACGATATAGTCTTTCATGTCCTCACGACTGGACCGTGCGAGGATCTTCAGGGCTGCCTTACCGCCTTCGATGTCGATGATGGCAAGGTTGGAACTGGTCTCCACCACGTCAGGATAGGATGGGATCATGCGTACCACACCGTCGTGGCAGGCATAGATGGCACTGACCAGGTTGTCCTGGATCTCCACGGGCACCTCTGTCTTCGGTGTCTCCACATCCTCTGCAAAGAATTCGATACCGCTCTCGATGTTCTTGTACTCGTCGATGAAGTCTTCTTTCCAGTCGGCCACCAGTTCCTTCAGTGCCTCTACATTCTCCTTCGGCAGGGTGAGCACCACCTCGGCTTTGAAGGGAATGGCGTTGCGCATGTTACCGCCATGCCAACAAGCCAGTCGGGCCTCACATTCCTCAATGGCTTCACGAACGAAGCGCACCATCAGTTTATTCGCATTGCCACGCCCTTCGTGAATCTCCAGACCGGAGTGTCCGCCGCGCAGTCCTTTGAGTGTCACCTTCACGGCAGCATCCTCTGCATCGGTCTCCACCTCTTTATATTCTAAGGTGGCAGTTACGTCGATACCGCCGGCAGAGCCGATGACGAACTTACCCCATGTCTCGGAGTCGAGGTTCAGTAGGATATCCCCCTGCAACTCTCCGGCAGGAAGCGCATTGGCACCGAACATTCCCGTCTCCTCATCGGCGGTAATGAGGGCCTCTACGGGACCGTGCTTTAAGGTCTTGTCTTCCATCACGGCCATGATGGCAGCCACACCCAGTCCGTTGTCAGCACCGAGCGTCGTTCCTTTGGCTTTCACCCATTCGCCATCGATCCAGGGTTGGATGGGATCGGTCTCGAAGTTGTGTGTGCTCTCGGGAGTCTTCTGCGGCACCATGTCCATGTGGGCCTGCAGGATCACCCCTTTATGATTCTCCATGCCTGGTGATGCCGGCTTGCGCATCACGATGTTGTCGGCGGGGTCTTTGAAGGCCTCCACACCGGCATTCTTGGCAAACTCCAGCAGGAACTGCTGTACTTTCTCTAAGTGTCCGCTTGGTCGGGGCACTTGTGTCAGTGCATAGAAATTCTTCCAGATGCACTGTGGGTTTAGATTTTTAATTTCGCTCATAGTTTGTTAGTTAAAGAGGAGAGAGGAAAGAGGAGAGAGGAGAGAGAATACTCCTGTGCTCATCCTTCATCATCCTCACGTTTGTTAATTAAATTCATTTTCTCAATTAATGCTTTCCGAAGGCCTGACAATAGTCGGCCAACTTCTGCTGCCGCACTTTCGAAATTTGTCAATTCTTCTTGTGTGATATATCCAAGGGACTCGGCAATATCCATTTGGCAAGTTACCTCTGTTAGAGAACCATATGCTATTTCCAGGAAATGGATCCTTTCTTTAATGGATATCCTTCCCAATCCTTCAGCAATATTGGAGGGTATTGATACGACAGCTCTTCTCAGTTGGTCGGACATGGCGTATTGTTCGTAAGAAGGGAATAGTAGGACTAAAGCATAAACTTGTTTTGTTAATGCCTTGGCCTTTTTGTATGCCTCTACTTTCTTGTAAAAGAAATCATTTGCCATATATCAACCTCGTTTAGTGGATTCACAAATGTCTTTCTCATGGAGCATTTCTCTCTCCTCTCTCCTCTCTCCTCTCTCCTCTTTAATAACAGTAAACGAAAGTGCCACCCACGCATACACTCCTAAGAGGATGACGAGCATGGTCTGCACGGTGTGTACGATGAGGACGAAGTAGAGGGCCTGCTCGTCGGCAACACCATAGAGGATGAGCATGGTCTTCACTGCGAAATGCCAGGGACCGGCACCGTTGGGCGTAGGAACGATGACGGCGATGCTTCCCACGACAAATGTCACTAATGCACATGAGAGTCCGAGGTGACAGGCGAAGTCGAAACAGAAGAAGGTGAGGTAGTAATGAAGGAAATAGCTGCCCCAGATGCCAAGGGTGAAGAATACGAATAGCGGGATGTTCTGCACGTCCTTCAATGACAGCACACCTTGCCAGATACCACCCACCGTGGCTTTCACCTTATTATATATAGATAGCCTGCGCAGCAGAAAGATCGCCAAAAGCAGGACTGCTACTCCGCAAACTGCCGTGACGAAGTATCCCGTAAGTGAGAATCGTTGAAGAATACTGTCGATACTTGTTCCCGTACGGTCAAAGAAAGTGCCGAACACACTCATCTGGAACAGTAGGGTGATGCCTGTCACGCAGAGCATCAGCAGGGTGTCGATGGCTCGTTCGGTCACCACTGTTCCTAATGCCTTCGAGAAGGAAATGCCGTCGAATTGCTTCAGGACACCGCAACGGGTGAACTCGCCAATGCGTGGGATGACCAGACTGGCAGCATACGACAGGAAGATGGCGTGAACGGATGTAGCGAGACGGGGATGTTCGCCTATCGGCTCTAAGGTCTGCCGCCAACGCCAGCCACGAAACAGCTGTGCCAGGATACCAAAGGGAAACGACAACAACATCCATGTCCAGTCCATCTCGTACAGAAGGACATGCCGGATCTGTTGGAAGTCAAAGTCGCGATACATCCAATATAGGATGGCTCCGCCCAAAATCAAGGGGAACGCGATCTTGATGATATTGCCTGTGGCCCTTTCCTGTTTCATATTCTTTGCAAAGATACGAATAATCTGATGAAACGAGAAAGAAATAAAACACTTATTTGTTGATTTTGGATAGATTTGTTGAATTTGCCTTTTTCTCCCCGCTTCGCTTTGTGTGACCGCTGGTCCTGCCCGAAGGGTACTAAAAGAAGGAAAAGGAAACAACTCTTGACCCTCGTCAATTGTTTTGACAGACATCAATAAATTGTCCTTTCTACAATCATTTTCCCCGAAAAGCATGGAGGGTATCAGAAAACATCGTACCTTTGCATCGTCAAAAGGATAAAAAGATTGGCCGAAAGGCTGAAGGATAACATTTTAGATTGAAGGATAACAATTAAAAAACAGAGAAAGGAAAAAATGATGACAATGATTTCATTAATGGTAGCTCTGTCAGTAGTAGTTTTAATAGCAGCCGGTTCTTACGGACTTACCGCCAAATAACACTACCGCAGAGTTTCCCTCCCGAACAGGAGGACAGAAGAGAATCAGGAGCAAGGCTCCTTTAAACAGAGTAAAGATAACAAAACAAATAGAAAGGAAAAGAATATGAACGTTTTTGCAATTGTAGCATTTGCAGCAGCAATTTGCGCCTTTGTAGTAGTGTATGGTACTTACGTAGGTAAGAAAATCAATGAGTAAGTTTCTGCCTTACCGAAGTACCCGAAACATAGAATAAAAAGTTATACAAATAGGTCATCCGGCGGCTTGGAGAGGTCCACTCCCATGCCGCCGGATCTTTTTTACATGGGAAAAAGGTGTTTTCTTCGCGCTTATTCGTTTTTTTACATTATCTTTGCACACAAAACAGATGCAGATGAAACAAGTAAGACCCAAGAAGAACCTCGGACAGCATTTCCTGATCGACCTGAACATCGCTCAGGCCATCGCCGATACCGTGGATGCCTATCCTGATATTCCCGTATTGGAGGTTGGTCCGGGCATGGGGGTGATGACTCAGTTCCTGATTAGGAAGCCGCGCCCCCTGGCGGTGGTAGAGATTGATCGCGAGAGTGTGGCGTATTTGAAAAGGACTCTCTTTCGGGGGAACGAAGGTGCGGAGGCACGTGGGTGCGAGAATTGTACTGAGATACAGGATGCCAAATCCATATCTCGTACCCCCGTACCCCCGTACCCCCGTACCCCCGAATTGATCGAAGGTGACTTCCTCCGCATGGATCTCCACCAGCTCTTTGGTGGACAGCCGTTTGTGCTGACAGGTAACTACCCCTATGACATCTCTTCACAGATTTTCTTCAAGATGCTCGACAACAAGGATCAGATCCCTTGTTGCACGGGCATGATCCAGCGGGAGGTGGCCTTGCGGATCGCCTCGCAGCCTGGGACAAAAGCCTACGGTATTCTCAGTGTACTCATCCAGGCTTGGTATGATGTGGAATACCTCTTCACGGTGGATGAGCATGTGTTCAACCCACCACCCAAGGTGAAGAGCGCTGTGATCCGCATGACACGCAATGACGTACGGGAGTTAGGGTGTGATGAGACCTTATTTAAACGGGTGGTCAAAACGGTGTTCAACCAGCGGAGAAAGATGCTGAGGGTGAGTCTGCGACAGCTGTTCAGTCATGATAAAATGCCTGGTGCCGACTTTTTTGCCGAGGAGATGATGACGAAACGTCCGGAACAACTCAGCATCCCTCAGCTTGTGGAACTGACAAATCTGTGCGCTCCGTTCTTGTAGCTTTTTTTGCTTTTCGGGGGGCACGGTGGTGCGGTGGCGCGAGAATACCACTATGATCCAGAGCCTGTCCGCACGGAGCTCCCTCCCTTTGGGAGGGTAGGAGTGGGCTCTCATACTGCAAAACCGATGAGGAAGACCAGTGTGAGCACAAAGGTGATGATAACAGGCCAGGGCTCCCGTCCTTGATACAGACCACTGAATGGAGTCATGGAATAGTTCATGCTCAGACGGTGGTAAGTCTTTTGATAAAGGAAATATACGACAAAGGCGAGGCAAGCTCCTAACGTGGCACCAACCAAGATGTCGGTGGGGAAGTGCACACCTAAATACATCCTGGAATAGCAGGAGCCGATGGCCCAGAGGAATGCCGTGGCAGAGATGCCGGGGCTTCTATATAATAAGGTGAGGAAAGTGGCGGCGGCAAATCCGTTGCTGGCATGGTTCGAAGGGAACCCGTAGCGACCGCCATGATAGTTGTTCACATAGTGGAGAATGTTCATGATACCCGCATCATGCGACGGGCGGAGCCTTCCGAAGAGGGGTTTGAGACTGGCCACACAGAAGTCGCTCAGGAAGAACAGCAGGGCGATGGCTCCGATGAGGAGCAGGGCATTCCGCCAGTTCGTGCGGTACAGCATACAGAACAGGATCATGACGATGAAAGGTATCCATGTCATCTTGTCGCTGTAGGCAAACCAGAATGTGCTATAGGCATCAGGACCGGGGAAGTTGATGGCATCCAGTGTACTGTAGTCAAACTCCTTCACGGCTTCCATCATGTAATTTGTCGTCTCTTGCATGTCTTCTGTTCGAAATCTTGTTGCAAAGGTACGAATAAGTGAGAGAAATACAAAATAAAAAATGGAAAAGGTAGAAAAATACGAATTACTGCTCCAACAGGTGCAGAGCCTGGTGGAGAACGAGAACAACGAGGTGAGCGTGCTGGCCAATGTGTCGGCAGCGATTCACGATGTGATGGACTTTTTCTGGGTAGGTTTCTATTTAGTAAAAGACAACGAACTGATCCTCGGACCGTTCCAGGGCAGTGTGGCCTGCTACCATATCCCCTACAACAAAGGGGTCTGCGGCACGGCATGGGCACGGCGGCAGACGGTTGTGGTGCCTGATGTGGAAGCGTTTCCCGGACATATCGCCTGTAGCTCACTAAGCCGTTCCGAGATTGTCGTGCCCGTATTCAACGATGCCGGTGAGGTTGTGGCCGTACTCGATATCGATAGTAAGGAACTGTCCACCTTCGATGAAGTGGATCAGAATTACTTGGAGCGCATCGTGCGCATTGTTTCACGGGCAGTTTTTATAGGATAGAAGGGCTGTTGTTTCTTGCACCCCACCCCTTACCCCTCCCCTTAGATGGGAGGGGAACTGCTGCGCTGTGAGAGCCTACCCCCAACCCCTCCCAAAAGGAGGGGAGTTACTGCGCTGTGAGAGCCTACCCCAACCCCTCCCAAAAGGAGGGGAGCTGCTGCGCTGAGTACACATGCTTCAAAGTCCTATACGATGAGTCCGCATGGCCCCCCTCCCTTTTGGAGGGCAGCGGTGGCTTCCTGTCCGCATGGCATTCCCCTCCCTTTGGGAGGGCAGGGGTGGGCCTCTGTCCGCATGGCATTCCCCTCCCATCGTAGGGGAGGGGTAGGGGTGGGGTCACATATATAATTCTACAGTTAAACCAAAACACGATCATCCATGCATTACAAAACCGCAAAAGCAAACATCTCAGAACAAAAGACACTCAGAAAGGAACTGCGTAACCATGCCACACCTGCCGAGGCTGTTCTGTGGAAGATGTTGAAAGGACGTCAGGCTGGTGGCTTTAAATTCCGCCGTCAGCAAGGAATAGGTCCTTTTGTGCTTGACTTCTATTGTGCTGAGTTACGCCTTGGTATAGAATTAGATGGTAGTTCTCATGACTATAAATACGAATATGATGAACAACGGAGTACTTTTCTTTATGAACAAAAGATCCATGTGATTCGTTTTACGAATGAGCAAGTGTGGGCGAACATTGATGCGGTTGTAGGTGAAATCGTGGGTATGTGTAAGAAAATGGCTGATAACCTTCCAGGGGAGATGTGATGTGGTTTAGTTTTTTGAAACGAAGTATCTGTCACGTCAGCTTGTTCACCCCACCCCTCGCTTCGCTCACCCCTCCCCTTAGATGGGAGGGGAGCTGCTGCGCTGTGAGAGCCTACCCCCAACCCCTCCCAAGAGGAGGGGAGCTGCTGCGCTGAGTACACATGCTTCAAAGTCCGATACGATGAATCCGCATGGCACCCCCTCCCTTTGGGAGGGCAGGGGTGGTCTTCCAATCCGCATGGCACTCCCTCCCTTTGGGAGGGTAGGGGTGGGCCTCTGTCCGCATGGCATTCCCTCCCTTTTGGAGGGCGGTGGTGGTTTTCTGTCCGCATGGCACTCCCTCCCTTTGGGAGGGTAGGGGTGGGCTTCCAATCCGCATGGCATTCCCTCCCTTTTGGAGGGCAGTGGTGGCTTCCTGTCCGCATGGCACTCCCCTCCCATCGTAGGGGAGGGGTAGGGGTGGGGTGAGTATTTTTTCTGCAATCCTGTATGTTTTTTTGCAAAAAAGTTGTCAGTTCCAAAAAAATGCCTTATCTTTGTCAAAAGAAAACTTTAAAACCATCAATATGATTGACGTAAAAGCAACATTAGCAGAGAGTGAAGAGAGAATGGAGATGGCTGCCATGTTCTTAGAGGAAAGCCTGAACCGTATCCGTGCCGGGCGTGCCAACGTGGCTATTCTCGATGGGGTGCGCGTTGACTCCTACGGCAGCAAGGTTCCGCTGAACCAGGTGGCCAACGTGACCTGCCCCGATGCACGTACCATCGCCATCCGTCCGTGGGACAAGAAGGCGATACGTGACATTGAGAAAGCCATCATGGACAGTGATGTGGGTATCACTCCCGAGAACAACGGCGAGATCATCCGCCTGAATATCCCGCAGCCCACCGAGGAACGCCGCCGTGAGCTTACCAAGCAGTGCAACAAGATCGCAGAGAAAGCCAAGGTGGAAGTGCGCAACGTGCGTGCCGACATCAAGGACAAACTGAAGAAAGCCATCAAAGACGGTCTCAGCGAGGATAACGAGAAGGATGCCGAGCTCGATCTGCAGAAGCTCCATGATAAGTTCATCAAGAAGATCGATGAACTGATCGATGCGAAGAACAAAGAGATCATGACGGTATAATCTTGAAAGGCTTAGTCGTTAAAAATACAGGCTCGTGGTACTCCGTCCTTACCGACGACGGGCGTACCATCGAGTCGAAGATCAAAGGAAACTTCCGTTTGAAGGGGATACGCAGCACCAACCCGGTGGCTGTGGGTGACCGTGTGGACATTCTCGTCAACCCCGAGGGCACGGCATTCATTACGGCCATCGAGGACCGGCGCAACTACATCATCCGCAAATCACCCAACCTCAGTAAGCAGAGTCATATCATCGCAGCCAATGTCGATCAGGCGGTATTGGTGGTGACGGTGAACTATCCACAGACAAGCACCACCTTCATCGACCGTTTCCTCGCATCGGCAGAGGCTTACCGGGTGCCCGTCATCCTGCTCTTCAACAAAACCGACCTCTTAAATACGGATGAAAAACGCTATCAGGATCTGATGATCAACCTCTACGATACCATCGGCTACCAGTGTCTTCCCGTTTCTGCTGTCACCGGCGAAGGTGTCGAACAGCTCCTCCCCCTGCTTGAAGGAAAGGTCACGGTGTTCAGTGGGAACAGCGGAGTGGGGAAGTCCACCTTGTTAAATAGGCTTGTGCCGGGCATCAACCTACGCACAGCAGAGATCAGCGATGCCCATAACACAGGAATGCACACCACCACCTTCTCGGAGATGATTCCGTTTCAAGTCTCGAGGAGTGTGGAGTGTGGAGTGTGGAGTGAGAATAGTACTGAGATACAGTCACCTGTACTGGACGAATCATCTACTCAGAGCATATCTCACTCCACACTCCACACTCCACACTCCACAATTAACCAAGTTCCTCCCTCACGCTCTTGGCTCATCGATACCCCGGGCATCAAAGGCTTCGGCACCTTCGACATGGAACCCGAGGAGATCTGCGGCTACTTCAAGGAAATTTTCCATTTCTCTAAAGACTGCCGTTTTAGTAACTGCACCCATACCCACGAGCCAGGATGTGCGGTGCTCAAAGCACTCGAAGATCATTACATCGCAGAGAGCCGCTATAACAGCTACCTCAGTATGCTCGAAGATAAAGACGAAGCTAAATACCGCACCTCCCTCCGGGAATAGGTTTGAAAAAACTGAACACGAAGATACGAAGAAACAAAGACCTTACCCAGTGTAAAACCTTCGTCTCTTCGTGTTCCATTAGTTGATGCGTAATTGTGAACTTGATTTCTCGCCGCAGGCGACATGAGAAACTTAAATATCTTCTTTGAAACGAATTCCCATAATTAGAATAATTCATTCCACAAATTGCAATAATACTTTCCGCTTACACTCAAGTACCTCCTCTAATTACTAATTATTATTCTAATTCGTGGAAAAATTATTCTAATTTTTCGCATGCGCTCAAGGCACTCTTCAAATTCGTTTCTTAATAAAACGCCGCAGGCGACATGTGAAACTTAGCATTCACTTTTGAAACGAATTCCCATAATTCGAATAATTCATTCCACAAATTTCAATAATACTATTTCGCTTTGCTCAAGTCCCTCTTCTAATTATTGATTATTATTATCATTTGTGGATAAAATTATTCTAATTTTTCGCATGCGCTCAAGGCACTCTTTAAATTTGTTTCTTAAATTAATCGCCGCAGGCGAAAATTACTTCCCGTAAACAAAAACAGTCAATGAACGTGTGCGGATGCTTTGCATAAAGTGTGCAGATGGTTTGCACAAAGTGTGCAGATAGTCTGCACAAGGTGTGCAAAGGCTCTGCACATGTCGGGCACTTGTGTCGCATCAAGTGTGCTCCAATTCTGCATACTCAGTCTGCTTGGTGCTGCCGAACCAGCTGCAGATGGCGATTTGAATGTCCGTGAAGTAATTTGTGCGGAGTAAACTCTCGAGAATCCTAATAATATGTTAAAATTCTAAGATTTTTTAGCAATTCCTTTGGTCGTATTGTTTTTATTCTTATCTTTGCAAGGAAAATATGTACATATACTAATTTTATAAAAAACTAAATTTATGAGAAAAAGAATCATTCAGAAACTTACGATGCTGGCCTTCGTAGCGATGGTTGGCATTCCCGCTTTTGCGCAAGGTGGTAAGTTTGGATCAGAAACCAACGCAGGAGTGGCTACGACGATTGGAGACAACGTTGTCGCAGGTGATGTCTTTGACTTACAAGAGTTGAGATATTACGTAAAATCGATTAAAGATGGCGTCCTTGATTTGGAAGTGATCGGCCTTTCCAGCCAGATTGCTGGTGCTACGGGCGATCCTTCTTTGTTAACATCGAAATGGGAAGGAACGGTAACGATTCCTCATAAGCTGTCAGCTGCTGATGTTAATCGAGCTGCTGAGATTTCTTCTATTGCAGCCAATGCCTTTACTACGACAGTGCTGTATCCGACAACTGAAGGAGGAAAGAACGCAACTGATTCTAAGGACAACTTTACCGCTGCAGCTGCGTTAGTTACAAAGATCATCATCGACTACAATGCTGAGGCTACTGTTGTTGCCGGGATCGGTGCAAACGCTTTCGCAGGGTTAACCGCTTTGACAGAAGTAAAGGTTTTCTCCCCAACGGCAGTTACTTTACCAGAGTCTGCTTTTGATAGCGATATTTATGATGCCGCTTACTTAGATATGGTTCCAGGATCTGTAAAATCGTACAATGACACCAGTGCTTGGAGCAAATTCTTTTATAAGAAGCTCTCTGGTGCTATAATTGGCGATTACGATGGAAATGGTGTCTTGACCGTTGACGATATTGAAAATGTATTATATCTATCATTTGACCCTTTAGATTATGATGAGGCTTATGATTATGATGGTGATGGCGTAATTTCTGTTACAGATTTGGAGAATTTGTTATATATGTCATTCTAATTAACTAAATTTAATTTATTTTTAAGATATGAAAATTTTTATTTCAAAAATAGCATTATTGTTATTCATGCTATTAGGAGCTAATGTTTGTTATGCCAATGATAACATTTCAGTTCAGACATTGTCCATTACACCTGGTGAAAGTTGTGAGATTGTAATTTTATTCAATGGTGAGTCTTACAGTGGCATGTATAGTGGTTGCCAATTCGATTTAACTATACCTGAAAAATTATCTGTTGCAACATCCAAGAAAGGAAAACTTAATATTGTAAATTCATCAGAGATTACAAGTGGTGATGTTGTAGCTTCGTCACATTCTTTTACTGTTTCAGTTAAAGACAACGTTTGTTCTTTCAGAGTTACGAGCCTGTCAGCTGATGATTTTGTGAAAAAATCAGGTGTGTTATGTAAACTAAAAGTTACGGCTGCTGATGACATACCAGCAGGAAACGTAGCAGTTTCTGTTTCAAACATTTGGTTAACAGCATCTGGCGCGCACATTACAGATAATGTCGATGAATCAACATCTGAAACAGTTGCTGTCGGTGGAGCTACTGTTAAGATAGCCTCCAGCGGTTATACTGTAGTATGTAATGAAAAGGCACTTGATTTCAGTTCCGTTTCTGATGTTACAGCTGTTTATGCCGTTTCAAAGGCTTCTGCTACTTCTGCTACTCTGAAAGAGATTGAGTCAAAGAAAGTACCTGCTAATACGGGTGTGATCGTTGAAGGAACTGCAAGTGCTACTGCTTTCGTTCCATTTGCTGAGGGATCTGTGGATGCTGTTTCTCCCAATGTGTTGGTTGGTGTGAACGAGGCTAAAGCATTGGCAGCTAATGAAGGCTATATCCTGATTGGTGGTAAGTTCCTCATTTGTGAGGCTGGTACACTTCCTGCCCATAAGGCTTATTTGCCTGCATCTGCAATCGCTGGTGCAAAAGCTACTGAGCTTGTATTTGATTTTGACACGGTTGTTACTGGTATCAATGAGGTTCAGGCAGATAGCGCTGACAACAGTCCTGTTTATAACTTGAACGGTGCTCGCGTATCTAACCTCCAGAAGGGTGTCTATGTGAAGAATGGCCGTAAGTTTATTGTAAAATAAGTAGAACCTTTAAAAAGAAAATGATTATGAAGAGAGAATATATCATTCCTGCAATTCAGGTCAAGAAAATTGGGGTTTTAGCAATGACTACTGCTTCACTTGAAATCGGTTCGGGTTCTGGTAATCCTAAAGATACAGATGCCAAGGAATTCTTCGAGATCCTCTTGGACGAAATGGAATAGTCACAACTTCCTCTATACAAAGAATGGCACTGCCCCGCGGTGCCATTCTTCATTTTAGTCTATACGAGTTTGATGCAGTGCCTCAATGGCAGCCCCCTGTTCATTCTTACAGGTTATTAATCTCCTCAGCGGTTAAGCCTGTGCTCCTGACGATCACATCTACAGGAATGCCCGATGCCTTGAGGTTGCGGGCAACGGACAAAATACCTTCCGCACGTCCCTCCTCTCTTCCTTCTTCTCTTCCTTCTTCTCTTGCTTGCTCTTTTCCATCGGCAACACCGTCGATATACGCGGAACGCATCACATCATTTTCAGCCATCCGATTCTCCATTTCCAGTAGTATCTTCTCCGTTCTGCGTCAGAGAGGCTGTCAATGCGAAGTTTCTTTCTGGCCTCAGGTAGCCCTTGGGCTGTGTAGTGGTCATCTATCTCACCAGTTTTAAGGAAACTGATCCATTCATCGTAAGCATTCGTTGAAATACACGTTGTAGCAGTTGTAGTATCGTTGTACCTTTGCAATCGCAATAGTGCACACAACTACAACTGTTATTGTATTATGACCAAAGAAGAATTTGAAGTATTGCAATT
>Ga0256404_1001827_pt1 | contig 49399 bp, 44 predicted proteins | sample RumenRJG_01DNA_FD_185990 | JGI IMG/M metagenome (GOLD analysis project Ga0256404, IMG submission 185990) | Bovine rumen microbial communities from Lethbridge, Alberta, Canada - RJG_01 | ecosystem: Host-associated > Mammals > Digestive system > Stomach > Rumen | place: Canada: Alberta | collected...
CCGGGATCTGGATCTGCTCCCTGCGCAGTTCCTTCTCAAACTGCTGCTTTCCTTCAGCGATGTTCTCCTCTTTTCGCTCCTTCTTGAACCAGGACCGGATCTTGTTCTTGGCTTCCGATGTCTTGGCGATATTCAGCCAGTCCCTGGAAGGTCCCTTGTCCTTGCTGTTGGAGGTCAGGATCTCGATGACTTCACTGGAATTGACCTGATAGTTGATCGGCACGATGCGCCCGTTCACCTTCGCCCCAACCATCCGGTTGCCGACTGCGCTGTGGATGGCGTAGGCAAAGTCGATGACGGTGGCACCGGCAGGAAGATCGATCACATCTCCTTTCGGAGTGAAGACGAATACTTCCTCCGGGAGCAGATCGCTCTTAATGGAGCTCAGGATGTCGGTGGCATCACCGGACTCCTTCTGGCTCTCCAGCAGCTGACGCACCCATTCCAGGCGCTCGTCCATGCTGTCCTTGCCGGTCAGGCCTGCCTTATATTTCCAGTGCGCGGCGATTCCGAACTCCGCCGCATGGTGCATCTCAAATGTGCGTATCTGGATCTCAAAAGGCGTTGCGTTGCGCGCGATCACCGTCGTATGGAGCGACTGGTACATGTTGGACTTCGGTGTGGAGATGTAGTCCTTGAACCGCTTCGGGATGGGGCGGTACAGGTCGTGGACCGCTCCCAGGGCGTTATAGCATTCCGCGATGGTATCCACAAGGATACGGATCGCGTAGATATCATAGATCTCTTCGATCGACCGGTCCTGAACGTAGATCTTGCGGTAGATCCCGTAGACCGATTTGATCCTGGACTGGATCTCCGCCTTCTCGATCCCGTTCTGCTGGAGTTTTTCACGGATCTCACCGGTGACCGTCTTGATAAAGTCCCCGTTCTTCTCCTGCATATCAACAAGGAGCTGACTGATCTCAGCATAGGCGTCCGGATCCAAGTATTTGAGCGAAAGGTCCTCCAGTTCTTCACGGAATTTGGACATCCCCAGGCGGTGAGCGATCGGAGCATATACCTCCATCGTCTCGAGGGATTTATCTCTCTGGCGCTGGGAAGGCATGGAATCCATCGTCCGCATATTGTGCATGCGGTCGCAGAGCTTTATGAGCATGACACGGATGTCCTTGCTCATGGCGAGAAGCATCTTGCGCAGGTTTTCCGCCTGCTCTTCCTCCAGGCTGGAAAAGTGGATCTTACCGAGTTTTGTGACGCCGTCCACCAGTTCCGCGACCTCCGCGCCGAAGCCGGAACGGATCTCATCAAGGGGCGTCTGGGTATCCTCCACTACATCATGAAGCAGAGCCGCGACGATACAGTCATCGTCCAGCCCCAGTTCAAGCAGCAGCATCGCCACATTGATCGGGTGCTCGATGAACGGTTCTCCGCTCCTTCTGAACTGTCCCTCGTGCCGCTCTTCCGCAAATTTATACGCACGTGTAATCAGCGCCAGGTCATAGGGCCTGCCGCTCTTTTCAATTGCGGTTTTCAGCGTCTCAAATGTCATTTTCTCTTGCACCAGTATTCTTCACTTGGCGATCCGGCGGAACACGACGGATTCGCTCAGATCTCTTTTCGGAGCGTCCGGGATCACTTTGAGCGCAGGCGTGCGCCCGTCCGGTCTCAATTCCACAAATCCCAGTTCCACGAAGACCCGGATCATGGCCATGATCTGACCGAGATTCAGTTCACCGAAATTTCCGGGAAGCGCGCCTTCCCAGAAAAGCTGCGTGCCGTTCTGTCTCAGTTTCCTGTACACAACAGCAGCGTCATCCCTGGAGCATCGGATGCTTTCCGGGGAATGATCCTCCAGCGCGAAACAGAATCTTCTGTACTCTTCGTAGGAATCGATATCATCCTTTTTCACATTCGTACGTGATATGGCACAGACCTTGAGGGATACATAATCCCTGTTCGGTGAATGATAAACGCTGAGGTTCACGACGACATTGACCTGATCCCCCACTTTGAACGGGAAGGACTGAGGACACACGCCGAAATAAGCGGCATATACCTGTTTGTCTCCCTGGCGGATGCTGATCCGGGTATGTCTTTCTCCCAGGGGATATATCCCTGTGAGGACCGCGTTCCGTATGACGAAGTTCGGCTCCTTGTTTCCGCCGCCGAACGGGGCGAGGCAGCGAAGCTGTTCCACCTCGTTGACTTCGAGCTCCGCGATCTGCACTTCCCCGTCGATCTCCAGTTCAGGCAGTCTGAACTGCTGGGCGTGCTGCCTGCAGTACTCGACCAGTCTCTTCTTCAGCTCGGGAATATTCCTGGTCGGAAGGGTGAAACCCGCGGCCATATCATGCCCGCCGTATTTGTCCATCAGGTCACTGCAGGAATCGATCATATCAAACAGGGAGAATCCTGAAACGCTTCTGCCGGACCCCTTGGCCGTATCACCGTCAACAGATACTACGATGGAAGGTTTGTCAAACAGGTCGACCAGACGGGAGCACACGATCCCCATGATACCGGAATGAAAATCCTCATCCGCGATCAGGATCACCGGATTGCCGATCTCCTCGGCGTTGCTGCACAAGTATTTCTGAACAGCGCGTTCCGCTTCCGCCTCCACTTCCTGCCTCTGCCGGTTCATCTCATCCAGCTTGTTCGCCAGTTCGGAAGCTTCCTCTTCATCCTCCGTGAGAAGGAGGGAAAGCGCCAGTTCAGCGTCTCCCATACGTCCTGCCGCATTCAGTCTCGGAGCGATGGAATAGGCCACACTGGTCTCGTCCACGTTCTCAAGCTGGAGCCCCAGGGTGGTGCAAAGAGCACGGATCCCAATGAGGTCCGTCTGCGGGAACATCCGTATCCCCTGGGAGACGATGTATCTGTTCTCCAGTTTGAGGGGCATGATATCCCCGATCGTCCCGATCGTTGCAAGCACGCCGTATTCCTCGATCGCGTCCTCGACCGAGATATCCTCCAGCGCCGCCGCCACCTCAAGCGCGACCCCGACACCGGCAATATCCTTGAATTCCGACGTGTCATCCATCCTGTGCGGATTGACTACCGCAACAGCAGCAGGGATCTCCTCCCGTGCCACATGGTGATCCGTGATCACCATATCGATGCCCTTGCTGTTCGCGTAGGCAGTCTCGTCAAACGCAGAGATCCCGTTGTCCACCGTAATGATCAGAGATACGCCACGGTCGGCGAACTCATCGATCACATCCATGGAGAGGCCATAGCCGGATCCCTCCCTGGACGGAAGCGCGCAGAGCGCTTCTCCGCCAAGGCCGCACACACAGCGGTACATCAAAGTCGTCGCGGTGAGCCCGTCCGCGTCATAATCGCCGTAGATCGCGATGGTCTCCTCATCCCGGACAGCTCTCCTGATCCGCTCGACGGCCTTGTCCATATCCTTACGGCTGTACGGATCAAGTTCCATCCCCTCGCAGTTCAGAAAAGCCCTGGCACTTTCAGGATCGCAAAAACCCCTGGACGCGAGAACCCTGGCAGGAAGTTTCCCTATCCCGAGTTCATCCGCGATCCGGTCCGCTGCCCTGAAATCCGTCTGATGTTCAATCCATCGTCTGATTGCCATTTCTTTACTCCGGTCTGAATTTTTCTATTATCGCCGCAGCGGTCCTGAGACCGTCCACCGCTGCGCTCATGATGCCGCCGGCATATCCGGCGCCTTCTCCGCATGGATAAAGCCCCTGGAGGCCGACCGCCTCCCTCTCTTCCGTTCTGCTGATCCTGAGAGGGGAGGACGTTCTTGTCTCCACCCCGGTCAGGACCGCTTCCGCGTCCGAGAAGCATTTCATTTTTTTGCCAAAAGCCCGTATACCGTTGCTCAGCGCACGGGAATATTCTTCGCCGAGTATCCTCCACAGGTCATATGCCACGACCCCTCTTGCGTATGTTGGTTCGACGCGTCCGATCCTGAGCCCCTTTCTTCCGTCAAGGAATGCCCCTACATTGGAGGCAGGAGCCTTGTATCCGCCGCCCGCTGCCGCATAGGCAGCCCTCTCCAGATTGCGCTGGAACTCCACCGCGCGATAGGGATTGTTTCCGAAATCGCTTCCAAGGACCGACACACATACCGCGCTGTTGGCGTTCTTTCCGCTTCGGGCATGGTTGCTCATGCCGTTTGTCACGACACCGCCGAGTTCGGAAGCCGCGGGCACCACTTCACCGCCGGGACACATGCAGAAGGTATAAACGCCCCTGTCTCCCTCTCTCACCGAAAGGTTGTATTCCCCCACAGGAAGCCGCGGATCCCCCGCATACTTTCCGTACAGGGACTCATCCACATCCTTCTGAAGATGCTCGATGCGAAGTCCCACGGAGAAGGGCTTTGAGGTGATCAGCAGTCCTTTGCCGGAAAGCATTTCAAAGGTGTCCCTGGCGCTGTGTCCGACCGCGAGGATCACGTTTTCCGTCGCGATGTCCCCCGCTGAAGACCGGACACCGACCACTCTCCCGTGGCTGACGATCAGGTCATCCATCCTGCAAAGGAACCGCACCTCTCCGCCGTTGGTCTCGATGGCCTGCCGCATCTTCTTGACGACGAGCCGCAGTTCATCGGTACCGATATGCGGTTTGGCCTTGACCAGGATATCCTCCGGCGCGCCGTACCGATAGAACGTGTTCAAAACATATTCGCAGAGGTCGTCGTGGATCCGGGAGACCAGTTTTCCGTCCGAGAACGTCCCGGCTCCTCCCTCTCCGAACTGGATGTTGGTATCCCTGTTGAGATCCCCCGTCTCGAAGAACGAGGACACTGCGGCGACCCTGGAATCCACATCCGCTCCGCGTTCCAGCAGGATCGGCCTGTAGCCGTACTGAGCGAGAAGATAGGCCGCAAAAAGACCGGCGGGTCCGCTCCCTACGACGACCGGGCGGTGCTCCATGGGCTGCAGGCCCATTACCGGAGCAAACCGGCTGCGTCTGGAAAAGGCGACGCCTTTCTTTCCCTGCGACAATTCCTGTTCCTGCTCTTCACTGTCGAAGCGGACCACAACGGAACAGATCCTGGACGGTCTGCCGCGCCTGAAGTCATAGGACATCTTCCGGATCTGGAATGATCCGCCTTCCGGATATCCGAGACGCTTGCGCGCGATCTCTTTTGCCTCTTCCTCACTGCCTTCGAGCGGGAGACGAATGTCGGAAACTACGATCATCCTTTTTTCACCTCAATGGTGACGACATAACTTCCTGCGACCCACACATTTTCCTTTGAGGGGATCTGGAAACTGACCGGGACGGAATAACTTCCCTGGACGACCTTGATGGAAGATGCGTCCACTTCAGCAACCACACCGGTCGGGAGCAGCGCCTCCACCTCATCCGCCTTTCCGATCACCGTAACCCCGTTGATGGCAGCGGTAACAACTTCTATATCGATCCCGTCAGGGATATTGTTCACACGTATATCCGATACCGTGATCCTTTTCGAGGAAAGATTGCTCTCGTCGAACGCCACCGTTACTGCCTCCACAGAATCCACGTTGACATATCCGGTGGAAAGAACGATATCGAACTGATAGACATCACCGAGAGAATAGCTGGCAAGGTCGATGTAACCGACCGTCTTCTTGCCAAGGGAAGCGATATTCTCCTCCGTGGAAGCTACACGGATGGATGCCGGAGAAAGGGAATAATTCAGGAACGACGTGTCAAAACCTTCAGGCACATTGATGAATCCTACCTCAAGAGCCAGCTCCCCTTCCTTATAAACAGGGATCAGAAGCTCCGCGCTGGACGCGTCCATGCGGAATCCGTCTGCCGGTATCTCGTTTCCGTTCGCGTCAAGGAGATGGATCTCACCGGTGACGGTAGTGGAAGCGGACAGTTCCTGATCCAGCGTGGCGGTGGCCACGACCCTGTCAATGCGGTCGATCGCCGTCTCAGCGCCGCTGATCTGAATGGTTGCCGGAGTAGAGGTGACCGGCTGAAGGACATAGCCTTCCGCGACCGATACTCCGGTGACCTCCGGAACAACGGTGAAACTCTCGGAAACGACCTGCGCAAAGGTAAGGCTCAGTTCAGACGGAGAGACCGACTGAATGGTGTAATTCTGCATCTGATTCGTCTTTGTCGCCTGCAGCTGGAGGGAATATGTCCCCGCCTGGGTGACCGAGGAGAATACGGGAGTCACGGTGAAACTGTTCTGGTCAAGGGCACCTATGACAGAGCGGTCTCCGGAAACCGTGACGCTGACCGTGTAGGTCGTCTGCCCGTTGTCGATGATATCCAGGCCGAGAGCCTGATAGGACGCTCCGTTCGTAGGAATGCGCACAGCGACGTTGTCGATCGTTCTCGTTCCGGTGCTGTTGACCGAGAGGACGACGACCGCCCAAAGTATGAAAGCCAGCAGAACCGAGATCACCATCACATGGGGCTTGCTGGTCAGCCATTTACTGCTTTGAAATTTTTGCATGGTTCAAGATCCTCTTATACCAGGGCAGCTGCTCATCTTCCTGCGGCGTCTCGGGGCACAGTTCGGATACCAGCATCTGATAGGCTCTGTTCTTGTCGAGTTGTCTTACGATGATGCCGTTCTGAGCGATGGATATATATCCGTTCTCTTCCGAAACGACCAGGACGAGTGCGTCCGAATTTTCACTGATGCCAAGGGCAGCGCGGTGACGTGTGCCCATCTCTTTGCTGATCTCAAGATTGTGGGAAACAGGGAGCAGACATGCTGCAGCAACGATCCTGTCCTTGCGCACCACTACGGCGCCGTCATGGAGAGGAGCTCCCTTGTAGAATATGTTCCCGATCAGTTCCTCGCTGATCTCCGCGTCGATGGTGGTTCCCGTCGCGATGATATCCGCCAGTGGCGTTTCCTTCTCAAAAACGATCAGCGCTCCGGTGTAGGTAGCGGACAGACTTTCCGCAGCGGAAGTGATGATGTCGATCGCCTTCTTCTGGCTGTCATTCTCCGTATTTCCCAGTCTCGATATGAACAGGGAACGCCCGAGTTCGGTCCTTCCGATCTTCTCAAGGACCGTTCGCAGTTCCGGCTGAAAGATGACGACAAGGACAACAAGTCCATACCGGAACAGATAATCAATAAGGAATTTGATGGTGCGAAGCTGAAGCGCAGAGGCCAGGAAGTATGCCGCCAGCAATACTGCGGCGCCTTTGATCAAAAGGCCCGTCCTCGTATGTATCAGAAGATTGATCACCGTATAGATCAAATATGCGACGATAACGATATCCACCACGTCTCTCCAGGAAAACGTGTTGAATATCGACAGAATATTTCTGATTGTGGAACCAAAGAATCCCTGCATGTCCGATCTAATCCTCTCTCAAGAGCACAATGGCGTGACTGGATATCCCCAGTCCTTCTCCCGTGAAACCCAGCCCTTCCTCTGTCGTTGCCTTTACGCTGACGGAGCCAAGGGGAAGATTCATGTCTTCCGCGATGTTTGCCCTCATTTTATCAACATACGGCGCGAGCTTCGGGCGCTGACAAAGCACCGTGGCATCAACGTTCACCGGTCTGTATCCCGCTTCTCCCGCAAGACGGACACATTCTCTCAGCAGTACCCTGCTGTCCGCGCCTTCCCACCGGGGGTCGGTGTCGGGGAAATGATATCCGATATCCCGGAGAGCAGCCGCCCCGAGCACAGCGTCACAGACCGCGTGCAGCAGAACGTCCGCGTCCGAATGGCCGAGCAGTCCCTTTTCGTAGGGGACTTCCACCCCGCCCAGGATCAGTTTCCGTTCTTCCACCAGCCGGTGAACATCATATCCGTGTCCGATCCGATACTCCGATAATCCAAGCTGCATCTTCGCCCTCGCAATGTCCGCCCTTGTCGTGATCTTAAAGTTGCCGGTTTCACCCGGCACGAGCCTCACCGGGTAACCGGCGCGCTCAAAGAGCTGACAGTCATCCAGCGAGTCCTCCTGGTCTTCTATAACCTTTTTGTAGATCGCAGCGTCGAAGATCTGGGGCGTCGATACCGCGCGGAGTCTGGAGCGGTCCGGAGTCCCTGTCACATTCCCGTCTCCGTCCGTTTCCTTTATGGTGTCCACGACCGGGATCGCCGGTGCGGCGGCGCCTGTTTCCCTGGCGCACTTCAGGACGGCGGAGATCAGCTCCGGAGACACAAACGGCCTTGCCCCGTCGTGGATCGCCACCCATTTCGTTTCCGCCGGCATTGCCGCGATCCCCGCCTTGACCGACAGGCAGCGCGTACTGCCTCCGGGCACGACCGCGCAGAGCTTCGGGTATCTCTCCCTCCAGCTCTCCACTTCCGGGATCAGATCGGGGCGGGTCACAACAACAACAGCATCCATTTCTGGATGCTGTGCAAAACTCCTTACGGAACGTTCTAAGACTGTACACCCATCCAATACCAGGGATGCTTTGTCCACACCCTGCATCCGGGAGGAAGATCCTCCCGCCACGATCACTGCGGTAACTTCCATGCAAACATTACCCCAATTTATTATTTACAATATTATAGTTTTTTTCCCTATCCAATACAAGGAATCGCGCAGGAAAGAATAATGACAAAATGGCTACACAAAGAAAAACCGCAGCGTAGCTGCGGCCGTTCGTTATGAGAGGATCGCCCGGATCAGGCCGGACAGTCCGTCCTCCTCCATGATATCTTTGAAATACTGCAGTTCCGAGCCGATCATGCTGTCGATGACCTTCATTCCCAGCAGCTCCACAGGCGCCTGATCATCGGTGAATATGAGATCACCGCCCTCATATTCCTTCATGGCGTCCCTTACCGTGAGGATCTGATTCCTCAGCTGCGCGTCGTGAGAGAGGAAGCCGTACAGCCTTTCGACCTGGGCTTCATCGTGAAAGGCGAAGAGCTCCCGGTTCTCACTGTGCGGAACATCGACGGTGTATACCTCGGGAAAGACCGAAGCGATGGTGTCGCACAAGTACTCATTGATATTTCCCGGCTCATCGGAGCGCATGTTGAGATTCACCACCATGGCTCCATCGTCGGTTAGATGACGGGAAACCTGGTCAAAGAATTCCACCGAAGACATCTGAAACGGGATCGTGATGTCCTGATAGGCATCCACCATGATCAGGTCATATTTCTTGTCTGTTGCCTGCAGAAATGCCCTTCCGTCGTAGGTCGTGACGATCACTTCCTCCGGAAGTGAAAAATAGGTGCGCGCGAGATCGGTGATCCTCTGATCGATCTCCACCCCCTCCGTCACAGCCACGGGATAAAAATAACGGCACTGTGTCGCATAGGTGCCGCATCCCATCCCGAGTATCAGGATATCAAAACTTTCCTTTTCGTTGTATCCCGCAAGGATCGGGGCAGCCAGCGCGTAATCGTAATACATGCCGGTGAGCCCCTCCTGCTTCATGTAGATGGACTGCACGCCGATAAGGACATTCGTCGAGAGCGAGATGCTTCTCTCATCCTCGGTCACCTGAAGGTAGTTGTAGATCGACTCGCCTTCATAGGTGATATCATCCCGCCAGAATGCGAAACTGCCGGAGTTTCCGAATACCGCGCAGAAGATGAACACCGCAGCGGCGATGATGCACAGTGTCTTCTTTTTGCCGGATACCGCGAAATACACGAGGCTCAGCACGAGAAGGATCCCGGAGAAGATGAGGAAAGTCGCCGCGGTCCCCACGGCAGGGATGGTGACAAAGGTGGGAAGAAACGTTCCGATGATGCTTCCGATGGTATTGCAGGCATTGAGCGCACCGACTGTCTTGCCGCTCTCCGACACATTGCTCATGGCATATTTTGCCAGGGACGGCGTCACCGTTCCGAGCAAAAACAGCGGAAAGACAAAGATCAGCATACAGGCGAGGAATGCCGCGATGATGAGGAAATTCTCATTGACCGCAACGACCAGGAGCGCCGAAATGGCGAGGATCAGGTATTTCCCGAAAAGCGGGATCGCCGCGATCCACAGGGAGGCGATGAGGATCCTCCTGTACAGCCCGTCGGGACTCGTGCTCCGGTCAGCCTGCTTTCCGCCCCACATGTTTCCGATCGCCATCGCGATCATGATCGTACCGATGATGATGGTCCACACGATCTGGGAGGAACTGAAATAAGGGGCCAGAAGACGGCTCGCGCCGAGCTCCACCGCCATAACTCCCATTCCGGAGAAAAACTCCGTCATGTATAAAAACCATTTGTTCTGTAATATTCTTCTTTCTTCCATAACGAAACCGTAAAGCCTGTTGCTCTTTCTGTGCCGAGTGCCGTATGGCTGTTCAAAACAAAAAATGCCTCGCCGGCAAGGGCGAGGCGGGTAAACAATGTTATTTTGTCATTTCCTTGATGTAAGCGTCCAGCTCGCCCGCTGTATGAATGGTTTCCACCGCTTCATCGGAAACTTCAATGCCGAAGGTATCTTCCACATCGGTGACCAGCTCCAGAAGATCGATGCTCTTCAGTCCCAGGTCCATGGCCAGGTTGGTGTCAGGCGTGATCTCAATGTTGCCGCCGCTTGCGTTCTTGATCAGTTCAACTAATTGCTCGTTCATATATATCTCCCTTTGTTACATACACAGATTAACCGCGAAATACGCTTTCAACATTATATAACAGGGTTTTCTGTTTGGCAATGATGCACGAGCACCGGCCATATTTTTTGTAACATTTCACTACGGGCATATTATGCCGTACTGCGCTGTTTGGGCGTTTCCACTGTCTGTTAACGGCCTGTCCACACAGGTACCCGGTGAATTGTGTTACAATGAACGGGAACTACCAAGGGAGGTAAATCGGGCATGCAGTTAAAACTTGATCCGTCTAAACCCTACGCTCTCGCTCTTGCGGGAGGCGGTGCAAGAGGCGCCTATGAGATCGGCGTCTGGAACGCGCTCTCCCAGGCGGGGATACGCATTCAGGCTGTATCCGGGACATCGATCGGGGCGATGAACGCGGCTTTTGTCGCCACGAATGAACTGGACCGCGCCAGGAAGATCTGGCTGTCCCTCACCTACAAGGACGTAATGGAGGGGGATCCCGCGATCTTCGACAAACTCTCCAAGAAGGATTTCACCGACCTGGATCTTCGGAAGACCGCAGATTTTCTGGTTCAGACCATAAGATCAAAAGGGCTCGACATCACGCCGATGAGGAAAACGATGCGCGATGTGATCGACGAGAACGCCGTAAGAAACTCTCCCGTCGATTACTATATCGTGACATGCAACCTGGATGACATGAAAGAGGTTGAGATACGGGCACAGGACCTTGCGGACGGCGAACTGTATGATATGCTGCTGGCCTCCGCCTATCTTCCTGTTTTTAAAAATGAGAGACTGGGCGGAAAACGGTATATGGACGGCGGACTCATGGACGTCCTCCCTGTCCATGTCCTTCTGGAAAACGGCCATAAGGATATCATCGCCGTGAGCTGCAACGCCATCGGTTTCAAACGTCCGGTGGACATTCCCGAAGACGCTGCGATCTGGGAAGTGGAACCGAGAGTCAGCATCGGCACGGGCCTTGAGTTCGATCCCAGGCAGTCCGCCCGGAACCTGAAGATCGGGTACTTTGACGGTTTGCGCCTTCTGTACGGCCTTCAGGGGAAAAAGTATTACATAGACAGGACCTATACCGAGGAGGCAGCGTACAGTCTGCTGATGACCTATGCCAAGAGCTTCCTCGCAGCGACCGGGAAAGACGCGTCACTGCGAGAGATCAACGAAAGATCCCTTCCGAAACTCGCTCTCCGCGCAAAATGCGAGGGAAACGACTACTGGGATCTTCTTTGCGCCGTGCTGGAGATCGCCGCGTCCGAAGCAGGGATCGATCCCTACATGGTATACACCGAAGATGATCTCATCCCGGCTGTCCTCTCCCACTACCCTGTCTCTGAGGGTATCCTGCCCAAGGGTCTGCAGTCCAGGATCCTGAGCTTCCTCGGTGAAGATTGGAGCATTACATGAGCCTTTCCATCCCTGACTTTCTGAATGACCGTCTCCTGGCGCAGTACCCGGAAGCGGATCATCTGCGCATACTGGAAGGATACGGCGCGGCACGGAAGACCTCCCTTCGCGTAAACACCATGAAAGCGGACATCGCGGACGTCACCTGCGCGCTGGAAGACCTCGGTCTGTCCGCCGCGTCCCTTTCCTGGTTTTCTCCCGGCATCGTCACCGATCCCGGTTCGGAGCCTCTCCTTCAGAAGGCCGAAATGTATGAAGAAGGAAAGATCTATCTGCAGAACCCCTCCTCCATGATCCCCCCTGTTCTACTCGATCCGCATCCCCACGAAGATATACTGGACATGTGCGCGGCGCCGGGCAGCAAGACCACCGAGCTCTACATGCTGGGGGACGGAAAGGCCAGCATCACGGCCTGCGAAAAGGATCGTATCCGGGCGGACAGGCTGAGGTACAACCTCCGCCGGCAGGGCATATCCAGAGTAAACGTGCTCCAGCAGGACGCCAGGAAACTGGATCCCCTTTTCCGGTTCCGGAAGATCCTCCTGGACGCCCCGTGCAGCGGTACCGGAACGATACAGCTCTCCTCTCCGAAAACTTTTTCGTCCCTGTCCGTCGCGCTGATACAGAACTCCTCCCGACTGCAGTCCGAACTCCTTCAGAAAGCGGTCCGGATGCTCAGCCCCGGAGGCGAACTCGTGTATTCCACCTGTTCCCTGCTGCGGGAAGAAAATGAAGATGTGGTGGCCCGCGCGCTGAAAAAAGGCGGACTTGAAGTGGTGCCGCATCCGGAGATCGCTTCCTGCCTGCCCCTTCTGCCCTGCGCCATTCCCGGTGCCGTCCTGGTATGTCCGACCGATGTGTATGAGGGCTTTTTCGCCGTTCATCTCAGGAAAGTCTGATTTGACGCGATAGAGAAAAAACGCTATCATGAATTGGATTATCTTATTATTAATATTAATAAGGAGCGTCCCGTTCATACAGAGCGGAGCGCCCGATCGGAGAATACTATGGAAGAAGCATTTACTCAAGTTAAAACACCCTGGAAAAAGAACCTCGGAGATGTTCCGTTTCATCTGGAATATCCCGAAGGTTCTCTTTATGATGCGATCAAACGGACCGCGGACAAATATCCGGATTATACCGCTTTTATCTTTATGGGAAAGAAGACCTCCTACAGGGAGATGCTGCGCAATATAGAGAACTGCGCCAAGTCCCTCCGGACGATCGGCATCCGCGAAGGTGACCGCGTCACGATCGCCCTTCCGAACTGCCCGCAGGGCATCTACATGTTCTACGCCGTCAACCTGGTCGGCGCGATCGCGAACATGATCCATCCCCTGTCTGCGGAAAAGGAGATCGAGCATTATCTGAACTTTTCCAAGAGCGTGACCGTCATCACCCTCGATCAGTTCTACCACAAGTTTGAAGCGATCCGCCAGAACACCCCTTCCGTTGTCAATGTGATCATTGCCAGCATCAAGGACGAGCTTTCCCGCCCGGTCCGCGCAGGCTATATGCTCACCGAGGGAAGAAAGATCAAGAAGATCCCCGAGGACGCACCTGTCATCCGCTGGAACGAATTCATGCGTCTCGGAAGAATGTGCTTTTGGAACTATAAAGTGAACCGCAAATCCACCGACCCGGCCGTCGTTCTCTATTCAGGCGGTACGACCGGAACCACCAAGGGCATCCTGCTGAGCAACCGGAACTTCAATGCCCTCGGCCTCCAGGTGGTCGCCACCAACCCCATGTTCCGTCCGGGAGACAAGATGCTCGCTGCCATGCCCATCTTCCACGGCTTCGGTCTCGGCGTGTGCATCCACACCATGCTGGAAAACGGCGGATGCTGCATCCTTGTTCCGCGGTTCACCGCCAAATCCTACGCAAAGGATATCGTGAAATACCGCTGCAACTTCATCGCAGGCGTTCCGACTCTTTATGAAGCTCTGCTCCGTCTCCCCTCACTGGAGAAAGCGGACCTGAGCTGCCTGAAGGGCGTGTTCTCCGGCGGAGATTCCCTCTCCATCGAGCTGAAGAAGAAGTTTGACAAATTCCTTTACGACCACCATGCGACCGTCCAGATCCGTGAAGGATACGGCACAACAGAGACGGTCACCGCGTGCTGTCTCACTCCCACGAACCTGGTGAAGGAAGGAAGTATCGGTCTTCCCTTCCCCGACACCTATATCAAGATCGTCAAACCCGGAACCGATGAGGAAGTTCCCTACGGAACAGAGGGAGAGATCCTTCTCGCCGGTCCTACGGTCATGATGGAATACATGGACAATCCGGAAGAAACCGCTTCGACTCTGCGCAAGCATTCCGACGGACTGACCTGGGTATACACCGGTGACCTCGGATTCATGGATGACGACGGATTCGTCTTCTTCCGCGGAAGAGCGAAGCGCATGATCGTCACATCCGGATACAACGTATATCCCGCTCAGATCGAGAACATCCTGGACGCTCACGAAAAGGTACAGATGAGCTGCGTAGTAGGTGTTCCGGATGACTACCGCATGCATGCCGTCAAGGCATTTATCATGCTGAAGCCCGGCTACACTCCTTCCCAGGAGATCCGTGAAGAGCTTCTTGCATACTGCCGCAAGAATATTGCCAAGTATGCGGTGCCCCGTGAGATCGAATTCCGCGAGGAACTCCCCAAGACTCTGGTCGGAAAAGTAGCGTACCGCGTCCTGGAAGAGGAAGAAGAGGCGAAATACCAGGCAAAGAAGGATGCCACCTCTCTCCTCCCTGACAGCGATCCGAAGAAGAAATAATATCCCGGCAGCAAACTGCCCGGATGGACGGAGGCATCATGGTCGCCTGCAATCTTCATACCCATACCGTCCGAAGTGACGGCTCCTGCTGCGCGGAGGAAGTTGTCCGCTGCGCCATCGAAAAGGGATTCCGCACGCTCGGTTTCTCTGACCACGGGCACACGCCATGGTATGCGGACGGTTCGCTCCCCGCGGATCTGAGCGGCTACATCGCCGAGAACAGATCCCTCGCAGATAAATACGGGGACCGGATCGAGATCGTCTCCGGGATCGAAAACGAATTCGACTGCTGGCAGTTTGATGATAGCCTGCAGTATCACATCGGCTCACGCCACTGTCTTCCGGTCGGGGACGAAGTGTTCGTCATAGACGAATCTCCCGAGATGCTGGAAGACGGGATCCGCAGGTATTACGGCGGCGACGCCATGGCAATGGTGAAGGACTACTATGCCCACCTCGGCCGTGACATACCGCGCTTCCGCCCGGACATCATCGGGCATTTTGACCTGATCCGGAAGTTCAACCGGGATGACCGTTTCTTCACGGAAGAAAGTCCGTCTTATCACCGCGCTGCTCTGGAAGCCGCGGAAGCAGCCGGAGAGACCGGCGCCATTTTTGAGATCAATACCGGAAGCATAGCGAGAAAAAGGAGGAAGATCTTCTTCCCCGCCAATTTTCTTCTGAAATTCTTCCTGGAAAAAGGGTATCCGGTAACGATCTCCTCCGACGCCCATGATCCTTCGCTGCTGGACGGTTCCTTCACACTTGCCGTGAAACGTCTGGAAAGCATCGGCTTCCGCAGTCTTACTGTGTGGGCCGACGGCAGCTTTCGCGAAATCGGGATAGAGGACTTTCTCGTGTGACCTCTCCCGGCCGGAAACGAGAGGATCCGTTCATCTTTTCGTTAATATAAAGGGTTGTCAGAATGAGACGTGATGCATCGTCTCATTGACACCCACATAAAAACAGGTAATATGGTTTTAAAACAATTTGTTGCTTGACCCAGAAAGGAAACGAAACATGAAAAAGTTGTATGCATGTCTTCTTCTGCTTGCCATGGTCTTCTCTCTTGCAGCATGCGGCGGAAAAACAGAGGAAACCGATTCGGATATGGCTGCGATCAAAGCCTCCGGCGTTCTCCGCATCGGAATGGAGTGCGACTACGCCCCGTTCAACTGGATGGTGACCGAGCCCACCGAGACTTCTGAAAAGGTCCAGGGCGGCGGCTATGCTGACGGCTACGATGTTTATTTCTCCAGAATGATCGCCGAGGAACTCGGAGTTGAAGTTGAGATCGTAAAACTGGAGTGGAGCGGTCTTACTCTCGCGCTTGAAAGCGGCACCATCGACCTGATCATCGCCGGCATGTCCCCCACAGAGGAGAGAAAACAGACCGTCGATTTCACCAACGCCTATTACACCGGCAAAAAAGTCATCGTTGTGCGCAATGACAGCAAATATTTGAATGCCAAATCTCTCGAGGATTTCAGCGGTGCTACGCTCAGCGCTCAGCTGAACTCCCTCCACTACGACCTGATCGACCAGGTCCCCGGAGCGATCAAGGGAATGCCCTATGAAAACAGCCCCGCCAAGATCCTGGCTGTTCAGACCGGCGTTCTGGACGGATTCATCGAGGATATCGACGTAGCCAAGGCCGTTGTCGAAAGCAACCCGGATCTCACCTATGTCGTGTTCGATGAAGGAAAAGGATTCGTTGTGGAAGAATCCAAGATCACCAACGCGATCGGTTGCCGCAAGGGCAGTGACATGGTAGAATTCATCAATGGGATCCTGGACACCGTTTCCACCGAAGAGCGCGACGCTCTCATGGAAAAAGCCCGCAAATCCCAGCCGGTACAGACCGACTGATCTTCTCATTAAACCGAAAGGGCAAAATACCTGATGCCTACTTCTTTTTGGGGCTGGATCGTCTACCTTTGGCAGGCATACTGGCCGCTCCTTCTCAAGGGAGCATGGACTTCTCTTTATATTTCTGTACTCGGAACTGCGATCGCGTTCGTCGTCGGACTGCTGGTCGCGGTTCTGCGCAGTATTCCGGATCCTTCCAGACAGCAGACCGCGCGTTACTGGCTGGTAAGAGCTGTCAAATTCATACTCGGAGCTTACGTTGCGATCTTCCGTGGCACACCTCTTATGGTTCAGGCGATGGTCATCTACTATGGCCTGATGCAATACGCCCATATTCGTTTGCCTTTATTCGTCGCATCCATGGTCATCGTCGGGCTCAACACCGGAGCGTACATGGCGGAGATCATGCGGTCCGGGATCCGCTCGGTGGATGCCGGACAGCGCGAAGCTGCTGCTTCCCTGGGAATGACACACTGGCAGACCATGCTTTGTGTCATCCTTCCCCAGGCGATCCGGAATGTGCTTCCCTCAGTAGGAAACGAGATGGTCGTCAACGTGAAGGATACGTCCGTACTCAATGTCATCGCGGTATCCGAGCTTTATTTCGTCGGAAAATCCGCTTCCGGAACGTACCTGAAGTTTTTCGAGGTATACTCCATCATCGCCGTGATGTATCTCATCATGACTTTCGGTCTCTCCAAGCTTCTTGAACGGATCGAGAAAAAGATGATCGGACCGGAAAACTATGAACTGATTCGCAATGAGGAGGACCCCGGCCGTGTGTGATAGCCTTTTCCGTATCGAACATCTGGAAAAAAGCTTCGGATCCCACGAAGTCCTTACAGATATCAATTTCTCCGTCAACAGCGGTGAGATCATCAGTATAATCGGTGTGTCCGGCACAGGTAAGAGCACCCTGCTGCGCTGTATCAACCGCCTCGAAGAACCAACAGGCGGAAAGATCTTCTTCCACGGTGAAGACATCTGCAGTCCTCGCTTTGATCTGAACCACTACCGTGCGAAGGTCGGGATGGTCTTCCAGCAGTTCAACCTGTTCAGCAACATGTCCGTCCTTGAAAACTGTGTCGTAGGTCAGATGAGGGTGCTGAAGCGCAGCAAAAGCGAAGCAGAAGCCAACGCCAAGAAATATCTCAGCCGCGTCGGAATGGCCGAATATATCTCCGCCAAACCCGATCAGATCTCGGGAGGCATGAAACAGAGGGTCGCGATCGCGAGGACCCTGTCCATGGATCCTGAAGTGATCCTGTTTGATGAACCCACCTCCGCCCTTGACCCCGAACTCATCGGCGAAGTCCTGGATGTCATGCGTGATCTGGCGGAAAACAGCGGCCTTACCATGATGGTCGTGACACATGAGATGTCTTTCGCAAGGGAACTGTCAGACCGTGTCATTTTCATGGAAAACGGTTCCATCGTGGAAGATGACTCTCCCAAGGTGATCTTTGAGAACCCCCGCATGCCCAGGACAAGGGAGTTCCTCAACCGGATGCTCGCCAAACATTGACGACCGTCCCGCGGATCCTATCAACTGCAGAAACGAGAACAGGCGCCTCACCGGCGCCTGTTTTTTGTTTATTTGTTTTCTGCGAAACGCAGGATCTCTTCCGTCACCGGCGTATCCGCTCCGAAAAGGGTTACATATCCTTTCAGCAATGAAGCTTTTTCCCGCAGCGTCCTGGCATGCCTGTTCACGAAGATCTCGCAGGGATATTTGCTGTTTCTCGCCTCCTGGATCATATTCTCTCCCGTGCTGTTTCCGTCAAAGGCCAGCAGGACGGAAGGACGACGCTTGAACACCTCATATGCGATGCTCTTGTAAATGCCCATGGCTTCCGACGTGATGGCCACCCGGATCCCTGCTCCGCTCTCCCGGAGCCTTGCCGCCTCGCGCTGCCGGACTGCGGCAGGAACCATAGCATATATCCGGAAACGTCCCCGGTTGCGCTCGAGCAGCAGACGTTCATAGCCGTTCAGACGATGTCCGATCACAAAGAAGATCTTCTCAGGATCCCCCTTTTCCAGAAGTTCATCCAGTATGCCGGCAAGATCCTCCCGGATCACCGTGCGGTGCGCGTCGCTGTTGAAACTGCCTCCGACCACAACAACAGGGGTCCCGCTCTGGGGCAGATCGCAAATACAGTCGCCGAGCACATCCTGTGTCATCAGCGCACCGTTTCCGCTGAAAAGGAACTGTCCTCTTTTTTCTTCCTCACGGATCCTGCGGTCATAGTATTCTGCAACGTCCTCCGGTGATCCCGCTTCCCTGCGCCATCGTTCCATCTTCTCTTCAAAATCGGTGTTTCCCCTCTCGCAGAGCATGTGATCGGTCCCGGCGATGCGCATCATCTCATCCTCCGTCAGGCCGAGAAAACGCTCAAGGGCGAGCTGTTCGTCGATCGGGGTCGTTCCATACAGGGCGGCGCCGTCGGTCCCCTGCACACAGAGGATATCCTCTTTCAGATAGTTCTTCAGCGGATGTGCTCTGAGGCTGCTGAGATTGTTGAGGCGCACATTGGAAGTGATCTGGAACTCCAGGACCGTTTTGCTTTCGCGCAGCTCGCGAAGCATGCGCTTCCCCTTTGCGGTCTTCAGGCTGGGTGTGTAGAGTCCGTGGCCGATCCGCAAACGCGGCATCTCCTGGCCGGGCTCCAGCGCTTCACGGACCAGGCGCACACTGTTGAGCACATTCTCCCTCAGGGCATCGTTCTCCCCGGCATGGATCCGCAGGACAAAGGAAGGCTCATCCCGGCAGATCCGTACCAGTTTCCGGATCACCGGGGCAAGGTCACGGATATCGTTGATCTCTTCTCCCACGATGTCGCTTCCTGCCACGTACGGGTCACAAGCAACAGCCCGAAGGACCTGAAGGTTTCCGCTGAAATAATCCCCTGCTTCGATCCGGTCCTTCCGGATCGTCAGAGGAATGCGCCGGATCGCTGCGAGGAAGCGGATCCGCACCCCTGTCTCTCTGTAGATCGCAGGCATCACGCTGTGGACCTGTGCCAGCATCCCGGCAGCTCCGTCCTTTTTGACCAGCGTCGTGTCCGAGATCTCCGTGTACCGGATCCCCTGGGAGGCATAGCCTCTTGCGATCCAAAGCAGCTTGTCCTGAAAAAGCGTGTTGTCCGCATAATCCGGATCCTTCCGGTCTTTCATCATACGGAGCAATGCTCCGGCTATCTCCGCGTCCGGGATCCCAGAGGCCTCCGCCTGTCCGAATGCGATCCGCTCCCCGGAAGGAACGGAGATCCCCTTGGCGAATACATATCTGTACAGGTAGACCTTTTCCAGGTTGGTGAACACAGCCTGGGAATCTTTCAGGATCGAGAGCGAGGCCCGTATCCTGGGCAGGTTTTCCGCGCTGCATTCCGGATCCGAAAGGATGAACCGTGCGAAATTGAGAAACGTGTGGTCGTCGATCTGGCGGTCCAGATATTTTCCTGTAAGCGTGCTGTCCCTGTACCGTTCGGCAACTTCCGTGCGCTGCAGAGACACCTCTTCCCTGAGCGCTTCCGGGATCCGCAGCCCGAGTTTCTTCACATAATAGAGCGGATACCGTATCTGATGAGCGATACCCAGCGCGATCAGCACGTCCGGAGCGAGATTGGCGTTCATATGTGTGTGAAGGTCCGTGCGGAATTTCCGCTTGGCGGGGATGTAGGTCTTGACCACAGTATTCCGCAGGTCCAGATGATAGTCCTTCGTCTGGCTCATGAGCGTCTTCGCGATGGCCGGGATCCCTGCCTTCATCTCCACGCGTCCGTCCGGCCAGATCGTCGCCGTTTTGGTATCTCCGAGACGGAAGATGTACATCATGCGGTTTTCCCCGTCCACATAGCAGGGAACGTCTCCCTTTACCACGTAAAGGCCGCTCTCATCCCGGCTCAGGGGCAGTCCGCAGACAGATGCCAGATTCCGGATGAGATTCCCGCTCTTGTGGTTCGGCGTGCGAAGGGTGTACAGCATATCCTCCCCGTCCAGCTCCAGATCCACGACCAGGTCTTTCTCCTTATCCAGATAAAAGCGACCGAATTCTCCCATGATCCCTCCTGCGCGTTTTTCTCATTGTACCAAAAAGGAAAACACCCATCCAACCGGATCCCCGATTTCTTTTTTCCGTGAAAGGAAAGCGCCGCACCGCCCCCTTGACCGGGTCGCGGCACAGCGCATATCGATCATTTTCCTTTTCTTCTGTCCGGTACGCGTTTCTCACACATATCAGAAGAAACGGTACTCGGTCCTTGTCCGGTATTCTTCTCCCGGACGAAGGATACTGTTCGGGAACTCCGGATGATTGACGGCATCGGGATAGTTCTGCGTCTCCAGGGCGATCCCCGCAAAACGGCCGTAATCCTTTCCCTCTTTTCCCTTCTCATCGGGATAGGCTCCGCCGCAGTACACCTGTACCGCCGGCTGGTCCGTCCATACTTCCATGGAGATCCCGGTCCTGTCTCCGGTCAGCTCTACCACTTTGCGGAATCCGTCGCCGTTCAGGCAGAAATTGTGGTCATATCCCTTTCCGTAGCCGATCATGGTGTTGGATTCATCCAGATCCCTGACGATCGTCTTTGCCTCCCGGAAATCAAAGGGCGTTCCCTCCACGGGGATATTCTCTCCGGTGGGGATCAGCTGTTCATCTGTGACCGTGACAAGATCGGCGTCGATCTTCATCGAATGGTCCAGGATCGTCCCCTGCCCCTGCCCGTTCAGGTTGAAATAGGTGTGGTTCGTCAGATTGACCGGGCACGGCTTTGAAACGCATGCCTTGTATTCGATCGAAAGTGTCTTGTTCCGGAAACCGTATCGGATCTCGCTCTTCATTTCACCGGGGAAGCCTTCCTCTCCATCGGGAGAGACCAGTGTAAAGACCACTTCATCATCGATGACCTGTGCATCCCACATTTTCCTGTCAAATCCGACGTTTCCTCCGTGCAGGCAGTTGCCGCGCTCATTGGCGCTCACCTTGTACTCCTTGCCGTCTACGGTGAATCTCGCTCCGCCGATCCTGTTGCCTACTCTTCCGATCCCCGCGCCAAGGTAACACGTGCCTGCAGCATACTGCTCCACCGTGTCATAGCCGAGAGCCACGTCCACCGGTCCCCCTTCCCGGGAGAGGCAGATGCTCTGAACAGTCGCGCCGCGGTCCAGAAGCGTCACACAGGACCCTTCCCCGTCGCTGATGCGGTAGGCGGTAACTTCTGTGCCGTCCGTATTGTTTCCGAACCTGTATTTTTCTACCATATCTCATCACCTCTCGATCTTTTTCCTTTCAATTATCCCACTTTGCCGGGGATCGTACAAGGACAGAAAAACGGAGAGCAGCATCCCGCTGCTCTCCGCAGATCCTGTATTCAGAAGATCATTACGCCTTCAGTTCCTCAGCCATCTTCTCCACGGCCGCCTCAAAGCCCCCGTCGAAGATCTTGAAGGATGCGCCGAACATCAGGTTGATCGGGGCATTGTTGTTCTCCACGCTGTACCCGTTGGCATCCAGCATGCGTCCCTGATTGTTCTCGTGACTGGGGATGCGGTTCACCATGTTCCGGCCGTCCTCCATCCACGCGAAGAGCTTCTTTCCGAGCTGATCCGCCATTCCGCATTCGAAGGCGACATCGCTGGACGGCTCGTATCCCTCGTAATCGGTGAGGTTCGCCAGAATGATATCACAGTTGCGCACGTGCTGCTGATAGTGATCGAACTGATTGTACACCATTTCAAGGACATCGCCGGTGTCTTCCAGCACCGGAACGCCGGGGGCGGCGTCGGTGGGAACGATGGCGTCAAAGCCATGGGCTTCCAGAACCTTCTTCATCTCCGCGTACTTCTCTGCCGCGTCCTCCTCATAACGGAAGATATCTGCGACATATACGATGGGTCTCGTTCCTCTGGCGATGGTCTGCCGCGGAGCCTCTTTTTTCAGGCTGTATCCGCGCATGGCCTTCTTCTTGCTCTCCTCCTCGAGGTCGCACATATAGGCTTTCAGCGCGTCGGAGAACGTTCCTTCGATCACTTTGCATGCCCCAAGGACACACACGCCGAAAGGAAGGTCAATGTGGGGGAGCTTTCTTCCCTTGAAGTCCAGAATACCGCCGTCCGTGTAGGTGCCGGCGTTGTACTTGACTCCCATGGGCCTCTTGTCCCTGGTGAACGCGTAGCATCTGCAGTCATGGCCGTAAGCCATCCCGATCTCATAGATCGTTCCGCCGTCCGGTTCCGAACCGCGGAAGTTCTCCAGGTCAGCGATGATCCCTGTGGAAAGGTTGATGCTGTCCCTGCAGTTTTTCAGTGTGAGATATGCCCCGTGCTCCTTGGACTGGGCAGGTGGTCTCTTGTTGTCATTGGGAAGAGTCACGGTGAAACCGTAATACTGCGCTTCCCTTCTTCTCGACTGCCAGATCTCCCCGCCTCTGGGAAAGAAACAGATCGGGCCGGCTACATAAATCTTCTCATCCGTGGTCATCTTATTCCTCTCCTTTCAGCGCTTCGGTCATCTGCTTTACCGCTTCCTCGAAATCCATTCCGCGGAACAGTTTTGTACCGCCCCACATCATATTGACCGGGAAACCGTTCTCCTCCGTGGACCATCCGTTGATGTCCACGGGACTTCCTCCCTCGGAAACCGTGGAGTGGGTGCGCTCCGCCATGGACTGGGGGGACTCGATGTATCCGAACATCTTCTTTCCCTCCAGCATATACGCCATTCCGGATTCGAACGCGACATCGCTGTCCACTTCATATCCCCTGTGATCGTCCAGCACGCCGAGATAGATGTCGCAGTCACGGACGAACTGCTGATAGTGGTCGAACCGGTTGTACGCCCTAGTATAGGGGTCCTCGCTCTGCTGCAGTACCGGCACGTTCACATTGCAGTCACTGGGCGTGTAGGCCTCATAGCCGTATTTTTCCAGGATCCTCTTCATCTCCGCGTGGCGCTTCTCCGCCTGAGGTCCCCTGCGGCAGTCGCCCACATAGACGACTTTCTTTCCGCTCTGTCCGGGATACCGCTTCGGCTCTTCAAAGGTCTCGGTCCGGTTGTACATCGCCTTCTGCTTGCTCTCTTCCTCCACATCTTCCCGGAAGACGCGCAGACAATCGGTGAAGTCCCCCTCCACGATCTTGGACGCTCCCACCAGACAATCGGAGAACGGAAGATCCATATCGGAAAGGATCTCCCCGTCCTTGTCCAAAATGCGGTCAAGCTCGTACGCTCCGCCAAAGTATTTGGCGCCCTGCGCCCGTTTATCCCTCGTGTAGGCGTAGCATTTGAGTCCAAGCCCGTATGCCATGCCGATCTCAAAAACGGTTCCTGCGTCAGGCATGAAGCCCCGGTGATTCTCAATGTTGGCAAGGATCGCCGTGCACTTGCGCATGGAGATGTCGCAGTTGTTGATGATCTTCTCCTCGATGCTGTCGCCGGGAACGCTGTCCCAGTTGTCATTCGGAAGTTCTACGACAGCCCCGTAGTACTCCGCTTCCTTCCGCTGGCTCTGCCAGAGGGAATTTCCCCTGGGGTAGAAGCACATCGGTCCTGCGATATACAGGTGTTCTTCATGGATCATATCTTTTATTCCTCACATTTCAGAAAGGCGGGGAGACAGATGTCCCCCGCCTTTGTGTTACTTCTTATTCTGCCTTGAGGTCTTCCGCCATCTTGCGGATGACTTCTTCCATGGATCCGTCCAGGAATTTGAAGGAGGATCCGAACATCAGGTTGACCGGAGCATCGAAGTTCTCAACGCCCATGTCATTGATATCCTTGCAGCCGTTGTCCTCGCCCTTGTTGGGGACACGGTCGATCATGCGGCCGATGTCGTCCATGAAGGCATACATCTTCTTGCGGAGCTGGAAAGCCATGCCGCACTCGAAAGAGACATCGGCGTTGGGCTCATAGCCGTAGAAGTCATTCAGGTCAGCCAGGATGATGTCGCAGTTGCGCACATGCTGCTGATAGCGGTCAAACTCGTTGTAGACCTGAGCGTAGCGGTCCTCTCCGCAGTCCAGTTCTTCCACGCCGGGGCAGGGATCTGTGGGAACGTAAGCGGTAAAGCCGTATTTTTCGAGAAGAGCCTTCACCTCTGCGTACTTCTCCGCCGCATTCTCGCTGTAGCGGTCAAAATCGCAGAAATAGACGATGGGCTTGTCGCTTTTCACAGTAGGCTCCACGCTGAGCTTTTCCGCAGCTTTCGCACGGCAGGCCTTGGCCTTGGATTCCTCTTTGATGTCCGCCATGACCACATTCAAAGCGTCAAAATAATTTCCTTCAATGATCTTGCAGGAACCGAGAATGTCCACTGAGAACGGAAGGTCGTGATTCGGGACCTTGTTTCCTCTCTCGTCGATCAGATCGTTCGCTGTCCACCGGACACCGGTGTATTTTTCACCTGTGGGGCGGATGTCGCGTGTGTACGCGTAGCATTTTGCTTCTTTGGCGTACGCCATTCCCACCTCAAAGATGGTCCCGCCGTCCGGGCTGTATCCGCGGTAATTGTCCAGGTTCGCGATGATGATGGTGGAAGCGTCCATGGAATCGGCGCAATTCTTCAGAATGTTCGCGCCGCGCTCTTTCTTTGTCATCTCGTCCCAGGGTTTCTCTTTGGCCTTTTCCTCGGCAGGTTTCGGATCTCCCGGAAGCGCTACCTTGAACTCATGGAAAAGGGAGTACTCTCTGTAGGATTGAAGAGTATTTCCGCCTCTCGGCCAGAAGCAGTTCGGACCGGCAATATACAAACTCTCGTCTTTGTTCATGTGACCCTCCATTATGTGTTGTTCTTATTCCATTTTACTTCGCGGACATATGCGAAGTAAATTGACATACTAAGCGAAAAAACCAGCGCCGATTTGTTATATTTCCTCATCTTCCCAGCCTGTGTTCCTTGTACATGAACTGATAGATGAAGAAAGTGGCAAAGCCGAAGAAGATCGGTATGACCATTGCGACGAAGAAGGAGATGTTGTCCGCGATCAGGTTCATGATCGGTGTCGCGACAAGATAGGCGATCCCGGATGCAAAACCGGTGGCAGCATTCGCGGAGGAGGAGTGATCCGGATACTCGTCACAGGTCAGTACGATGGTCATGGTGTACGCGCTTCCGCTGATGACACCGCTGGCGAACATGAGGATCATCCATACGACCGGTTTGTCCACAAGAAGACAGGTCAGGCTGCACACGGTGCAGAACAGGGACTGGAACCTCAGATAACGTATCGGATTCAGTCTGGGAGCCAGGGGGATGTACAGGAAACGGCTCACCATCTGACCTACCGTATAGCAGGTCAGGATGAAATTGCGCAGTGCTGTCGTGTATACCTCGGGATTCGTAAAACTGAAGTAGGTGGGCAGCATACCGGAGAAATAGCCGTAGAACGCCATCGTGATCCCGGAGATGATGAGAGCGAGCATGTTCCTGCTGCGGATCATCTCAGAGATGGACAGTTTCCCTGCCTCCTCCTTCTCCTCTTCCGCGGTCTGCTGGCCGATAACAGGCTGTTTGACCAGTACAAGGATCAGCAGATAGCTGATCGCGGTCAGCAGGAAAAAGAATCCGGTGATCTTGTAGCTGCCGGACCAGTCCAGATGAAGGAGTTCCAGCACGATGGTGTTGAAGGTGGGGGCAACAGCACTTCCCACCGCGAAAAGGGTGTACAGTATTCCGATATATCTTCCCCTCTGCTCACCGTAGAGATCACTGACATATGCCGTGGTCAGATTGTCGATCCAGTAACCCACCATGCCGTTGACGCAGTTCGCGATGAGATATACTCCCATGACGGGAGCGGAACCGATGGTCAGCAGCGCAGCGGTGATGACGAAGCACAGCACCGCCAGCAGTCTGGCCTTGTCGTAGCGGTCCGCCATCCGGATGATGAGAAGGTTGATCAGCAGATTCCCGATGCTGGAGGAGATGGTAAACAGAGAAGACTCCGTCAACGTCGCACCGTAATGCCGGATGATGAAGGGAGCAAGGCTGCTGTACATGGAGCTCGACAGGGAAAAAGCGAACATCATGATACAGGAATAGACCATGAATATCCGGATCCTAGCCTTGTTGTTGTCGTTTGTCTGCATTATTTACACCTTCCTGATTTTCTTCTTTAATTCTATCAGACCCTATTGACAACGGAATATGACACATGTCATATTACATGTGTTACGGAGGACTTTTCCATGCAAAAGACAGCTTATCCGGAGGGAACAGACGAACTTCTGAAAGAGTACGGCCTGAAGCGGGATCAGGTGACCCCGGTGGTGTTCCAAAAGGGAGAATCGATCCTGGAACAGGGGTACCCGGTCCCCGCTCTGTATTTCATTGTATCCGGCAGCACAAGGATCCAGACATACAACTCCGAAGGCAAGCTTCTCTCCTTCGGTGAAGCGGGAAAAGGAGCCACATTCGGCGAAATGGAGCTTCTGCTTGAGCAGGAGAACTCCTGCAACACCATTCTTGTTCTGTCCAGGGCCGTATGCCTCGCTCTCCCCTTTTCCGCAGCGAAGGCTCTCATCCGCACCAATGCTTCCCTCGCCTACAGGCTCGGGCACAACGCTGCCCTCATATGGTGGTATCGGAACAACAACTACGTCTCCGCCCTCTCCGCAGATGCCATGACAAGGCTGTGCTCCTATCTTCTTCAGAACGAGTCTGACGGCGTGATCACGATGCCGCTCACCGAGATCACCTACGCGATCAGCACGAGTTACCGGCACCTGCTGCGTCTCATGGGCACCCTGACGGAAGACGGTGTCCTGGAGAAAAAGGGAAGAAACTACCGCATCGCTGACCGGAAAAAACTGGTACGCATGTCTCAGGTCTGAACAGATAAAAAATAACGGGAAGGGATCCTTTATCCGGGATCCCTTCCCGTTTGTATCGGGTTCAGTGTTTAGAATTTCGGGACAACGGTTCCGGCGTAGTTATCCTCGATGAACTTGCGCACCTCTTCGCTGCGGAGGGCATCTGCCAGGGCAAGGATGGCCGGATTCTTTTCGTTGCCTTCCTTTACGACGAGAACGTTTCCGTAAATGTTGGCTGCCTCGGAATCCTTGTCCTCGATGGCGATGGCGTCTTCCGCGCTGAGACCGCCCTGAACGGCATAGTTTCCGTTGATGACTGCGAGATCCAGATCGCTGAGGTGAGCGGTGAGCTGCGCAGCCTCGATCTCCTCGATCTTCAGGTTCTTCGGATTGGAAGTGATATCCAGCACCGTGGCATTCAGTCCGGCACCGGGATCCAGAGTGATCAGTCCGTTCGCTTCAAGAAGCAGAAGGGCTCTCGCCTCATTGGAGGTGTCATTGGGCACTCCGATCACCGCGCCGTCGGCGAGATCAAGAGAACTGCTCTTTCCGCCGTAGATCCCGAGCGGCTCATAGTGGATGACCGCCACCGATACGAGATGTGTGCCTCTCGTCGCATTAAAATCTTCCAGATAAGGGGTGTGCTGGAAATAGTTGGCGTCGATGCTTCCGTCCTCGGTGCTGGTGTTGGGGAGAACATAGTCGTCAAACTCCACGATCTCCAGTTCGATACCCTGTTTGGCCAGGTCATCCTTCACGACCTCCAGGATCTCCGCATGGGGAGAAGGAGATGCGCCGACCTTCAGGACGGTGGTCTCGGATGAGCCTCCCTGGCTTCCGCAGCTTACCAGTGCGAACGCGAGCACCAGTGTGAACAAAACAGCAATAATCTTCTTCATTTTTGTATCTCCTTTTCTTTTATTGATCAATTGTTTTCCTCGGAAGGAACTGTCCCGCCGCCCCGGATCGTTTTGTCGACCCGGACGGACAGTCTCTCTCCGATCTTCTGTATGACATGTACCAGGAGGACGAGCAGGATCACCATGACGTACATGATGTCCGCCTGCCCACGATAGTACCCGTAGTTTATGGCGATCGCTCCAAGTCCGCTCCCGCCGAAAGCACCTGCCATGGCGGAAAAACCGAGCGTCGTGATCGTAGCGCTGGCAGCGCCGGTGATCAGGGATGGAAGCGCTTCAGGAAGGAATACCTTCCGGACGATCTGCCAGGTGGAAGCTCCCATGCTACGCGCAGCTTCCACAACGCCGCTGTCCACGCCTTTGACCGAACCTTCCACCGACCGGGCAACAAGAGGCGCCGAAGCGACAACAAGGGGGACGATGGTGGCGGTGGATCCGATGGATGTTCCCGTCACAAAGCGCGTGAACGGTATGATAGCCACCGCCAGGATGATGAACGGCACCGACCGCAGGAAATTCACGATCCCGCCCAGAACGGTGTTCAGCCCTCTGTTCGGCCGGATCCCTTCCGGGGAACTGATCGCTAGGATCAGACCGACGGGAAGTCCGATAACGTATGCAAACAGCGTGGCAAAAAAGGTCATATACAGGCTTTCGGTGAGCCCGGTCCCGATCAGCGAGATCATCTTAGAATCGAACATCATTCACCTCCGTATAGGACACTTTTTCCTGATCCAGGAAAGCGAGCATCCGCTCTGCGGCCGCTTCGTTCTCCGGCAGCTGGAGCACCATCTGCCCAAGAGCTTTGCCGTCGATCAGTTTGGTGTCCGCCGCCAGGATATTCACCGCTTCCCCGCAGGCAAGGACCATATTGGCGACGATGGGCTGATCGGTTGTCGTACCGTCAAAGGCGAGCCTCAGTATCCTCTTTCCTCCCCGGAACGTCTCGGTCTTCTCCCCCTGAGGGAAAATGAGCTGTTTCGCCGCCGCGGTCTTCGGATGCCGGAACACTTCACTGACCTCGCCGCTCTCCACCACTCTGCTCTCCGCGAGGATCGCGACTCTGGAGCAGATCCTTTCAATGACGCGCATCTCATGGGTGATCACCACGATGGTGACGCCCATCTCCCGGTTGATATCCTGCAGGAGCTCCAGGATCTGGAGCGTGGTCTTGGGGTCCAGCGCGGAAGTAGCCTCATCGCAAAGAAGGACCTTCGGCTCATTCGCCAGTGCGCGCGCAATGGCGACCCTCTGCTGCATGCCTCCGGAAAGCTGGGAAGGATAGGCGCCAGCCCTGTCCTCCAGTCCCACCGTCTTCAGAAGGCGGAGCGCTCTCGAGCGCGCTTCCTCTTTCTTTACGCCGGCGATCTCCAGCGGGAAACACACATTTTCCAGTGCTGTCCGCTGCTGAAGCAGATTGAAGTGCTGGAAGATCATTCCGATATTCCTTCTTGCCTCGAGAAGATCTCCCTCCCCCAGTTTGGCCAGATTCTTTCCGTCTACGATGACCGATCCCTCCGTCGGGACCTCAAGAAGATTGATACACCGGACCAGGGTGCTCTTTCCTGCTCCGGACAGACCGATGATGCCGAAGATCTCCCCTTCACGGACTTCGAGTGAGATCCCATCCAGCGCGGTCACGGTTCCGTTTCCGTCCGCGTAGACTTTTCTCAAGCCATCGATCTGTATGATGTTTTTCTCTGTATCTGCCATATTCCTCCTAAACAAAAAACTGCCGTCCCCTCAAGGACGACAGTATAGTCGCGATACCACCTTGTTTCGCCTGTTTCTCACAAAACAGGCCTCGTGAAGTGCCAACACACCCCGGCGCGATTACGGGCGCTCCCGTCTTGACCTAAATATCGGCCAAGCGGCTCCGAGACCATGTTCCGCCGCCTCGTCCGCATCCCTTTTCAGCTACCGGGACTCTCTGTGGCTTTCATCCGCAGCGTACTCTTCTCTTCTTTGCCTTTGCATGATTCAGATATTGCACACATTCTATCCCGTCGGAAAGGACAAGTCAATAGATTGCGCAAAAATTTTTTACCCGTTTAAAGCGGTCAGACAGAGGATCCCCTCAGGATCTCCGCCAGCTCGCGGAACAGGGCAAGATCCTCTCCGGACAGCCGGAAATTGGTCCGGATGCTCTTTCCTTCGGGATCCGTCACCGTGAGATCAAATACGGTCCCTTCCTGAATGTATCCTCCCCTCACCGCCTTTCCGAAAGCGATAAGTTTGGGATGATCGTTCCGGAACCTGTCCCACATCCCTTTTACCTTGAGGATATCCATTGGATTGATCATATCGTAAACTCCTTTTGTTTCAGCCGTTATTCCCGCTCTGCTGCCCCTCCGGGACCGGTGCCGGTTCCGGAGCCTTAGCCACGGTAAGTTTCAGGATGTTGGAGGTCAGGAACTCGATGCCCGCCTCCGCATTCTGTTTGAAGACAAGATCCGGGTATACGTCTGACGTCACCTCATAGATCAGCTCCACCTGAAGGCCCAGGCTCTCCGCAAGCGCCTTCGCATTCATATAATACAGCCCGTTGAAATTCGGGAGGATCACCGACTTCGGCGTGTCCCGGTTGACATAGAGCAGGATCACCCTGTCGTCCTGCGTCAGACCTGTTCCCGGCTGGGGATCCTGGCCGATGATGAGACCGGCTCTTTTGGACGGATCATAGGAACTGACCAGCACATAGTCAAACTGAAGCGTATCATACTCCATGTCCTCGACCATGATGCCGATATAGTCCGGGGCGGGAACGGTCATTTCCCCCGTCTGATTGTGAAGATTCTCCTCGATCTGTTCCTGTCGTCTCCTCTGCTCGATCCTGCTGATCAGGCCGCCGAAGATATATACGAAGATCATCACCACGAACAGTGACACGGAGAGGATGGCCAGCATGCTCCAGAAGCTCTTCTTTTTCTCTTCGCTGTCCCCCCTGTCGCGGTTCTTTCTCTTCCCCCGTTTTACGCTCTCGGTATCCTCCTCGGGAAGATCCGTCTCCGCCGAAGGAACAACAAACTCCCCGTCCTCCCCCTTCAGGGCGGAAACGAACTCCGAGATAGTCCCGGTCCTTTTCGCGGGATCCACCAGCATGGCGTGCCACACCGCGTTGGACACCTCCCAGGGGATCGTGTCGTTGAGTTCCCTCGGAGTAGCGAGGGTGTCGTAGTTGGAGCGCTGCTTGGCGTCCTGGGGAACCGTACCGACCATGCTTCTGTAGAAGACAGCGCCGATGCTGTACACATCGCTGGCAAGGGTCAGTTTCTTCCCGCTCTCCGCTTCCGGAGAGATATACCCGTTCGTCCCGTTCGCCGGAGCGTAGGGGTCAGTGGAAAAGCCGGTGAGGCAGACATCGCCGTTCCGGTTGATCATGATGTTGTCCGGTGATATGCTCCCGTGGATCACTCCCTGACTCTGCAGGAATTCCAGACCGCGCAGTACCGGAGCCAGAACGATCTGAGCCTGCTCTGCGGAAAGCACACCGCCGTTGAATTTCAGCAGTTCACGCAGGGACATTCCTTCGAATTTGGCGAACACGACATAGCCTGTCCCGTTCTGCACGAAGGAATCGATGAATCTTGGAACGGCGGAATCCTTCGGCGCATGATCAAACTTTGCGTAAAACTGGATAAACTTCGCCAGTCCGTCCTTGTATTTTTTTGTCGCGTCCTGCGCTGCCTGAAGGAGAAGTTCGCCGGGCGCGCGGACAGCGCCGCCCGCAGGAAGGTATTCCATGACGACGCACCGTTCCATGCCCTTGACGTCGTATCCGGCATACTCCACACAGTCAGCCTGAACCGCTTCTATCCTGCCGACCAGAAACCGTCCCTTATTCAGACGCGTTCCGATAGGAAGGGCGCCGTCTGCGTTCTGCTGACTGCCGTTGTACCCGCAGTGGGGACACGCGGCAGCTTCTTCAGGAACCGGTTCCATGCAGCACATACATCTCTTTTTTTCAGACATAAACTCTCCTCTGCAGAAAAAGGCGACCAACGTCGCCTTTTTTCAGGATCCTTACGGAAGGTCTTCCTCGTTTTCCAGGTTGTGCCAGACGCCCTGGACATCATCGTCTTCATCAAGAAGCTCGATCATGGTGCCGAAGTTCTTCAGCTGCTCCTCATCACTGAGCTTTGTATAGGTGGAAGGAATGTAGGCGACCTCAGCCGAAGAGAAGTGATAACCTTTATTCTCCAGTTCCTCTGCGACCTTCAGCATATCGTTCGGTGCAGTGGTCACTTCTGCCTCTGTGATCTCCTCCTCCGTCTCCTCGATCTCGATGTCGTCGACTCCGTCGATCTCCATCGCCTCTTCGAAGAGCTTGTCGGAATCCAGTCCGTCCTCATCCTCGATGATGATGCGGCCCTTCTGGGTGAACATATAGGACACGCAACCGTTCGTTCCGAGGTTTCCGCCGTATTTATCGAAAAGGTGGCGGACCGTCGCCGCTGTCCTGTTGCGGTTGTCCGTGAGCGTCTCTACGATAACAGCAACACCGCCGGAGCCGTATCCCTCATAATTGATCTTTTCATAAGATGCCGTGTCGCTGGAAGCCTTGTCGATGACCCTTTTGATGTTGTCATTCGGTACGTTGTTGGCCTTGGCCTTGGAGATGGCATCACGGAGTCTGGAGTTCGTATTGGGGTCTGCGCTCCCTCCCTCCTTGACTGCTACTGCGATCTCTCTGGCGAACCGGGTAAAGACCTTGGCTTTCGCGCCGTCCGCTTTTTCTTTCTTTCTCTTAATATTGTTCCATTTGGAATGTCCTGACATATTAATCCCCCCAATTCAGGAAAACTTCACATCGTATTATAAACGAAATCCTCTTTTTCTTTCAATACACCGACCAAAAAACCCGCTGTGCGGGTCTTTATATTAACGATCCGTCCATTTCAGTCAAAGATCCGTTCAAAGAGTTTCCGTATCCTCTCGTTCTGTCCGGAGAGGTACAGATAGCCGAACATGGCTTCGACACCGGTAGCAGCGCGGTAAGCTGCGGGATCCGCATTCTTGGACGCCATTACCTTGTTCGCGTTCCTGCCCCTTCTCACAAAATCCAGTTCTTCCTCCGTCAGCTCGTCCTGGATCCGTTCAAGGGCGCTCTGCTGCGCTTCCGCTCTCACATACTCCACACACATGGAATGCAGTTTGCCGGCAGGCGCATCATGATACAGAGAGATATGCTCCCTGACCATCAGTTCATAGACGGCATCCCCGATAAAGGCGAGCTCCACCGGGCTCTTCTGCTTGATCTCATGCAGATTTTTCCGTTCTTCCTCAGGTAACGTAATCAAATTGATAATCTCCTATGTGGATGGAATCCCCTTCCTGGACCCCGAGTTCTTCCAGCTTGTCCAGGATCCCGGAATCCGCCAGAGCGTTCTGGAAATACATGAGCGACTCGTAGTCCTCGATGTTGCTCTGCATGAGGATACGCTCCAGCCACGGAGCGATGATCTCCCATTCTCCGTCGTCGTCCCGCTCGATCTGGAAATCCCTGTCCCTGGTCTTTTTCTCCGGCCGGACAAAATCCGGTTCATATTTCTTAACGGGAGGAAGTTTGGAAAGCGCCTCGGCACAGGCCGCGACGATGTCCTGCGTCCCTTCGGTCGTGATCGCAGACATGAAGAAGGCCTTGTATCCCTTCTCTTCCAGATAGGAACGGAAGCGGTCTATGGCTTCCTCATCCGCCAGATCGATCTTGTTGCCTACAACGATCTGCTGCCTGCCTGCCAGTTCTTCGCTGAACGAGCGGAGTTCCTCATTGATCTGCTCAAAATCCTGTATCGGGTCCCGTCCTTCGCTTCCGGACACATCCACGATATGGACAAGGAGCCGGCACCGCTCGATATGTCTCAGGAAATCATATCCCAGTCCGATCCCCTTCGAAGCGCCTTCGATGAGTCCGGGAATATCCGCGGCCACAAAGGAGGTGTCCTTGAAGCGGACCACCCCGAGGTTCGGGCTGAGCGTGGTGAAGTGGTAATTGGCGATCTTCGGCCTCGCGTTGGAAATGACCGAGAGAAGGGTGGATTTTCCCACATTGGGGAATCCGATCAGACCCACATCCGCGATCAGTTTCAGCTCCAGGGAGATGTCATATGCCTCCCCCTGCGTACCGGTCTTGGCAAAACGAGGGATCTGCCTGGTAGGAGTGGCGAACTTCGCATTTCCGAATCCCCCTCTTCCGCCCTTGCAGATAAGGACAGGCTCGTCTCCGGAGACATCCGCCATGATCTTTCCGCTCTCATATTCGCGGACGATGGTGCCGCGGGGCACTTTCAGGATAAGGTCATCCGCGCTTTTTCCGTGGCAGCGGTTGCCCCTCCCGTTCTCGCCGTTTTCCGCCTGATATTTCTTTCTGTACTTGTAGTCCGCCAGCGTGGAGAGATGGTCATCCGCGAGGAGATAGATGCTCCCCCCGTTTCCGCCGTCCCCGCCGTCTGGTCCGCCTGCGGCCACATATTTTTCACGGTGAAAACTCACAGCGCCGTCGCCGCCTTTTCCGGCTACGAACCGGATCCTGGCTTTATCAATAAACATGATCTTTTCCTTTAATCATCTTATGAAAAAATCCCGCGTTATCAGCGCGGGATCCTTTTGCAGTTAGTTCAGTACGTTGACCTTCTTGCGGTCTTTTCCGTAACGGGTGAACTTTACCTTGCCGTCTGCAAGTGCGTACAGTGTGTCATCCGAACCGATGCCCACATTGAGGCCGGGATGGATGTGTGTTCCGCGCTGGCGGACAAGGATGTTGCCTGCAAGAACGAACTGTCCGTCCGCTCTCTTGACACCGAGGCGCTTGGACTCGGAGTCTCTGCCGTTCTTTGTAGATCCTACACCTTTTTTATGTGCCATTCGTAGATATCCTCCGTTCCTTAAGCGTTGATTGCGGTTATTTCAACCTTTGTGTAACTCTGACGATGTCCGAGTTTTCTCTTCTCGTTCTTCTTGGGCTTGTATGTGAAGACTGTGATCTTCTTTGAACGACCCTGTTTCAGAACTTTTCCGGTTACTGTGGCGCCTTTGACAGTAGGAGTGCCGATCTTGGCTTTCTTCTCTCCGCCGAGTGCGAGAACTTCTTCAAAAGTAACTTCTGCGCCCTCTTCGGCGTTGAGCTTCTCGACGAATACGACGTCGCCCTGCTCGACCTTGTACTGCTTGCCGCCGGTTTTAATGACTGCGTACATTTTTTACCTCTTGTCTTTTATTTTCAGACTCGCTGACCCAGGCGGCGTTTTCGCGCACTTTAAAGAAGCCTGTTACATGCGGCTTGAATATTATATCGGATGGAGCCCACCGTGTCAATAAGGATTTTTCCCGATATTACAGTGGTTTGCAGGCTTTTCCGGACCCGTGAGAACGGGGTTCAGGACAGCTCGAACATTCCGGTATACAGCTGATAATATCTGCCCTTGTCGGCGATCAGACTGTCGTGATCTCCGCGCTCGATGATGTTGCCGTGCTCCAGAACCATGATGGCGTTGGAGTTCCGTACGGTCGAGAGACGGTGGGCAATGACGAATACGGTCCTTCCGTGCATCAGTCCGTCCATTCCCTTCTCGATAAGGCGCTCGGTACGCGTATCGATGGAACTCGTAGCCTCATCCAGGATCAGTACAGGCGGATCGGCTACTGCCGCCCTCGCGATGGCGAGGAGCTGTCTTTGCCCCTGTGAGAGGTTCTCTCCGTCTCCGGTGATCATAGTCTGGTAGCCGTTGGGCAGGTGGCTGATAAAGAAGTCCGCGTTCGCCAGTTTCGCAGCCTCAACACACTCCTCATCGGTAGCGTCAAGCCTTCCGTACCGGATATTCTCCATGACCGTACCGGTAAACAGGTGCGTGTCCTGCAGAACCATAGCCAGGGATTTTCTCAGAGAGTCTTTCCTGATGTCCTTAACATCGAACCCGTCATAGGTGATCTTTCCTTCCTGAACATCATAGAAACGGTTGATCAGGTTGGTAATGGTCGTTTTGCCCGCTCCGGTAGATCCGACAAAGGCGATCTTCTGTCCGGGTTTGGCATAAAGGCTGATATCGTGGAGGACAGGATGTCCTTCATCATACGCGAATGTGACATGGTCAAAGCGGACATCGCCCTTCAGAGGTGTGATGGTCGTCTTTCCGTCTTCGCCAACGCTCTTCCATCCCCACATCTCGGTGCGTTTTTCCGTCTCGATCAGCTCACCGTCTTTTCCGTTTTCTACGTTGACCAGCGTGACTGTCCCTTCATCCACCTCAGAAGGAGCATCCAGCAGCGCAAAGATGCGTTCCGCGCCTGCAAGGGCATTGAGGATCGTTGTGGCCTGCTGGGTCATCATGTTCAGAGGCTGGCTCACTGAACGGGAATACTGGAGGAAGGAGCCGATCGTACCTACGTCCATGGCGCCTTCAATGACCATTCCAGCGCCTACCATGGCGATGATCGCGTACTGCAGATAGGCGATATTTCCGGTAAAGGGCCACATCATTCCGCCCAGCACCTGCGCATTGGCGGCTGCTCTGGTAAGCTCTCCGTTGAGTTCGTCGAAATCTTCGATCGCACGAGGCTCATGGTTGAACACCTTGATGACCTTCTGCCCGTCGATCATCTCCTGGATATATCCGTTTACCTGGCCGGTCGTCCGCTGCTGCTTGATGAAGAAACTCACCGAGTGCTTGGTGATCAGCCTCAATACCAGAGCGGTAAAGATCAGCATCACGATAACGATCAGCATCAGTTTCCAGGAAAGGAAGAGCATCGTCGTGAACACGCCGACAAATGTGATGACGGAGCTGAGAAGATTCGGGAGCGCCTGAGACAGCATCTGTCTCAGAGTGCCGATATCGTTGGTATATCGGCTCATCATGTCTCCGATCGAATGCGTATCGTAATACTTCAGAGGAAGTGTCTGCATGTGGTCGAAAACCTGGGTGCGGATCCTCTGCTGAATATCTGCCGCCATATCTCCGAGAAGCCTGCTCTGGAAATATGATGCCAGCGTTCCTACGGCATAGATCACGACCATCGTGATCAGAATGGTCGCCAGTCTGGAGTAATCAGGGCTCTTGCTTCCCACAAAAGGAAGGATCGCCTCATTGATGATCGGCTTCAGGAAATAGTTGCTCACTACATTGGCAAGAGCGGAAACTGCAACGCATACAAGAGCGATCAGGATCTGGATGTAGTAGTTTTTAAAGTAGGACAGCATTCTTTTAAAGGTACCGACTGCGTCCTTGGGCTTTTCCACTCCGCGGCCTCTCGGTCCGCGCGGGGGCTGGTTCTGTGATTTTCTCTCAGCCATTCTCCTGTGCTCCTTTCTGTTGAGATTCATATACCTCACGGTAGATCTGGTTGTTCTTAAGCAGATTTTCCGGAGTATCAAAGCCATCGATCTTTCCGTTGTCCAGTACGATGACCCTGTCCGCGTCATGTACCGACGCGATTCGCTGTGCGATGATAAATGTGGTCATTCCCGCTGCCTGTTTCTTCAGCGCTGCCCGGATCGCATGATCCGTCGCCGTATCCACTGCGCTGGTGCTGTCATCCAGAATCAGGATCTTGGGATGCTTCAGCAGCGCCCTGGCGATACACAGCCTCTGTTTCTGCCCGCCGGAGACATTTACGCCTCCCTGTCCCAATTCGGTATCATAGCCGTTCGGAAAACCCATGATAAAGTTATGGGCGTCCGCCGCCTTGCAGGCCTCGATGATCTCCTCATCCGTGGCATCTTCCTTGCCCCACTTCAGGTTGTCGCGGATCGTCCCGGAGAAGAGGAGATTTTTCTGGAGTACCATGGAACAGCCGTCGCGGAGCTTATCCAACTTGTAATCCTTTACGTTCCTTCCGCCGACTTCGATGGCTCCGGTGTTCACATCGTAGAGACGGGGGATCAGCTGGACCAGGGTCGACTTAGCGGAACCCGTGCCTCCGATGATGCCGATCGTCTCGCCGGATTTCACGTCCAGATTGATATCGGTCAGGATATAGTTCGTGCTGTCCTTCTTATAGGTAAAGTTCACGTGGTCGAATCTTACGGATCCGTCCGCGAGTTCCAGTTCCGGATCGGCATTCTCGTCCGAAATATCCGGGATCTCGTCCAGGACTTCGATCACACGGTCAATGGACGCGCCTGCCATGATGATCATGATGAAGACCATGGAAAGCATGTTCAGGTTAAAGAGGATCTGACGGATATACTGGATAAACGTCAGGAATTCACCGGTCTGCATCGTTCCGGCGATCATCTGTTTTCCGCCGAACCAGCAGATCGCAAGAGTCGTGCCGTAGATGACTGCATTGAGAAGAGGTCCGGTGAGGATAACGATGTGCTCTGCTCTGAGCTGAGCTGCCTTGATCCCCGCTGCTGCGGCCTGAAACTTCTCATTCTCCTTGTCTTTACGCACAAATGCCTTCACGACACGGATCGCGGTAAGGTTCTCCTCGATGATCGAGTTGATAACGTCGAAGCGCTCCATCATCGCCATAAAGAACGGGTGCGCCTTGGTGGACACCAGATACACGGAGATACCGAGAACCGGGATCGCTACAAGAAAGACACGGCAGAGCCTGGCATTGATCCGGAACGCCATCACGGTGGCAAAGAGGATCATGACCGGATTGCGGAACAGCATATGGATAAGCGTGCTGAACGCCATCTCTATCTGGCCTACGTCCGTGGTGAGTCGGGTGATCAGGGATCCTGTGGAAAAATGATCCACGTTGGCAAACGAGAACCCCTGTACCTTGCGGAACAATGCCGCACGGAGATTCTTGGAGAACCCGGTTCTTGCTTTTGCCGTGACCCACTGGCTGGCTATTCCTAAAACAAGCGAAGTGATGGCGCACAGGATCATCCGGATCCCGAGCGATACGACAAGATCCCTGTCCCCAAGAGCGATGCCTTCATCTATGATCCGGCTCATAAGGAAAGGGATATACACTTCCATCACGACTTCGCCCATCGTCAGGATCGGCGCAAGAATCGTGGGAAGCCAGTAGCCCTTGATATAAGGTGTGAGTTTCTTAATCATTCGTTATTTGATTGTCCCCTTTCCGTCTGTGTTTCCTGAACGCAGACATCGGTTTTGTACGGCTTCAGGTTTAAATACATCTTCTCGATCAGTTCACTGAGTTTTTCAAGATCCTCATCCGAGAAATCCTCAAAAGTGATTCCCGCATACCTCGTGATCACTTCAAAGAAAGATTCACCGTTCTGCACTCCCTTGTCCGTCACATACAGATGATACTGCCGAAGATTTTTCGGATCAGTCTCCTTCGTGATCATCCCCATCTCCTGAAGTCTTTTGGTGGACAAGGTGATCGCGGCAGGAGTCTGCGAGAGGGCCGTGGCAATGTCCCTCTGTGAACAGCCCGGATTGTGAACGATGTACCTGAGCACCCTGTGCTGTCCGAGGTAGATCCCGTTCTCATCCGCTTCCCTGTTGATCAGAGAACGTCTGAGTCCAACAAGTCTGTCCATATTCCACGCAAGACGGACGATTTCATCTTTTTCCATTCTCTTATCTCCCTTAACAATTAAGCGCTTTACAGTTTTGTACTTAACTTTTGACAGTCTATACCTTTTGGCCCGAAGTGTCAACAGAAAATACAGCAAAAAAAAGCAGCGCCGGTGCGCTGCTTTTCCTGCCTTCCGGCGCTGCTATACGTTGCGTACAGAGATCTCCCCGGAGGAGAATCTCCTGACTGTTCCGTTCTCCTGAATCAGTAGGCTCCCGTCCTCCTCAATGTCCACTGCCTTCCCGAAATGTTCTTTCCCGTCCTCGAGATACTTCACCTCATTCCCCAGGGTCTCGCATTTTTCCTTATACCTCGGAAGGATCTCTTCCGGTCTTTCCATCATCCCCAGATAGGATCTGTAGATCGCAGCTGCGAGGTCGCTTGCGAGCCCCGGATCCGTGTCCAGGGCACCTGCTGTTTCGGATATCTCTGTAGGAAACCCGCCTTCAGGAGTTTTGAGGTTTATCCCGATACCGACAACGACCGCCCCGTTCGGAAAGCGCTCGCACAGGATACCGCCCGCCTTTTTTCCCCGATACCGGATGTCGTTCACCCATTTGACTGCGGTTTTGATCCCGCATACCTCCTGTATCGCATCACACACCGCCACCCCCGCTGCAAGGGTCATCTGGATATTCGGATCCGCTTCGGGAATGGTAAAGCTGAGGTAGAACCCCGTTTCATCCGGGGAATAGAACGAGCGTCCGTGGCTGCCCTTTCCCCTGGTCTGCTGATCTGCCGCGACAAGACACGGGATGTTTTTCTCCATGGAAAGAGAACGCGCGACATCGTTGGTAGAACCGGTCACCGGAAGCGTGATCACCTCCGGAAAAAGCCCGTAATTTCCCAGTATTTCCGCGATTCTGTCTTTATTGAAACTCATGCCGATCTATCCTTGCTTTTAACAGTATGTATAATGTATAATTCTACAGCATATGACTTTGTTCATGTGAACCTAATTATATTATTGTATCTTCTTTCTACTTACAAGGAGCATTTATGAGATATTTTACCAGTGAACAGATCTCCTGCGGACATCCGGACAAGGTTTGTGACCGGATCGCCGATACGCTGCTGGACGCGTATCGCAGCGGAGATCCTGCAAGCAGAGTGGCCATTGAAGTCCTGATCAAAAATGATCTGATCGTTCTGGCCGGGGAAGTGACCAGTTCCACCCCTGTCGACGTTGAAGCGACGGTTCAGACCGCTCTCGATTACATCGGACTGAAGGAACACTATACCGTCGAAAATCACATCTACAAACAGAGCCCGGACATCGCGATGGGCGTAGATATCGGCGGAGCAGGAGACCAGGGCATCATGTTCGGATTCGCCTGTGACGAGACCCCGGAATGCCTTCCTCTCGCATACATGCTGGCGACAACGGCTTTGAAAAAACTCAGAGCTCTCCGTCACCCGCTTCTCGGCGCCGATGCCAAATCCCAGGTCACGGTTGCCTACCACGATGACGGCGCCATCTCCATCGACACGTTCCTCCTTTCCACCCAGCACGCGGAAGAACTTTCCCTTGAGGAAGTCAAGGCGATCGTTGAACCGCTGATGAAAGAGACCGCCAGGGATTACGGAATGAATGAAGACTTCAAGGTCCTTGTGAACCCCACAGGCCGTTTCGTGATCGGCGGCAGCTTCGGCGATGCCGGCGTCACCGGAAGGAAGATCATCTGCGACACATACGGCGGCGGCGGAAGACACGGCGGCGGCGCTTTCTCCGGAAAGGACGCGACAAAAGTGGACCGCACGGCAGCCTACATGGCACGCTACATCTCCAAAAAACTGCTGAAAAAATACAGTTTCCACCGCGTTGAAGTTCAGCTCGCCTATGTCATCGGTCTTGCCGACCCCTGTTCGGTAGCGGTGTGGGCAGACGGTGAATGGAGAGAAGACCTGGAGAAGGAAGTGCGCGCTTCCTATGACCTTACTCCCAGAGGGATCATCTCCTTCCTCGGTCTTGAAAAGGTAAGATTCAGCGATGTGTCCTCCTATGGTCACTTCACAAATCAGGAAATGCCCTGGGAAAAAGCGTAACACGTTTCAGAAAGTCATGAAAAAAGGCTCTGCGTCGACGCAGAGCCTTTTGATGTGTCTGTGGTTCATCTGTTCTGGATGCGGTATTTCCACCTGCGGAATGCGCTGATGATATCATCCCAGAAGAACAGGAACAGAGGAACAAGGGACAGGATCATGTTCAGCCTCAATCCGGGGTACATGATGAACTCATAGAGGTAGAACAGGGCATCCATGACCGCGATCCATTTCGCCTTTACAGGTATGATGTAGAACAGCAATAGCTGGAACTCCGGATAAAGCATGGAGAATGCAAAGAACAGGGTCAGATTCAGGTAATAACTGGTGCCGAATCCGGTAAAAACAGCCGCTACGATATTGCAGATCATTCCCAGAAGATAGTAGCAGTTGAAGTTGAAACTTCCCCACTCATTCTCAAGGGTTCCCCCGATGAAGTAATAGAAGTACACCGAGATCAGCAGTGACAGAAGTGTGCTGCTTTCCGGTACAAAGACGAACGTCAGAAGTCTCCAGACCTGGCCGTGCATCACGTCGCTCCAGGACAGCCAGAGAAGATCCGATGCCCATCCTCTGGTCAAAAGGTCCGCGAAGAAAACGATCACCTGCCCTGCGCACAGGACCAGCATCAGGTTTTCAACGGTGTATTTCCCGAACCTGAGTTTCAGTTTTGAGAGTAATCTTGTCATGTCGTATAATCCTTTGGTTTTTGATCGTCCTCATTATAGTACATAATTGTGAACAAAAAATCATGGAATACTGCACATATTTGATATTAAATGATTTCGGAGATCTTTCCGCTCACAAAAAAGTTGCCCCGTGAAGGGGCAACTTTTTACAAATCATGCTGTGGTTTTGTGCACTCCCGGAACAGGAATCACTTATTCCCCGTAGAGGATATCCACAAGTTCGCTGTCCTTATCCAGGACCAGCACTTTCTTTCCTGAACCGCTGAGGGATGATTTCAGTGACTCCAGCCCGCGCATGAACTCATAGAATTCCGCCTTTTCCGGGCTGTTGTAGGCCTCCTGAAGGATCCTGAGGTACTCCTCTTCCCCCTCTGCCTCAAGGATCGCCGCCTGCTTCTCCGCTTCCGCTTTCAGCATGGCTGCTTCCTTGTCCGTGGTATTGCGGATCACCTGAGCCTCCGCCTGACCGTCCGCCACATAGGATGCCGCGATATTCTGTCTTTCGGAGATCATTCTTTCGTAGACCGCCGCCTCGTTGTCGGAGGGGATGCCGAGCATCTTGATCTGGCTCGTGACGATCTCGATCCCGTACTGGCCGATGTCCTTATTCGCGGCCGTGGTGATCCTCTCGGTCAGTTTCTCTCCCGTTGCCAGGATGATATCGTCCTGGTCCATGGAAGAGATCGTATTTTTCAGCGCGTTATAGACAGCTGCGTCGATTCTTTCCTCTGCTCTGCCCTTGATTGCGTTGAGCGTCCTGATGTAAGCCATAGGATCTGTTACTCTCCAGAGGACGAAATTGTCCGCTATCATGGATTTCTTGTCCCTGGTGATGACGTCAGACTCTTCGATGTCGTAGATGATGATCTTTCCGCTGATCTTCTGAACAGTCTGAATGAACGGTATTTTCACTTTGAGCCCGGGAGTATCATCCACACGGACGATCTTTCCAAGCTGACGGACTGCTGCATATTCATTGGGCTCCACAACATAGATGGAAGAGAATGCGATTACGAGAACTGCGATCACGACAACGATCCCAAAAGCACTCTGAAACATTTTTTTCATTGTGTCAGCCCCTTTCCGCCAGATCTACCGGCATATACTGTGTTACGTTTCCATCCGAGATGATAACTTCCAGATCGGGAAGTACCTCCTCCATGGTCTCGTAGAACATTCTTTTCTTGGTCACCTGCGGATATTTCTGATATTCCTCAAAGACCTTGTTGAACTTTGCAACTTCACCTTCCGCTTCCGCGATCCTTGCGGCTTTTTTCGCTTCGGCAGCCTGAACGATCCTGTCCGCGTCCGCCTGAGCTGCGGGGATCTGTTCGTTACGGTACTTGTTTGCGTTGTTGATCGCAGTCTCACGGCCCTGTTTTGCCGTCTCAACCTCCTTGAAGGCGAGAGCAACTTCATCCGTCGGAGGCTCCGCGTCCTGTACCGTGATATTTACAACGGTGATCCCGACCTCTTTTTCCGAGAGTTCTTCGGACAGCATGTCACGTATCACGCTCTGGATCTGCCCTTTTCCCGTTGTCATGACATCGTCCACCGTGAAGTCGCTGACCACAGCGCGGATGCAGGAGAGCGCCTCATTCGCCAGGATCGCCTCAGGATCTTCGGTGTTGAACAGGTACGCCACCGGATCACTTACACGGTACTCCAGGTAGAAATCCACATTGATCAGGTTGAAATCGGAAGTGATCATTTTCGCGTCCGTATCGATCGGTATGTTCTGCCCTCCTCCGAGGATCTCATATCCGATACCGACGCCGTGGGTCGTCATATCCACTTTGTACACATCCTGAACAAACGGGATCTTGGCGTGCAGTCCCGCTGATTCCGTTCCCATTACTTTGCCGAACATCGTAACGACAGCCTGTTCATCTTCGCTGACACTGTAGAAAACCTGTGTCACCAGGACAAACAGCACCAGTGCGATCACAATAAACACACCGCCGTTCTTGATGATCGGACGAATGATGTCGATAATGTTTTTCTTCTCGTCCAATGTTGAATACCTCTCTTTTTCTTTCTAAAGGCTGAATTAATTATAGCCGTTTTCCATAACTACTAAAAAAGACTTTTACCGCCTGTGCGATAAAAGTCTCGCTTTTCATCTGATCCGGACATTTCTGTCGTGCTGACGGAACAAACCCGCCCTTGCAGGCGTTAGCTACTCCCTTTTTGCGATATCACGTTATCATGAAGAAAAATAATTGTCAACATTCTAAAGTTATTTGACGAAATCTTCCTCCTTATGTAGAATATTATGTACGTCTGCGGGTGTGGTGGAATTGGCAGACACGCTAGACTTAGGATCTAGTGGGCAACCGTGCAGGTTCAAGTCCTGTCACCCGCACCAGATTGGAACGAGAGGTTTTGGGATTCCTGACGAAAGGAGTCAAAACCTCTCCTTTTCTTTTTGCGCGAGTTCAGTTCGTATCGTTCTCCTGTCCCGGCTCCGGCCAGGGCGGTAAGAGGTCAAACACCGAGGCCTTCGTATCTCTCTTTGAGAGCGAAGACACCCCGATCTCAGCCCCATTCTGAACACATTGCCTAAGGACTGGCAGGTTTTCCTCACCGTTAATCAGGAATATACAGATGTCCTGTAACGGACGATGATATCGCCTTCAATATTCAATATAGCATCCAAATCATATTTTTTCTTTTCCGAGGAGATCAGGACTCTGTCCACCGTGTCGATCTGGTGGATCGTGATGTCCTCTTCCCTGATCTGACCGCCTTCCTTCCTTTCGTCCCGCACAAAATACCACACCTTCACATGGGGATCCTCTTTAAAGTGATCCTCAAGGATCTGAAAACGAAGGTCCAGTTCCTCCCTGTCTTCATCGCTCAGTTCCGGCTTTTTGTCCGTAAGCCTCCCGGTCTCCAGGATCGAATCTCCGAATCCGGTAAGAGCGGCAAACGGAGCAAACTGAGCGGCGCGGTCGTGATTGCTCATCTGGGGACGCGTTCTGGAGATGAAACGGGGAAGTTCGATGATATCGTCGTAACGGTGTTCGTCTTTCGCACTCATTTCTTGTGTCCCCCGATCTGCTCGTTGCGCTGCCTTCCTGTTGCCCCTTCCTCCAGACTGGTCGCAAGGAAAACTGCGTTCTTTCCGAACCGCTGTTTCAGGCCCTGCACCGTTTTCTGCCGGTCATTTTCCTTTTCCAGTTCCAGCCGCTCCTCTTTTTCTTTTGCGATCTCAGCGTCCACATCGGTGAAGAGATCCGTCTGGATATACTCCTCCTTCGGAAGTTCTCCCGAAGAAACAAGGTGCTCCACCGAAACATTGAGCCTTCTTATGGTAAGCTTCGGATTTACCGTTTTGTCGTAGATCGCCACGACCGCTTCCGTGATCTTTCTGGATGAGGATGTCGGGCGCTTCAGCGCAGCGGAGCCTCCCGCCGGTTTTGCCACAAGTTTGCCGTACCAGTCCTTGACGACTGTCCCCGCGTGCACACTGGAAGCACTGCTGTTGTCGTATCCGACAAACAGGCTGACATGATCGGTCACCAGTCCTTTGCTGACCAGATCTCCCGCAAGGGCATCCACCATCTCCTTCAGGACGATCTTTGCCTTATCGAAGGAGTAGGGTTCCATCAGTACCTGACCGCTGCTGAGAGAATTGCTGGAGGGTCTGTAACTTTTGATGTCCTCCATGGTGCAGGGTTCATAGCCCCATGCGTGATCGATCAGCAGCTCTGCGTTGATGCCGAACTCCCGGTACAGGATCTCGGAATGCTCAAGGGAAAACCTCGCCACATCCCCCATCGTCCGGATCCCGTAGTTTTCCAGCCTCTTTGCGTATCCCCGTCCCACTCTCCAAAAATCGGTCAGCGGTTCATGGGTCCACAGCAATCTGCGGTAGCTCATCTCATCGATCTCCGCGATCCTGACCCCGTCCTCGTCCGCAGGAATATGCTTCGCAACGATATCCATAGCGACCTTGCACAGATACAGATTGGGCCCGATCCCGGCAGTCGCAGTGATCTTTGTGCGTCTCAGGACGTCACGGATCATGGTCATCGCGAGTTCATGCGCGGTGAGCTTGTATGTTTCCAGATAATTCGTCGCGTCGATGAAGACCTCATCGATGGAATAGACATGGATATCTTCCGGCGCGATATATTTCAGATAGGTCTCATAGATCCGGTTGCTGTACTCCATGTACAGCCCCATCCTGGGGACCGCGACAAGGTAGTCGATCTCCATTCCGGGATCTTTCTGAAGCTCATCAAGATAAAAGGAACGTCCCGCAGATCTTCTGTACCGGTTCTTCCGTCCTCTCTCACGGTTCAGTTCCTCCACCTTCTGTTCCACCTCAAACAGCCTCGGCCGTCCCGGAACACCGAAGGATTTCAGGGCAGGCGAAACAGCAAGGCAGATCGTCTTGTTCGTTCTGCTCTTGTCGGCAACGACCAGATTCGTATTCAGCGGATCCAGTCCGCGTTCCGCGCATTCGACCGAAGCATAAAAAGACTTCAGATCGATCGCGATATACACCCGTTCCTTCTTTCCCATCGGCCTCTCCTTTCTTATATTTTAATACAGGTAAACGGATTATTCGAAGCATCCGGGTGAAAACGGGACAGTTTTCGTCCAGATGCTTTCATCTCCGCGTTTTTGTATAATGGAACCATCACCGAAGAAAGGAAACACCGATGCCTCCCATATCCGTACTGATCAAACCCGCGTCCGGGAGCTGCAACATGCACTGCGACTACTGCTTCTACAGGGACGAGGCAGAAAACCGCAGCACCCCTTCATACGGCATTATGAGCGAAGACACATTGAAAAATGTGATCCGCAGGACCCTTCCCCGGGCGGAAGGCTCCGTTTCCTATGCGTTTCAGGGCGGCGAGCCCACCCTTCGCGGTCTTCCTTTCTTTGAAAAGGCGATCCGGTATCAGCAGCAGTACAACCATAAAGGCGTGATGGTCCGCAACGCGATCCAGACCAACGGCGTCCTTCTCGATGATGACTGGTGCGCGTTTCTTCACAGGAACCGTTTCCTGGTCGGTCTCTCGGTCGACGGGACCCGCTGCACGCATGAAAAATACCGGCATCTGAACGCAGGAGGTTCCTCCTTTGACGCAGTTCTCCGGGCTGCCGGGCTGCTGGAAAAACACGGCGTCGAATTCAACATCCTCACGGTCATAAACAGCGATGTGGCGGACAACATAGAGGAGATCTGGGAATTCTATGAGAAGCAGGGATGGGTCTGGCAGCAGTATATTCCCTGTCTCGAGCCTCTCCTTGAAGGTCCGGGAAACCGATCCTACTCCCTCTCTCCGGAAAAATACGGGGACTTTCTTATCCGGCTGTTTGACCTGTGGAAATCCTCCCTCATGACCACGCACCCTGTCTCCGTACGCACTTTCGACAACTGGGTCGGGATCCTGATGGGGTATCCTCCGGAAGCATGCGACCAGTGCGGAAAATGCAGCGTTCAGTATGTCGTCGAGGCGGACGGAAGCGTATTTCCCTGCGACTTCTACGCCCTTGACCGGTGGCGCCTGGGCAATTTCAATTCGGACCGGATCGACGCTATCGACTCAGGCAGAGAAGAAACGGGCTTTCTTGCTTCTTCAGACCGGCTTCACGCGAAATGCGGAAACTGTCCCCACCGTGATCTGTGCAGAGGCGGCTGCCGCCGATACAGGGGCATGTCCGAAGCAGAACCGGGACTCAATTATCTGTGCCCGGCGTTCCTCACCTTCTTTGACGCAAGGAAAGATGAGATGAAAGCCCTTGCGGATGAATTGCAAAAGAGAAAAAAAGTGTAAAAACGGCGGAGGTCTTACCCTCCGCCGTCGTCATCAGTCGTGTTCCTGCATCCATCCGTTCAGCACTTCGCAGTAGCGGTCCGTCGCTTCCCCGAAGACCATGTGACGGCATCCTTCAAACAATTCCCATCTGGCACCAGGGATCCCGTCGTACAGCATTTTCGCAAGCACCGGTGTGCACAGGTCGTTCGTCCCGGAGATAACAAGTGCGGGAACGTGGATCTCTCCCAGTCTGTCCGTATAATTGAAATCCTTTAGAGAACCGCTCGGTGAGAATTCGTTGGGGCCCCATCCGTAAAGATATGCCTCGTCCCCGATCTTCTTCTCCCTGCGCAGACATTCCGGATCCGTCTCCCTGATATCGGAGGCGTACATCTTCATGTAGTGATCCACCGCTGCCTTGCACGCATCTGAAGTGAAGTCTCCGGTCTTCTCCGCCTCCCTTATGGTCTCCTGTTCCTCCTCAGGAAGAAATCCGATCAGCCGGTGCTGTTCCTTCGCCCAGAGCGCGGAGGAAGAGAGGGTGCTTGAGAGGATGACCGAAGCGATCCCCTTCGGTCTCTTTTCGATGAGATAATAGATCGCCAGCATCCCGCCCCAGGACTGACCCAGCAGATGGATCCGTTCAAGTCCGAGATGCTCTCTCAGGGCGATCAGTTCATTCACCCAGGTCTCCGGCGTCCAGAGTTCCGGCCTTCCCGAAACATAAGAGTTCCCGCATCCGATCTGATCGTACATGACGATCATCCGCTTCGTATCTTCCAGCCGGTCCAGCACCTCAAAGTAATTGTGCGTGGATCCCGGTCCTCCGTGAAGGAGCACCAGCGGGACCGACTCGGTGTATTCCGCTCCGACGATCCTGTAGTAAGTCTTATATCCCAGATAGGGCATGTATCCTTCCCTGATCATCATATTTGGCAGGAATACCACGTCTGATTGTGACACGATCAGGCGTGGAGGAACTGCCACCCTCCTATATGTTTTTTTATTGTTATTTGTTTTAATGAGACACTCTTTTTGTTTTGCAGGAGCACCCTTGTTCCGTTACAATGCACTCCTGTTGCCTTATATGGCGCGTTTTTCCACAGCAGAATGTCTCCCGGTCTTATCTGA
>Ga0256404_1001828_pt1 | contig 49396 bp, 38 predicted proteins | sample RumenRJG_01DNA_FD_185990 | JGI IMG/M metagenome (GOLD analysis project Ga0256404, IMG submission 185990) | Bovine rumen microbial communities from Lethbridge, Alberta, Canada - RJG_01 | ecosystem: Host-associated > Mammals > Digestive system > Stomach > Rumen | place: Canada: Alberta | collected...
TTCAAGCAGCTGATTCGATTAATGAACACCTAAGAAAAAAACAATAAACGAAAATCTACAAAATTCATTTAACATAAAAAAAGGCTGCCCTTTTTGAAGTCTTTAATAACTTCTAGGACAGCCCCTTCTGATAATTTATTGAACTACCGACCAGTTCTGGCCATTGTCTTTCATTGGAACGCCTTTGAGTTCATAGAGCTTTGGTGCAGTAACAAATTCAAACCCCATTTCTTTTAGAACCGGAATTGCGCGGTCAACGAGTTCGCGGGTGGCGTCGTTACCTTCGTTTACATGGAGCAGGTACATAACGCCGTCCTGGGTATTTTCCATCATCAGCTTGTAGCGCTCGTCTGCAGTGCGCTCAGGAACCCAGTCTTCGCAGCCATGGCCACAGATGAATGGCACGTGAATTACTTCGTGCATCAGGTCGTTTACGCAGATATAAGGAGGGCGGAAGAGCACAGGCTTTTTTCCTGTAATCTTAATGATTGCTTCGTCGCATTTATTGTATTCTTCAATCATCTCTTCGCGGGTAAGTTTTGTCATATCCGGATGGCTCCAGGTATGATTTTCAATGTCGCAGCCAAGGGCTGCTGCACGCTCGATTACTTTAGTGTTTTCCGGGGTAATCTTATTAGCAATCAAAAAGAAGGATGCCACAACGCCGTGTTTTTCCAGCACGTCCAGCATCTTGTTCATTGTGTCGTCGCCGGCAGTATTTGGGCCATCATCGAAAGTTAAACTACAGTATTTTTTATTCATATTTACCACCTCTTAATCTTTCCTATATCAATAAAAATGTTAGCTCTGTGTACTCCTTTGCTCTGTGAGGAATTCCTTATAATTCCATTCCCTCATCAATTCCCATCATGATGTTCATGCACTGAACGGCGGCACCGCTGGCACCTTTTCCAAGATTGTCAAAGCGAGTTGTAATCATGATTCTGTCATCATTTCCGTATACGAAAATCTGCATGTTGTTTGTACCGGCAAGAGTGTTTGCAGGAATAAACTGTTCCGGCAGAACTCCTTCTCCCATAAAGCCTGCAACCTGTACAAAGCGGCAGTCCTGATAATGAGCGGCAAACATTTCCCATACATCATGTGCAGTCACTCTCTTTGCAAGTAATCTTGCATGAAGACCTACTGTAACTGTCATTCCCTGGAAGTAATCGCAAACATAAGGATTAAAAATCGGCTCAAAGTCCAGACCGGAAATCTTCTTAATTTCAGGCAGGTGTTTGTGCTGCTGAGTCAAAGCGTAAAGGCGAGGGGAGTCCAGTTCCGGATTTCGCGCTGGATCTTCGTACTGTGCAATAGCCTTTTTTCCTGCTCCTGAATATCCGCTTACTGCATGAATTACAACCGGGTAATCAGCAGGCATAATTCCGGATTTTACGAGAGGGTAGCAGATTGCAATAGAACCGGAAGCATAACATCCAGGTACGGCAACGCGGTTCGACCCCTCAATTCTCTTTCTAAAATCAGCTCCAAGTTCTGGAAAACCATAAGCCCAATCCGGGTTTGTACGATGTGCTGTAGAAGCATCAATAATTCTTGTTTTAGGGTTAGTGCAAAGCCCTGCAGACTCAATTGCGGCTGCATCCGGCAGACAGAGGAAGGTAAAATCTGAGGCATTAATCATTTTTGCCTTTTCTACCGGGTCTTTACGCTTGTCATCATCAATTGTAATAATCTCAATATCACTGCGCTTTTCAAAACGCTCAAAAATCTTAAGGCCAGTTGTGCCTTCTTTTCCATCAATAAATACTTTGTAAGCCATGAGGTTATTATAGAAAAAAGCACCTTTTATAACAATATAAAAGTTTGACCGCACCCATTTTGTAGATTATAATAATTTGTTAGGAATAAACCTTTGACTCAGATTTATCAGTACGCGGTTGCGGCTCTTTTTATTGAAGCAGTAATTATATTCTTCTACTTCCAGAAGAAAAGCCTCCCGACTTTTCAGAATATTGTTTTTTTCGTAATTCTCACTGTTGTGACCCTGAATACTGTCGGGGAACTTGTAGCAGGATATATGGAAGAACATATTTCTGATTTTTCCCTAAAAAACCTGTATATAGTCGAATGTCTTTATTTTACCTTTAATATAACTTTTGCACTTCTTTTTGCAATTTACAATCTTTCTGCCTTTGATATTTACGGACGTCTTAAAAAACGTACAATCAGAATCTTTCATACGGGATTAATAATACCTTACTGTATTATTCTGCTTGAAATCTGGCTTACTCCCTTATTAAGAAATCATTATACGCTGATTTTTTCTCTGGATGCTATAAACGGCTATCAGCGTGGAAATAATTTCTGGTTCTACGCTATGTGTATAGTAAAGGGCCTTTATCATTTTGCTGCTTTTTTCATAATAATTTCTTACCGCCGTTACATTCCTAAAGCTAAAATGCAGATTATCTACTTCTTCCTTGTAACGGTTCTGGCAACGGCTCTTTTACAGCTTTTCCATTATGGTCTTTTAATTGAATCTTTTGGAATTTCACTTGTTACTCTGGTTTATTTTTTCTTTGTTCAAAAGCCGGAGGAACTGGTAGATTCTTCTACTGACACTTTGAACCAGGCTGCCTTGCAGCGAATGCTCAGATATACTCTGGCTGTGGGACGTAATTTCTACTGTATTGCAATTTATATTGATGACACAATGTTTATTGCAAATACATTTGGAATACCTCAGATGAATGCCTTTCTTACAGATGCAGGAAACTTCCTTAAGCAGAATTTTTCTTATGCAAATGTTTTCAGCCGCCAGCAGGGCTGTTTTTGTATTCTTTTAAGGGATGCAGATGTAGAAAAACTGCATGAAGTGCTGGCCTTGCTCAATAATCGCTTTCAGAAAACCTGGATGAGCGAGAATGTTGAATTAAAGCTTTATATCCGTTTATGTGTTATAGACTGTCCGAAGGATGCAGAAACACCGGAAGAAGTTATGGATATAATCAACATGATTTCAACCGATGAACGTTACCGCCAGAGCCTTGTTTTTGCAAATGAAATTGATTTGAAATACCGCCGCAGAACTATATATATAGAACATTGTTTGCGAAATGGTCTTACAGAAAACAGATTTGATGTATTCTATCAGCCTATATGGTCTACTGCAGAGAAAAAACTTATTGGAGCCGAAGCCCTTATCCGCTTGAAAGATGAAACAGGCCACTTTATTTCCCCGGAAGATTTTATTCCTATTGCAGAAAAGACAGGTGCAATTCTTCGAATCGGTGAGTATGTTTTTGAGTCGGTTTGTCTTGCCTTGTCTCAGATTAATGTAGAAGAGTACGGTATTAAAAAAATTGATATTAATCTTTCTGTTGCACAATGTATGCAGGAAATTCTTGCAGAACAGATTCTGAAGATTCAGAGCATCTATCAGGTTCCAACTTCAATCATTAATCTGGAAATTACAGAAACTGCAGCGGCACATACTCCGGAAATCCTTTTGAAAAACATGCAGGATCTTGCAGATGCCGGTTTTGAACTTTCTCTGGATGATTATGGTTCCGGCTATTCCAATATGAGTTATATGCTTAACCTGCCTTTTAAGATGATAAAAATTGATAAGTATATTGTCTGGGCAGCCTTTACAGATAAGAGGGCAGAAAAGGCGCTTGCTGCTACTATCAAGATGATTAAGGAAATTGGTATGACAGTTCTTGCAGAAGGTGTTGAGACTCCGGAACAGGCTGAATGGCTTACCGCTTCGGGCTGTGATTATCTGCAGGGTTTTTATTATTCAAGGCCTATTCCCAAAAAAGATTTTTTAGCTATAATGAAGCAGAATAATGGTGAGAATAATGACTAGAAAATTTAAAGGCCTCCTTTCGGCTCTCTGTGTATTTTTTTGTGCTGGTACTGCAAATCTTTCTGCTGTAAATTTTGATTATGTTCAGCCTTTTGCTCTGAATCCTGTAAATGAAGGTGTAGAACTTGGAATCGGTGCTTTGCTTTCCGGTTCTGCATTAATATGTGATAAGTTTGTTCATATCAAAACAAATAATTTTGATGCAGAAGCCTTGAATAAGTCTGCAATTCCAACTCTTGATCAGATTTTTATGAGACCTTACAGTAAGCCTCTTCATATTGTAGGAACCGGTACAATGGCCCTGACTATGGCAATTCCTGCGATTTTTGCTATTCTTCCAAGCAAAGAATGGCTTACCATTGGCACAATGTATGCGGAAACTCTCCTTATTGCTAACGGTATAAAGGAATGGACCAAGCTTCTTGTGCACAGGGCTCGTCCTTATATGTATTTTGATGGTTATCCTATGGACAAGGTTGCAGACGGTGATTGGGATTCTTCTTTCCCTTCTGGTCATACAACTCTTGCTTTTGCAGGTGCTGCCTTTGCAACTATGGTTTTCTGCCAGTGCTTCCCGGATTCTAACTGGAAATATGGTGTAGCAGCCGGTTCTTTTGGCCTTGCTTTAATTACCGGAATATTGAGAATGCTGAGTGGTAATCATTATCTTACTGATGTTCTTGTTGGCGCGGTAATTGGAACTGCCTGCGGCTTCCTTGTTCCTTATCTTCATACAAAGGGCTTTTATAGCAAATTTGAAAGAAGGTCAGATGGAGCCAGAGCTTCTGTAACTCCAAGCGGACTTACTTTTTCATATAATTTTTAATAAATTACGAGCATCACCTATTGACAAGCCTGAAAAAAATCTTTATATTATTAAAACATTCGCAAGAATGGATGGGCTACTAGCTCAGTAGGTAGAGCAACGCCCTTTTAAGGCGTGGGTCACTGGTTCGAATCCAGTGTAGCTCAGTAAAAGGATTCTGGTTGTTCCAGAGTCCTTTTTTTTTGTATCCACATAAAACGAGGTTCTATATGGCAGACGCAAAAGAGACTTGCCGCACAATAATTGCAGCGGCTTTGAATGAGTTTATTAAGGAAAAGAATCCAGAGGCAGAGGCAGTTGCAGCAGAAAGCATTGTTGTTCAGAATGCGCCTAATCCGGAAATGGGAGACCTGGGTGCTCCAATGTTCGCTTTTGCAAAGGCTCTCCGTATGGCTCCTCCACAGATTGCAGCTGGTGTAGTTGCAAAAATCACAGACAAATCACTCGGTGAATTCCTTGCCGTTGGTCCTTATGTAAACGTAAAACTCGATAAAAGTGGTGCAGCTGCTCCAATTCTCAAGGCTGTAAAAGAGCAGGGTGACAACTACGGTTCTTTCAACAGTGAGGGTAAAAAGCCTTTGGAAGGCCGCCGTGTAATGATTGAATTCTCTTCTCCAAATACAAACAAACCTCTTCACCTTGGCCACGTGCGCAACGATGCCCTTGGTGAGTCTGTAAGCCGTATTCTCAAGGCCGCCGGTGCAGATGTTTACAAGGTAGACCTCATCAATAACCGTGGTGTTCATATCTGTAAGTCTATGCTGGCTTATAAGCTTTTCCACGAAGCAAAGGGCGACACTCCGGAATCTCTCGGAATGAAGGGCGACCACTTTGTTGGTCAGTGCTATGTAGAGTTTGACAAATACCTCAAGGGCGAAAAAGACAAGCCTGAAACAGCTCACCCGGAAGCAAATCAGATGGCAGAAGATATGCTGATTAAGTGGGAAGCCGGCGATCCTGAAGTTCACGCTCTCTGGGAAAAGATGAACGGCTGGACCTTCGACGGCGTAAAGGAAACTTACAAGCGCACCGGAATCAGCTTCGATAAATACTACTTTGAAAGCGAAACTTACCTTAAGGGAAAAGATGAAATTATGAAGGGCCTTGAAAAGGGCGTCTTCTTTAAGGCTGAAGATGGTTCTGTCCGCATTGACGTTACAGACGTTGTAGGTAAGGGTAAGGACGAAGATAATCACGAAAAGGTACTCCTCCGTAAGGATGGAACTTCTGTATATATTACTCAGGATATTGGAACTGCTATCAGCCGCCACGACGACTGGGCATTTAATCAGCTGGTTTACGTTGTTGCAAGCGAGCAGAATTATCACTTTAAGATTCTTTTCCATATTCTCAAGAAGCTTGGCTTTGACTGGGCTGATAAGCTTTATCACCTCAGCTATGGTCTTGTAAATCTTCCAAGTGGCCGTATGAAGAGCCGCGAAGGTACTGTAGTTGATGCAGATGATTTGATTGATTCCCTCCACGCGGATGCTCTTGCAGCAATTAAAGAACGCGGCCGTGACAGTGAAGTAGGAGATGCAGACGAGGTTGCAGAGAAGGTTGCCCTTGGTGCCCTCCATTACTACATGCTGCAGGCAACTCCAATTAAGGATATGCTCTTTAATCCTGAAGAATCTTTGAGCTTCAACGGAAACACTGGTCCATACCTTCAGTACATGGGTGCCCGCATTAATTCTATTCTTGGAAAGGCTGCAGATAGCGGTCTTGCAGAAGATACAAGCGATGCAGCAGTTGCTCTTCTTACAAGTGAAGATGAATGGGCTCTTATCAAGCAGCTTGGTGATTACCCTGCTGTAATTGCAAAGGCGGCAGAAGGACTCAACCCTAGTGATGTAGCAGCTTATGTTTATGATGTTGCAAAGCTCTTCAGTAAGTTCTATCAGAACTGTCCTATTGTAAGTGCAGAAAACAAGCAGCTTGCAGGTGCCCGTCTTTACCTTGCAGACTGTACACTCCAGGTAATCAAGAACGCTATGAAGCTGGTTCTTGTTCCTTACCTCGAGAAAATGTAAGGCTAAGGCTAAAATCGAAGAACCGTTAAAAAACGAGTTTTATATCAGAGATCCGCAATGACCTTGCGGATCTTTTTTTTTGAAAAATAAATATAAAAAATGTGTTATACCTATTGACTTACTAGGTTTTACAATGTATATTACTAATAAATAACAAACCTACTAGCTAAGTAGGAATAAAGTCTGTAAAGGAGGCGCAGAAATGAAAGTATTTTTTGAAAAATTAGTCCGTGAAAATTTCCGCAACGGAGTCATGCGCCTCTGTTGTCGTTTCTAAAACTGAATGTCATTCAGCATTTAAATCTTAACAATCAATGAGGATAAGCTAAAAATTGCTTTCGCAATTTTTTTAACGCTTTTCCATTTATCACCGGCCCAGGAGGGCCTTACTCATATGTCAAATTATAAATTCGAAACTTTACAGTTACACGTTGGACAGGAAAGTGCAGATCCTGCAACAGATGCACGCGCAGTACCAATTTATCAGACAACTTCTTATGTATTCCACAATTCAAAGCATGCCGCAGACCGTTTTGGCCTTGCAGATGCAGGAAACATTTACGGACGTCTTACAAACTCAACTCAGGACGTTCTTGAAAAAAGAATCGCAGCTCTTGAAGGTGGTTCTGCAGCCCTTGCACTTGCTTCTGGTGCAGCTGCAATTTCTTATACAATCGAAGCACTTGCTGCTAACGGCGGTCACATTGTAGCACAGAAAACTATTTACGGTGGAAGCTACAACCTTCTGGCCCATACACTGCCACAGTATGGTATTTCAACAACTTTCGTAGATGCTCATAACCTTGTTGAAGTAGAAGGGGCAATCGAAGAAAATACCCGCGCAATCTATCTTGAAACTCTTGGAAATCCAAACTCTGATATTCCAGACATCGATGCAATTGCAGAAATTGCACACAAGCACGGACTTCCTGTTGTAGTTGATAATACTTTTGGAACACCTTACCTTATCCGCCCATTTGAGCACGGAGCTGATATTGTTGTTCACTCTGCTACAAAGTTCATTGGCGGCCACGGAACAACACTTGGTGGTATCATTGTTGAAAGCGGAAAGTTCAACTGGAAGGCCAGCGGAAACTATCCACAGATTGCAGCTCCTAACCCAAGCTACCATGGAGTTTCTTTCTACGACGCTGTTGGACCTGCTGCATTTGTTACCTACATCCGCGCAATTCTTCTTCGCGATACAGGTGCAACAATCAGCCCATTCAATGCCTTCCTTCTCTTGCAGGGTGTTGAAACTTTGAGCCTTCGCCTTGACCGTCATGCAGAAAATACAAAGAAGGTTGTTGAGTTCCTCAGTAAGCATCCAAAAGTTGCAAAGGTAAATCATCCTTCTTTGCCTGATCATCCAGACCACGCACTTTATACAAAGTACTTCCCTAATGGTGGTGGTTCAATCTTTACTTTTGAGATTAAGGGTGGCCGTGAAGAAGCCTGGGCTTTCATTGATAATCTTCAGATTTTCAGTCTGCTTGCAAACGTTGCAGATGTTAAGTCTCTTGTTATTCATCCGGCTTCTACAACTCACAGTCAGCTTAATGATGAAGAACTTGCAGATCAGGGAATTACTCAGAGTACAATCCGCCTGAGCATTGGTACTGAGCATATTGATGATATTATTGCAGACCTTGAAAGAGGATTTTCGGCAGTAAAATAATTACATCTTCATCGTCATCGAAAATAAAGCTTTATAGCTTTCATTGACGGCAGCGGCCTTTTCTTTGATGTTCAGGAATTCCTGAGCAATAACAGGATCAAAGTGAATGCCGCTGTTTTCTTTTATTATTTCAAAGGATTCTTCATAACCATCAAGAATTTCATGAACAATTCTTCCGCCTTCTGAAGCATGCCTTTTCATCAGGGCAAATTCACCTTTTGTAAGGCGGCCAGGCTTTTTTAAGATTGCATCCGGTACAACAATTTTTCCAATGTCTCGCATATATTAGTATACCACAGGTTATTAAAAAGTAAAAAAAATAATTGTATATAGAAGAAAGATTAATGTAAAACTCTGAGGCTGAAAATTATTTTTGTATCTTTATTGGAGGATTTCTTTTATTTGATCGAGATCTATATTTTCAATGACCTTTTCAAGTTCCGGCATTTTTTGCTGCAGAGCTTCCGGCAGTTTTGCTTTCTTCAGCAGTTCAAACTGTTCTTCAACAGCCGGCAAATCAAAATCTTCAGAAGCAGCCAGAAGTTTTTTTATAATGGAATCTCTTTCTTCGCTGGAAAGAGACCGCTTTTCTTCAGCCCCGGTTTCGCTGTATTTTTTTACAGGTAGAAGAAGAGTATAAAGACCGCGATATTGCTCAAGCAAAAGGGAAGTTTTTGATTTTGTATCTGAAAGTAATTCTTCAAAATTAAGTGGCTTTGTCTGCAGAGTCTTTCCTGCTTCTTCCAGCTCAGCTGCCAGCTCTGAAAGTTTTTCTGCGCCAATAATTCTTGCAGCGCTTTTGAGTGCGTGAACCTGAATTGTGAAGTCTTTGTAATTTTCCTCTTGCAGATAATTCTGAATCAAATCAGCTTTTTCCTGGATAGTTGAAAAGAAAGTGTTTGTTACAGAAATCCATGTGCTGAAGTCACCTGCTGCTTCAACAGCTTTTTTTACATTAATCTGCTTTTCTGGCAGGGCAGGGAAATCAGCTGGTATTATTGTTTTTTCTGCTTCCTTCTCCTGAGAGTCCTGCAGCTCTGTAATTTCAATCAGCTCTTTTTTTAGCCATTTAGAAAGGCAGGCCGCAAAATCTTTTTTCTGAACAGGCTTTGAAATAAAGTCGTTAAAGCCCTTGCTTAAAAACATTTCTCGTGCGCCGTAAACTGCGTTTGCGCTGAGCACAATTACTATGCTTTTTTCAGAATCCGCAAGCTGCTCTTCCAGCTGGCGGATTCTGGCAAGTGTCTCAACTCCATCCATGCCAGGCATCTGATGGTCCATAAAAATAAGGTCGAATCTTTCCTTTTTCAGAAGATCCAGGGCAAGGTATCCGCTCATGCATAGAGTAGGGCTGATGCCGAATTTTTGTAAAAGTCCTTCTGCAACCTGAAGGTTTACTTCGTTATCATCAACAACAAGAATCTTTGCCTCAGGTGCCTTAAAAGGAATTGTAGTCTGCGCTTCGGTAAAAAGGCCTGCAAATTCCGGACTGTTTATCAGCGGTAAATTAATCTGCCTCAGACCTTTCTGGTCAGGACAGTCTATGGCAGCCTTAAAGAGAGCTTCATAGGCAGTACCGCAGCTTTTTTCCGCAGTCCTTTTTTGAGGAAGATTAATAGAAAATACAGAGCCTTTTCCATATTCAGAATCCACACTGATTGAACCATTCATCAGGGTGATCAGATTTTTACTGATGGAAAGCCCAAGACCGGTTCCACCCTTATAGCGGTTGGTCTGCATGTCTACCTGCTGGAACGCCTTAAAGAGCTTACCAAGATCTTCTTTTTTAATGCCGATTCCGCTGTCGATTATGCTGATTTTAAGGCCTTCTTTATCCTGATATTTTGAAAGATCTTCAACCCTCAGTTTTATAAAGCCCTGTTCTGTAAATTTTGTGGCATTTCCTGCAAGGTTAATTAAAATCTGTCTTAGTCTAAGGTCATCACCTCTGTAAATCTGTGAAAGTTCTGGATCAATTTCCAGCATAAGTTCAACTGGTTTTCCGCTCAATCGAACCTCAACAACATTCATAATGTCGTTCATCAGTTTTACAAGATCATAATCAACAGAAGTGATCTCCATTTTTCCAGATTCAATTTTAGACAAATCCAGAATGTCATTTATGATTCCTACAAGATTTATTCCGGCTGAGTGGATCTGCCTGAGTATCTTTTTTTCACTGTCTTTAAGGTCAAAATCCAGGGCCATCTCGCTCATGCCTACAATTGCATTCATTGGCGTTCTGATTTCATGGCTCATGTTTGCAAGAAAAAGAGATTTTAATCTTTCGCGTTCAAGAGTTTCGTAAAAGTATTTTTCCTTAATAAAAGCAATTCCCGTACTCATCAGCATAAAAACAATTATGTAAGCCCAGTATGGCTCGTATGTGCCGGCCATGTTAAACATTTTAATCAGTATGAAAGTGATTATAAAACAAAGGGCATCAACAAGAATTGTTACCATGCTGTTTATAAAAAGCAGGGCAGAGGTAAGAACAATAATGATAAATGCAAAGGTGAAATCTGCATCTCCAAAGGTTCGGGCTGTAACAAGGACCGCAATAAAGGCGCAGAAGGTAATGAGAAGCCCATAGACCTGAACAATCTGAAAGTAAAAATTGTTCCACTGATCATTACTAAGCTTTTTTCTGGCTCCCAGTGTAAAAGCAAAAATTACGAGAGAAGAAATAACAAAGATGGCATCAAGAATTACAAAAAGAAGATATGCATTTACGGAAAAAAAAGGCTGTGAAACCGGCCCCAGTATAAAAAGTTTTTCTGCGTAAGCTGGGTTAAAAAGCTTTAGCAAATCCCTGCAAAACTCCGTTGTAAGGTAAACAGCCATAGATGGAGCAAAAATCAAGAGCCTTTTCAGGTTTGCAAGGTTTGCAAGTTTTTTTGCAGGTTTATCCATTTAAATTAGTTTCCAAAAATCTGATTTACTTTGTTGAGAAAATCAATTCTGTCTGTATTTTTGAGAATATAACCCTGAGGTTTAAGCTTTAGAGCTTCCTTTACCTTGTCCATGTCGCTTACACCGGTAAGGAAGATAACAGGAATCTCTGCATAATCAGCTTCGTTCCTGATCATTTCCAGAGTCTGCAATCCGTCACAAACAGGCATTTCATAATCCAGAAGAATAAGATCAGGTTTGTTTTTTCCAAGGAAAGAAATGCAGGCCGCTCCACTTTTAGCGACTGAAACATGATAAAAGTTTTTGAGCCAGTTTGTCATATTGCGGAGGCAGACAGGATCATCATCAACCAGAAGAATAGAACGTTTGCGTTCAGCTCCCTTAAGTACTAAAGCACTAAGATCGCTGTTTTCTCCAAGCATAAATTCAAATTCATAAAGAAAATCATCTACCGAAAGGCTTTTATCAATGCAGTGGACGTTTTCTTTTTCTGTATATTCCTTGTATTTTTCAAGCTCTGTATGTGAACCGATAAAACAGAAGTGGACATTCTTCAGATACATCATGATTCTGCGTAATTCAAGCATGCTTGCAGCTTTAAGTTCTTCAATAAATACAATTACAAGCTTATATTCGTAACTTGCGGCAGAATTTTCTGCCTGTGCAGAATCGAAATCAATGGAAACTGTTTCATATCTGTTTCTGATAAGGGCAAGAATTGTTTCTCTTTTGATTTTTCTTCACGTATAATCAGAATATCTTTCATAAATATGATTATAACATCACTTTTATTATTTTACAAATTAGAGTTTTTGCGTTATCATTTAACTATGGGAATGGACGCAAAAATTATTAATGCATTTCTCACTGAGGGAATTAATACTTTTCAGGATATGTTTAATATTGGTCCTGTGAATAAGGAACCTCATCTTCTGGATATCCATGCAGGACATCCGTGGGAAATATCAGGTTTATTGGGAGTTACCGGCAGTATAAAAGGAATCGTAGCTTTCCGACTTCATAAAATTCTGGCAAATAAAATGCTTGAGCTTTCCGGATTAAAATGCAAGCCGGAAGATTATGAAGATATGGCCGTTGGACTCGTAAGCGAATTTACAAATATTATTTCAGGACACGCAGTTACTGTACTCAGCGAGTATAATCTTGATATTTCGCCACCTTTCTGTGTAATGGGACACAATCATATGATTGCCTGGCCAAAGAATTATCCTGTAATTGCAATACCGTTTGTAACTTCTTATGGTCCTTTCGAAGTAGATGTCTGCTTTAAATAATACTGACTTCCCCTGTTTTTTCTGTTATAATTAAAATATGAGTAAAAAAAAGCAGGGGAAGTTTAAACGTTTTAAGCGTACTCTCAAGTACGCTCTCAAAAATCCTCTAACATATATCTGGCTTCTCATATTTATAATAATTGCAGTTGCAACTATTGTTGTATTTGCGTCAGAAACTCAGACCGAAAGCGGCATTGAAACAATGTTCGACTCTGTATGGTTTACCCTGGTTGCTGTTTTTGCTGCATATTTTGATTATTGTGTAAAATCAGTTCCTGGCCGTATGTCAGCCCTTGTGCTGCTTGTGCTTGGAATGCTCTTGTTCAGTGCCGTAACCGGTAAGCTTGCATCCTACTTTATGGATTTGCAAATGAAAAAAAATAAGGGGCTTAAAAAGTTGAAGAACATGAAAGGACATTTTTTACTTTGCGGATGGAGACCGGGCTTTGAAAAGATTCTGGATACCGTTCTCACAACAAATCCTGATATCACTCCAGACATGGTAGTAATGATTAATGATGCTTCCGATCAGATTGAGCAGATTCGTTCCCAGCCTCGCTTTAAGGAACTCAATTATGTTTCCGGTGACTTTGCCGACGAAGCAGTTCTCAAGCGTGCCCAGATCGATACTGCCGAGAGAGCCCTGGTAATATGCGACCGTTCAAAAAAGTATTCAGACCTTGAGATAGACAGCCGAACCGTTCTTGCCGTTCTTACAATGGAAAACCTGAATCCAGGCATTTATGTAGCGGCTGAGCTTATTGATGCAAAGTTCCAGAAGCACCTGGAAATGGCCCACTGTGACGAAATTATTCTCACCCAGGATTACGAGCACAGCCTTCTTGCAACTGCTTCTTCGGGAATGGGATATTCTAACGTTATCCGTGCTCTCATCAGTGACGATGCAGATACAGGAATCATTATCGAAAATATTCCGGCTTCCTTCATTGGAAAAACTTACGGTGAGTACGAAGCTCATCTTGAACAGAACGGCAACAAGGGTGGAGTTCTTGTAGGACTCCTTCTCAATACCGGAAACTTCCACCAGCGCAGAAAGGATGCCCTCCGCGAGGCTCAGAAAAATCCGGATATAAAGGCAATTGTAGATAATCTGAAGAAGGTAAAGACACTTAAGAGTAACGAACCGGTGCTGACCCCTGCACCAGATTTTATAATTCAGAAAAATACCAAGGCAATCCTTGTGCGTGGCTAAGGCTTTAGGGAGTGATTTGATATGGATAAGTTTGAAGAAGTTTTACCAAAGCTTGTAAAGATTCAGCTCTTTTCTGATTTTAATATTGATGATGAAAACGATTGCCGCATCCTTAAGGCTGTTTACGAGAATATGGAAATTGAAAATTATCAGAAGGGCCAGGTGATTATTGAAGAAGGAAAGCTTGGAGATGATTTTTATATTCTCTACAGCGGCAAGGTACATATTTCACGAAAAACTCCTGCGGGTGATGAAATTGCTCTTGCTGACCTTACAAGTGATATGAATATCTTCTTTGGTGAAACAGCCCTTATTAGTGATGATCCTAGAACTGCAACGGTAAAGGCTCTGACAGACTGCAAGTGTATTGCTCTTTCGAGTACAAAGTTTCTTGAAGTTTGTGATAAGGAACCTTTACTTGGCTATCGCGTGCTCTTAAAACTTGCCCAGAGAATGGCAAAAACTATCCGCGATACAAACAGTGATAAGGCAACCTTGTACGAAGCCTTGTTCAGTGAAATAGAATCAGGAGTGTAAATTGAAAGGCACTGTAATAGCAGGAACAAATAATCTTTTTACTGTTGAATGCGAAGACGAAGTAATCCGTAACTGCACCATTAAAGGCAAGGTTATAAAAACCGAAAAGGAATACTATAACCCGATTGCACCGGGCGATATTGTAGAAATTGAACCGGATGAATTGAATGATGAAAAGGGCCAGATAATTTCGCTTGAAGCTCGCCGCAATACTTTTTTACGCTGGAACGTAAAGGGCCGCTGTCCTCAGCTTCTGGCCAGTAATCTCGATTATCTGATTCTTGTTTGCACTCCAGACCAGCCTCCTTTCCGCCCTCGCTTTACAGACCGCGCACTGGCTCAGGCAGAGCATCAGGGAATTACTCCTGTAATTGTCTGCAACAAGTGGGACCTCGCAGAAACTATGCAGACAGACGGTCGTGAAGAAGAGTTTGAGGAAATCGACCGACGCCTGAGTATCTGGGAAGATTTAGGCTACAAGGTTTTGCGAATCTCTGCAAAAACCGGAGAAGGTATGCAGGAATTTGCGGAGCTGCTGGAAGATAAACTGAGCGCTTTTGTGGGGCAGTCGGGTGTTGGAAAGTCCAGCCTGATAAACGTTATGGATAATTCCTGCGTTTTGAAAACCGGAAGCCTTTCTAAAAAATACGGTCGGGGAAGCCATACTACAACAAAAGGTACGCTGATTCACCTGACTTTGAATGAGACATTGACTGAAGGAATACAGGGCCGTAAGGCAAATATTATTGATACACCGGGTATCCGCCGTTTTGTACTTGATGATATTGAAGCTGATGACCTTGCCATGTACTTCCGTGAATTTGAACCATACATCGGCAAATGTAAATTTGGAATGAATTGCCGGCACATTACAGAACCAGAATGTGCGGTGCGTAAAGCTGTTGAAGATGGTGCTATAAGCCCTGAACGCTACGACAGCTGGCAGAGAATCAGCGAAGAAATCCGCACCGGCTCCTGGTCTGACTAGCCAAAAATATGAACACTAAAACTTTACAGGAAATAGACTACTTTAGAATCCGCGAAGAAATTGCGGGTTATTGTGTATCGGTTGAAGGCCGTCAGAAATTACTTGAGCGTGAGCCCCTCAGAAAAACCGAAGAAATTGAAAATTTAAAGAATCTCAGCCGCGAATGGAGCACATATTTCTCTGCGGGCAGGGCTAATCCTGTCTCTGCCTGGGAAGCAGTGCATCCGCTGCTAAGTATAATAAAAGCTCGTGGAGCCTCTCTCAGTCTTGAGCAGGTACATTATCTTGGCCAGTTTGTAACAAGTATAAACAGCGTTAAAAAAGCAATCCAGCTTCATGCAGAAGAATTAAAACTTAAACTTCTGGCAGAGCAGGTTGCAGCCCTTCCTGATATCTCTGATATGGAAAAAAAGATATTCAGAATTATTACTCCTGATGGGGAAATGCGTGAACTCCCGGAAATTGTGGCAATCAGAAAGCAGATTGCTTCCCTTAATGCAAAAATACGTACTGTTATGCAGGGCTTTATTTCTGACCAGAAATTATCAGATGTGCTTCAAAGTAACGTTCCGGTGTTGCGAAACGGACGCCAGGTGCTTGCGGTAAAGGCCAGCCTTCAGAACCGAATTCCTGGTATTGTACACGAGGTAAGTCAGACTGCCCAGACTGTTTATGTTGAACCGGAAGAGGCCGTTCTTTGCAGTAACGAACTGATTCAGAAAGAATTTGAGCTGCAGGCAATAATCAAAAAGATTCTGCAGGAATTAACCGAAGCATTGCAGCCAAGTATTCCGGCTATCAAGCAGGCCCTGCCTCTTATGATTTTGTTTGATACCACTCAGGCCGCAGAGCGTTGGGGTGCGGAACACAACTGTACTTACGCTCAGGAAGCTGGAAAAGAGCCTCCGCTTCTGCTTAAGGCCCGTCATCCGCTTCTTGGAGACAAGGCTGTTCCTATTGATATCCGCTTTATGGAAGGTAAGCGCGTGCTCATTATTACCGGACCTAACACCGGTGGTAAAACTGTTTCTCTTAAAACTTTTGCCCTTCTTTCCATGCTCAACCAGTCAGGCTTTCCAATTCCTGCCGGCGATGGAACAAGGCTGCCGGTTTTCAGTAATGTCTTTGCAGATATTGGAGATGACCAGTCTCTAGACCAGAGCCTTTCTACCTTCAGCGGCCATATGAAAAATATTGCCCAGGCAGTAAACTCTGCAAAGGCAGACACTCTGATTCTGCTTGATGAGCTTGGAAGTGGAACAGACCCACAGGAAGGAACTGCAATTTCTATGGCTGTTCTTGATGAGTTGATTAAGAAACAGTCCTTCGTCTTAGTTACAACTCACCAGGGAATCCTTAAAAATTATGGCTACACAAATCCATGCTGTATAAATGCTTCGGTTGAGTTTAATCAGGATACTCTTTCTCCGTCTTACCATCTGCTTATGGGAGTTCCTGGTGAAAGTCACGCTCTTGATATTGCACAAAAATCAGGCTTACCTGCAGGTATATGTAAAGCAGCAAGAAATTATATTGCAACAGAGCAGGCTGATGTTTCGGCCCTTATCCGCGGTCTTAACCGTAAGCACGTAGAACTCAATAAAGTGCAGAAGGAAGCAGAACGTCTGGCGGAAGAATCTAAAGAAAAATCTGAAAAACTCCGCCAGCGTGAACTTGAACTCCGCCGTCTTGAGAATAATCTTAAGAAGGGAAAACAGCAGGAGCTTAATGATTTTCTTATTCACAGCCGCCGCCAGCTTGAAAATCTTGTACGTACCCTTAAGGAAGGGGAGATTACCCGGGAAAAGACTCTTAGTGTAAAACAATATATTGCAGAACTGACAGAAGATACAATGCGGCTGGACAGTAAGATTGAAGCCGAAGAAGAACGCCTTGCCCGCGATGAAAAGAAGTTTGCAGAAGAAAAGGCGGCTGCTCCAAAGCACACTGCTGGAAGTAATAAAAAAACAAAGAAAAAGATGAGTAATGCAGAGGCTCTTAAATATGCAACCTCTAATGCTCAGATAGAAGCTCAAACTCAGGTGGAAAAAGGACGTAAACCTGCCACCTCCGCACCACTTACCTTTGCACCAGGTGCCCGCGTAAAAGCCGGTTCTTCTGGTAATGAAGGTATTCTTGTTGAACAGGCCAGGAAGGGCGTCTGGCAGGTTCAGTTTGGCAGTATAAAAATGCAGATGAAGGAAAAAGACCTTCGCCTTGTACAGGGAGCTGATGAAAGCCCGGCCGCGTTTAAGGCAGACGTTTCAATTGAACTTGCAGAAGGTAAGGATAGCGGAATGTACGAGCGTCCGGTATTTGAACTGCGTCTTCTGGGAATGCGCTCGGAGGAAGCTGTGCGTGCCCTTGAACGACAGATTGATTTATGTGTACTTCATAACTTCCCTCATTTCAGTGTAATTCACGGAAAAGGGGATGGTGTATTGATGCAGGCAGTTACCGATTATCTTTCACACTGCCCGGTAGTTGCAGAGTTTTCTAAGGCTCCTGCCGAAGATGGCGGTGCCGGTAAAACTTACGTAACTTTGAAATAAAAAAAACGTCATCCTGAACTTGTTTCAGGATCTTGTTAGGAGACCCCGAAACAAGTTCGGGGTGACAATGTTTCGGGAGATATAAATGGACTGGTTTGAATCAGAAAGCTTTTGGACTCAATTTGCGCCGATTATGTTCGACGATGCCCGCTGGGCCGAAGCTCCGGCTGTAGCCCAGTATGTAAAAGATCTTGCTCATCTTAAAGATGGGGCAAAAGTTCTGGATGCAGGCTGCGGACTCGGCCGTATTTCTGTAGAACTTGCGGCTTTGAACCTGGATGTAACTGGTGTAGATATAATCCAGAGTGAACTTGATGCAGCCCGCGACTCTGCCGAAGCAGAAGGAGTTCCTCTTACTCTTATAAATCATGACCTTCGAAGCTGGCATGCTCCAGATCAGTTTGACTGTGCTGTAAATCTTTATACTTCATTTGGTTACTGTGAGACAGTTGATGAAGACCTTCAGATTTTGCATAACATTGCAGACAGCGTTAAGCCGGATGGAACTTTTATAATGGAATGCACCAGCCGTGAAACTGCCGTTATGTACTGGACTCCGGGTGAAGAATTTGAGAGGGCAGGTTATAAGGTTGTAACTCATTTTGAAGTAACCGGTGCCTGGGAAGGGCTAAAATCTCAGTGGATTTTATATCCTCTGACTGGTGATACTACAAAGCCTGTAGTTGATCATACTTTCATACAAAGACTTTATCCTGCAACTTTTCTCAGAGATAAATTATTAGAATTTGGTTTTTCAAAAGCAGAAGTTTATGGAGATTATGATCTTTCTCCATATAATGAGCATGCAAGAACAATGATAATAATCGGGAAGAAATAAATTAAGATTCTACTCTGTTTTTACCCATGTGCTTTGCCATATAAAGTTTTTTATCAACTTCCTGCAGCAAAAGGTCATAAGTCATTTCTTCAGTACAGGTCATAAAGCCTGCACTTACAGTAACGAATTTATTTTCATCAAGCTTGATTCTTTCACGGGTTGTTTTCAGAACATCTTCAACGAGAGAAAGGGCTTCATCTTTATTTTTCTTAGGAATCAGAAGCAGGAATTCTTCTCCACCATAGCGGCAGGCTGTTACACCGTCATTAATAGTTTCATTAAGAATTACGGCAAACTGTTTTAAAACGGTGTCTCCAAAAGGATGTCCGTATTTATCATTTACATACTTAAAATCATCAATGTCGAACATGGCAATATGAAGCTTTCCTGTATCACCAAGAGTAAGGATTGCAAGTTTTAAGAAATTGTTGAAGTAGCGGCGGTTGAAAAGGCCAGTTAATTCATCTGTGTTTGCCTGATGTTCATAAAGCAGAGAAAGCTGCTCAATTTTCTGTCTGTCATGATGATTCTGTTTTGAAACAATAAAAGAAAAAGAGAAGAGTACAAGGCTTGCAAGAAGCATGCTGCATAACTGATCAACAAAAGCATCTTCATGCGACATTGGAATAAAGCCCTGTGGAAAATATCTGTATAAAAAGAAAAGACCTGTATATTCTGCAAGAATCAGAACAAAAAGACATATTCTTGTTCTTCCTCTAAGTGCAAGTGCCGTACATACTGCAGTAAGCAGGAAATAATAAGGCATTCCTCCGTGAAGCCCTGCATTTGCAAAGAACATCAGGGGGAAAATGATTAATGCAGTAATGGAAATTGCAACGGTTGCAAAAAGTCTTGTTTTTTTAGTTTTAAGACCCCAGAAAGAAAGAATAACCAGAATTACAAATGAAATAAGGGGAAGTAAAACGGCTATTAAAGGAAGGCCAATAAAGAAAGATTCAATAAAACCAAAAAGCTCTCCAAACATGGCACAGAAAACCATGGCATAGGTAATTCTTTTTTCGAGAGAAACTTTTGGTGAAAAGATGCTTGTTCGTATATTACGAATTGCTGATTTAAATCCTTCCATTTTTTTTATTATATACTCTATGATTTATCATATCAAGATAAAAGATTGTTAATAAAAAAACGGTGGCCGAACCAGTCAAACCACCGTTTGATGTCATTGCAAGCAGCCTTCCCGCCCCTGAACGGAGTCGAAGGGCGAGCTTTCAATCTATTTTTTATTAGCCGAAGAATCCCTTAGCCTTCAAAAGTTCAGCATTCAAGATTCCACCGAGTGCTGCACCACGCTTTGTGTTGTGGCTGAGAGCTACAAACTTAACGTCGAATACGTTACATGGGCGGAGACGTCCGATTACACAAGCCATTCCCTTTTCTGTTTCGCGGTCACGGCGTGGCTGAGGACGGTTTTCCTCATGGCGAACAACAATCGGATGCTCCGGAGCTGATGGAAGCTTGAGCTCCTGTGGAAGTGATGTGTATGATGTCCATACGCGCTCAATTTCTTCCAGGCTTGGCTTTTTGTCATCTGGCAAATCAAACTCGAGGCTTACACAAGCTGTGTGTCCGTCAACTACAGGTACACGAGTACATGTAGAAGAAACGATAGGGTAGCTTGCGTTTTCAATCTTTCCGTCCTTTACGCTTCCGAGAATCTTGAGACATTCTTTTTCTGTCTTTTCTTCCTCGCCGCCAATAAATGGAACGATATTATCAATCATATCAAATGAAGCAACACCAGGATATCCAGCCCCTGAAGTAGCCTGAAGAGTTGTTACGATCATTCTCTTTACAGGGTAACCAGCCTGAATCAAAGCGTGGAGCGGCATCATGTATGTCTGAAGTGAACAGTTAGGCTTTACAGCGATAAATCCCTTATCCCAGCCGTGATGCTTTTTCTGAGCCTCAATAACGTCCAGGTGAGAGAAGTTGATTTCTGGAACGAGCATTGGAACATCTTCTGTCCAGCGGTTAGCAGATGCATTAGAAACTACAGGGATTCCTTCAGCGGCATAAGCAGCTTCCAAAGCCTTAATTTCATCTTTACCCATTTCAAGGGCAGAGAATACAAACTGACACTTTCCAAGAGCCTTCTTTTCGTCGTTAGCATCTTCTACGATGAGGTTTGCAACGCCGCTAGGGATTTCTGCACCAATCAACCATCGGTTCTTTACTGCTTCACAGTAAGGTTTTCCAGCAGAACGAGGGCTTGCTGCAACGTAAGAAACTTCAAACCATGGATGGTTTTCCAACAACTTAATATATCTCTGGCCTACCATACCAGTAGCACCAAGTACACCTACCTTAATCTTATCTGACATAATCGTTATCTCCTATATGTTTCTCACAGAGCCCACGGAGCACACAGAGTAGAAAAAAATAAAGTCAAAGACTCTGTGTCCTCTTTAGCTCTGTGAGGAATTTACAAATTGCACTCTTTAATAGCAGCTTCAATCTGCTTCTTAGCAGCGTCGTTAACTTCAACCAAAGGCAATCTCAAGCCGCCAGCCGGCATGCCCTTTACGTTCATTGCATATTTGATTGATGAAGGGTTTCCGTCGCAGAACTCTGCCTTGAAGAATGGTGCGAGTCTGTAGTGAATCTCGCGGGCCTTCTTAAAGTCTCCGTCGAGTGCAGACTGTGCAAGCTCGTGCATCAAAGCTGGAATCATGTTTGAAGCAACAGAAATAATTCCGTCTCCACCTGCTGCAATCAAAGGAAGGGTAAGACCATCATCGCCGCTCAATACAGCAAAGTCAGGCTTCTTATTCTTAATCTGGCCGATAACTTCCATCATCTGAGCAACGCTTCCGCTTGCTTCCTTTACACCTGCGATGTTAGGGAGCTCTGCAATGCGGGCCAGCAAATCAGTTGGAATATTCAATCCGGTACGTCCTGCAATGTTGTAAACGATGATTGGAATACCAACCTTGCTAACTGCTGCGAAGTGCTGATAGATACCTTCCTTAGAAGGCTTGTTGTAATAAGGAGTTACAACGAGTGCTGCATCAGCTCCTGCTGCCTTTGCTCGTTCAACGTAGGCAACTGCATCCTTTGTATTATTTGAACCGGCACCAAGAATTACCGGAATCTTTTTTCCTGTTTCTTTTTCAAAAGCACGAACTTCTTCAAAAACAATCTGAATAATCTGATCTTCTTCGCTGCCCGGCTTTTCATCAAGGGTAGGGGTCTCTGCGGTGGTTCCAAGTGGAACTAAACCATCAATACCCTGCTGGAGCTGATGTTTGACATTTTTTCTGAAGCCCTCAAAATCAACTGAACCATCAGCCTTCATTGGTGTAATCAAAGCTGTAAAAGCGCCACGAAAAATACTCATAACATAACCTCCTGAGTCTATATATATTTTGCGAAGTATTTTAATGATTTTTGATGTGAAATTCAATATATATGTAGATTTTAAGTAGAATTAAAAATGGTGGTTGAGTAGGTGAAGCCGTATCGAAACCACCGTTTTAGGGATGTCATCTTATCAGGTGGTCTCGATACACCGCTGCGCGGCACTCGACCACCGTGCATATTATATTTTTTTAAAGGAAGCGTTGTTCTTTAATTTCACTTTATGTGAGTACATACGTTCGTCGCTGAGAGTAATAACCTTTTCAATGTCATCACCAGGAGTATATTCTGCAAGGCCACAGGCAACCATATATTCTGTGGCCTTTAGAGCAGCCTGAAAAACTTCAACAAGCTTTTCGATAAAGCTTTTATCTTGCTTTGTGAAGATTGCCATAAACTCATCGCCGCCAGTTCTGTAAAGCTTTGCATGCTTTGAAAAAACATCTTCCATAATCTCAGAAACAGTAACGAGGGCTCTGTCTCCGGCTGCATGGCCTTTTGTATCGTTATAAACCTTGAGGTTATTCAAATCCATTGAAAGAATAATCATTTTTGCTTTCTTAAGATGATTGATTTCAAGATAAAAGCAGCGGCGGTTCAGCAAGCGTGTAAGGGGATCGCGCTTGTAAGTCATTGTCATCAGGAAGAAATAATAGAAGATGACAGAAGAAACCAGAACCTGTGAGAGAACAAAATCAAAATCATAAAGCATTTCAACAACCATCGCAGTAAAGGCTGCAATCTCAATAATTATAACTACCAGAGGTTCATATTTGTTGTGACTAAAATTCTTAAAGGAATAGTAAAGGAGTAAAATTGAATAAATTAAGCAAATCAGATGAGGTGTGTAGCCAAAGGGACCTCGGTGAAATACATTGTTTTCATCGCAGGCAAACATAAGGCCTTTTCCAAATGGTAAAGTATTTAATATACAGATGATTATACAGAAGAGAAGTGGAAGGGAATATAAAAATGGATGTCGGGATTTTCTGCGTTTTGCAATCAACGTAATTAAATAAATGACCAGAACCCGGAGAATATAACCGACGTCCTTTGAAAAATATCTGAGGAAAGTTGGATGATCCATTCTTGCAGTTACAAAGCGGGTGCTGTCTGCAACAACCAGCAGGAAAACTGATGCACAGGCAACAAAAAAGATTCTGTTAATTATATCTGAAAAGGTAACGTTTGTTTTAATAAAAGCAACGAGAATGATAATGGAAACAATCGGAGGAAAATTTACAAAAAATAAAAGCCTTGCAGCTGAAAAACTAAACACCATAATAATTATTATAATATAATCTCTTCAATTAAACTAGACTTTTTATTATAATGTTTTCTATGAGTAGTAACGGCAATACATTCGGAAAAAGTTTTTGTGTAACAACCTTTGGTGAAAGTCACGGGCTTGCTTTGGGCTGTGTTATTGATGGCTGCCCGGCAGGAATAGAGCTTACTAAAGAAATGATTCAGGCGGCCTTGAATCGTCGCCGTCCAGGCAGTTCTGTTACGGGAGAAAAAAGTGCTTCGGTAACAGCCCGTAAAGAAGCTGATGAAGTTGAAATACTTTCCGGCGTTTTTAACGGACAAACTACAGGAACTCCTATTGCCCTTGAGGTTAGAAATACTTCTCAGCATTCCGGTGATTATGGAAATCTTGATTTAACCTTCCGTCCGGGCCATGCTGATTTTACTTATGATATTAAATACAAGGGCTGCCGTGATTACCGTGGCGGCGGACGTTCGAGCGGACGCGAGACTCTGGCGAGAGTTGCAGCGGGTGCGGTGGCCCAGCAGGTACTGGCTCAGAAAGGAATTAAGATTACAGCGTATACAATCCGTGCTGCAGGTATTAGTGCAGAAAAGCGGGACCTCAGTCAGATAGAAGAAAATAATCTTCGTGCCCCGGATAATGAGGCTGCGGTACTTATGAATGCCCGTATCGAAGAGCTTCGTGCGGCCGGCGACTCTGCGGGTGGAGTTATTGAATGCCTCGTAAGTGGCTGCCCGGTTGGACTTGGCGAGCCTGCATTTGAAAAACTCGATGCCCAGCTGGCAGGTGCTATGCTCAGCATTGGGGCAGTAAAGGGCTTTGAGATTGGAGACGGCTTTGCTGCAGCAGACAGCTTTGGAAGTACAAATAACGACTTTATGCATGCAGAAGACGGAAAGCCTGTTTTTGATTCAAACCATGCAGGCGGAACTCTTGGCGGACTCAGTAGTGGAAATGATATTGTTTTCCGCCTTGCAGTAAAGCCCGTGCCTAGTATCTTTAAGCCTCAGCAGACAGTAAAGCGTACAAGTGATTTTGATAAAGAAGGTAATGCAAGCTACGAATCTACAGAGCTTCAGATTAAAGGGCGCCACGACGTATGTCTTTGTCCCCGCATAGTTCCTGTTGTAGAAGCAATGACAGCTCTTGTTTTAGTTGATTCACTTTTAAGAGATTTACGATAGAGAGAAAATAATGTCAGAGAAAAATAATAAATCCTGCATCCGCCTGTGGCATATCTTTGCAGCCGCAGCAGTTTTACTGATAATCAGCTTTTTTGGCTTCACTGCTTCACGTGCAGTCAGTTTTAAGAAAACACAAAATGCCCGGGATCTCACTTCGCAGGAGTTCGCCAGTCTTGGAAACTATCTGATGAATCAGTATCCCGAAAAATATCAGTATCTCAAACCTCTTCCATATAATATCGGTCAGCCCCAGCTTGATGTCTGGGCTCGCTCTGCAATTCTTATTGATGTTTCAAACGGCAATGTACTCTATGAAAAAAATGCAGATGCTGTAATTCCTCCTGCTTCTATGACCAAGCTTTTTGCAATGTATGTTGTGGAAGAAGAGGTTGCCGCAGGCCGTCTTTCCTACGACCAGATAATTTCGCTTCCACCGGAAAGCTGGGCCTGCAATATGCCGCCTCACTCTTCTCTTATGTTTCTTGGAAAAGGGCAGAGGGTAACTCTGGAAGAACTTTTGTTAGGTCTTTCAATTTGCTCTGGTAACGATGCGGCTTATGCTCTTGCCTATACAGTCTGTGGTTCTATGGATGAGTTTGTAGAAAGAATGAACAGAGCTGCTATTGAGCTTGGTCTTGAGCATACACATTTTGTAGAAAGTTCAGGTTATAGTGAACTTAATCAGACAACTGCCCGTGAAATGGCAGATTTTGCCGCAGCCTATCTTCTTCGTTTTCCTTCGTCTCTGCATCGCTTTCACAGCGTTTTAGATTTTACCTATCCAAAAGCAAAGAATCTTGCTGCTGGAGATAAGCCTTCTGCCCAGGATTTTTCTCAGGGACTGCCGCAGAAAATTACAATGCCAATTACTCAAAAAAACACAAATCCTCTCCTTGGTAAACTTGAGGGCTGTGATGGTCTTAAAACCGGATATATTGATGAAAGCGGCTACAATCTTACCCTTACAGCAGTTCGTGGAGAGACACGCTTTTTATCAGTAACTATGGGAGGCCCTGGAAACTCTACAAAGGAAGGGCAGGCTGGCCGTGTTCACGATGGTACAGAACTTATGGAATGGGCCTTCAGAAACTTTGCAGATTATTCTCTTGAACTTAAGGTTCATTCATATCTTATCCGTTCTTTTAATTCGTCAGAAAAAATGCTTCGCCTGCAGCCAGCCTGGCCGGAAAAAACTTTTACAGTACCTTATGTAAGCGGTGCTTCCATGAAAGAAAATCTTGATACAGTTCGTGTAGAAGTTCAGCTTCCAGATTACTGCTGGGGCGCCGTAGAGCAGGGCAGCATCCAGGGAAAGATAGTTATTTCCGCCGGCGATTATGTCCTCGAAGAAATCCCCCTTGTTGCCGATCGTTCTCTAAAATCTGCCGGATTTGTAAGTACTTTATCAGATCGTATATTATGTAAAATCTTTATGATGAACAAATAATATTCCTAACTGGGTATTCGCATTATAAAAAATAAAAGAATCTTGCTCCCAGTCACGATTCGTGATTCAAAAACACTCTTTTTGTGGCTGCCGTATTTTTCAACATACTTGATTTTAATAAAATATAAGATTAAAATTATTCTATAACGTACTAAAAATACAGGAGATTGATATGTCATTAAAGAAAACCTTTTCCAGCGATGGAAAAAAATGTACAGTTGTATTTACAGTAAATCCTGAAGCTGCTGCAGGTGCAACAAAAGTATTCCTTGCAGGCGATTTCAACAGTTGGGATCCTACTTCAATTCCAATGAAAAAAGATCCAAGTGGTTCTTTTTCAGTAAAGAAGCAGCTTGAAACAAATAAAGAATACCAGTTCCGTTACTGCATCGATGGTAATACCTGGATTAACGACTGGAAAGCAGATAAATATGTTCGCTCAGAGTTTGCAAGCGATGACAACTCTGTAGTAGACACAACAGTTCCAAAGGCTCCAAAGGTTTCTAAGAAGCCTACATCAAAAGCTGTAAACAAAACTGCAGATAAGAAGCCGGCCGCAAAAAAGCCTGCTGCTAAAAAAACTGCAAAAAAATAATAAAATAGGCTGAAGACCTATTGACAAAGTGAGTGTTAATCAATATATTAATACTCACTTATTTACTTTTATTCCCCGATTGTGTAATGGTAGCACTTCAGATTCTGGTTCTGACTGTGGGGGTTCGAATCCTCCTTGGGGAACTAAAACTGAATCAGAAATGGTTCAGTTTTTTTTTGGCCAATGGCTCCCTCGAATATCGGTTTAGTTCATCGCCCTCTCAAGGCGGAGAGACGGGTTCGACTCCCGTGGGAGCTATAACAAGGATAATCCTAAAAAAGACTCGCTAATCGCGAGTCTTTTTTTTATTTAACGTAAATTATCGAATATTGGTTTAGTGGTGGCCCTCTCAACCCTTAGAACTGCCAGCCAACTGCAGCTACAGGTTTTATGTAGCCCATAGGAAGGCTCTGAATAAATGGCATTACAAAATCAGCTCCAATTTCAGCATAGAGACGGTTTGTAAAATAAACCTGACCGCTTATTCCAGCCATAGCACAGAAATCAAAACTGTTCAAAGGTTCTGAACTGATATTGTGAGGGAAGTGGAATTTTGTATCATTAAACATAGCAAGACCGCCTCCTGCATGCACTTCCAGGGTAACAATATGGCGGAGTTTTGTTGAATCTTTCTTGCTCTTAATGCGGATTGGCAGCTGATAAATGGCAAGCAGATTACCTGTGATGTAGTTACCATCCAGCTCATAACCTTCAGTTGTTGTCATAAGGCGCGAATAGGTAGCATCTATTCCGATACCAACATAGCCAAAGCGGCGTTTGAAAGGCATAAGGGCAATTTTTACATTTGCCGAAATCGGGAGAACAGAAGTATTAAGGTAATTCTTCATTCTGTCTCCAAAGACTATTACAGGGCAGGTATAGCCTGCTGAAACATCAAAGTCCACAGCTTTACGGAATTTTACAACAAAGGTATTTTCTTTTCCATTTGCAGTAGTAAGGCCACTGGCATCTGTAGCGGTAAAGTAGTAGGTACCGGTATCCAGTTCGTTCATGTCAAACTGAACACGGAGTCTGCGGTTATTATCACTGAATTCAATAATGTTAGGAATAATAGGATCCGCATTCTTTTTACGTACATTAATTACTTCATAGGTGGTAAATGATGTATCTGTAGGGCTTTCCTGCAGCTCAAAAAGATTACGACCTGTAACAGTAAAAAGACCATCATTTATTTCATCAAGATAGATTGTAGACGAGTGAGTTACAGAAGCTTCTACGTTTCGTACCTGAGGAATGTAAGCGCGGAAAATATTAAACTCAAACCAGTCAGATTCAATTTCTGGAATTCCAATAAGGTCGTAGGTAATTACCTTGTAGCGGTAAAGGCCTGGAGTGAGCAGAGGCTGTATCTGAACACGGGTTATATTGTCTTCTGTGAAAAGGCGGTTTATCTCTTTCCAGTCAGTTTTATCATCTTTCTTTTCTTCAATAACAACTTCGTACTTCTGAACATATTCAGGATAGTCTTCTATCCATTCAAGATACTGCCATGCAGTATCCGGATTATCATCATTTGTAATTTCTTCTTCTGTAACTTCGCCATTTTCTGAAGCTGCTTCTGCCGCTTCTGTAGATGGAGTTGCTGACTTAAACCCACTTTTTGATTTCTTTTTTGACTTTGCAGATGCTGTTCCAAAAATCATTAAGGCTGCTAATAATGCACAAAGGAACTTTTTTCTAATTACCATAAGGATTTCTCGCTCCTTTTGCCTTAGTTTTTCTTGGAGTTGGAACATCGGTAGAGAAGGTTGATTCTGCCGTTGGTCCTTCCTGAAGAACTTTATCTACAATACCATCTTTGTTGGTATCAATACGTCTGATTGCATGTACTGTCCATTTAAAGGTTCCCTTTGCGAAAGTTGATTTATTTGTCTCATAGAGCTTCATAAAATCAATTTCGTAACGGGTTTTATTTACCATCTGAGTGAGTACAACTTTGTTCTTTTTGTCTTTAATTTCTACTATATAATCTGTTGCCTTAGAAACTGGGGCCCAGCTGAGTATGATAGTTCTAGGATTATCTGGATTTCTCAGATATGCAGCACCAAGCAGTTCCGGAGTAGTTGTAAGACCTGTTGTTGCATCCAGAGGTTCTACTGGTAATACTGTAAAGCGTCCCTTGTATTTATTATCTGTATTAGAAATATCAATTCCATCAAGAGTTTCTGCATAAACAATAATTTCGTAGCGGCCAGGTCTAAGACCTTCTTCTGTATCAAGCTTAATTGATTTTGGAGCAACAGTTATGCCGTTTGCCATCTGCTCGTCTGTAGGAACCTTGAGAACTACCTTATCATTTTCATCAGCCTTTAAAAGAACAAACTGGGCTTTTGCAACATCATCAACTGAACTCCATTTTGCAGAAGCTGGATTTAAGATGGCATCAACACCAGTGTACTGAGTTCCCTTTGCAGGATTTGTAATTTCAACAGGACGAAGTTTAATAAGATTAAAGCTGCTTTCTGCAAGACGTCCGGTACGGCGGGAAGAAACGCCCGGTACTTCATTTGCAAAAGCCTGAATACGCCATCTGTAGTTTGCCTTGTCTACAAAGTTAGCCGGATTAAACATATCAACATTATCTTCAGGCTCATAAACTACATTTTCATAAACAAGTTTATTGTCAGACTGGCGGAAAATAGAAACCTTGTAATAATCAGCTCCTTCAACATCAGACCACTTAAACTTAAACGGAATTGTTTCTCTGGCAATTGCCCGTCCTCCAGGAGCAGAAAGAGTTGCTTCATCAAGGTTTCCGATTACGTTAAGGGTTTTTGCCGGAGTGATGAGTTCAGTTTCGTCTGTTGTACTTTTTGAACGAAGTCTCCAGTAATAGGTTCCAAGCGGAAGATTTACACCGCGGAGACTTGTAGAGTTTACAGGAGCCTTATAAACAATCTTTTTAAAGCCCTGATCTGAAGAAATCTGAAGTTCACTTACAAAATTATCCGGAATATTACGCTTCCAGGTGAACTTTGTATCCGGTAAAAGGGTGAGGGCACATTTATAGCCTTCTGCAGGTTCAACCGTGTGCTGCTCTGGTACGCCCTTCATTGTATAGAAGGTACGGATTTCTGATACTGGCGAAAGGTTTCCTTCTGCATCGCGCATAGTAATGCCCCAGTACCACTTTCCATCCTTGAGTTTTGTTACGTTAGAATTCAGAGTGTAGAAGTTATCTGATGTTTCAAAAGAAACTGCAGGATTTCGGAGGTTCGGATTATCTGCAATACGAACTGTATAACTTTGAGCTTCGTTTTCGATCTTCCATGAGAAGCTTGTAGCTTTTGCTGTAGTTTCTGTATTTACAATTCCATTTTCAGAAGGAACAAGCAGTTTTGGAGCTGTAAGTTCGCCCTTTCGTTCAACCTTAAAAATATGTACTTCAGAAGGTTCTGCAAAACCTTTTTTATTTAATGTATAGTAAGGAGTTACGCGCCAGTAATAAGTTCCTTCGGTAAGGGTAGAAATAATAGAAGAAGTTGTTGAAGTTCTCTGTTCGATAATCGGATTCTTCATATTCTGGCTTTTTGAAATTTCGAGTTTATAGGTAGAAGCATAAGGGCTTTCTGTCCAGATAATGCGGACTGCAGGTGTTCTTGTGCGGTAACTGTAAGTATAGTTTTCTGCAGGAGCAACCTGAGTTGGAGGTAGTGACTGAATAACCTGAATCTTTCCGCTTTTTATCTGGCCATCGTTTATAGCCTGCTGCTCAGAAACGCCTTCTTCTGAACCGTCCAGTTTCCAGAAATAAGTTCCTGCTTCAAGTTTTATATCTGTTTCGTTTAGACCGTCTGAATTCAAACGGTAAAGAACGTCATTAAATTCTTTGTCTTTGGAAATCTGAAGAACAATAGATGCAATTGTATTACTCCAGCTGAAGTGTACATCAGTTGCACCCTGAGTGTGGTACAAAATCTTTTCGTTGCGAACTGGCGCATAAACTGTGAGGGCAGGTTTTGCAGGAATTACCTGGGCAGTACCTGTGCTCATGTTAAGTTCTTCTCCCTGTTTGATGGCCAGAGTGCTTCCGTCCGCATTCTGCAGGGAAGCAGAACCTTTTAATACCTGAACTGAAAGTCCGGAACTTCCTTTTCCACCGGCAGCTCCGGCTCCAGCAGCTCCTGCCTGAGAAACTGAACCTGCGCTAAGGCTGGTGCCGGACTTTACTGCAACCTGAACGCCGCCAGAAGAAAGTGTCATTCCGTTTTCTGCGTCGGAAGAGTCTACGTTTGCATAACCGTCTTCCAGTTCTACGGCAGCACCCTTATCTTCTGTAAGGAATACCTGAGCCATAGTATTTTCCATAAGGTCCATTACGTTTCCGTCGTTGAACCAGATGGTTGCCTCGGAAAGGGCAGCGGTGTGAATTGTATCTCCATTATAAACAGGAGATTCCTGGCGTAAGCGGTCCCAGACAACGCGGTCTAAGATTTTTCGCTGGGCAGTTTTATATTTAAATGTAATGGTTGCAATAGGCTGCTCGTTCTGCTTTGTAAGGGCGCGGAAGAAGCTTTTATAAAACAACCATGAGTTTGTTGATGCACCAATGAGACAGATAAAAATAGTGATAAGAAAAGGAAGAAGCAGACTATTGCTTAACCTGGATCTTGTTTTCTTCTTCATTTAAATTTACCTTTTCAAATTCTGGGATTGGGATTCCAAGCAGGTTACGAACCTCGTTGAGAGTTTTTGGACCGTTAGGGCCAAGTGCTCTTGCACAGTCAGAATCTGCTTTGAAATCCGGTTCATTAGGCTTAAAGAAAGCTTCAATATCAAACTGAGGCATATTTACAACACCATAGAAGTGCTGTGTTCCTTTACCTTTTACTTCAAATTCAACTGGAATCTGCTCTACAATGAGCTCGTTTGGCTTGTCGGCCTCTGCAATTGTAAAATGATTCTCTTCACACTTAATAAAGCGCTTTTTGAGCAGGCTGTAAGTGTCTTCGGTAATAAGAATATCAGTTCCACAAGGCTTGTTAGAGCTTTCTGTTCGGGAAGCAAAGTTTACAGCATCACCGATGGCCGTATATTCCATCTTACCGTCTTTACCCATGTCGGCACCCATCAAACCACAGGTTGCGCGTCCGGTATTCAAACCGCTACCAATGCGGATATGAGGCTTATATTTAGCCTTAGGCTCTTTTTCGTGGGCTTTAGTAAAGGCTTCCGCTTCCTTATTGTACTTCATAAGGGCATAGCGCATTGCGATTGTACCGCGGATAGCGTTTGTGGCGTCTTCCATAACGTGGTCGTCGTGGATTTTCTGCAATTCTTTCTTTTTAGGGTCTGAATCAGGTAAGGCTTCGTAATCAAGGCTATCGTTTCTCATGATTCCCCATACGGCCATGATGGCGTCACCCTCGAACTTATCGATATTTCCGTGGCTGAGCACGATACAGTTTACCATACGGCTCATGTAGTCGTTCAAGAAGCCGATGATTTCGCTTGGAGAGTCATTTCCAAAGCGGTTTTTAAAGCCGTCTGAGATGGCTGTAAAGCCTCGGATATCACTGAAGAAGATTGTTACGTCCTTCAGGTGAGGATTAAAGTCGATTTCCTGGCGGGCAATAGCTTTAGCAACGTTTCTGTTAGTGAACTTTGCGAAGGTATTCAGAGAGTAAAGTTCATCCTTTGTGCTCTGGTTGAGAACACCAATTTCGTCGCGGCGTTTTGTAGAAAGTGTATCAAAAATCTCTGATTCAAAGTTACCAAGCTTGATTTCTTCTGCAGATTCTGTAAGGCGGCGCAGGTGGCGTGAAATTGCAAGGCGAGAGAATACAAGAATAAAGATTACAGAAAGGAAGAAAACAACACCCATAAGATAAATGTTGTTTCTGCGGGTTGTAAGAACACCTTCAAGAACCGAATTAAGCGGTACAGTAGTCATAACTACGATATCACCAAAGGAAAGTTTTTCGTAAGCACCGTAATAATCTACCTTTTTCTCTTTTCCATTCACATTTTCTGTGTCTGTAAAAGGAATCTGACGGCTGTCGTCGTTATTCTGGTTATTTTTGCGCATTGCAGTAACCAGAGGGTAGTTTTTAAGGCTTTCCCCCCGCAATATGCGGTCTGTTTCCGGGTGAGAGAGAAGCTCATCTGAATCATTTATAATAAAGGTTGTGTTTGTCTGGTCTGTACCAAGAATGTCAGAAATACTTTCAATAGAGAAAGTGATAATACAGGTCTGGTCGAGTCCGTTTTCCTTGTAGGAAAAGAGCATGGACATAACAGGGATTCCAAAGAAAGGAGATGCGTTAAGGGCAATTGTTTCTCCATTGCAGGAACGTGCAATAGCCTGTTGAGAAGCCTGAATAAAAGTCTCCATTACAGAAGCGTCGAGCTCGTTAGAGAGAAAAAAACGTGAGTTTAAGATTTTATTGTCTGTGCTTTCCGGCTTGCTGACACTGTTTTCAGAGAGAATATATATAGAAGCAATATCCTGATTTCGTTCAAAGAAGAAGGCTTCTGCCTGGCGGGCGAGAGCTGCCTGACGGCCACCGCTTACAACGTTCAAAAGGTCCAGAAGCTGGAAAACATTAGAACGGATTGTGCTGATTTTATCTTCCATAGTAGAAGCAGCACGGGCATTTGTGGAAAGGTTGTTATTTTCAGCTGTGATTTTAACATCTTCACCAACAAAGTGGCTGTTAAGGTAGGTTACTGTTCCCAGGGATATCAGAACAATAAGTCCAATAATTACGGCAAGCTTAACGCCTATAGGGAACTTAACCGCATAGGTAGTCTTGCCTGTTTCTGCAGGCTTATTTTTTTTACTCACGATACTTTCTCTCTCTCAAGTACAATTATGACATTATAATTGATATTATATCCTTTAAATTATAACATTGCAGACCAAAAAAAACAAGGCAATAGACAGCCCTTTGGCAGGTAAAAAAAATCTGAGAGTCGGATTTTATCACTTGAAGAATAAGGCATTTGAGTACATAATTAAAGTATGACGGATGAAATGAACAGAAGTGCGTTCGATAAACTTGTTGCCGGAATGGATGCGACAGAGCGCAGTGATATGCTTGAAAAAATTAATCAGTCATCAGTTTCTGTTGTTCAACTTGTAGAAACCGAAAACCAGCTCCCCGACAAAAACCTTACTCTTCATCTCCGTTTTAGAGAAGAGTCTGCTTTTTATAGATTTTTCCTCTGGCTTAGAGGAATCATAGAAAAAAAAGATCCTGAAAAGATTTATAATGAAGATGTGCTTGCCTCTATGGCACGCAGAATTAATCGTGACCATCCGGGAATATTGAATCACAGAAACGGACTAGTGGATTCTGTTTTTTATGAGCATCTTCGTTCTCTTAAAACAGCGGCCGAATTCTTTAAGCCATACTTTAATATAATAGATGATAATCCGGGCGATTTTTATGTTTTCTTAAGTTCTTTTGTAGCTCCGGAGCTTTCAGATATTATTACAAATCAGGCAGATCCTTTTTCACTTTCTTTCGATATTGAGCCAACCGTAGATACGAAAAACAGACTGCTTAAAAATCTTGATGATATATTAAAAAATATTGATGGCGGTACAAAAAGTAATCTTTATAGTGCGGTAAGTTCTTTGAACTGGCTTAGACAGTTTACCCGGCTTCCATATATTCATTTTACAACTCAGTTTACAAATCTTACAGGCAATTCATACACCTGTCCTTATAGGAATGCTGTGAATGATTTTTCAAGTTTTGCGGCAGTCTTTTCAAATGTAATGTCTGTGCAGAATGAAGTTCTTGAAGCAATGCTTATGTTCAGTCAGCGCAAGGAAATTACAAAAAATGCTCAGGAAAAAGATATAGAGCGTACAATAAAGGAATTTATAGCAAAGGCAAATCAGTGCTTTGGTTCAATTCAACTCTTTATTTCAAGTGTTCCTATTATCAAGGTTGGAAAGATTATTAATGCTGATTATGACTGGCTTCCTGGAAACATAGACGGAGTAGAAGGCTGGTTCCCTAATTTCCGTAGTCACTGGCGTAAGATTATTGATGTGCGCTGGAGCGACTGGATTCGTGAACGTAAAAAGAAAAATCTTGAAACTTATCTTGGTAATGATTTTGGCCTTTCAGAATTCCCGGTCTTAAAATACAGACCATGGCAGGCTTTGTGGCTTAGAGTACCTTTTTCATGTGAACTTACCGGCGGCTTTTTGTCCTGGTTCTGCGAAAACCGCTATGATGATATGATTCCATATTTGAATGATGTCATGATGGAAGGTGTTTTCATTCGCAATGAAAACAGAGTTGAATATTCTGAAGGTATAAACCTTTTTGTTCAGGCAAATACGCAGATGAAAGAATTGCTGGATCGTCTTGCTCCGGAAGGTGAGTATGGTGCTCAGTTTGAAGAGTTTGCAACAAGCCGCATACGTTCTTTCCAGGTGCAGAACCAGATTGATTCCATGATGACCACTACCGAATCAGAAATCCGCGAGTGTGTAAAAAAGTTCGATAAGGGTGCTAAGATGATGGATAAATGTCTTGGAGGCATACTTTCTGATGAAAGAGATAAGGTTCATGACGGCCTTCAGAATATTGCATCCATAAAGGGGCATCATAACCGTGTCTGGAAAGATTCTCTTCGAACCTGCTGGGAAACTCTGAAAAAAGCTGTCTTCTATCTTTCTGAACTGGAGCCTATTGATGCCGCAACAGTACAAGACTAATTGTCATTCTCCGGCTGGACCGGAGGATCTATTCGAAGAGTTCGAGTTCCGACGGGGAGGGCAGATAGTGCAGGGCTCTCCTGTCTGCGGACTTAGCCTGAAGGCAGCCGGTAGCATGCGCTTTCGCTGGAATGAAACAAATCCTAACAGAGAAAAATTGCTGGCCTTATCGTCATCGCACCAGGCCCTGGTTCCCCTTCAGTTAGACCATACTCATATTGTTTATGATGTTCATAATGCCTCTGATACTCAGGATAAAATCGGCGACGGAATAATTACCACAAACCATGCTCTCATACCAACTGTAACCGTAGCAGACTGTATGCCCCTTTATCTTTACGACCCGGTAAGCGGAGTATTCGGCATAGTTCATTCGGGCTGGAAAGGCACAGGTATTATAGTTGATGCAATTAATCTTGCGAAAAAAAATTACGGCGCCCGTGCAGAAGATTTCTGCATAGTTCTGGGCCCTCACATAAGAGACTGCTGTTATATAGTAAATAAAGAGAGGGCAGACTGGTTTGCCTCGAATTTTACCCCGGACTGCGTTCGCCCGCTGGAGTCTGGCGTAGAAGTAGAATGGAATACTGGTGGCGGCCCCCTCTACAGACTTTCGCTTGAAAAAGCAAATCTTGCCGCCATAAAAAAAGCCGGAGTTCCTGATGAAAATGTTTGGCTTCATCCGGCCTGCACCTGCTGTTATAAAGAACCTGACAGCGGCCTCTTTATTTATGGTTCAAACCGTCGGGAAACTACAGAAGCCGGCGCTCCGGATAAATTTACAGTTCAGGCTGCATTCATTGTAAATGGATTGCCGCCTCGTAATTCATATTGACAAATCTGTATATTTTGTCATAATGAATGGTGAGGTTAATTATGGAATACAATGTTGAAAAACAGCACGCAAAGGGAAAACTTCACGCTATTGAGCGTATCAATGCACTTTGCGACAAAGGTACATTCGTAGAGACTTATCAGGGTGTAAAGCATAACTGCACCAGCTTTGGAATGGATAAAAAAGATATTCCTTATGATGGCGTAATCACAGGATTCGGAAAAATAAACGGACGTAAGGTTGCTGTATATGCACAGGACTTTACAATTCAGGGTGGTTCTCTTGGACATATGCATGGCCGCAAGATTGCAGACCTTACTAAGATGGCAATTGATGCCCGCTGTCCAGTAATTGGAATCAACGACTCGGGTGGAGCCCGCATTCAGGAAGGTGTAGAAGCCCTGGGTGGATACGGTAACGTATTCAATCAGAACGTTCGCGCTTCTGGTGCTATTCCTCAGATTTCTATCATCGCTGGTCCTTGTGCCGGTGGTGCCGTTTACTCACCTGGAATCACAGACTTTATTTTTACAGTTGATAAGGTAACACAGATGTTCATTACAGGACCAAAGGTTGTTAAGTCTGTAATGTTCATGGATATTTCTGCAGAAGACCTTGGTGGTGCTAACATTCACGCACAGAAGTCTGGTGTTTCACACTTCCGCTGCGAAAATGAAAACGAATGCTATCAGACAGTACGCCAGCTTCTGGACTACATTCCTCACTACTATGGCGATAAGATTGCAGCTGATGAAAAGTTCAAGTTCGACGAAAAGAAAGCTGCAAAGAAGATTAAGGAAATTCTTCCTGAGAATCCACGCCAGGGTTACGACGTTCGCGAAGTAATCAACTGCGTAATCGATGAAGATTCATTCCTCGAAATCATGAAGGAATTTGCAATTAACTGTGTAGTTGGATTTGGTAAGATTGAAGGCCGTACAGTTGGTATTGTTGCTAATAACCCTAAAGGACTTGGTGGTGTATTGGATTGCGACGCTTCAGATAAGATTGCCCGCTTTATCCGCTACTGCGACTCTTTTGATATTCCACTTCTTACTTTTGTTGATGTTCCAGGCTTTATCCCGGGACCTCAGGAAGAGCAGAAGGGTATTATCCGCCACGGTGCAAAGGTAATTTACGCATACAGCGAGGCTACAGTGCCAAAGCTCACAGTAATTCTCCGCAAGGCTTACGGCGGTGCTTACATTGCTATGTGTTCTAAGCATCTTGGAGCAGACTTTGTTTATGCATGGCCAAAGGCCGAAATTGCTGTAATGGGTGCAGAAGGTGCTATTGAGATTTTGTTCGCAAAAGAACTCAAGGATCCTAACAAGGCCGCAGAGGTTCAGGCTGCTTCAGAAAAATATAAGAACGAGATTATGACTCCTTATATTGCTGCAGAGCGCGGTTATATTACAGAAATCATTCAGCCGGAAGATACACGTAAGCGCATTGTTGCAAGCTTCGACTTCCTTGAGACAAAGATCTTTACTAATAAACCGATTAAAAAGCACGGAAATATTCCGCTTTAATCATAGCCTTTAATGGTTAAATGAAAATGTCCAGCCACAAAGCTGGACATTTTTTTATAGACTTGCCTTAATTAGAATCCAAGGGATGCATAAGGATGAGTCAGATAGTATTCAATCTGGTCTCTTTCTCTCTGCATTGCTTCTTTTTCCGGCAACCATTCGTATTTTGAACGCAGGGCATCAACTGCAGGTATAACTTCTCCGCCGCTTCTCTTAAGCTCTGAAAAATAATCTGCCTTAAACTTATTGCAGTCTACACCAAGTCCCTGTTTTTTGTTTTCTTCAATATCTGTAATTACCCAGCGGTTCTTTTTCCAGGAGAGGGTGACGGTAGCAGAAATCTTGTCTACCATATAGTCAACATCTTCTCCTTCAGTATAAATCATATAATATTCGATTTTATGAACAGAAGTGCTGCCTTTTACAAGGGTAATTCCGCCTTCCTGTGTAAGAGGCTCTGGCTTTTCATTCTTTTTATAGAGTTTTGCAACATGTTCTGCAGGCTTTCCATCAATTTTAAGGTTAGTAACGCCATAAACACCAGAGCGTTCATATTTTGCGTCATCAGTAATATAGAAGAGCCAGTTAGCAGGATATCCAAAACCGTTGTCGCCAAAGGTCAAACGCTGCTTGTGCATAACATAGATTCTGCTTACGGTATCAGAAAAACTGTTGATGCTTTTCCCGTCACCAAAATCTGAAAGCAGCATTGTGTCTTTTTCGTTTACACCATTCATGTAAGCGCTGATAGTCTGGCTGGAAGTAAGTCCGATTGATGTATAATCGCTTCCACGTGTTTTAATTGTATTTCCGATAACTACAGCTACAATAACAAGAGCTGCAACAATTACGGCAATAGTGGTTGAATTTCGTTTTATGGTTCTTTTTGTATTGATTTTTGAAGTCTGAGATTTCAGGTAAGCTGCAACCTTTTCTTCAAAAGCCTTGTCTTTTCCTTCTTCTGCCTGTTTCTGGCTTAGGCGGAAGGCTTCTTCAAGTTTTTCAAGCGGAAAGTCTGCCTCCGGGCGAAGCTCTTCGCTTGTTTTTCCCTTTTTTCTTTTGCCCGGAACATTTACAGCAGTTGAGTTGAGCCTGAGACCATTATTAACTGCAGAAGCAAGCTCTGAATCAATTCCATTTATGCAGTATTCAAGAGGAAGGAATTTACGGTCAAAAATATCAGCATTACGGCTGATGGAATCTGCAGCGGTAAAAGGCAGGCGCCCTGTAAGCAGGCGGTAAATAATTGCAGCCCGCTCAAAGCAGAGGGCAGGGAGACCTTTTATTGTTTCATTCAGATAGCCCTGATGCTGCAAAAGTAGTTCCTGGGCTGGAAGTGTGTTTGCTGCATAAGAGTAAAGGCTTTCCGGCGCAAAAAGCACCTTGTTTCCGTCTATCATAATTCCGCCTGCGCCTACCATTGGAATCTGGTTACCGTCTTTTGCAGCTGCGGTGAGGGCAGTGCAGGCTGCAAGGGTTGCAGAAAGAGCTTTTTCGCCGCCTTCTTCCAGAAGTTCTGCAAGAGTGCGGGCCCCATCGCTAAGCGGATTTTTTGCACAATAGAAAACTAAGCGCTCAGCCTTGCCATTTTTTTCGGCATCGTAAGATTTTACTTCCTCAAAAGTCCACTGACGGAAGTTTTTTCCGTCGAAAAGCACGCCTTCCTGGCTCAAAACTGCATCGTGGGCAGTCTTTCCAAAAGTGTACTCGTCGAGGTTTGTATTAAGTCTAAGCTCTCCGTTTTCTATTGTAAGTAAAGTCATGAGTGTTCCTTCTAGCGCTTACCATCAGCACCATACAGATAGTTGAAATAATCCATCTTAGTGCTGTAGGTAGCAGGGTAGTTTTTGAGGTTCTGCTTGTAAGATTCCATACTCTTCCAGAAGGTATAGAACTCAAGATCCTTGTTGTAAGCGGCAGCGTAAATTGCGGCTGCTTCGGCATCGGCAGCACCCTTAATTTCCTCAGACTTGCGGTAAGCTTCTGAAGCGATTGTACGCTTGTCGTTTTCGAGTCGTCCAAGCCATTCAGCTTTTTTACCTTCACCAAGTGAGCGGTAAGCCTGTGCAACCTGGTTTCGGTCCTTAATCATAGAGTTGTAAACAGACTCATTAAGTTCTGCAGAGTATTTTACCTGGCGCGGAACAATGTCCAGAAGCTCAATTCCCCAGCCCTGAACTTCGCTCTGAGCCTTTGCTGTCATCTGGCGGCAAAGTTCGCTTCGGCCTTTTGTTACAACTTCGTTTACAGTATCTGCATTTACAAGCTTGTCAATTTCTTTTGTCTCTTCATCCTTTTCAACGTTGTCGTTTTTACGCTCGTTGATGATATTTGAAGAACGTACAATTTCACTCATTCTGTTCTGAGTAATTACAGTACGGCAGGAAGAGTCCACAATATCAGAAAGCTTATTGTAAGCATTGTCCAGAGTCTGGAAGTTCTGATAGAAGGCAACCGGGTCTGTAATGCGCCATCTTGAAGTTGTATCAACTATTATATACTGATTTTCTTTGGTGGTGATGCTCTGAGGGTCACCGTCAAGAGAAAGAATCAGCTTTGGATATTCAATTACATGATCAAGGAATGGAACCTTGATGTAAAGACCTGCTGTTTCATGTGAGTCAACAATTTTACTGAAGCGGGTAATTACAACCTGCTTTCCTTCATTAACAATATAGAAAGGTCCTGTTAATACAAAGAGGATAAAGATAATCACGAGGGCTATCAGCCAGCCGATAAATCTTTTCATTGCTCTAGTCATATTTGTTTTCCTCCCCTTAGTCCTTAATATTATTGAGATTCTTTACCGGAACAAGATTTTCAAGTTCGCTGTCTATCAGCTCAGGCTTTGTCTCGCTGCCGAAAATCTCTGCCATAGTTTCAAGGTAGATTCGCTCTTTAGTTGCCTTTGGAGCGCGCTTGTATTCCTCGTAAACTGCGTTAAAGCGGGCAACATCACCCTTTGCCATGTTTACACGCTCAGAAGCATAACCTTCTGCAACCTGAATCTGGCGGTCTGCTTCGCCCTGAGCCTTAGGGATTTCTTTGTTGTACTCTTCCTTACCTTCGTTGATAAGGCGCTTCATATCCTGGCTTGCCTTGTTTACGTCTTCAAATGCGGCCTGAACTTCAACTGGTGGAACTACGTTCTGAAACTGAACTGTTGTAACGTTAATTCCAAGTCCAAGGGCCTTAAAGTTTTCGTTCATTTGCTCCTGGGCCAGGTTCTGAATTGTAGAACGGTCGGCACTGATTACGTCGAAAATTGCACGGTCGCCAACCAGGGTGTTGATAACCGAGCGGGAAATGTCGCGGATTGTCTGTTCACGCTCGTAAACGTTGAAAAGCCACTGGCGCGGGTCAACAACCTTGTACTGAATTACCCATTCAACATCTACTATATTAAGGTCGCCTGTGAGCATTTCTGATTCTTCGGCAATATTGTTTTTATACTCATTGTTGCGGCCTGATTTAATTGTCTTAAAACCAAACTGCTCGGCGCGGAGAGTTTTAATATCAACATTGTAGTTTTTGTCGATTCCGAATGGCAACTTTACGTGAAGGCCTGAGCCTACGGTCTGCTGGTATTTTCCAAATCTGGTGATTACCGCATTTTCTGTTTCATCAACTACATAAACACTTGAAAATCCTGCAACTACTGCAAGTGCAAGGACAATCAGCCAGAAAAGCATGGCAGGGCCTACGCTTTTACGCACACGTTTTGCTTTTTTTTCTTCGTCAGCCATCTCTCGGGGCCTCCTTTCGCTGGTCGGCAAGCGCAGCTTGCCTCTGAGCCGTTCTTTCGATAATCCTAAAACGACCCTGTCGGTTCGTTTTTTAACGGATTTTCGATTATAGGCTTCTTTAAAGATATTGATTAATAGAAAAAAAAACAACAAAAAAAGCGGATATGGAGTATAATATTTTAATATGGAAGATAAAAAAGAAAAAAATGTAGAGGCCCGCTCAAAACGTAAAGGAGCAGGGCTTGGTAGCCGGATTATTCTGCGAATTGTTACGATTATTGTAATTGCCCTGATTGTGCTTGGAGGAGGCTATTTTGGCCTCAAACGCTTTACAACAGTAAAAACCGAAAATAAACTTGCTCTTGTAGACCGTCAGCTTTCTTACTGCCAGGAACTGGTAACTGCAAAATACCGTTACAGTGACATAATCACTATGAAAAAGACTTCTGGCTTTGCAAAAAGCTACAGCATCATAAAGTATACAGGCCTTATTAGGGCAGGGCTTGCTGATATAACTGATGTTTCTTACAGTGTTTCGCTCGATGGTAAAACTATAACCCTTACTGTGCCGGCAGCTGAGATTCTTGGCAACGAAATTGTAAGCCAGAGTGTTTTTGACGAAAAGCAGAGTGTATTTGTTTCCATTTCAACTCAGGAAGTTTTTGACGAAATAGAAAAGGCAAAGCAGGCAGCGGTAGAAGATATGGTGGCCGAAGGCATCCTGGATGATGCCCGTGAATATGCAGTGAAAATAATTACACAGTTTATGCTTGCTTTAGGATTTGAAGAGGTAAGAATCAAGTAAGAATCAAGTAAGAATCTTATCCGACTATATACCCCCACTGAAAACCACATTATAAAGCAATGAAAAAGCATTGGCTCCCAGTCACGGCTGCGTGATTCAAAACCGCGCAATAATGCGCTACACGCTTTTTGTGGCATAGAAACTATGGTACTGCCGCTAAGCGGCAGCCACAAAAAGAGTGTTTTTGAACCACGCCCCGCTCCTTCGCGCCAACATTACTGAAAGCTTTTATAATGTGGTAAAGTGTTTTATACAATTTGATAAGAGATTTCTTACTTGATTTTTACACTTCAATTTCGTTACATTTAAATCTATGTCTACTATCAGAAAACTTACACGTGGCCTGAATAAGAAGTACATCATTAACACAATTCTTTCACCTATAGTTATGATTGGCGAAGTTGTGATGGAAGTTGTTATTCCTTTTATTATGGCCAAAATAATTGATGTGGGAATTGCAGGTAAGGACCTGCCTTTTGTTGCCCGCTACGGCGGAATCATGATAGGTCTTGCACTTTTTTCCCTGACCTGTGGTGTTCTCGGAACCCGCTTTTCTACAGTTGCGGCTCAGGGCTTTGCTTATACCCTCAGAACAAGACTCTACAAAAAAATCCAGAGTTTTTCATTTGCTAACATTGACCATTTTAGTACTGCCTCTCTTGTAACCCGTCTTACAACCGATGTAAACATGGCCCAGAACGTTTACCGTATGCTCATTCATATGTGTGTTCGTTCTCCTTTCATGCTTATTGCAGGAACTGTTATGGCCTTCAGAATGAACTCTCAGCTTGCAGTTCTCTTTCTGATTGCCATTCCAGTTATTGTAATTTCGGTTCTTACAATTTCTAATCTGGCTCATCCTCGTTTTAAGAGAATGATGAAGGCAGTGGATGGAATGAACGGAGCAATTCAGGAAAACCTTATTGGAATCCGCATTGTTAAGGCTTATGTTCGCGGCGACTTTGAGGAAAAGAAATTCCGTAAGGCTGCCGACGAGGTTCGCCGTTCTCAGGTACATGCAGAAAAACTCATCATCTTTATGATGCCTATCATGCAGCTGGTAATGTATGTTTCCATGATTGCCGTTATGTGGTTTGGCGGCCGCCTTGTTGTTGGTGGTCACATGCTCAGCGGCGAGCTTATCAGCTTCTTTACTTATGTAACTCAGGTTCTTTCTTCTATCATGTTCCTGGGTATGGTTTTCGTATCTCTTGTTATGGTTCAGGCTTCTAATCAGCGTATTGTTGAAGTTCTTGATGAAGTTCCGGATATTGAAAATCCTGCTAACCCTGTTATGGAAGTAAAGGATGGTTCTGTTGAATTTGAACATGTTGATTTCAGTTATCACAAAAAGGCAGATAACTGCATCCTCAAAGATATCAATTTGAAAATTAAGAGTGGTCAGGTTGTGGGAATTATCGGTTCTACCGGTTCTTCTAAAACTTCTCTGGTTTCTCTTTTGCCACGTCTTTATGATGTTCTTTCCGGTTCTGTTAAGATTGGCGGTCTTGATGTACGCGACTACGACATTACTGTTCTTCGCGACTCTGTTGCCATGGTGCTTCAGAAGAACGTTCTTTTCAGTGGAACTATCCGTGATAATTTGCGCTGGGGTAACGAAAATGCCACAGACGAGCAGATTGTAGCCGCTTGTAAAGCAGCCGATGCAGACAGCTTTATTTCTTCTTTCCCGGAAGGCTACGACACAATGCTGGGGCAGGGCGGTGTAAACGTTTCTGGTGGTCAGAAGCAGCGCCTTTGTATTGCCCGTGCACTTTTAAAGAACCCTAAGATTTTGATTCTTGATGATTCTACTTCTGCAGTTGATACAGCAACAGAAGGTCGTATCCGCGGGGCTCTCAAAGAACTTGCGCCTGAAACTACAAAAATCATTATTGCCCAGCGTATTTCTTCTGTAAAAGAAGCTGATATGATTATTGTTCTTGATGAGGGAAGCGTAAGTGCTATTGGTACTCACGACGAGCTTTTGAAGAGCAGTAAGATTTACCGCGAAGTATTCGAATCGCAGCAGCAGGGTAGCGGAGACGCAGACCTTGCAGAGGAAAGTGAAGGAGGTAATGCATAATGCCACCTATGAGACAGAAAGGCTTTGGAAAGCCTAAAAATGCTAAAAAGACAATTGGCCGTATCCTCCAGTATATGGGAAAATTCAAGGCTCTCTGGCTTGTAGTCTTTTTATGTGTACTTACAAGCTCTGGTGCTTCTGTAATCGGAACCTATCTGATTAAGCCTGCGCTCAATAATTATATCATTCCTTTGATTGGTCAGCAGAATCCGGATTTTACAGGATTTGCCCGCCTCTTACTTGGAGTGCTTGCTTTGTTTGGTCTTGGAGTGCTTGCTTCCTGGTGTAACTCACGCCTTATGATCTACATCTCCACAAACCTTCTTTACAATGTAAGATGTGATTTGTTCAGCAGACTCGAAAAACTTCCAATAAAATATTACGACGCTCATACTCACGGCGAGCTTATGTCCCGCTTTACGAACGATACAGATGCCCTTCGCGAGATGATGAGTCAGACTGTACCACAGCTTTTCTCTTCTATAATTACAGTTGTGTCTGTTTTTGTAATGATGATTTCGCTTAGCCCGCTTCTTACTCTTGTGATGATAGTAACGATGTTCCTGATTACTCTTTCGATGGCTGCTGTAGGTAAGCGTTCTGCAAAGGCCTTCCGTGAAAATCAGAAATGTGTTGGTGAATTAAACGGATTTATCGAAGAAATGATTGAGGGCCAGAAGGTAATCAAGGTTTTCAATCACGAGCCTAAGGCAATTGAACAGTTTGAAAACTTAAGTGAAAATCTCCGCAAGGCTGGAACTTCTGCCATGACTTATGGTGGACTTATGGGGCCTATGATGAATAACTTCAGTCATATGCAGTATGCGGTTGTTGCCATTCTTGCGGCTGCCCTTATGATTATGGGTGAAAGCGGTTTGATGTCTTTCAACTTCTTTACCGGCGTTATGAATCTTGGAACCATTGCAGCCTTCCTTCAGTATACACGTTCTTTCAGCCAGCCGATTTCTATGATGTCTATGCAGGCAAACTCTGTTTTGAATGCTCTTGCCGGCGCGGAAAGAATTTTTGCCGTAATTGATGAGGAAGAAGAAATTGATGAAGGCGCTTTCACTTTGGTAAACGCTTATGAAGCAAAAGCTGATGGTAAGGACGAAGACGGGGACCGCCGTCTTGTTCAGTCTTACGCAACAACCGGTGAGTGGGCATGGAAAAATCCTGCAGATAATTCTTTGAAAAAACTGGAAGGTGAGGTTGTCTTTGATCACGTAACCTTCGGCTACAAACCTGAAAAAACAGTACTTCATGATATCTGTATTCATGCAAAGCCTGGTCAGAAAATTGCTCTTGTTGGTTCTACTGGTTCTGGTAAAACTACAACAATCAATCTGCTCTCCCGTTTTTATGATGTTCCGGAAGGCTGCGGTAAGATTACTTACGATGGCATTCCTTTGAATGAAATTGCTAAGGGCTCTTTGCGTAAGTCTCTTGGTATGGTTCAGCAGACGACTCATTTGTTCACAGGAACAATTAAAGATAATATCCGCTACGGAAACCTCGAAGCTTCTGATGCGCAGATTTACGAAGCTGCAAAGCTTGCAAACGCAGATCACTTTATCCGCCATCTGGAAAATGGTTACGACACAGTAATTACAGGAGACGGTGCAAGCCTGAGCCAGGGCCAGAGACAGTTACTGGCCATTGCCCGCGCTGCGGTTGCTGATCCTCCGGTACTAGTTCTTGATGAGGCAACTTCGTCTATTGATACCCGAACTGAAAAGCTGATAGAAGAGGGTATGGACTCTCTGATGAGCGGCCGCACAACCTTTGTTATTGCCCACCGTTTGTCTACTGTCCGCAATGCCGACGAAATTATTGTTCTGGAGCATGGAAACATAATTGAACGCGGTACCCACGACGAATTGATTGCCGCAAAAGGCCGCTACTACTTCCTCTATACAGGAAATAAAATTACCCTCGACGATTAACGGTGGTTGAGTGCTGTGAAGTGGCGTATCGAAACCACCGTCACCCCGAACTTGCTTCGGGGTATTTTTATTCTTGACACCTTAATTCATTGTGCTAGAATTATAACAAACTATTTAGATAAAGGAGATTTTTTTATGAAAAAATTATTAGCTTTAGCAGTAGCTGCCATTATGACAGCTGGCCTCTTTGCTTTGGATCTCGGAGGAATCAAAGGAACCTGGCAGGATAAAAAGTGGGATGCAGACTGGACTTTCTCTGCAGACGGAAAAATCGTGCTCACAAAAACAAGCACAGGCGAAGAAGTTTACACCTTCAAAGACGGCACTGTTCAGAACTTTAAAGTAAAGGCTGACACAACAGGTGTTTCAATTTCCTTCGACTGCAAAGACACCCAGCGCTCATACTCTTTCAAGAAAGGCCTCAACCTCGACGCCGACCTCGACATGGTAGTAGACCCAGACTGGACCAAAGACGACTACGAAACTGTTATTAAGTTTAAGAGATAATTAATCTGACTTATAACGGTGAAAATAATCAAAAGACTGTCTGAAAACTATACAGACAGTCTTTTTTTTATGAATTTTTCACAAATTTTTCTTTAGAAGAAATCTAATTATATAGTAGAAAACGCAATCCTACAAAGGAAAAATGACTTGCAAAAAAGTGCCAAGAGGCTTATCATTAACTAAATTTGTGCGAATTAAACCACCGTTTTTTTCGCACACAAAAACTACTCCCGCGCATACAGGAGAAAAACGCAGGAAAAATAAAGGAGAAGATTACTATGAAAATGGTAAAGAAAATTTTGTTGGGATTAGCTGCAACTACATGTGCAGTTAGTTTTATGAGTTGCGGAATCAAGAATAAAAACGCAAAGGTTACTGGACTTAAAACTAACAAAACTATGGAAATAGATGCAACCGATGTTGCAGAAGGCAACTTTTTGCGTGCATTTAACCAGTTGGGAACCCTTGAGCAGGTTTCTGCTATTAAATCTACCCTTACATTTAACAAAGATGAAGTAAGTAACGACAGTGTTGTTGGATATGCTTTTGATTTGAATAACGATAAAGATGATAAAGGAAAAGATATTCAAGATTCCTACAATTTCGTTCTTATTGGATTCCGCCCAAGTGATGGAAAATTTTACCTTGAAAGATATAAAGGTGTAAGTATGAAGGCTAACAATGGTGAAGTTTCTAATAGTGCTTTAGGAAACTATATTTCTTGTTCGGGTGGTTCTTCTTGGAGTTCATCATATGGCTCTCATAACGACTGGAGATCATCAATAAAAGGAAATCATTATACAATCGACGAAGATAATAATATTACTCTTAAAATCACTGTTACTCAGGAAACTAAAAAAACTTATAAGATTATGATGGGTACTGAAGAAATTGGTTCGTATACACGTGAAGATGATGTAAAAGAGGTAAACCTTACTACAGACGGAAAAGCACAAGGTGGAATAGCCTTTTACGCAAACGCAAAACCTGGTGCAAAATTCACATTAAACTGCAAAACAAATGCAGAAGATGTAGAAGGAAAATGGGTTGCTGAAGAAATCGAAGAATAAGACTTCTTTAGTCTGAAAAGCAAAAAAAGCTCCGCATATCAGCGGAGCTTTTTGCTTTTTTATCTATGCATTTACAGAAATCTGCTTCTGTAGTTCTAGTACTTCCTCAAGAGGTAGTCCGGAATAATGAGAAACTTTATCGGGAGAAAGTTCATCAGATAACATTTTTTTAGCAGTTTCTATAGCTTGCTCTTGTTTGCCCTGAATAATGCCATCCCTGCGCCAGATTCGGATGTAGGCTTCTTCATCATATTCTGTGAGTAAGTTCATCTTAACCTCCGCTCTCTGCTCCCTTATATAGCCTTCCAGAAGATTCTGTTCGCAAGCCCAGTCTACGGCTTCATCAACAGCTTCTTCTATTGTCATACCGTTTTCTTTGTTATCATTAATTCTGCTTACGAACTGTATGTAATCATACAACGGTTTACACTTTTTTTGAAGAGGCAAATTATAATCTTTATTGATATTTAATACTCGTGCGGTCCATTCAAATTTTCCGCTTGTATCTTCGTGCATAAAAGCATCTGAAAGTTTCAATTCATAATCCTCATCTCGTCCTGTATCTCCATTATAAAAGACGATGTAGTTTGGATTTGGAATCTTGATAAGTGTACTGGTTCCAATCAGTTCCCGTTTTGAATCAATGTATTTCTGATACAGCTGAGCAAAATAAAAGAATCCCCGTAACGGCATATTGGGATTTGTTGTCCGCTGATGTTCATATAATGTCATTTGCGAATCGATTAGAAAGGAAACGTCATTATGCATTTTAATGTAAATAACATTTTCAAGTGTGTTTAGTTCGAGTGCATAAGGATCAGTATAATTTGTATTGTTCAATGCATTATATAGCTCCAGTCGCCAGCGTTTACTGCGCTCAGAATCTTTTCCAAAAATTGCGATAAAAAGGTGGTCATATACCTTTGTTTGTGTTTTTACAATTCCTGCATAGTTTGTTGTTTGCTCCATATTAAACCTCTTAAAATGATTTTGAGAAACTTCCGGCGGCTAATAATTATTCTCTATATATAAAGTAGACTTAATATGCGATTTTTTGCGAAATTTTGGAAATTTTTTTTATACTTTTTTTCGTTAAATGACAAAGCTCCGCTTAATCGGCGGAGCTTTGTCATTATTGGTCAGGAAGGAAAAACTTGCCGGTAGTACAGATGTGTGATATGCTAATGCAATCCGAGAAGCAATTTTCCAAAGGCATACTCGAAGATTATCTTACTAGGAAAAAATACGGCGGTAATCAATATGTTTACAGACGAATATGATTATAATTTAGACATGCAGGCTAAAATGGAAGATGCTACTAATATGCTTAGGAAGCGATACCCTGCATCTGACATATCTGAAATTACAGGTCTTCCGCTTGAGCAGGTTTTAGAGTTGCAGAAACAAATTCCTGTAAATGCATAACTCAAAAAAATCAAGTAATTGTAAAATAAACAAAAGGGGCTGTCCTAGAAGTTATTAAAGACTTCAAAAAGGGCAGCCTTTTTTTATGTTAAATGAATTTTGTAGATTTTCGTTTATTGTTTTTTTCTTAGGTGTTCATTAATCGAATCAGCTGCTTG
>Ga0256404_1001829_pt1 | contig 49362 bp, 65 predicted proteins | sample RumenRJG_01DNA_FD_185990 | JGI IMG/M metagenome (GOLD analysis project Ga0256404, IMG submission 185990) | Bovine rumen microbial communities from Lethbridge, Alberta, Canada - RJG_01 | ecosystem: Host-associated > Mammals > Digestive system > Stomach > Rumen | place: Canada: Alberta | collected...
TCACTTATTTCATTTATAATGAGCTTATCTGGATATTCTACATTATCCTTCGTCTTGTTTAGTAAATAAACTACGCTATTAGTAAAGTCAGCGTATTGTATAAAGTCTTCATTTTCTAAGAATATATATTTCATATATGACTCCTCTCTATCTGAATTTAATTCCTGTGGTAACTGTAATGTTATAACTCCTATAGTTGTTAAAGTAGTTAATACCTGTAGACTCAGTAATGTAAACCCTATTTTCTGTAAAACTATATGCTGTACCTATACCAAAAGCTGCTCCATCGGTCATATAGGTTCCAGTAAATTTTACGCCATATGTTAAAGTACGAATACCTGAGCTTGAGTTGTTCATATTGTATATTGGAGTATTTGCATTTACTGTTATTGGCTGATTGTTTACTATTACTGTAAATGAATTCGATGCTATTCTACTGCTATTAGCAGAAATATATTTGTCAATTAAACTTTTGAAAGCAGATGGTGTATACGTTCCTGCTGGTATATCATATGTGTGTATTGGTTCTGCTGCATTTGGTACTACATATTTTGTGTTAGATAAACTAATACCAAAAGTATCACCTAAACTTTTACGATAAGAAAAAATATAACCATCCCAAGTTAAAGAGCCATTTGGTTTTATTAAAGGATAGTAATATTTTGTGCCTCTATCATAATAAACTAGTCTAGGTAAAGGAGGTACTGATGTAAAAGGCCCTATTGCTCTATTATTGTTTGATGCAAGCTTCTTTGCCATTGTTTACCTCTCTATCCAAATACAACCATCTTCTAAAGAAGAAGGAGCACCAATTGGTATTACCATTTTACTTGAAGCTCTTATACTAGGAGACGTGATAGTTTGGGTGAAATTAGTTGGGTTGCATATATTTCTTATTCTCCACCAACTTGATGGAATGTCTTGAATACTGTTATAAATTTCTTCGTTTGCAACCCCGCCCGATCTTGAATTATATAAAATACAAGTAGGTGTTGCTGGTAAACCTCTACTATATGTGACTGTCATTTTGCTAGAATAGCCCTGATTACCGGTATATATACAAAGCCCTAACCACCATTTTCCATTGTACTGAAATGCTTTTATTGAAGTTGTAACATAACGAAAGTCAAATTTATCTAAATAAGCGTATGTTGTCCAATCGTGAGAATAGCCGTGTCCTGCTTCAAAATTTATATGTGAACCATTGTGCCCAGTAGGTCTTATAATGCTGAAAAAACCTGTAATGTCCCAGTTATATGGTGACTCAACTGCTGTAGATGTAGGCTCTAGTATATTACCAAAAGGGATAACATATTCCCCACTTTCAGAAACAAAAGGGATAGTAATAGTTATGTCGTTTACAGTTTTATCCGCAGTTCCTGCCGTACTTGCTTTTCCACCATAATTATCTTTTGTAAGCCCTAATACACTAGAGATTTTACCCTTGATGTAGTTCCAGAAGTCCAGACAAGTTGTCTTATACCACGTGCCTGATGGCTTTAACAGCATCTTCTCATTGTCTGCGGGCGTAGAAGAGTCCCTTACTCCATTTGCCAATGCATTAAAACCACTTGCAGCGTCTGTGGCGCCAGTTCCACCATTTGCTACTGTCTGTACTCCTGCATTTACCGCACTCGAACCATCATAAGTTTTTCCATTTACAGTCAAAGCATTTGGATTTTTAAGTGAAGTCGGAAAATCTGTTATTTCCGATTTAGTATGTGTATGTTCTGTGTCTGCCTTTCCTGCTAAACTTGTCTGCAATGCTGCAATATCATTTTTATTTGTGTTTATCTGCGTATTCATTTCACTTGCACTGTCTGCGTGTGCACTTATCCAGTCAGCAATTTCTTTTAGCGTGTCTAAATCTTCTGGAGCATTTGCAACTACTTCTGCGATTCTTGCTGTTACTTCGCCTGTTATGCGCCCTGCAATCCAAATTTTTGCTTGTTTCCAAAAATGTTTAAGTCCGTCTAAGCCTACAAATTTCTTTCCCATTTTTTACCCCTCAAACACTGTATCTATTTCTTCATTAGTCAAATATTCGTAAGTTTCACCCTGCAATGCAGATATGTCTTTTTGTACACTTTCTAAACTGCTTTGTAAAGATGAAACATCTGATTGTAAACTGTCTACATTTGTAGACAATGTTTCTATAGAAGTTTTTTGATCGTCTACAGTTCCACTAAGAGCGTCAACTTGCCCCTGTAAAGCGTCAATTTTTCCGTTGACTTCTGCCTTTTCATCTTCGGTCATTCCACCACCAGATGAACCACCACTATTTCCACCACCTAATTCTATGATTTCTGACAAATCTGCATCATTATAAGATGTGTAAAGTGGAGCAGATGCTCCGTCAGGAAAGTGGTCCCACCCAGAAAAATAAATATTAGCTGGGATTGTAGATTTAAACTTAATACCGTAGTAATAAGTTCCGTTATATTTTGCACGTACAAGAACTGCTTTTTGCTCAAAAGTTGTAGCTCCTATAAGAAGCCCTGAACCTGTAGGTGTTAATGAAATTTTATAATTGCCATAAATGCCTTCACCAACTTCAAGAATTTCACCGCCAATAACTCCGATGTGGGTCGCGTCTTCAATATTTTTAGTACATAAAAGAATTATGGTTCTTTCTGCTGAAGTTTCTGCTATTTTGTGTTGTGACTTCCAATCAATACCATTATGGTCTGCTTGCGTAGTAACAGTGTTAATGACAATGTCTTCTTTTAACTTTGTTTCATAATTTTCGTTCTTAGTGATATTTACTTCATCAACTAAGCCTGAAACGATCTGACGATATTTGTTGCCTTCTTCATCTTCAAGAACAATACCTAGTGTCTTGTTGTTACGATTATAAAGCAACTCACGGGATAAGAGCGCATTTATTGCGTCTGCTTCACGCGCTTGAGTAGTAGTTGCAATTCTTATAGGATTGCGATGTTTCTTGTCTGCCATAAAACCCCATAATTTGCTAGGTGACAAGCCTAGCTTCCATATCAATTTAGTACTACTAATTGTATATGAGGAACTGGCAAGCTCGTCTTGCAATGAAGCAGGACAGAATAAAAAGAAAGATTATTGACTTACAAATTGAACACGAAGGCGTGCCAACTGACTGCATAAGAATAAGATTAAAGAAGGATGACGAAGGCGATATTCAAACAAGAACCATAGAAATGGCTGATGTTATTCCTGTTATATTCCCACCACTTACAGATGTTCCTTATCGTCGTCTTGGTCCAAAACTCGATGGCGGTTGGGAAATCACATCTTTACCTGATGCTGCAGGTGATGAAGCAAAAAAGTTTTATGAAATCGTTGTACCACATAATGCTTATTTGCGTCCAGATGATTTAATCATCAGAGTTATGCTTGATGATGATGCACCAGAGCATCCAGTTATTTTAGCTTTGCAAGTTCTTGAAAGCACAGGTGACTTTGGCGGATCTATGTTGATTAAGTCAAAGTATAAAACTAATTTATATAATGAAGACTTGAGTCAAAACACATTAGCTATTATTGCAGCGATGGCCGAAAGAAGACTTAAGTTAGGTTACTAAATATTTATTAGGAGATATAAAATGGCAGACGAAAACAACGCTCTTACTGCTCTTATTGAAGCTGGCGCTGATGCTCAAGCAAATATGTATGATGTTGAACTCGAGTTTGCAGATTGGAATGCAACAGTCCGCGCTGAAGGATTCGAGATTCCTCCTGTAGAGGCACCAACATATACAAACAAGTATCACGGAGTTGGATATGACCGCGTAAAGACAGAGCAAAACTTTGAAAGAAAATTCTCAATGACATTCCGTATGGATGCAAAATATGGACTTTATCAGGCATTTACATCGTTGCTTGCTTGGCACGTTGATCCTAACACAGGTGGTGTTGCTAATGCAAACATTGACAAAGTAGGTACTGTTACTGTAAGAACTATCAATTCAGCAGTTGTTGCTGCTGGTGATTCTGATGGACAGGCTTACTCTGTTAAAGGCATTGAATCTTATGATAACAGTGCAAAGACAGGTATCAAGAAAGACAACGGAATGGAATGGAAGTTCAAGGGATGCTTCGTTACAAAAGTTGATATGCCTAAGTTCAAAACTGATGGTGCTGATCTTGTAACATTCGCTGTAGACTTCCACTTCGGTGATGTTGAATACCCTGGATTCAAAGTAAATCAGTAATTCAGTTAAAAATTAAAATAAAAGGCGAGCTCGAGCTCGCCTTTTTTAGACTAATTTTCTATGGAAGACTATTCAAAAGTATTGTCACTTGCAGAAGCTCAACCTGAACTTACAATTTATGAAAATGTTCAGGATATTAAAACAGATGTAAAAGATACCTCATACAAAGCAAAAGAAGCAAATGTTGTACCTACTGAAGGCGGAGCTTCGACTTACAAAATAAATTATAATTATTCAAAAATAAATAACATTAACACAACACAACCAACTGATTTCAAAGAAGAAGAAACTCGATTTGACCGTCTTATCTCAAAATCTGTTAAAAAATATAATGACTTAAAAGATGATGTAAGTCCTATTGAAGTTTTGCAATCTTCTGAACCTGACTTTATGGCAAATATGTACAACATATATTTGCTTGAAGTTCCTGCAAAGTACCGTGATTATCCTGAACAAGCATATCTTACAGGCACTGCGTTAGGTACTTATATTGGTCCCGAGACAGACACAGGACGAGACTACTTGGGCACAAACACAAATGATTTGTTTAGCATTATAGGTATGCGTACTGAAGGAATTGAGATACCAAATAAGTCATTAAACACAACAGATATTAAAGTTGCAGGACAACTTGTAAAGAAGATTGTTGGAAATGTAAATACACCAAATAAAGTATCATTCACAATCGAACTTGACCAAAGTATGTTTATTCTTGATGCATTCCATCGTTTGAACGGAGACTGGTGGGCAAAAGAATACCGATCTTATAGCGCAATCGATGCAGGCTTATTAAAAGGAAATGCTTCAAGCAGTAACCATATCACAGGCAAACAATTCTTACTCAACTATGGAACTTTGCCATTCCATTCAAGTTCCGATAAAGTTGGCGGCGAAAAAAGTATAATTGATATAATTGTTGAGTATGATGCTGCATATCAGATTGCTTCAAGATATAATGACAAAGCAGGTTCAAGTGATTTAGAAGATAAAGCACCTGAAAAAGTTAAAGACGAAAGATTTTTATCAAAAACAGGTCGTGTTCAAAGATACATACTTCACGATTGTCGTTTCTTAGGTCGTTCATCTGCTTTGACATTCCAAAACAGTTCAGCTGAACCTATGAAAGCAACTTTCCCATTTACTTTCCGCCGCGTACTTAAAGTTACAGACAGAGGTTTCATTTACTAATTACTTATGGCAGATATTCAAGCAGGACTTACAGGAGAAGAGTTTTTATCATATCAGCAAAAGGCATTAGACTACTTATATGATATGCCTTTAGGTAATGATTCACTTTTTATTGCAAAACCTGATATAGGCGAAAAAGAATTGCCTCCTTATAGAATAAAGAAAGTAACATTTAATACTCCTAAACTTAAAATGCAATTTGATGAAAAGATCCGTCATTCAATGATTGAAGGAATTGAATACTCTGACACAGTTACAATCGAATGGTATGAAGATGCTTACAACTCTGTTCAGAAGATGCATTTAAGTTTAATTGACAGTATAGTTGATTTGAACTACGGGCTTTTCAGAGTTGGTGGCAGTGCAAGAATGAATCTTGACTTGTGGCACTTTGCTTATGTTGAAGGAAACAAAGATGTAAGTTCTCCTTTTGACTCAGTCGCAATACCGCAATGTACTGAATATTATTCAATTAAAGGAATGATTCCTGAAGGCATTGGAGAAGTATCGTATGACAATGAAGCAGGCGGAAGTGTTAAAACAGTTTCAGTAACATACCACTGTGATGACATTCATTTTGTTAATCAAGGTTCTGCAGATTCTAATTGGATTAAAGATGACATTCCTGGTTTGATTGGTACTAATGGAACATCTGACCATCCATTACATTTGATATAAGAGGTATTTATGGCTAATTCAATTATTGCACGAAACATAAAACAACTTGAGAAATCACTTCAAAAGAATATTGATTATCTTGACCTCGACTATCGCGGGGTCGATAAAGATGTAGGAAGTATTGAAATAACGAAAGGTTCTGTAGTTCTCAACGCATACAAGATGTGGCTTCAGTCGAGATCAACTTCATATATCCGTGAAGCAGGATACGGCGGCTTCTTTACAGAAACAATTCATCAATATGAGTTTACTCCTGAAAGTGAGCCTATAATTGAAAACGATCTTCGTGCAGCAACTCAAGAAGAGTGGCCTGATATTGAACTTATGGAAGTTGAAGTTAAATGTATGTCTCCAAAAAAGTTCTGGAAGGTTCGTGTTGCAGTTCGTGATAAAATTACAGGCCTTTTGGCTTATGATATGTTCTTGACTGATAATTCAATTATTACCCCAGTTTCTTAAAGTTTTTTCACAAATTTTTGAACTTCTGTTAATTGTCTTTTATATTATTTTTGTAAAATAAAACAATTAAACGGAGGTCACCACTATGATTATGAATACTCAGCTCTCCAATGTTGATACAAACATCGAAGACGAAGAAGTAATGGGTATGGAAATGAACGCCCAGTTGTACAGCGTTCTCTCTGACAAAATGTATACAAATCCTATTCAGTCAATTATCCGCGAAATCCTTTCAAATGCAATCGATGCAAATACTGCTGCAGGTGTTCAGAAGCCTGTTCAGGTACACTTTGCAAACTCTGTTGAGCCTGTTTTTTACATCAAGGACTTCGGTATCGGTATGACCGAGGAAGAAATCATCAAGGTATTCGGTACCTACGGTGCTTCAAACAAACGCAATGACAATTCACAGATCGGTGGTTTGGGTCTTGGTGCAAAGACTCCTTTCGCCTACAAGGAAAACGGAAGAATGTTCACAGTTGAAAGTTGCAAAAACGGCGTTAAGTCAACTGTTGTCTTCTACAAAAATGCAAAGGATCTTCCTTGCAAAAAGCGTCTTGGTACTGAGCCTTGTGACAGTGATACAGGCACAAAGGTTTCCTTCTCGGTTGCCGAGAAAGACTTCTCATCTTTCATTCGTGAAAGTATTCCTGTTTTCCTGTTCGCAATGCAGATGCCTGAAATCCTTGGTGGAGTTGAAAAATGGCTTTCTGCTGCAGGATTCAATTCTCTCGATGATGCAATCGTTGTTCGTGAATACCTGAAGAATACTCTCGATATTCCTGAACTTTCATACTACGCTGACAAGAAGGATTATGAGGAAGCAGGAGTTCCTTACGAGTTCAAGGCTTTCAATCGAAATGTCTCATCTCAGTTCTCAAACAATATGGTTGCAGAAATGGGTGGCGTTCCTTACGACATCGACTTGGCTCAGGTTTTCCCTGACGACAGCAAAACTCGCGATTATGTTCGCCGCAACCGTTTCAAGGTACTTCACTTCCCAATCGGTTCTCTTGACTTCCAGAGTTCTCGTGAGAAGTTGAACTACACTGAAAACACTGTAAATCTTCTTCAGAGAGAACTTATCAACCTTACGCTCAATACTTACCGCGAAAAAGTTTCTGCTTAAAAGTTTGAAAAAATGTCGAGAAGTTTTGAACTTCTCGACAACTTCTTTTATATTATTGTTGTAAATTACTCAAACGGAGGACACTATGATAAACTATGAAAAACAGTGGAAGGACCTTCACGGTAATGAGGTCGAGACTGTTATGTATATCGCCGACAAGTATGCATCTGTTCTTAATGAAAACAATGCTGGAATCAGTGCAGATTTGAAAACTCGACAATCAGCTTTTGACAATGAACTCAAGAAAATTGCAGATAAAGACTTTATGATTGTTTATGGAATGCGTAACAATAACAAGCGTCTTATCCGCAAGTATCGTTCTTCACAGTTTATGAGAACAAAATCAACTGAAAGTTTTGCTTCAAACATTACTTTCAAGTTTCCTGAAAATCTATTCTTTATGACAATGGAAAAGAAGGCTTACGACAAGTTCACTCTTGATGAAGATATGCGTTATCTTCCTGGTGTACCTTCAACAATTCTTGAACTTGATGCTATGAATAACGGACGCGGTGATGATCCTCATATCACATATATCCTTGGACCTGATGCTGCAAAACTTGCAAAACTTCTTGGAGTTGAAGATCCAAAAATCAGTTCTTACGAATCTTACAAGAATGTAAAGGTTGCAAAGAATGATGGTCCTGCTGCTCCTCGCGCTGCTGCAATCAACCTTCCATTGTTTGAAACAAATGACGGTAACAAAACTTATCAGGAATGTGTTGACGCAGGAATGGTAATGTGTATCACAAGAGGAAACGAGAATTATGTTCGTTCTCTTGACCGTACAACTTATATTTGGAAGAAGGAAAACATCGACAGCAAGTTCCGCAAAATGGCTTCTTGGTTGGATGCTGATGTTCTCAGAAAGAAAATTGCCTACATCAAGATGGGTGATTACAAAAGACTTCAGAAGTACATCAAGAACCCAACAGAACTTCCTAACTGGGATGAATATCTTAGAAGCACTTTCACAAAGGATCCACTCCTTGTATCAAAGATGTTCTGCTTGGGTACAAAAAGAGAAGTAAAGAATGCAACTTCAATCTTCTCTTCTTACACAAAGAGCTGCTATGACCAGGCAGTACACTGCATCAAGATGTACTTCAACAATACTCCTTCTGAAAAGCAGAAGACTTTCATCGAGGATTTGAAAACTTGTTCAGACATTCGTGAGTCTTCTTGCAACTACGAAGCTGGTGATACTGCCCGCACAATCAATACTTGGTTGGGCTTGGGAGTTATTGATCCTCGTGGAAACGCAACAATCTATGTTGACCTCAACCTTAAGACAAAGTATCCTTGGGTTGAAATCCTCAACACATACCACTGTGATGAGGAATCTGCAATGAAAGAAATCCTCAAGATCGTAGACAGATACTAAAACATAGGTGGGTTTATGCCCACCTATATTTGAATTGAAAGGAGCAAGTTATGTATTGGAATCACTATAAACAGCATAAGAAAACAAGAAATCAAATGGATGTGCCTTATTACATTCTGGTGAATGATGAGGATAAAGACCACATCAAATATTATCACGACTACAGATACGGAAGAACTCCTTATGAAAGTGAATGGGGTGATTATTCTGCTGCAAACGCTGTAATTATTAAAGGCGGCATTTATTCATTCATCGGTCCTAGACGAATGAAATATATGGAAACTGCAATTAAGTTCAGAAACAAAATTGCAAAAGAAAAAAACATTCCTGACAATCTCTTAAAGGTTGTTCGAGTAACAAAATGCGATACTTTAACTTTCAAAAAGATTAAAAATGGCGAACTGACAGAAGTCAATTTTGAAAGCGTTTGGGAATAAATTAAAAGTTTGAAAATATTTAAGGCGAGCTTAAGGGCTCGCCTTTATTTTTATGTAAAGTTTTTGAAAACTAAAAACTAAATTATTGCCGAGGTTTGATTGGCAGGATGGAATCCTATTGGCGGGAAAAAGCCTTGAAATATCTCCTTAGATATTTGTTTATCCAATCCGAAATCACCTCGGCATTTTTTATGCTTCAAACCAAACTTTAGGATCTGGTGTTTTGAAAGAACCATCTTCCTGTTTGTCAAATCCACATCTTAACACTGCAGGATGTTCTGGGTCATTTTCAATAAACTTCAAACGACGCATATTTGAGAAACATTCCTTTGCTGTTTTGTAGCCTTCATTTGTGTAAACAAGTTCAAACTCAGCAAGGTTGTATTCTTTTCCGCTGTCACCTACGATTGTGTACAAATCAGCAGGCGGAGTGTCGATACATTTCTTTACATATCCTGCATACTTGTTGCGTGTAGGAATGTTTTGGAAGTTTGGATCTTTACCGATGAAACGATAAGTTTCTGTTCCCATTACAAGATAAGACTGCTGAACTTTGTATGAACCGCCCTCTTCAGGATTACCGTCATTCTCATCGTGATAAATGTATTGCAACCAGCCTGTTTCCTGACCCTTATCATCAATGATACCTAAGAATGAGTTTCTTGATGTTCTTTCAGTACGCCATTCTGCAAGCAATGCAGCACCTGGCATATTTTGTCTTATCCAAGCGCCCATCGCTTCATCATTTGTCAAATAAACACCAGCATCATTTCGGCCGAAGCATTCCCATCCCAGTCTTTCAAACAACTTTCCAACTTCAGTTGTTGAGCCAATGTTGAAGTCAGGTCCTACTCCCCAAATCTTACGAAGCTCTGCTTCTTTTTCATCAAGGTCTTTTGTAAGTTCTTCACGATACTTATTCATAAGATCAACATTTACATAAATACCGCGCCATTCAACATTACAGATTTCCTTATAGATTTCCATACATTGTGTTTCATACCAACGACGAATTGTCCATTCAGGATATTTTTCATTTGGGAAGTTTCTGTCGATTTCATCTACAAGAAGCCAAAGTTCGACTTGAATACGCCAAGTTGCAATCGCATCCATTGTTGCATACTTTGACAAAATCTCTGTTGGTATCTTTGTATAGTCATCACATTTTGTTTCTTTTTTCCACTTGTCAAGTTTGATGTCATAACCACCAAAAGGCGTATAACGATATGCAAGTGGCTTCAAACCAGACTTAACTTCTGATGTAATACAATGTGCAAGTCGGTCTGTTGCATCTGTAACATTTACACGTCTTGATACGCCGTGCTTCCAAAAGAACTTCAAGTCGAACTTAGGGTTAGCACCAGTTCGGTGTTCACACGACATTACATTCTCTTCAAAAAGAACTGGGTCAACAAACTTCCAAGGTACATAGTAGCCTGTGATGCCGTCCCAACAGATTGTAAGACAATGAATGTAATTTTTATAAAACTTCAAACCGTTTGTTTCAGTATCGAATGCTACCAACTTCATATTCATATTGCGTCTGAACATATCGTCAGCTTCTTCTTTACTGTTGATTACAACATACTTTGGTTCATTCAAGTTTGGCTGCCAAGAATATTTTTCTTTCTTCATATTCTTCAACTGTTCAAAGAAGAATCTTGTCTTGAAGTTGACAGTGTTACTTGAGTTTTTCAAAACTGGGTAAAGATCATCAATGCCATCAACTGGGAACACAAATGTATCATACTTAAAGATTTCGTGGCCCATATAATAATATGGGTGCAACATCTGTGTATCATAAAAGTCACCTGTCATAATGTCAGATGAAGCATTTATTGAATACATCGCAGGTCCAAAACACATAATTGCTTTACAGTGTTTACCTTCATAATCATTCAAGTATGTACGCCAAGATGAGCGGTGCTTTACCATAAAGTCAGTAAGACCTTCACCTTTTAAGTCTTCTTTATGATACTTACACTCAACAGCGTTAAGTACCATATAGTTGGTATAGCCTTCATCGCGAATACGATTTAATATAAGCTGCTTAATTGCATCCGTAGGCTGTTTATCAAGCAAGAAGATGTAATAATCACCTACATCAGATTGATGGTCATAAACAACAACATCAATCATATCCTCAGCTTTTTTCAAGTCTTTTGCTTTGGCATTCTCACGAATCCCACCAAACATAAAACCAGCCATTATCTTCTACCTCTCATCTTTCTCATAATTGCTTTTTTCTGCTCATCTGTTACAACTATTTTTGGAGCAGCAGATTCAGCTTCCTGTTTAATTATATTAACCTTGGAAATCTCAGGTTCTGTAAAAAGATGTACATTCTTTTTGTCAGTATCAAGCCAAGTGTAAAATACAGAGCCAAAATTGATGCCTGTGTTCTTTTCTTTGTTGTAAAAGAAGTATGTATTATCTACTGAGATAATGAACTCATTTACACCCCAGTTAAGAAGATGAAACTCTGTTCCACCTACTGCTTGATAACATCTTGACATAACAAGATTAGGACTTGTTAAACATTTTTTAACAAGTGCTTTTTCTTTTGCAGTCATTGGTGTGGCAGCACAATACTTACTTGTATCAATTTTAAGTCCATCAATAATTTTCTGTATTTTTGCATCTTCAGATTTCTGAGCTTCCTTTGCTGCAGCAGCTTCAATCTTTGCTTTAGCTTTTGCTTCACGAGCTGCTTTCTTATCAGCGCGTTCTTTACGCTTTGCTTCGAGTGCAGCCTTCTTGTGTTCTCTTTCAAGTTTGCGTTCAAGCTTTTCTCGCTTTGCTGCTTCTATCTCTGCTTTACTTCTTCTTTTTGGTGATTTAGAATCCACAACTGATATATCTTTATTTTCAGTTGTCTTTGCTTTTGACTGTCTCCGGTTTTGTACTTTGGCTTCAGCTTTAACAGTCGTTTTCTTTTGTTTATTGTCCGTATTCTCATTTTTCTTTTCCTTAGCCATTCACAACTCTCCTAGTAGCCATTGCAGGCTGATTGATTACTGGACCGCCCCATCGTTCAAGCCATTCATCGACATTTTCTTTGCCATTCAACTTACAATACTTTTCATACATTGAAAGTCGGTTAGATGCGTATCTATCAAAAAGCCAGTCATTCCCATACCATCTTAAGTCAGTTCCATTCTTTTTATTGTAATGCTCAATCGCTTCTTCAATAGGCAAAACATCTACGCCAACACCTGCTTTGTAATATGTGTTGCAACGATGTTCATAGTCCTGAACATCAGAAATCTCTGCATCAAATGACATATGAATACCTTTTACAGGTTCACGTTCCCAAGCAGCACAAGCATTAGCCAAAGCAACAACCAACTCAAGTTCAGGCTTGTAAATGTAAAAGTCAAGGGAGTCGTGAATATTATTCCAACAGTATGATTTTAGCTCCCAAAGAGCAAGATACTTTGCAATGTTTACCCAAGTTGCAAATGCAATGCGTGATTCCATTGTCTGAACAGTTGAGTTACACGCGTTGTTCAAAAGATGTGAAAACATTTTAGAATATAGAGAACGGTCTGCACCTTGTAATTCACCTTTAGGTGAAATTGATAAATATCTTAATTCTGCAAGATGTCTTACAGGTCCGTGCCAAGAACGAACATAACCGTGTGCAAGAGCGAAAGCCTGCTCTCGTTTGATACGACCCATAAGGCCTTGATATGTTTCAAAGAATGATGTACGCATCGCATCTGCAACAACCAAAAACTTTACATCAGCAGTTTTCATAGGATGTTTACTGCCCATATTGTTTGCAAGTGCAGCGTTATATGCCTGTGTATTATTTGTAAGCTGTATGAATTCATCACATTCAGCTTCAGTGAAATTCGCCTGTTTCAACATTCCAGCAAATGTTGGAGCAGTACAGCCGAATATTAGACCAAAGTTCTCTACTTTGGCTGTAGTTCTCCAGCCCTTAAAAGGTTGATGTTCTTTATTCTTAATAAAGTCGTGAATGGTTAATTCTTGTGAATTATCAATCGTTAACACTTTAACTCCTTGTGACCCGAATTGTCACATCTCAAAAATTATATTAACATAAAAGTAAAAGATTATTTTAATTTTGGTTTTATGTTTGAGTGTTAATATACTAATATGAGATATTATATTTATAAATTGACATTTAAGTCAGGCGCAACATACATAGGCCAGCATATAGAAAAGGTTGAAAATGACGGATATGTTTCATCATCTGTTTATATGCAACGACATCCTGAAGATGAACTTGTAAATAGAGAGATTCTTATCGAAGTAAAAGACAAAGAAACTCTTGACATTATGGAAACTTTATGCATTAGAGCAGATAAATGTGAGAATCCAAAAAATGTAAATGGAACAATGGGGAATTGGCATTTTAGATTTACATTTTCAGGGTGCAAGCATTCTGAAAAGAAAAAGAAAAATACAAGTGAGTTTTTTAAGCAAAAATGGAAAGAAGAAGAGTTTAGAAATAAAATGATAGCAAAACATATTGGTCGTAAAAATACTGAAGAAACAAAGCAACTTATGTCAGAATCTGCAAAAGCTTCTTGGACAGAAGAACGAAGAAAATCTGCTAGTGAAAGTGGAAACTATAGTCACCCTCATAGTGATGAAACTAAAAAACTTTTGAGTGACAATCAAAAAGGCAGAGTAAAAATAAATAACGGCATTATAGAAAAGAGCGTTAGAAATCCTGAAAAATATCTTAATAGTGGTTGGATTTTAGGAAAACTACCTGTATCAGATGAAACTAGAGTTCGTATGAGTGAAAGTGCTAAAAAGAGAAAATGTAACACTGTAGGAAAAAAGAAGATTCATAAAGGCGATATTGGAAAGTTTGTTAGCATTGAAGAATTACAAAAATATCTTGATGACGGATGGGAGTTAGGAGTGTCTGAAAAAAGAAAAGAGTTCTTAAGAAACATAAACAAGAAATAATCTAAAAAAGGCGGCTTTCCGCCGCCTTGAACTTATTTCAACAATTCATTTATCATCGCCGAAGCACGCCTTCCAATAGGATACTTCGTTTCTTTCAACCAGTCATTATATGCCTGAAGATTATTCTTATACAAGAATACATCAGAAGATTTAACTGACTCAGTCAACTCACGGTCAATCTTTTTCTTGACAGTTCCACGAACATAAATGTTTGGATATTGAACTCTTGCTTGCTGAACAGAAACAACATTTTCAACATCAAAAACCAAAGTCGTATAAGGACTTGAAACATTTGTGTTTGCATCTTCAGGATACTTTACATTTCTGTATTCAAGAAAATTAGGGAGTGCTACGCTTTGAACTTCGTGTCCGTTGTTATAAACTTTATAAACTCTTTCACCTGCTTCTGTTGATTTGTTTGCAAAAACAGAACCTGTGTAACAAGGCTCAAGTCTTGTATGAATGTGGCCTAAGCAGAAATCCTTTGCACGCATATTTGAAGTATCAACACCGCCCCAGTTTGGATGGTTAGGATCAATCTTTGCCCAGTGTCCTACAACCAAATCTGCATCGGTGCGGAAACGAAGTTGAGAATAATAATCTGAAAGTGACTTGCCTTCAACTCGTAAATGCGGCAACATTCTTACAACTGTTTCATTGATTTTGATGTCACGAGGACTATCAATAATGTTTACATTCGGAAGATTTCGCAAAAACTTCAATGAATGCTGAGCTCTTTTCTTATACAACTTTAAGTCGTGATTGCCCATAATTACATATGTATTTGCGAAATAATCTGAACAGAGTTTGAAGATTCGATATTCTTGGTCGATAACATCACCTGGGTTTACATCCTTTTCAGTAATGTCACCTAGCCAAAGTATATTTCTTTCAGTGATATCTTTTCTTGCAGTTTCTTTGCAAAACTCTTCAAACCACTTTATAAAGTTTTCGCCGACATCCACATTCCAAGGATTCATTGCAGATAAGTGGACATCGCCAAAAATATATAACATAAAACCTCCGATGAACGATTAGCCTTTAATCATTCCAAACTTAAAAGTACGGTCTTCTTTTTTGATAAATCCTAAAGTCTTTTCAATAAGAATGTTGTACTTTTCATCTACATCTTTTGCAGTTGCAAACTTTGAATAGTCATCACATCTTGATTGAATAACAAGAAGATTACTAAAGAATGTAGAAGTGACTTCATATTTTGGATCAAACATATTGATAGCATAAATAAACTCTTCTTCAACGGTTTTATCTTTCTTTTTGAAAAGCTCTGAATGACTGATGTTTTTTAGCTTCTCTATGTGCTCTATAGTAACATCTTTATTGTTGCCAAGGTACTTAACATATTCAAAAGCTTTAAGTTTAACATCATTTGCTTTCCTAAGGCCTTTTGCCTGAAGAGCTCCTTTGATATTATCAGAACCATCACCAAAACAAGCCTTCCAAACGCAAACGCCTGCGATTGAAGGAATGAAATTGTATTTCTCTCTGAATGAATCTACTGTAAAAAGATTAAGCCAATTATCTGTATTCATCATTTCAACTTTTGGTGACAAATACCTTGCGTAATCTTCATCATTTGTAATCATAAGAATATCTTTATTCTCGTTTTCTTTTATAATGCTTTCCATATAGTCATCAGCTTCGTATTTATCACTGATTACAGAAATGACATTACTACCACGGTGAATAAAGTTTTTTCTTACAAGATCAACAACTGTAAGACAATTTCTGTCGTGAGTACGATTCTTTTTGTATGCGTGAACAATTTCCTGACGTTCAGTATACTTGAATGTTTTTGATAGTCCTAAATCCGTTTTAGGAATTGGGTCATATAAAAGAAACAACTTACCATCATCAGTGAGGTGTTGCATAACCTCGTTATTGATAAAAGTAACCATATTCCGTGCAATAGATATAGGATCTTTTTCCAGTGAATTGTTCTTCTTGCGATAATACAAGTTGAACATATCAACTGCAATTACATCATATTGCATTGTTACCTCTTTTATACGGATTTAGCCGTTCATTCTTTCGAGAAGATGTTTCTTTCCATCGTTTCCTTCAGTTACTTTGAGTTTGCCTGAAGAAACGCCTTCTTCATATTCCTGTTTATTCATCACAATTTCATTACCATTTTTGACAAGTGTTACTGTCTCAGATGGCTGTGTGCATTCACTTTCTGCCATAATGATCTCCTATATGAATATATTAACACATCTTGAAGATGTGCATCTTTTGATAAGTTTCAACACTAATATTGACTTCTTTAAGTTCTTTTATAATATAGTCTTTGTATTCTTTAAACAAGTCAACAATCCTGAAAGACTGATGACCATACATATCTTTATCAGATAGAGGTGCACTTACATAAAACCAATCAAACGGAAGTGACAAACATCTACCTTTAACGCCGCCCAAATAATTTTTTATAAAAGTAAGTTTAGACGATAAGATTTTCTTATTATCCATAAAAATTAGTCATTCAATAAATAAATCCTTGTATTTCCTTATTTATTATTGTCCAATATAGCTAAAAAAGTCATTTAGACAAAAAAATGTCAATCTGTCAAATTGAACTTTTAATAATATTCTTTTATATTATATCTGTAAATTACTGATATATGGAGCAATCTTATGGAAATGCTTGAAGAAATCAAAGCTGAACTTGAAAAAGTTTCTGAAATAACAAATGTAGAAATCCTTACTCATAAATATAATAATTTTAATTATCTTAAAGTTGAAGGACCTTATGACGGCTGTCCTGGGACTGAACACCCTGTAACGAAACTTATTGAAAGCATTGCAGCAAAGTATGGAAAAGAAACTGACGGCTGGGGATGGCTTTACCAAACTGAAAGAGTTCGTGAATGGGAATTAGCAAATCCTGCTCCTGTTGACCCACGTTATGCAAGAGAGACAATGAGAATGTTTTCTCCTTCTGCAAAGAATCCAAAGAACAAAGAAGCCAAAGAGCTTTTGAAAAATTATAAAGAAGAAATTGAAGAATATAGAAATTATAAAAAAGAAAATTGTCCACCTTTAAGAGACCCAGGTTTCACTGTTTCATTTGCACCTGCAGGTCACGCAGATGAAGTTATGGCATTCTACGCAAACACAAAATACTGGGGAGATTAAAACGCTTCCCCTTGTTGGTCACTGGCTGCCGAAAGGCAACCTTTAATGATTTCAAAACTAATTTATAAGAGGATTTAAATGGAAAAAGAAGAATTATTTGAAGGACTTCTTAATGAAGCCAATATGACAATATCACAAATAAAAACATTAAGACAAACTCTTTCAGAACTCAGCAATGAAGCATATGAAGAAGAGAACTTTGAGCTTTCTGAAGCATATGATACAGCGGATACTTTCTGTGCAGTTGTTTTAATGTATCTTCGTGATAAAAATGAAAGCAACAAAAAGAAAGTGTTGTTGTTCTTTGCTTCTGATGATATGTCAGCTGACCCAGAAACAGAAGATTATGAACCACTTTCTGTTGTTAAGAATAAGGTTAATCTTCCTCAGTTCAATGACTTTGCTGATTATGTTTTAGCTACACTTGTACCAAAATTGCAAGGCAAGCCAAAGAAATTGCCAAGTTTTGAAACGCCTGAGAAGATGGTGAAATGGTGTATCTCAAGAGCAGCAAAACTTGAAGGTTTGACTTTCACTATTGAATACATTGAAAGCGACAAGTCTTGGGCAGTACTGCTTGATACAACTAGTGAGGATGATGCAGAAGACTTCCGTTCAAGAGTTGATGAACAGCTTCGTATCAACGGCGGATTAAGCAGCGGTGAATATTCATATGATGATGTTCAGGGCCTTGGAGATGTTCATCTTGGCGTACTTCAATATTATGAATGGTCAGATGATGAGTATGATGACCTTGATGAAGAAGTTCGCGATAAGTATGTTGTTTATTGTGAGCCTGCTAAAAACTATAAAATGAGACGGGAGATGGATTGGTAATAAGGTGTTAATATAAAATACGGAATATTATATTATACTTGGTATATTGATAATAATGCACATAGCAATAGCTGTTTGTGCATTTTGTGATAAAGAACAAACTTAATTTTGGCAAGGAAGCCAACATAGCCCAAAGGAGGGGCTTACAGAATGGTAATAAACTTTAATCAAGCTGCTGCATTCAGCAGTCGTATGGAAGGAATTAACACTGCTAATGTGTTGAAAACATCAAAAGAGCTGTCAAGCGGTATGAGAATCAACTCTGCTGCAGATGACGCTTCAGGTTTAGCTGTAAGTGAAAAAATGCGTTCTCAAATCAGAGGTCTTAATCAAGCATCAAGAAATGTTATGAATGGCGTTTCAATGCTTCAGACTGCGGAAGGATATATGCAATCTACAACTGACATTCTTCAGCGAATCCGCGAACTTGCTGTACAGTCAGCTAATGGGATTTACTCTGATGAAGACAGAGCTATGCTACAAACAGAAGTGGAACAGCTTGTGTCAGAAGTAGACCGCATTTCGCAAACTGCAGAGTTTAATCGGATGACTTTATTAAGCGGTCGTTTCGCAGAAGACGGTATTAGACTACAAGTCGGAGCAAATGTTGACCAAAACTTTACTGTTAAGTTGGGTGATATGTCAGCTTCAGCTCTAGGTCTTAAAGGTGCAGGACAAGATGGCACTGAACAAGCTATTTCTTTAGCAAATCCTGAATCTGCTAATATGGCTTTAGCAACGGTCGATGAAGCATTAAAGACAGTGAACAAAAGTAGAGCTGATATTGGTGCATCAATGAATCGTATGGAGATGACTCAAAAAGGAATTGACATTGCAAGTGAAAATCTTGCAGCTTCAGAATCTCGCATAAGAGATGCCGATATGGCAAAAACAATCACTAGCCACGTTAAAAATCAGATATTGCAGCAAGCTTCAGTGTCTCTATTGAGTCAAGCAAACACTAATTCACAAAATGTTCTCGCACTTCTCAAGTAAGTTAATATAACTTATGGAGGTTGATTATGAAGAAGGAACTTATTCTTTGTAAGGTTAGGTTTTTTATCAACAACTCTGTAGCAGCGGATCTTGTCGCGGCTGTAAGTCCTGACGACAAGAATCCGAAAGAAACTTTGGTAAAAGAACTTTACGGAAATTATACTGCTGACAATGATCTTGCTTATACAGAAAAGACATTGAAAGATGCAATCAGTTCATCAGCTTATACTCAGATTGGTTATCTTGAGCCGACTGACCATTTGGTTGCAGAAACAGATGATTTCTGCTTTATTCAATTACACAGGACAGAGAATTGGAAAATAAAATAACTAACGAATATGGGGAAACTTGGACAGAAATCCCTAACGGTGATGAAGTTACAAAAGTTGTAAAATCACTGGAAGGTTGTGAATGGTCTAACTTGAAACTTGACTTTGTTGCAAAAGTTGAAGAAGGGAGCCATTTGGTTGTTCATCTTAACGGTGGAAAGAACAGCTGCGGTGAATGGAATAAATACTTGGTTGACTTGTTATCAACATTCAACAAATTAAAAGATGAAAGCATCGGCGGCTTCAAAGAAGTATGGTTTATTTCTTTGGAAAATGATTGCGCTGATGATGTATTTGATGTGTACATAGGAGTACGACAGTGAAAAGATTTTTGTCATTCTTGTGTGTAATGTTTGCAACTTGTATGTTGCTTTGCGCACAGGAACAGGTGTTGTTCAGCTCAGCAGCAAAAGCTGATGTTGATGGTTATGATTATGTAAGCAACTTTGAAATTGACTCAAAAAGTGGTTATTTCAATAAGTCACAGTTGACAATTCTTGAGCCAAATGAAAAAGGTTTGCGTTTCCTTGCAACAAAAGTACCTAAGGATATCTCAACATCCTATGATATTTTGACTGCATACCCTTCATTCCTTAATGAAGATGTTGAAGGCGCTGGTGCTATTCAGAACGCTGGTGCAATAAAATCAATTAAAGTTACTGCAACTACAAATCGTCCATACGATGAAATCATATTACTTTATTCAACATCGCCTATGGGTCCGATTAAGTCAATAAGAATGCCACAGGACTTTAATAAAATTAAGTCAATGGAAGAGTTTACTCTAACTTTTGAAAATCCATTGTATGAAAAAGACTATAAGAAACGCGAAGTTGTTGCATCTCCTGTACTTGGTGCAGATGCGGACGGTTTATATTTAAGAGGTTTCCGCATTAAAACAAATGCTCCTTCAGGATATAGTACTTACAGTGAGTATTCTGTATTTTATTTGAAATCAGTTGTGGTTGTTTGTGATAAAGCATTTACAGACGAACAGCTTGAAGCAGCAAAAACTCTTAAAGAAGAGTTTGGTATAAAAGAAACAGAAAATGTTGAAAAGCGTGTTAAAGCAGATATTGCAGAACGCAATCGCATTCGTGAAGTTGAAAAAACTTTGATGGCTTCAGAAGAAGATGCAAAATAAAATCTAGGGTCTCGGACTCTACTGGCGGGCTTCGGCTCGCCTTTTTTGTTAATATCCAATTATGGGAATATGGGCAAATATAAAAAGAAAAGTGTCTCCTGTCACTGCATTTGGAAATACAGGACCAATAAAGTTTCGCACTATGTCATTTGGTACAACTGACAGTTTGAAAGCGTATCTTGATGCAACTATGGGACAAACAAAAGATGGTAAGATTATCGTTACTTGTGAAGACGCAGAACAAATCATTGATTACTTACCAACATATTTTGAAAATAAAGAAATTGAATATTGTGACTCTTATGATGAGTATTACAAAAATAAATTAAAGCTAACAAACAGAAATGGGCCTGTTTACGGTACAATGATTCCTGTTATGACAACAGGCTTGCCAAAAAGAGTTACAGGATATTTAAGTGGCTTACGAATGGAACAACTAACGGAGTAATAAATGCAAAGATACGATGATGCAGACAAACAAGAAAGATTGAAGCATGCATTAGATGCTTGGTCGAAAATACCAAATATTTCAGATCATATATCAAAAGACTTAAATCGAGGTGGTGTTTCTCGACAAGTTGTTTCAGCTAATGTTGCAAGTTTATTTGGTGGAACAGATATTGCAAAAGATAATGATCGTTCTGAATGGACATTTCAGTTTGACTTCCCGGATTTTGATAAAATCAAAAAAGAACTTGCTGAAAAATATAAACTTACTCCTGCTGAAGAAGCTCAGAACAAAGCTGTTGAACTTGGAAAGAAGTGGGGAACAAATCCAAACGGAAAGAAAGTAACACCTTACACAAAAGCTATGGAGGCAGGTGAGGAGCACGCGCATCTTTTATTGAATGATGATGGTAAAGATGAATTTGACCCATCATCTGTTTTAACTGTACAGTCATTGACATTGGTACCTTGGGGCTCTGCAAGTATTAAAGATGTTGTTAAAGAGTTTTCAACAATAGAAGAACTTAAAAGATTTCTTAAAGAAAATGATATTGACATTTCAAAAGACTTGAAGGAAGAAACAGCTGTTGAAATCATTGACAAGTTTCCTGACTTCTTTGAAGATACTGAACTTAGTTTTACTGAAAAAGAAGAAAAGAGAATTGAGAATCGTCCTATTTTACTGAGAGATAAAATATTTGATGAATTTCCAATGGAACCTGCGGTAGATTCAATTAAGTATATTCGTCCTGTGTACAGTAAAAATAATGCAAATGGTAATGTTGTAATGGAGATGGATGCAGATGACGCTATGATGAGAATGCAGACATTGTTTGACAAACTAGATAAAGATGAAGAACCAAAACCTGTTAAAACAAAAATGAGTTATAAGCAGCAGCAAAGAATGAGAAATAAAAATCCTATGTGGAAGCCAAATTAAGTTAATATAATTTTGAGTTCGATAACAGATAATTAAATATTTTTTGGAGGTACATATATGTACATCATTGCCAACAATGAGGCAACTTATTTTGAAGGTGAGGCTCTCAAAACAGTAGATCAACTTCCTGCTGGAGCTTGGGGTATCGGTTACCGTCCAATGACCAACGCGCCTTACTTCTATAAGATGGAAGATTACAAAACTTCCCACGGTAAAATCTACGGCGATGCAGAAAGTTTTGCAAAGCACGTTTGGGAGTCTTATGACATCGAAAAAGACAAGAACGTTGGAGCTTTGTTCTCAGGAAATAAAGGTTTAGGTAAGTCATTGACTATCCGTCTTATTGTTGAACATTACATTAAGACAAAACCAATTATCGTTGTAGATCAGTACACAGACTTGCTTCCAAGTGTTTTAAGTGACTTGAAAGACTGTGTTGTTGTTCTCGATGAGTTTGAAAAAATGTTCAAAAAGAATGGTGACGAAGGTATGACTCCACAGGAATCATTGCTTTCAGTACTTGATGGTACAAAGTCACTTTCACATAATTTGTATTTGCTTTCAGTAAACGATGTTTTCTCTCTCAACGAAAACTTGATTTCACGCCCAGGCCGTATTCGTTACCACTTCCGCTATGAAAACATTTCAGAAGTTGCAATCGAAGAATACTGCAAAGACAACTTGATTAAGTCAAGATGGAATGACATTAAAGATGTTGTTGATGTTTTGCGTGGTTCTAGTGTTCAGTCACTTGACATCGTTCAGTCCATTGTAAAAGAAATGAACGCATTTCCAAATATGAATGTTGAAGATATCGCTCAGATTATGAATATCAGCGAAAGCAAGTTGGAAATTGATATTGCTGCAACATTCTCACTTGATGGACACCAGTTCTCAGTAACAGATACTTGGACAGTATCAAAAGGAATATGTAAAGGGTGGTTTGATGATGGATTCTGCTATCTTAGATTCAAGATCAAAAATGTTTCATTCAAACCAACAATTATTCCATCAAGTAATATTCAAATTGACAAATGGGGAGGTTTTTATCCTGATGTTAGTGCAAGTGATCCGTTCTGGGCACAATTCAAAGATGAAGACGGAGATATTTGGATTTCTGCTGATGACCCAGCATTCAGAAAGAAGCACGAACTCAAGCTTGATTGTTTGACAATTTCAAAGCACGTTGACTTCGGTACATTTTAAGTTATAAAAAGTTGTAAAGGACGGGTAAATCCGTCCTTTTTTTACTAATTACATTATGGCAATGGAATTATTTTTTGAAAATCTTATAAAGATTGAAGAGGCTACATTTCAGAATAAGGAAATAACTAAAGTATCTTCAAATTATGGTGATTACTTTGAAAAAGTGGTTAATGACATATTAAATCTTAACCCTATTCGTTTAGACGGCGGAAAAACATTTGCTTTCGACAATAAAGACGATGACAAGTATAAGGAGTTTGAAGCTAAACTTGATGAATTAAGATCAGAAACTGACTATACTAAGAAATGCAATATGTTCAAAGAGCTTACAGGCATTAAATGGAATGACATTGATAAAGATCCATATTCTGTAAATAAGAGTGCAGGTAAGACAATGACAACAGAAATGCAGGAATGTATTCAAGGTGTTTTCATCGCTGCAATGATTACAGAAAACTTTGAATTGCTTAATACATCCAAAGGTGCATCAAAAAAGCCTTATTGGATAATTGATGGCCATAAAGTTGATATTTATGACAATTCTATTTACCAAGGAAAAGTAAATGGACTTCATTGTAATGCAATTAAAGACTCTACAAATCTTAGAGACTTTACTCGCCAAATGGAAATGCTTGGAATGGTTTTGAACTCTGGCTTGCCTAAAGATATTGCAAGTCTTACAGACTTTGCAATTCTTCATCCTGATATGACTTGTGATAAATTGAAAGGAGTGGTGTCAAATCCTGATAAGTTTACAAAATCATTTTTTATAAACAACTATATCAAGCTTACACCATCAACACCAAAAGATGCTTTTGCTCCGGCAGACATATACATTATTGACTTGAGCAATCACGAAAGTGTAAAAGCTATTGAAGAACAGCTGAACGTATTTTGTGAACACGGAACATCTCCTAATGACTTCTCTGACTTCACAAACAGATGGTTAGAAGCTAAAGTTCTTTTCCCAGTTTCACTAAAAATGGGCAAAGCTCCCCAGTGGCATCTTCTTATCAATTCAAATCCAGAAGCACTTAAAAAATATTCTCCTGATGATATTGTTGATGTAAATTTTAATCAGTATGGAAACTCTACTTTTCTTTTAAGTGATGACTCACTTTTTGAATTTAGATGCAAAGGCCAAACAAAATGGCAATGTACTGCAAAACTCAAAAGCTCAACAACTGCTTATGATGGCGGCGGCGCAAAAGTTTATATGAAGGTTGCTTTCGAAGGAAAAGATCTCGATAGACATCTTTCTGATGAAGAAATTGACTTACTTTATCAATGGCCCGTAATAAATCGTTTCTTAAAAGAAGAAGATAAGATTCTTATGAAAGGTGACGATGAATACTTTGAAGCTCACAAAAAGCCAACACAAAAGAATCCACATTCTGCTGCCCAAGGATGTTTAGGTATGGCAAACTTCTTATTTGAGTTGATGATATGTCAAGAACCTAATGAGAAGTTTACTTATGTTGTTCAACATTCTTTCAAAAAGGCTGATGATGTTCAAAATACATATAAACTGATGGACGGAAGCAGCGACATCGAAGTAGAAAATCTTATATAAAAATTGAACTTTCTCCGTTGTTCTTTTATATTATTACTGTAAATAACAACGGAGGAAATTATGTTTGCATCAGAACTCGCAAAAAAATATAATTGGGGACTTCCTACAACCTGCCCTTGTTGTGGTGTTAATCTTGAAGTAAATGACAGCGGTGAGGTTTTTTGTCCAAATGACAGCTGTGCAAAAAAGATTGAACACGCAATCATAAAAATGTCAAATAAGTGGAATGTTCTTGAAATCGGTCCACGAATCGTTGAAGACTTCGTAAAAGAAGCAAATATCAAATCCCTCGCACAGTTTCTTCGTGAAATTGACAATCCTATACTTGACAATGTAGCAGGCAAGAATGCTGAAAAAATACGAAAAAATCTTAAGGCAGCAATGTCAACTAAAAGAACTCTTGCCAACTTTATATCTGCTTTTGACATCGAAGACTTTGGTGAAAGACGATTGCAGACTTTAGTTGATGCAGGTTACAACACAATCGAAAGCTTCTTTGAAAAAGCAAATGCTCATGACATATCAAAAATCAAAGGGTGGACTTTGGAATCAGGCATTAAAGTTTTGCAGGCTTTATCAGAAATCAAAAAAGACTTACTTGAAGTATCAAAACTTTGCAATATCGGAGAAGAAGAAAAGAAAGAAGGAAAGTTTTCTGGGCTTTCATTCTGCTTCACAGGTTCAAATGACTTCAAACCTGAAGAGAAAAGAAAACTTCTCGAGGAAAAAGTTGTTGAACTTGGCGGAACTGTTGAAAGCGTAAAGAAAGGACTTTCATACCTCGTTTCTTCTGAAACAGGAACAGCAAAAATGGTTAAGGCTGAGAAACTTGGAATTGCAACAATTACATATGAAGAGTTTTATAAAATGATGGAGGCTTAATATGAAGAAACTGTTTTATGTTTCGTATGTTTTCTACCTTTCAGGTGGTCGTGTAGGTCACGGAGATTTGAGAATTGAAAGTGAAACTTCTGGTGATCATATTGAAATGTCCTGGGAAACAATGGAATCCTTCAAGGCAGTAATTATGAAAGCGATTAAAGATAACACTGGATATATCCCAGAAAGTGTTTTCATTTCATTCATTCAGCCACTTGAAGAACATAATCCTGATGTTGAATTGACAATAAATGCTAAGACAGAGGACTAGAATATGGTATGGTCTTGGGCGATGGGTAATATGGAGGTTACACCTACAAATATGATTATAATTATTTCAGTAGTTTTATTGTTCTTTGCGTCGCTTGGCTTAATCAGTTGGCTTGAACATAAGTATGATAATCAACAGTTTACCGCATCAGAAGCAAGAGAACATATTGACAAAATGCATGCGGAAGATTTGGAAAGATTTCGCAAAGAGTCCTTTAAGAGAATGTCAGCTCTAATTGCAACGGCTGTTCATCTTGGAAACAATAACGCAGAAATTGATTTCCAAGAAATATGGAAACACAAAGCAACAAAAAGCGAAGTTGAAGAGTTTGAAAACTTTATGACAAAAGCTTTTGAAGATAAAGGACTCAAAGTAAGCTGGGTTTGTGGAGCAGATGAAGGCCCAGAAATTATGAAGGTGGAGTGGTAAAGATGATAAGACAGGCAGTTTATGTTGACCCAAAAGCATTTAACAGTGTTGCTCAGGAAAAAGCAAATGGTGATAAAGTAAGATATTGGACAACTTCAATTATCGGAGAAAATCTTGCCTTGCCAAGTTGCTCAGGCCAAATTGATGTTGATGTTGGCAAGTGTAGTGAAGAGTATGAAAAGCCAATTCTGTACACTTTCTCAAAAGGCACTGTAAAGGTTTACAAAAACGGAAAAGATTACATTCCTAAGAAAGATTTCTATGAAGATTACAGCGGGGATGGGATATATTGTTATAACGGCTGGAGCGGACAAAGAATAAAAATCTCTGAAGATGAATTCATCACTATTGACAAAATCACTATGAAGTGGATCTCTTTCAGTGAAGATGACTACACTTATGTTGATAAAGAAAGCGGAGAAGTTGCTCGCTTGGTTTTCAACCAGTTGCTGAATCTTAATTATGACATCTACGATTTCAAAACATCTGCTGCCTACATCAAAATGACTGATGAAGTTTTCAAAAAGAAGATTGCTTCTGTCGTTCATAAAGACCGCTATGGAGTTCAGATTGAGCTTGGCGATGTTGTAATGTATCAAAACCAAACTTGGATGTGCCCTTTCATTGTAACATCAATCGAGCCTGAAACAGTAAACAACAAGACACCTAGAAAGCTTATCGTAATTCGTACAAATAACCCGAATAAGAAATTGACTTGGGGGCTGTAATATGAAAGGCGAATTACCAGAATTTAATTTGTGGCGTTCTGTAGATGAGTCAGCGATTTTTTCCGCAATCAATAATTACCTTGAAACTTGCATCACATATAATTCTGTTGAGCATCATTATGATGTAATTGGTGAAAAAGATGTTGATGAGTGGAAGGTTGGCGATAAATGCTGGCGAATCATTACTCGTTTTCTCAATAACAATGATGAAAATGTTCACGTGTATATTGTAAGTATGTATCTTCTCGATTTTAAGACTCGACCCTACATATATGATTACAGTTTGACTGATGAGTTGTCAACCGACAAGCTGCATTTTCTCATAAAAATTGACTATGATGATAATACTTGGGACATCGAAGAAATACTTGGTCCAACAAGTTAAGTTTTTTGAACTTTGAGTTAAAGTCTTTTATATTATTACTGTAAACAAACAAAAGGAGTAAACTATGGATAAACTTGAAGCTTTGAAGAAACAGTATGAAGGTGACATCAAACAGATTGATGATACAACTTTCATTATCAACGGAAACACTTACAAATGCTACGATGATGACGAACTTGAAGATGCAGCTCGTGAAGACATCAGAGAGATTTGGGAAGACTTATCAGAAGTTGATGCTGAGCGTGAAGCATTCCTACAGAGATGTGGCGGTATTGAAAACTTTTATAACGAAGATTATATCAACGATTTCCGTATTGAAGACAGCGATACTTTTGGTGATATGAGTGACAATGAAATCATCGACTATCTTAAAGAAAATGACTACTTTGTTGATGTAATCCCAAAAGAAGCTTTTGATACTGACAAAGTTGTTGATTACATTTATGATACAGATGGTGCCAGGGGACTCTCAAGAGTTGATGGAGAAATTACTTGGGTTGACGGCGGCTACAACTTGATAAAGGAGGACTAAAATGGATTTTAACGATCTTAAGTTCAATCCTGAGTTCAAGTCTGAATATGTTCTTACTTTGAATAACGGAATCGGTCATAAGCGTAATCTTGCCTGCTATTGTGAAAAGCATCGTTGCTTCGTAACACAGAAACAGATTAAGTCAGGTAACAGACATTGCTTTGATAAGAAAGTTGAAGGTTTTGACCATTGCATTCACTGTGTGTTAATTACTGATGAAAACTTTGAAGAATTAAAAGCAAAATCCGCATTAGAAGAAAAGCTGAAGGAATACTAAAATGGCAACATTTTTGGCTCCTGAAAAATACTTTATGACAATTGCAATGGATGTGATGGACTTCAACGGAAAGCTCCTTGCAGACGAACTGCTCAATAACAGGTTTGCTTGGGGCAACAACGGTGAAGACTACTGCAGCGTACATTATGTAATGCAGCAAGATGACCATAGCAATTTGTGGTGGGAATTGATTTGTAAAAACGCTTATGAAAATGAGTGGAAGTTTGTTGCAAATCTTTACGATGGAGTAAAATTGCTTGATAAGATTGTTTATTACTTCAAAGTCGTAAACGGCAATGTTGATAAAGAAACAATAAAGGAAGGATGATGCGTACACTATTTTCTGACTTTGAAAGATATTGCGTAGATCTTTGTAAAAGCATAGGCTTCGACCCAAAAGATATCGCAGACGCAATTGAAAAAGTTAAAAGTAATTCTGAGTTAACTGACCGTTATTCTACGGGTACATATAAAATACCTGCGGGAGATAAATACTTTTGGGTTATTGATTGCTCAAGACTTTCAACTTTTTTAGGCAGTCCAAATTCCGAGCCTGCAAGAATCATAATTAATTGCAAGCTTTATAAAGAGATTGATGGAAATGCGATGTGTATTGACAGAGTACATTATGACTGCCAAAGAGATAGTTCACAAGAACCGTTTACTATTACTGAAAAGTCGAGTCGTGAATTAAAATACGGCAGTTAATATTACTAAAAAGGAGACTTTATATGAAAGAGTTTTTGTCGGTGACTTACATATAGGACACGAAAATTGTTTACGGTTCGACAACCGTCCTTTTAAGGACCTTGCTGAACAGAATGAAAGCAAAGTCTGCATTGGAAGAAAAGTTGAAAGAGTATTGAGGTTAATATACAACTATGGGTAAAGAATTTTATATTTCAGATTTGCATTTCTCTCACGCAAATGCAATCAATTTTGACAATCGTCCTTGGAAAGACATTAATGAAATGAATGAAGCAATCATTCGCATTTGGAATGAACGTGTTACTGATGAAGATGATGTTTGGATTCTTGGCGACATCTCTTGGACAAATCCTTATGAAACACGATGTTTGATTGCTCGTCTTCGTGGCAAGAAACACTGGGTTACAGGCAATCACGATTACAAGCTGTTAAAGAATGAAGAACTTTGCAGACAGTTTGTTGATGTTTATGAATGCTATCACAAGCATATCGACAAAGCAGGAAACACTGTGATTCTTTCGCACTTCCCAATCTTTATGTTTGACGGCGTTTATCACGGTCATACTGTTCATCTTTACGGTCACGTGCATACTAACCCACACGACTGTGATATGATTGAGAAGTGGAAGAAAGAATATGAAAGTGTTGTTGGCCACGAAGTCAAAATGTACAATGTTGGTATTATGTGCCCTGCTATGGAATGGGGACCTAAAACACTGAATGAAATCATTGGAGGTAAATAATGAAACATTTCGTTGTTGTTGATATGCAGAATGACTTCTGTACAGGAGCTCTTGCTAACAAAGATGCAGTTGCAGTCATTCCAAGAATCAAAGCAGAATTGCAGGCAGCAAAGGCAGAGAAAGCAAACATCATTTTCACCCGTGATACACATAGTGAAAATTATCTTGAAACAGGTGAAGGAAAACATCTTCCTGTAAAGCACTGCGTAAAAGACACTGAAGGTTGGCAGGTTGTTCCTGAACTTATGGAAGAGACTGATGAAAACACTCTCTTCATTGACAAAACTCACTTCGGTTTTGACAACTGGACAGAATATGTCAAAGAAGGCGATGAAGTTGTTATCTGCGGAACTTGTACATCAATTTGTGTAAGTGCAAATGTTTCTGCTTTGAAAATGATTGAAGGCGTTGAAGTAAAAGTACTTTGTGACTGCTGCGCTGACATCAATGAAGAAGCTCATAAAGCAGGATTGAAAGTAATGGAAATGCAGCAGGCTGTACTTATTTAATGTACTGATGGAAATGTAAATAAAAAATCAAAGGAGTGTCCAGGTAACGGGTTCAAGCGTGGAAGAACCTTTAAGCCTTGGAATAAAAAATGAGTATTGCGATAACAAAGTACAGAGTTGTCGCTCGTTATAAAGACGGCAACACTGTATGTCAAGGCATTACAGAGAATGAAAATGCTGTAGATGCTGTCGCAGCAGAACTTCGCAAAAACGGTTATGTTGTAAGATGCTATGATATAATTCCTTGTATAGGATTTGGAGGTCATTAAATGTTGGATCCTAAAGATTTTGAGCCTAAACTCGAAAAGTGGTTCAAAGATTGGTTTGAGAAAAACGGAAAAGATTCGCCGATGGTTATCGGTGTAAGTGGCGGAAAAGACTCCACAGTTTGTTTGAAACTTGGTATCAAATATCTTGGCAAAGATCGTGTTGTTCCTGTTCTTATGCCAAATGGTACACAGGCAGACATTCAGGACAGTATCGACATTTGCAAAGAGTTTGGTGTTGAGCCTATTACAGTAAACATCGGTACTGCATATAATGCTCTGTTTGATGCAATCAACATTGGCAAAGACTTGAATGAATGTAAAGTTTTTACTACAAACACTCCTGCCCGCCTTCGTATGGCAACATTGTACGGAATTGCTGCTGCGGTTAATGGCCGCGTTGTAAACACTTGCAACCTTTCTGAAGATTATGTCGGTTACAGTACAAAGTGGGGCGATGCAACAGGCGACTTCTCTCCTCTTGCAAAGTTGACAAAAACTGAAGTTGTTGCTTTGGGAGATTACCTTGGCATCAGCGAGAAATGGACTCACAAAGTTCCTTCTGACGGAATGTGCGGAAAGTCTGATGAAGACAATATGGGCTTCACTTATGAAACGCTTGACGCGTACATCCGCGATGGACTTCCACCTAAAGATTTTGAAACAATGCAAAGGATTGACAGAATGCACAATCACCCGAACACAGCAAAGAAACTTGTCGTTTTTGATGTTTTTGACCCAGAAAAATAATTCATAAATATGCGGGAGTTTTTAACTCCCGCAAGTTTTCTTTTATATTATATTTGTAAAAACCCAAATAATTCGGAGGTATTCCTATATGTGGGAAATCGATGGTAAGTTGACTGACGATGAGTCAGAGGTTATGAAGGCGTTCAATTTGAAATATGCGCCTATGGTAAAGTCACCGCTTGACACAGATCAGTATAAGAAGTCAATGAAACAGGCTTACTTGCATCAGTTCAGTGGTGATCACGCAACTTGGGACTTCAAGGCTCGTAATGTTGGAGATGCTGCATCTCACGAAAAGTACACAGCTGAAGACCGTGAAGAAATCAAAAATCAGATCCGCGCTTACTGCGCACTCCGTTACACAAAAGAGGAACTTGCTTTCCTCGGTGATCCTGTCTCTCGTCCTTGGATTCACAACAACTTTATCGAAGTTGAACGCGATTGGAAGCCTCATTTTGAAGACTTTGAAATCGAAGATGATCCTATCTCAGGACTTGCTGTTCACACAAAAGGCGTTCAGTGGAAAATCTCAGATTATGAAATTCCTGTTCTCGAAATCGCCGCAGAAACATATTACCGCAATCACTACGATTATGAAAAGCTTGCAAAAGACTTCAAAGAAAAGACTGAAGAAAAACTCCGCTTTATGCGCGAAGGCATTTATGCGCCTGGCATCTTCTCAGAGTTTGGTGCCCGCCGCCGCGTTTCTTTTGAACTTCAGGATTGGTTGATTGGCCGCCTTGTTGAAGAGAAAAAGCACAATGCTATCGGTCCTATTCAGGGCTTTATTGGTACATCAAATATGTATCTTGCAATGAAGTATGGCGTTACTGCAGTCGGCACAATGGCTCACGAATTTTTTGAAACTATGCAAGGACATAGAGAGTATAACATTGCATACACAAATAAAGTTGCTTTAGATGCTTGGATAAAAGAGTACGGTGTTCTTAATGGAATTGCTTTGACTGATACTCTTGGTTTAGATGTTTTCCTTAGAGACTTTAGAAAAACTTATTCAATATTATTTTCAGGTGTCCGTCACGATTCTGGTGATCCATTTAAGTGGGGCGATAAGATGATTGAACACTATAAAAAATTAGGTATAAATCCTCTTGATAAAACATTGTTATTTAGCGACGGTTTAGACTTCAAAAAAGCAACAGCGATAAATAAATACTTTAAAGGTAAAGCTAAAGTTTCGTTTGGCATAGGCACATATCTTTCAGGACCTCAAGGAATTGAGCCATTAAACATCGTTTGCAAAGTTGTTCTTGTAAATGGTGGCGATGTAGTAAAATTAAGTGACTCTCCAGGTAAGTGTATGTGTCGTAATCCTGAGTATATTGATTATGCTAAAAGAGCTATAAAATGGAGACTTGAACACGAAGAGTTGGCTAACTATTAAACAATTAAAAAGAGCTCTCCTTGAACTTAACCGGTCAGAAGGGTTCTTGGGGAGTTTATTTTGGAAAACGCTATTCTTGTTTCTTCTATTGAAGAATGTCTTTTATTGATGAATTTAGAAGTTAATATATTATAGGAGATAAATATGAGTAATAAGGAGATTGCCGCTGAAATGCCGAAAAAGAAAATTGGTATTTTCGGCGGCACTTGAAAACATTTGATCCTTTCCATCAAGGACATTTGAAAATCGCAGTTGAGGCTGCAAAGAAGCTTGACAAGGTAATCATCGTACCAACGATTTGTGATTACTATCGACCTGACTCAAGAAAGTTGTTTACTTTCGATGAAAAGGTTGCAATAATTACAAAGATGATTTCAAATGCACCTGGGAATATTGTAATTGATTGTCTTGAAAAAGACAAAGACAGTAAGTGGCGAACAGTCAACACAGTTGAGCATTTCAAAAAGCTGTATCCTAATGATGAATTGTATCTTATAATCGGTGAAGACTCATATAAAAACTTCCCAACTTGGTTCCGATATGAAGACATTCTCCTTATGACAACTTTGATGGTTGTTCAGCGTGGAAACGACAGCAGAGATGATGTTGAAAAAGACATTCCTTGTGAAGAGCTTTACATTGGTAAAGATTTCTTGGAAGCAAGTTCTTCAAAGGTTCGTAACAAGTTAATATCTGAATTGATAGAAATGTACTTGGACGACGCAGATTGGTACAACAAACTTTAAGAGGTGAATATGAATACAAGTTTGATTATTGGATGTTTTTGTTGCTTGATTATCCCAGGTGTAGTACTGGTTGGAATCCATCATCTGATTGCATTCATACTTGAAAAAGTATATATGTCAAGTAAAGTGAGGCCTGATGGTATCATTCGAACGTTGCGTGATATGTCAATAATGGGCTATGCATACGAATGGTGGCAGCATCTCTGGTACTGGACATTCTTCACAATAAGATGCGCCGTTTGCTTGTTTGGTTTTATATTTGCGTTGGGTTTTGCAACTATGGTATTTGATGCAAGAAGCTTTATCAAAAACAATCAAGAAATGATTACAAAGTATGAAGCTCTTGAATATCCAACTGCTCAAGATTATGTAAAAGCTTACGAATACAATAAGAAGTATGAAAGTGCCAGTTTACTTGCAACTGAAGAAGTTGGTAAAAACCTTAAAAAGATTGACGATGTAAAACTGCTAGGTAAGATTTTGGAGAATGCGAAAAATGCTGAAAAAGATCAAAGAAAATACAAAGCTAAAGACACCAGTTTTTACTGTTGTAGAAAAGGAGTTTGAAAACTCAAAGTTCAAGCCTGTTGGTTTGAATTGCAACGACTGGTGTATGTTGATAGCAGCAGACGCAAGTTCAAGAGAAAATCCTGTTTGCGTTTTTGTTGAACAGACACGCTGGGGCGCAGAAGCAAAAACTATTGAGTTCCCTTGCGGTACAGTGGAGGATTCTGAAATGAAAGATCTTCCGCTTGAAGGTTATGACGACGCTATTAAAGAGGTTAGAAAGAACGCCGCCATTCGCGAGTTTGAAGAGGAGACAGGAATTGACCTCGGACCGTACAAAGAAAGAGTCGGACTTCTTGGTACCTTCAACCCAAACCCTGCTTACTTCAATAATCATATGTCAATCTTTTGCGTCAAAGTGCCTGATTTGCTGGAGAGATTTCAGAACAGAAACAAACAGAACCTTGATGAAAACGAAGATTGCAGAGTATTTGTTGACCGTGTACTTAACCGTTATTGGGATTTATCAAGTCACGCGATGGGTATCGCTGCACTGCAAAAGATGGCAATAACCCCAGTTGATGCTTTGGAGTATTGCGAGGCTATTCCGAAACAACCTAAGTAATCACAAAGCTTTTGAATAGAGCGGGGACTTGATTCCCGCACATGTTATGGGACACAAGAATCCAAGCGGAATGCATAACCGCGTTAATGCAGTATTGGTTAACTCACGAAAAGAAGGAAGAAGAATCACTGGTGTTTTGATTGGTATGAATGAGAACACTTATGGAGAACTTCTTGAGGCTTATGATTACATTTGTGAAGTAGGCTATGTGCCTGAAGCATTTTGGAAACATCACGATCTTTATGAAGGTTTTCGTAAAGAATGTGTTAATGAATGGAATAAGATTTTTAAGGCTCCTTACTTAACAGTATCAAAAGTTGCAGAATGGCCTTGGAAATTGTACACCCGCCGTCTTAAGAACAGATTTGAACAACTGCTTAAACATTATGCAAGCGAGTACTTTGTTCAAACTATTGCATATTGGATGCAGAAAGGCTGGGTAATTCAGGAAAGTGATTTATATTCTTCATATCCTGTACTTGAAAAGATGGGCGTTGAAATTGCAAAGCAGTCTTGGATTGAAAAGTATAATAAGTCAGTTACAGGAGAAAACAATGAAGAATAAACCATCTCTTTATGTTGACAATAAATGGCTTCATTTTGACTTTTGGTGCAATAAAAACATTCATCAAATCAAAATGTACTCTGAAAAAGATGTCATTGTTCAATGTGGTCTTTTAAGAGATGGTACTATTGATGTTCTTATTTGGTATGGAGAAGATCGACATCTTATTGTTCAGCAAACTGTGCCTTATATTGAAGGTCAGCATTACAGTATCAAATATCTTTTTGGGTATACAACTCGTGAAATAAGATTTGTATCATTTATGGCACCGCACGGCGTCCTTCCAATTTGTACTTATGTTGGTCCAAAAAGCAACAAAGAAGTTGAGTTTTACAAATGCGAAAAGTATTTGCATCCTCGTGAAGCAAAGAAGCTTTGGAAATACATCAACAAAAGAAAGTTGGTATCAAAAGCGATTTGGGATCCAGAACTTGAAATGTATGATTGGAAATGCAAAGCCTGCAACTATTCTTGGGTAAGCAATCCTGACATTGGATATGTTCGAAAGTTTGAAGATGATCCTGAAGTAATGCGCCACTTTTCTTACAAAGGCATTGACTATTCCCGTTGTGAAGACTGGGAAAACAGTATGTTGACTTTCTATAACAAAGAAGAGTGGGATGCAACAGTTAAACAACTTGGTTATCCTGAAGGCACTTACAAATCATTTGATGAAATGTGGGAAAAGCCTTTTGTACGCGGTACTTGGGAAGAAGTCAATAGAAGCAATCAGGAGCAAGGACATTGGTGGAGATGTAAGTCAAAACACAATTGGCTTGTTGATGATGAATACTATGCAAGCAGTGACAATCCAAAATATTTTGAAAAAGTAATAACACCTGGATGGCATCAGTCACATCCTGAAAATGCAAAGCGCTGTCCTGTTTGTGAAGACTTGTATCAAATTATGCAAAGTGGCTGGAGACCATTAACACCTATACAGCGGTTCAAAGAATGGTATCGTTGGTGGTCAGAATATCAAATGTTTAAGAAAAAGAATAAATAAAACAAGGCGGCAATTAAGCCGCCTTTTGTTATTTCTCCCCTATTACTTCAGGTTCGACTTTTTCAACTTTTGGTTTGTCATCGTGTTTTGTTTCAAAGCCTTGAAGCGCTTTTCCTGTCGTTACCAAAGTTGTTACAACGCCAAGAAGAGTTGCAACATACCCAAAGAATGATCCATCAAGTGGCATACCAATAAAGTGTGCAACAAGGAATGCAGCAATACTTAATGTAATGATGACAATGTCAAACATTATGATTAAGCCGAACGCCCATCTTGTTGAGGAGATATCACTATTGTTATCTGCTATTTCTCTTAAACTTATCATATTCTTGTAACCCCATCAAAATTAGTTAAATAAGAATAACGTATTCTGTCACATTGCCAAAGTGGGACTTCTTTTTGAGCGTTTCAACTATGTAATTTTTATATTTTTCTGTTTCATCAACTACGAATAAATAATTTTTACATTTATACTTTTCTAAACATATATCAATCCATTCATCACAGCTTTTTTCAACCTCATCATTATTTTTATTCCAATGTTCTTTCCCTCCATAAGGCGGACAAGTAAATAATACATCAGCTTTTGTAATATCTTTTTTATTGAGAATATCTTCTACTTCTACTTTACTTTTTCTAAATTTTAAGTATTCTATAATTTTATTGCTTTCTTGAACGTGCTTTTTATTTATGTCTTTACCTATGTATGTTTTGCCATTCATTTCAGCGCCAATCATTCTTCCGCTAAAGCCTGAAAATGGATCTACAATAATGTCATACTCACTTAAATACTTTTTAATAAGTTTATCAGCAAGTGAAGATGAAAACAATGAAACTCTTTGAGCAATCTTTGCTACTGAGAAGCCTCTTAATACATCTTCGGGTGAACACCTTTTAACGTATTTTAACCTATTAAGAGCAGACTTTAGAATTAAGTTCTTATCTTCCCAAGCTTCTAACGGGCATTTTTGCCCCTTTCTTGATGCCTCATATATTGACTTATGAAAATGTCTAATAATTCCATCATAGGATTTGTCTTTTAAATCTTGATTAGGATATGGGAAGTCAAGTTGTCTATAAAACAGATTAAGAAAATCTTTAGTATATGTGTTATTAACATAATCTATATATTCTTTACAATCTGTAATAAATATAACGTTATTTTGTAAAGCGCATTGGTGTTTTGCTTCAAAAAGTCCGTCTTGACTTCTGTCGTAAGGATTTATCATTCTTCTTGATGCGTCCTTAATCTCAAAAAATTGTAGCCCTTTAATTTCATAAAGTTTTCCATTTATCTCAAAGTCTGGCGTATATGTATGCTTTTTATTATTATAAAAATATTCAAAAGACTTATTACATCTTTTTATATTATTTCCTTTATCAATATTAAAAATCCAAAACGCTAATTCCCAAGAGCTGTCGAAAGCAGTTCCCATATAAATATATTTTTTCTTTATAGAGTTTTGTATGTCAATATTTTGCATTTGATGTTCAACACCGTATTTAGCTAAGCAAGTTTGCTTAGCTTTTTCAGCAGCTGCTTCTCTATTAAGTTTATTTTTCTCTGTAACTTTATCAACTATCTCCTGATTTTTCATTGGGTGGTCAACACCATATTTCTCAATAAATGTTTTTTTGGACTTAGTTTTATTATTTTCAGATTGGAATGAGTATTCAACACCATATTTTTTTAAGCAGGTTTTCTTTATCTTCTCTTTACACTCATTTGTCTTTGATATGTTATCTACACCATAAACTTCTAACATATGATTTTTAATCTTTACTTTTACATCATCCCTTTGAAAAGAATTCTTAACCCCATAATGTTCAATATTATAACGCGTTCTCTTATCAAATCTCTCTTTTGCTAAGTTTGGATTGTTTTTATACATTTCTTTTTGTGAAAGCGAGCACTTGCAGCGTTTACACATAAACCCCTTATTTCTTAATCTGGTCTCAAAAACACATCCACAGTTTTCGCATATAGCTTTATAATAAAGTAAGCTGTTAGGCGCATTTATAATTTCTTCTTTTGTTAAAACTCTGTCACTATAATATTTTTTATCACTCATATCAATTAGTATATTAACACCTACCTTTAGGTGCTCTGTTATAAAGCAATGGTAATCTTTTTATTCGTCATAAACTAATTTATAAAAATTAAGCTGAGTCTTTGGACTCAGATGAGGAGATATTCAATGGGTTCAAAAAATTCTTGGCGTTTACTTTTCGTTGATATTGACTCTTCTTTCTCTGTATCAACAGAGAGCTCAACTATCAAAGGTTATATGGTAGTTCGTGCTCCTAAAGGAGAAACAAGTCCGTATTACTTCGAAAAAGGGAATATGACTGCCATCTATGCAATGATTGGTGTCCCAACAGCAAACTGGCCTGACCTTTATGAAGCTGAAGCTTTTAATCAGGAATATGGCTTGTATATCTCTGCTCCTGCAGGTTCATCTAAAAAGTATCCATCTTACTTCGGCGGCGCTTACATTACATCAAAAGGTCTTATCGACTTTTATAATGTAACAGGTAAAGATGTCATCGACTATACACAGATGGTTCAGGTTGGATTTGAGGATGCACAGGGATATGAAAAGACAACTGTAAATGTTATCGTAAATCCTAAAGGCGTTGGTGGCTCAAGTGGCTACGCTCTCAATGGAAAAATTGATGGTACAAAAGACAACATCGCTCTTTACATTACAGGTATTGAAGCTAAACAGTGGGCATCAATTCAGGAAATTGGTATCAACTACTGGGGTGATGAAACTTCAGGATTCAACGAAGGAACATACTACTACTCTGTAAATAAAGTTGACCACAAGTTGTATATTGAAAATGCAGAAGGCGAAGCAGTTACAGATTATTACTGTGGTGTTTGGGTAAAAGCTGCTGATGGTACTTACTCAGTAATTATCGGCGGTAACTCTTGGATTTTGGCAGAATCAAGTTTGACAACTCAGTCAGCTGTTCTTGCAGAACTTGAAAACCTTGGTATCAAGGCTACTTCAACAAACACATATGAAAACACAGATGCGCCGCTTTTGACATTAACTGACTTGTTCACAAACATCGAAAACTTGTGTGCAAATGGTGGAGCTGCAAAACCTAAATGGAGTGAAGTTGTTGCTTATCTTGAAAGTGGTAACAAGCTTGTTGTAACAAACACAGAAGCTGATGGAACAGAAACAGCAGTTGCTGACTTCGATGAAAGCAAGTTCTTCAATGTTGAGTTTGTTGTTACAGATGCTTTAGGAAACAAGACAGCTTATACAACAGCAGAATCTTATACATCGCCATTTAACCGCTACCAGGGACTTACTTGGTTGCTTAATGTTAAGCCTTTCACATACGGTTACATTGTTCAGAAGTCTGCTGCAGAAGTTACAACTAAAGTTTCAATTTCTTCAATCGGTTACGACAAATGGTTGTACGATGTTGCTGTACCTATTATCTTCGGACCAAAGCTCAAAGATGTTTCTCGTGACTTGCTCAACTCAGTCGACTTCAACAATGATGACAACTTGTTCTTGTATTGTGAAGTATCATATGACGGCTCAACACCAATTATGCCGGAAGAAAAAGCTGTTTCAAAGAAACTCAAACTTTATCAGTACAACTCTGATGCAGAAGAATCTTTGACAACTTTGGCAAAAACTTGTACAGATGTTGGTGAAGCATACGAAACACAGTCATTGCTTATCTACGGCGATTACATCGTTTCAATGAACGACGGAAAAGCAGTAGGAATCACACCTACAAATACAACATCACTTCAGATCGACCACGAAATCTTGTATGTTGTATCTGCAAGTAACTTCCAGATTGAGAAAGAAGATGATGAAAACTATCCTTTGAAGAAAGACATCAACTACAACACAATGACTTTCAAAGTTACTGAGGAAGTTTACCCAGGTGAAATGATGAATGGTGGCGAGTTCACTGGTTCTTTCAATGAAAAGGGCAAAGATTCTTACGGTGCAAATATTTATTGGCCAAATGTTTTGAATGACGATGATATGTCATTTATCGAAATCCACCCAGACAAAACATTTGATGAAGATCTTGACTCACACGGTATTTACACAGGCACTCGTATTGTTGATGACAAGTTGACATATGACTTGACAGGTACTTTGGTTCCTACAACATATGACGTCAAGCTTAAAGGTCAGCGCTATGTAACATACGCAGTTGAACAGAACATCAAAGACGGCACAACAGGTGGTTCTTGGCGTGATGAGTTCCAGATGGTTGTAAAGCAGGGTTGGACAGAAGCATTTGATTCTCAGTATGATGATGTATACATCTTTATGGATCCAACTGGCGAAGAGTTTGTTCACACACAGCACGCTTCTTTGGTAATGACTCACAAACTTGCTATTGCAATCTCTCCAAAGAACATCACAAAAGCTGAGTTCGCAAACCCAAGTAAAATCACAGTTACAGGCCGCTCTAAACAGACAGCACAGTTCGCTGGTGAGTTCCAGTACTATGACGCTTACACAGGTAAGTCATTCTGGATGAAGCCAATCGGTGATGTTGGTTTGATGTGTGCTCGTATTTACGACTTCAAAATGGGTGGTTGGCCTCCAGCTTGGTACAACTACAATGATATGGGCGGTCAGCTGCCTCGTGCTGTTCTTAAAGCTCGTTGGAACTTCTCTGATACAGCAACAAAGATTATGGACGAAAAAGGTATCAACCCAATCGTTTATAACTCTGATGACGGCTTGATGGTAACATCATCAAAGACAACTCAGGATCCTAACAACCTTACAGACTGGTCTTATCTTGAGCACGTTATGGCGTTCTTGCTTTGTAAGCGTGATATCCGCGACCAAGTAATGCGTCAGCAGATTAAGAAACCAATCGATGATTACTGGATGGGAGTTCGTCAGACTCAGGTTGAAGCAATTCTTGCAAAAAGAACAACAGGTTCAAACAAGATTTGGACAAAAGCAGTTTGTGACATCGCTGGTGTAAACACAGACATTACAAAAGCTGCTCGTAAGTTCATAATCTATGTTAAAGTAAAGGTAACACCTTTCTCAGAGTATGTTGAACTTCAGTTCGAGAACGTGAATCAGACAACTAACCTTTAATTTTATTAAAAGTTAAAACTGCATCTTACATATAAGATAAAAGGCGGCGCTTCGGTGCCGCCTTTATTTTTTGTTAATATTATAAATAAGATTAAAGCGATGTGGGAAAAAGCCTGATAATAACCACTAAATATTGAATGATTGAAGCTGACTTAGGTAGAATTATTACTTCTAAGAAGTATGCATCAGGCACAATTTACATATCAGATTTGACAAACAATATGTGGGCTGTTACAGTTTTGGATAGAGATAATATTGTTATCTCTTCAAGAACTTTTGCTTTTTCAGATAAGACTGAAAAGACGGTTTGGGAAAGTTGCCGTTCTTACTATAAAAAAGTTAAGGAATGCGTTTTTCAAAGAAAACTTGAATTGATTGACGCATTGGAGGACTTATGAGCATAATCTCCTATTCTCTTGGGGCAGTGGAAGAAGTTACTGGTTCAAAACATATTCTTGAGATTGATGGCTTACCATATATGATTGACTGTGGTGCTTGGCAAGGTGCTGAAAGTGCTCAAGAACGCAACAGAGAATTCACATTCCCAGTTGACAAACTTCAAGCAGTCTTTTTAACCCACGCACATTATGATCATTGTGGCTTGCTACCTAAACTTATCAAAGATGGCTACACAGGTTCAATCCGTTCAACACCAGCAACAAGAGATCTTGCATCGATAGTAATGCTTGACTCTGCGAAGATTCAAAAGTATGAAAAAGGCGGTCCCGCTTATGAAGAGTCGGATGTTGTTGAAGCAATCAACCACTTCCGCTGTCACGCATATCGAAAAGAAAAAGTACTTGATGAACGCGTAACATATACATTGTATGATGCAGGCCACATTCTTGGTTCATCAATGATTGACATATCAGTTTTAAGAAAAAGAAACTTCTTTCAAAAGTTGATTAAAAAAGAAGATGAGAGAATACATATTCTTTATACAGGTGACTTAGGACGCAACTCAAATCCTATCACAAGAAAGCCTGATACAGATATGCCTGCTCCTGATTACATATTCCTTGAAAGTACTTATGGCAATCGTACACACGAATCATTGGAACACTGTTATGAAGAGCTTACAAATGTTATCAATGAAACAGTTAAACGAGGCGGTAAAGTTATTATCCCATCATTTGCTGTTGAAAGAGCTCAAGAGATCATTTACTACATTAAAAGATTGATGGCTGTTGACGCTATCCCAAGAGTACCTGTTTATGTTGACTCTCCTATGGCAAGTAACGCAACTGGCGTTTTCAACATACATCCTGAATGCTTTAATGAAAAGATTGTAAATGAGTTTATAAGCAAAGGAAAGAATCCTTTTAGTGTTCGTTCTTTGCGATTTATTTCAGATTTCCGTGAAAGTCAGGCAGTTGCAAAGTCAAAAGATCCTTCTATTATAATTGCTGCAAACGGAATGTGCGAAGCAGGACGAGTCATCAACCATCTTAAAGAAGGCATTGAAAATCCTAAGAACACAATTCTTATTGTTGGCTATATGGGTGAAGACACACTAGGAAGAAAGATACTTGAAAAAGAAGAGCTGCTAACTATTGATAATAAAGAGTATCATTTAAAAGCTGAAGTACATAAGATTAACGCTTTCTCAGCACACGCAGACTATAACGAAATAACTGCTTGGTTAAATGAAATTGATACATCAAAATTAAAAAAGATTTTTCTTGTACACGGTGACAAAGATGCTCAAGAATATTTACAACAGCACCTTACAGAAAAAGGATATAAAGTTGAAATTGTAACAGGAGATCCAATAAAATTATGATAACTTATGTAACAAACACAAGTGATTTAACACTTGAACAAGTAATGATGGAACACAGCGGCGCAAGCCAGGATGTTTTTAATCAAGCAATTTATGATTGGTTGAAAGATCATAATCAGACCGACAAGCAGCTCGGCTTTGAAGATTACAAACCAAATCTTCCAAAATGTTGTCAGCGTTGTCCAAACAACAAAAATGCATTCTGCAACTGCACTTTGCCATCTATGGAAATGATTACTTGCTAACAAATTTGGCCTGTAATCATACAGGCCAAATTGCCAACTTATTATCAAAGTAATGGTATCTTACGGGTGTCAAGTATTGTTCCGCCATACAAGTAACAGTAATTTCTTACATAATCACTATTATCTAAATACTTCTGACGGAAAGCATAAGCATCTTCTTTGCTATTAAAGAGCATAATGTCTCGCTTTATCTTATCGCCTGCTTTGGTATTTGTATTTCCCTTTTCAACAATGAAAGCACTCTCATCATTTGGTGCATAAATATCTTTTTCCTGAATAAGTTCCTCATTTCTTTGAACTCTTGCTTTAGTTAAACGATTTACAATAAACCATTTATCAGGAGCATTTTTTGCAATAAAGAATGTTTGCTTCCAACTTTTCTCGTAAGGTAATTCTTGTCCCCAAAATGCATCTGTAATATTCTTTACTGCCCCGAAAGTAAACTGCTTTTTGTTTCTTAAGTGCATCAATCCAACTGAAGTCAAAATTGCAAAACACTGGTAAGGTATTCTCCAGTCAAGAATACTGTCAACTATTAAGGAGTTCCACTTCTTAAACACTGACTTGAAAGGCGCAATCAAGTAAATGTCATCAGTGTATTTGAATGCTTGAGTGATAAACTCATTTGTAAGTCCAAACGGTGGATTGATAACAGCACAATCATAGTGTTCATCTTCTTTCGGTTCGCGTTTCAAAAAGTCACAAAGTTCAACTCCCTTAAGTCCTCGATCTTCAATGTCCATCAACTTATATTCATATTTGTCAAAGTACTCAAGTCCGCCATCTCCGCAGCAGGGATCGAGAATCTTTTTCTCAGTTCCGTTCATCATTGAATATAAAGCTTCTTTTACCCATTCTTGTGTAGGATAAAACTCAAGGCTGTCCTTTTTATGATATGCACTATTTCCCATAAAAATATATTAACACTTAGACAGATTGACAGAAAATGTCAATGTGACTTTTTTAGCTATATTGGACAATAATAAATATGAAAATATGATAATTATTTTATAGAATTTTTGAACTTTTGAAGGTTTTCTTTTATATTATTTTTGTAAACAACACGAAAACCTGCCAAGGAGGATACTATGGCTAAGACAAACAAGTGGGAAAACAACACATACTGGGCTGTTATCAAAACATCTTTCAACTCTTCTCGTACAACTTGGGATGAAGAGAAAGCCTGGGAGTTTGCTTACGCCATTACTGAAGGAATTGACAAAATGACCTTCTTCCCTCAGGACGGTATCTTCGAAACAAAAGAAAGAGCTCAGCAGAAATCTTACGATGTTCGACAGTGGGCTGCTTATGACAGAAGCCGCGCTCGCTCAGGTTACTCTGCTTACAAAGATCGCATCTGGGTTCACGATGTAATTTCAAAAAGCGGCCGCAACGGAGTTTATCTTCCTACAGTTGGCGAAATCAAAAAAGGAATGGAATACATCGCAAACAACCTCAAGTCAGAAAACTTCCGTCATGAATGGGTTGACTGGGCAGTAAAACACGAAGGAATGACTCCTGCTCAGGTTCGCGAAGAATTGATTGAAGCTTATATGGCTGATTAAGGAGGAAGAAAATGGAAAAGCTTGATGTGACAAAACTTGAATCACCTAAAGACATTCCTGTTGGAACAATTCTTGTACAGCACTGGTGCAACTCTGCTACCTTCTACAAAATTATTGGTACCACAAATAAATCAGTGCTTATGGTGAAGATGCCTTCAAAGCAGACACGCTTCGAACAGGAAGGTGGTTTCACTGGTTATTCTTACAAACTTCCTGATGAAGACGGCTACAAGAAAATCGAAAAAGCAGCAAAGGACTTCACTGAGAAGTACGATGTTGATCCCGCACATATCACAAACGAAGTTTGGGAAAAACTTAAGAACAACGAACAGTTCAAAAAAGATTGGTGTAACATTTCATCTTACACTTCATATCTTGAGCCAATACGCAAAATTGTAAAACCTGCAAAGAACGGCGGTTTCTATATCCCAGGAGTTCACACTGGTTCTTGGTGTGGTCCGATGAGACTTTGGGACGGCGAAGAAGTTGCAGAATATTATGAGTAAGGAGATACTTATGGCAGAAATCGGAAGTCAGTGGATTTTGAAAGGTACATTTAGTGATGGTACAGTAGTTTACTGGAACAAAACTCAGGAATATGTAAAAGATCCTGCTCACGCAACTTTTTGCAAAAATAAAAAGCAGGCAGAAAAGAACAAGAAGGCTTGGGAAGATTGGCGGAATGCTGCAAAAAGTCTTACTGAAAATTATATTGACAAACCTGCTTTGAAGTTTGAGGAAGTGAATCCTTTCATAGGCTGGGAAGTCAAGGAAATAAAACTTATGCTTATTGATTAAGAGGTGGGGAAATGTCAAAAGCGGAAGTAGAGAAAAATCTTAAAGATGCTGTTTATGATGCTATCAATGCTGGATTTTTATTTGATGAGATTTTTCAAATTATTGCTAAGACATTAAACTCATATAATAAGGAGAATAAAGATGACGACTAAAGTTGCTGCAATTAAAAAGGCAATCAAAAACAAAACTTATAACTGGGAAGCTGCTATCAAACATACAGCAGAAAGGATCTGCGAGCACCCAGAGTCACTTCTTTGGAAGTAGTTAATATTCAATAAGGAGTTTTTATGGAATACATTGAGAAACAGTTTCCGTTTGAGTATGTTGAAAATGACTGGGATAATTTTCTCAGCGAAAAAGTGAACGGTGAAAGAGTTCGTTACTTTAAGTACTTCTGTTTGATTCCTTGTGATGACGCAACTGAAGGCTGCATCAATGCTTTCAAGAAACTCCAAATACTTTCAAATGATGTCGTTAAAAAGATTGTTGATACCAACTTTGGCAGAACATTTTTCAACATCTCTTATAAAATTGTTGATGGCTTTGAATACCTCCACTATAACGGCAGGGACCTTGGATATACTGACAATGAAGAATATGTCAAAAGACATTATCCAAGAGATTATACACCTCATAAACTTGTTCATTTCAATTTGAAAGTTGCATCATTTGAGGACGATAAAGAAGAATCTTTTTCAAGTATTGAAAATGCAGCAATCAGAACATTAGAGAAACACATCAGTGAAATACTTGGCTTTGAAAGATTTTCAAAAGTTAACTCTGCTTTAACTAAAGTAAATGATAAAGATGAGTATCTTAAAAAGCATCCTCTTACTGATAAGTTTGGTATTCCTATCGAAATCGGTGATATTGTTGCAACAGGTGCGGGTGCAGCTGCAATCATCTTACAGGTTACAAAAATGAATCCTTCAACTATCAATTGGGGAGTATCACCAGCTACCTGTATTATTGTTCGAGCAAAAGATCCAAATAAGAAATTGGGGTGGTAATATGCGTGCAGAAGTATTTCTCAAAAACGGAAAGAAAGCAACAGTTGATAAGGTTACAAAGATTGAACATCGCAATGACTGTGTGATCATTGAGTTTGTAAGAGACACTTCTGGCGGCGAGTTTACAACTTGTGATATGTCTTCAATAGGATTTGAAAACGCTAGAGTTGATATGATAAAATTGGTAGGTTTTGAATGATTGACAAAGATGACTTAAACAGAAATGAAGCTATGATGGATCTCGAAATTGACGACAAGAAAGTTGTTGATGTAGCGTCAACTTTTGATAAAGACGCTGTTATCAAAAAGACAATGTCTCTTATGTCAGAATACAAAAAGAACCGTGATGAGCGTATCAAAAATCGCAATGTGTTTTCAATCGGAATGCGTTTGTTTGACCCTCCAAAAGATGACACAAGTGAAAACTATACATCTTATGATGATCATATCAAATTGCTTGACAAAGAAATTGAAGATCAGAAAGCATCTATCTTACGGGGCGTTGAACGACTTGAACTTCTTATTGAAAAAGAAGCACTTGTAATGGAAGAAGCAAACGCAATGACCCAAGAAAACTTCCAACTTCCAAAACAGTACAAAACTGATGACGAGTTTTTTGACGCTCTTATCAAGGAACACATTTTACATAAACATCCTAAAGTGATTGGAGATTATTTTGGCGAGTATCGTTTCTCTTCTCACGCAGGTACACTTCATTTTGAACATATTTACAATAAAGAAGGCAAACTTGTAAAAGTCAGATGTATGGAATGCTATCGTAAGTGGCTGCTTACGAACAGTAATTTAAGCCCAAGCAAAGATGATGGAGAAATGGACACCTATGACAGAGTCGGCGGAAAATCTTAATAAGTGGGGTGAAGTTACAAAAAACTTTGACCCAATGTATGCAAGAAGCCTTTTGACAAGCTGGGCAGAAAACTATGACTTTGATGATGACCCAGATAAATATCAACAAGTATTCATTGCAGTAAAAAGACATTTTTATATCGACTTTTCAATGCAGCAATTATCACCAGTCATTACATATGTTGATAAACTTTCAATAGCTTCAAGAAAACACTTTTCAAAAGCTTATGACAGAGCAGTAGAATTTTTCGTCAAGAATTACGAAAGATATCCATTTCCACCTGAGATCAAAAACTTTTACTTTACATTGACTTGGGTTAAATGTATTCGTGATGTGGTTCCTGCCACTAGTTATGATGAGTTTCCCGTTTATGTTTTTCCTGCAATAGCTGAGGCAATAATCGAGTACAGTCCTGCATTTTTCAGCGGAATAAATGTACAAATAATTAAAAATACTTGGGAATAAATTGAACTATTCATTAGCTTCTTTTATATTATTACTGTAAAATTGAATTGATACGGAGTAACTTATGGCAAGAATTGACGAATTGAAAGCAAAAATCGAAGAAGCTTCAAAAGCTTACGGCGAAGCAAATCCTATTATGTCGGATAAAGAATTCGACCAACTTGTCAATGAACTGAAAACTCTTGACCCAACTTATGTTGATACAGTAACTTATGATGATCACACAGAAGGCTTTCCAAAAGCAAAACACGATTTGGTTACAGGAACTCTTGCAAAATGTAAAAATGAAGAAGAGTTTGCTGACTGGTTCAAAAAGCACCCAGGCGTTAAAGTTATGGAACTCAAGTGCGACGGCGCGGGTGTGGAGTTGAAATATGTAAACGGAAAACTTGTTCAGGCAGTAACTCGTGGAACAGGTTTTGAAGGTGATGACATAACTTCAAATGCAAAACTTATTAAAAATGTTGTGTCTTTAATATCACCTGATTTTACAGGTTCAATTCGTGGTGAAATCTTAATGTTCTGTTCAACTTTCAACAATAAGTATAAAGACAAGATGAAAAACTGCCGAAACGCAGCCGCAGGAATTATGAAGCATCTTGATGGAAGTGAACTTGAAAATCTTAACTTCGTTGCTTATGATATCCAAGAAGCAGGAAATAAAACAATTACTGGTGAAGAACAGAAAATGTTTTGGTTAATTAGCCAGGGCTTTGAAGTTCCTACTTGGAGAAAAATATCAACTCTTGAAGAAGCTCTTGCTTTCAGAACAGAACAGTACAACAATCGTGAAAACATTGAATATGATATTGATGGTGTGGTTGTGAAGCCTGAAGTAATTGACTATGAAGACCTTAAGAACAGAACTCCTAAGAACTCTTGCGCTATCAAGTTTGAACTTGATGTAGGAATATCACATATAAAAAATATTGAATGGTCTCAGGCTGGAAAATATTTTACACCTATTGTTGAAATCGACCCAATCGAGCTTAATGGAGTAACTGTAACTCACGCACAGGTTTTCAACATTAAGAAAATGATTGAACTTGGGATTGAAATTGGCAAAACAGTTGAAGTGGTTCGTCGTGGAGAAATCATTCCACACATTGAAAAATGTTACTAATTTGATATGAATTGGAGAAACAT